>Ga0126338_10000398_pt1 | contig 22750 bp, 4 predicted proteins | sample OrbCmetagenome_2_FD_92529 | JGI IMG/M metagenome (GOLD analysis project Ga0126338, IMG submission 92529) | Coral microbial communities from Petempiche,Puerto Morelos, Mexico - Orbicella C C metagenome | ecosystem: Host-associated > Invertebrates > Cnidaria > Coral | place: Petempiche,Puerto... | reverse complement strand
TTTTTTATTTTTTTTTTTTTTCGTCTCTTTTCTTGTTTTTTTTTTTATTTAACTTTTTTTTGTTTTCCTCTTTTTTTTTTTTTTTTTTTTTTTTTTTTTTTCTTTTTGGTTTTTTTTTTTTTTTTTTTTTTTTTTTTTTTTTTTTTTTTTTTTTTTTTTTTTCTCACAGGAAAGCCGTCAAAAAGACACAAGAGGAAAAACTCCCATCCCAAGACCACTAGGAAACGTAAATCTTCTTCATCCACACAAGCTGCTAATCAGGAGAAGGGGAAAGAACCACGCAGCAAGAAGTCTTCCACCTCAACTGACGAAGCTGTCACTGTACACATCCCGGAATCACAGTTAGTCCATCTGACTTCCGGTTCTGCAGCTGCCACCCCTTCCTCTACCCATCAGGGAAGCGGCGTGCGCAAACAGGGTGCAACTAGCGTGTTTGTGCCAATTTATCTCAACCCACCCTCCAAAGTGTACAAATGTCAGCGCTGCCCCGCGGTGTTTAGCGCGGTAAGCGAGAAGGAAGAACACTACAAGATGCACAAGAAGGAATTTAAGTGTTCGCTTTGCAGCAAAAGCTTCTTCACCGCTAACGGTTTTGAGCAGCACAAAGCAAATGAAAGCCACGCGCACCCATGTGATGATTGTGGCAAGGTTTTCACTAGCACGGTACAGCTCAAGAAACACAAGACCATGCACTCAACTGACAGGCCATTTGCATGTGACCAGTGTGATAAGTCATTTTGCTCTTCAGCAAATCTTCGCTCGCACGCGAGAACAGTGCACGCCACGGAGAAGAAACACAAGTGTCCTGAATGCGGAAAAGCGTTCGCCCGCAGAGACAAAATGAAGAGGCACTCGCTGATTCACTACCCTGATACCAGACCGACCTTCACCTGCCCCTTCCGTAGTCACACTGGATGCATGAAGACGTTCTACCGCGATGACAAGCTCAAGCGACACTTGTTCACACACTCCAAAGATAAGCCGTTTAAGTGTGAAAAGTGTAACAAGGGTTACGCACGCCGGGATAACTTGAACGACCACATGCGAATTCACACTGGTAATTACAGCCACACATGCCGGCTCTGCGACAAAGGTTTCCTTGGACCGCACAAGCTGAAGAAGCACATGCGGTCTGCCCACCGGATCTCGTTGTCCCCTGATAGTGTGGATAACCACCCTCCCACCATGGTCCCCTTGACTTCCAGTACTGCTCCTGGCACCACTATCTCTGAGCGAGCAATGTCTGCAGTGAGTGGGGGTGCTTTACAGTCTCCCCAAGATGATGGTGACGCTGTGCCTTCTTCACCCGAGGAAGCTTCGGATGTAGGAGACGAAGAAGCGTTTGATGGTTCGGGATCCGAGAGTGCAGACGAAGCAACTTCGGAAGAGGAGGGAACAATCAACGAAGGGGAGTCGGAAACACCAGAGCCAGTCCAACGACAAGCACCACCTCGAACCCCCGCTTCAACCTTGGCTACCCCTAATCCTGCCCCCTTTACACCAGCCTCTCACGGCCCACTGCCGCGCATGCGCCCCGTTCCTAGAGTCAGTGCGGCCCCTCAGCAGTTCATTCCACCGCCTTTGCCGCCAGGCCTTCAAGCCACTGCGGAGCTAATGGCGTTTACGCAAGAACTCTTTAACGTTGTTGGAAGATATCAATCTTAACTCAGAAAGGTTTAAAAAGTCCTTTAATTTGTCAGTAATGAGATGTGAGCGCGAACTCCTGCTTGTAATCAAATTTTCTGTTTTGTTTGGTGAAGGTATAACAAGTGGTGTGTAAACGGGGAGGCATTGTGAGGTATTGAGGCTAGATGGGCGGGAATAAGTCTTCAAATGAAAAAAAAAACATTTCCTTTTGGCTCAACCTAGACCACATAGAGTCTCTGCCTTTCTAAAAAACTGAGCGGAGCCAGCGAAAAATTAGCGAGCTATGCTCTGCGCAAGGGGGAAATTTCTACTGTTACAGGACTGTTGCGACTTAATAAGTTCAGCTCTTGAATTATATTGGTTCCAATAGAAAGACTAATAGTAGCTCCAATGATTATGTTTAAATTAATATTCTTAATGTCGGTTTTAATTGATTTAAGTTATCAGAAAGAGTTGGTGCACTTCATTGGGGATGATTATGTAGACCTCATAATTAACCCAAAAAAATAGGGATGTGATACATGAATATGGAAAACATGTTCTTCATATGCATAGTTTTATTCCTGGAAACGAGTATCTCACCACTTGTGACGGATTGGAGAATAATCTGAGCTTGACGTCATCAGAGTTGCTAAGCAACGTAATGTAATGGTGACGTCAAACAGACGTTAAGACATGCGTACCCGTGTAGTTTTCTGATTGGCTCATAAAAATCAGAAAATATTACTTTGGTACTTTTCTGGTTCACAACTCTCGGACTATACCTTGGACTTGGTTCAAAGTGTGAATGGAGTGTGCTCATTATGGTAGTCGTAGAACGTCCGATTATAACTTAAGATGCATTTTTAAGGTGCAATTTATCTTGGCTATTGACTATTGTTAACCTGTGTTTCCTGCATATGAATACGTTCTATGAACTTGTTTCCCGTATCCTGGGGAGGACTGCCTTGGTATTACGATGATCAACATTGTGGACTGTATCCGTTACCGATTTTAACCTTTTCAATGCACTTACATGTATGTTAGCCTGTGTTTTCCGGCACATCAATTGTTTAATGCCAGGGTAACAGACGAGACGGCCTACGAACCCGTCTCCTGTACGGTGGAGAGGTCTGACCTCTTGGTATGAAGAACAATGTTTCGGATATATCGAAACAGGAAAAACCTAGCTTCTGGCTAGCTTGCTTTTCGTTTAGCGATCGTGGCAACACGGCAGCGAACATTTTGTGTGTTGGGTAAAGGTGTGAAAGTAAAGTTTCGTAAGAATTGTTGCGAAGCGAATGGGAAAAAACACTTCACCTTTGTTAGGGATTTTCCTCATTTAGCTGCAGGGTCAACCTTAATGATCTGTTATTTGTAAGAAATTTTAGCAATGTGACCATGTCATTGTTATTGCGGTTGTGTTCGAGGGAAAAGTTATAAAGGTTAATTTTGATATTCCTTTAAAATGTATCAGGAATGGAAACAGAGCGGTTTTCATTGAAGTGTCGAAGAGTAATTGGGTTTCAGTGACGGATCTAGCTGAGGGTCCCCCCTCCCCTCCTTATTTTGGGTTAAAAAAAAAAAAAATGGGGGCTTTTGCGGAATCTTGGAATGCCTCCATTAGGTTGTGGTGGGAGTAATCGGTTTTCAGTGGTGGGTCTAGCGGAGCCCATCCCCCCGCTATTTTGGGTAAAAAAAAATGGGAGTTTTTGTGGAATCTTGGAATGTCTCCATTGGATTGTGGTGGGAGTGATATTAAACGTTTGGAAAACAAACACCAATACAAATTGCCTCCACCCCTCCTGATATGGAGGTGACAGTGCTATTTGATGATGAGCACCCATATGAGCACCACTAAATGAAACCAAACCTAAGTGGTCAAATCCATCAACTACAGTTAATGACAAATCCAACAACCATTTCAGTTTCAAGTTCAAAACATGAATTCTGTTTACATGTTGCTAAACCACCCTTTCTAAGCATCTTTATTAATGTTATGAGAATTTGATGGTAGATCAAAGAGTTCACCAGTTGATTTTGTTTATTCTCATCGCTTGCCCCCTTTTGAGAATGTAAAGATAATGTAAGGAGAAATTAATTTTTGATCACTTGGGCGTTGACGGGTTGAGCAAACTGCATCAGTGTTATTGAATTGTACTGCGTTAAAGTCGACAATGAAGAAATGCACAGTCTGTAGGAATATTTTGTGAAAAAAGGAATATGGAGGGCGCTAGGTTATCCAGTTATACTATTAGGGGAGCAGGGATGGCGCAGTGGTGAGAACGCTCAACTCCCACCAATGTGGCGCAGGTTCGATTCCAGCCTGTTGCCCTAGTTTGTGTGTGGGGTTGAATTGGTTGTCGCATTGCTCCGAGGGTGTTTCTCCGGTTTTTCTCGATCCCTCCACAAAATATCTGCATCTCCAAATTCCAATTCAACCGGGAAAGAGGACCTACATGAAAACCAGCTAAGGCCGATGTGGCTTCCTCTCAAAATATTGTAATTTACTCTATAAAGAGGGATTTCGTGAGTAATGAATGCTACTTCCAAATAGTAGCGTGCAAGGCTGTCGTTTTGTAACGGCTAGCAACAATGTTGGTATTAGCCCGCGATTGAATGGAATCGTTGTCACCCAGTCTCGCTCTACTGCCACTGGAATTTCTGAACGATAGCCCCAATCTCGGCCCCATCCTCCATAGAATTCCTTGGAATTGCTTTAACCTTCATAACATTAATAACACATCCAGCCGTCCCTACTGAATTGGATAACAGTTCCGCGCTGTGTTTCTTTGTTTTTACATCGGCTATTTTTACCATATTAAACATATACGTTTTTAATTTGGAACATTGCTTGTTAGCGAAAATGATAAATGTGCTCAACTCAGTTAAAACCATGCAGAAGATGCCAATCTCTATCACTAAACCCCGCCCCGCTATTTGTTCAGTGAGGAACACAATAAATTTACTTTTTCCGATTTGAAGCTATTTTGAAATATTTAGGTTTAGAATTTCAACTTGAGGAGAACAAATAATTGCTTCCAACATATTGATCACTTTAAATATTTGAGCTTGGTATGTCTCGATTGTTTCCTCGGTGTTGAACTAAAATTTGATTTTTTTAAAACAAAATGTTAAGCGCTACCTGACACTAGCTCTACTTTTAACAAGAATATTGTTTTAGCGGCCCAGGCTGAATCTTCTTATTTTTCTGCTTATTTTAGGCTGAAAATATGTTCTTATGAATATTTTTAGACGAGATAAAGGATTACAAAGTCGACTTTGCCGATAAAACGTCAGGCTATCTGTCCTATATCATGACATTGATTGCGTTAAAGTCATATTGGAGCCAGCCAGACAATAAACCTAATATGACACACATAACTTCTAGCAGAAATTAGCATCAGTGGAACATGCGGCTACTGCCGAGTTTGTTGTTTTTTGGTTACAGGTGTTGTTTAGAGAAAGGAAGGATTTTATACGGTTCAGTTCCATATAGTCAATGTGTACTGTATTTGTAAATTTTCAACACACAAAATTATATTCTTTTCACAATCCCACTCTCGGGGTTTATTCGTAAAATATTCCCAAAATTTCGCAAAATTTAGCCTCGATATTGTTGCACAAAGAAATTCCGGTGACAAGTTAGAGGGAGCAGGGCAGTCTAATTTGACCATATTTCCAGCTAAATTCCCCATACAATTAAAGTTCAAATCATTGTACTGACGTGATCAAAGCACCATGCTATTGGGGTGCACGGAATGCCTGTTAATCAGCACTGATGATACGCCTGTACTCATTGCTGTATGTGGCTTTAGTCTTGTGAATAAGATCGTGCATGCCCATGGCGCTTAGTTTGAAAACGTACTAACAGTGAAGAACAAGATCGATGCACTGAAATATTTCACTGTGAATTAAGCTGGAACAGGGGCGTAGCCAGTCTAAGGCAAACCTAGGGACTTGACTCTGTCATTTTGTTTCGATTCTATTGTTTTTTTTTTTTGTTTTTTTTTTTGGAGGGAGAATGTAAGCCACTACCAAATACTTAGGGTAGAAATTACATCCTGCATGGACATTGCCTCAGTCATAATTTTTTTTTCTGGCTATGGCCCTATAGAAATAAGCTAAGTTCTAATAAAACTCCCGCTCCATGTGGAAGCGTAGCCGATTTGGGAACCAACTCTCGAATAAATACTGCCAAGCACTGAAGAATTGACACAATTTCCTAGTTACAGCCTCGCCTGCCATTCAGTACAGGAAATTTTAGAGATATAAATAGGCCATCTCCCAGTTGCCTTTTGCCTTTGTGTCAAAACGAGACTTCGAGCAAAATCATTCATATGAAAATGTTTCTCCCAACAGGTTCATTTTCATGCAAATCAAACTCATTTTCAGATGAAAGGTTTTGCACGAGCTCGAGGATTCGTTTTGAAACAGAGGCACAAGGTAACTCGGAAATGGCCTATTGCAATTTTACCTTATCCCGATTTAGAAAGCACCCTTGAAAAAGAAGAAATGGTCCGTAGATAAAATTCCCACCAAGAAAGAAACAACCAGAACGCTCGAAATAAACAAAACCACATTATCATGCAATAAAATGATTTATTACAGATAGTATCTGTGATGTTTTTTACAATTAAACGAAAACACTCAAATATCCCTGAGCTATGAGGTGCGAGTTGTCGCTCTCGACTGATAAATAGGATTTGGATAACTACGTGTTCTGCTTATGTAATATGACTATAACTTTGCTGTTAAAATACATCTCATATACATATAGCTATATACATATTGCACATCACCTGTCAGTAGATACAGATCATTGTTGGGTGCTATCAGATACGACCTTTTGGGATAAATGAATTGTTTCATGTGCAACTCGATCTTTTCTCTCCTGAAAATCAATTGAAAATTATTGGACAACTTTATTTAGTGCTTAGTTTACTAAAGGGTTCTAGTGATTGCTCGTTTATGTTGGCCTATTTCATACCCCGTACTGGCATTCGGATTGAAAAAAAAAAAATCTCGACTGAAGAATCTGATAGAAATTAGATGTTCGTATATAAAGGCATGTGATAGCCAGTATTTTTAATTCTTCGATCCAGTGGAGACCCTTATGTGAAAAGTTCTCGGCATGCTCATCAAAAGATTTGAATTAAATCCAGAAAGATGACAAACCTTATTTACAACCGTAAGCGAAACGAGAAGCATCCCTCCGCCGAGTCCTTTCTCCCCCTCTCCCCAGGTGTTTGATCGTACAGTATTTATCTTTTACCGGGAGATGTGAGGAACTAAAACAAGCTAAAACAGGTTACCCTTTGTTTAATAGTAACGTTTTGTTTTAGTCAAGCAACCATAGCCTATCTCTTAGAGACATTTTGGCAATAGACGGTTACTGATGAATGTCACTTTGCTACATCAACAGAGTATTTTCTAACATTGTGTAGATCACCTTGTCATGTATTAATTATGAGTAAAATGTTTGGATTCTCTTTTTTAACAGATGTTCTCAGCTTTGTTTCAGCCTTGCGGCGCTTCAGATAGCTTCTCGACCATGGTTTCTGGTCATTATTTCTTTCTCATGGTTATTCTTTAACCTATACCTTCCCAACCATCCGTAACTTAAAATATTTCCTATATACTACGGAGGGTGTAGTTGGTAAATTTTAACGCACTCCCATCCCACCCTACCCTACCAGTTTCTAAACAGCCGTCGACGACGCCTTCGTTTGGGAGATGCGAGTTAACTCTGATTCATATTGCTGCCTTTTCTTTCTCTTAAAACCCGAGGCCTTGCGGAAATCAGGCTTCCCTAAAATATACAAACATGGATTGATTAGGGACGAGCAGAATCTCAACCAATGTAACAGTACTATAACTAGATCGCTCAAATTAAGCTTCACAAAATCGCTGCCCAGGACATATTCTAGTCGCAGGAGATAAAACGGTACCCAACACACAATATATACCAGCAACATGATCAGGAAGATGGTGGCCACTTTCCATTCTTGCTTGGTGCTTCGTCTTGTCTCCTGCCATCCAGGAGTGTTGTGTTGCTGGATGTTCTTGCTCTGCCTGTGAACTTCGTACAAGATGTGGCCATAAGTGAAAGCCATGAAGGCCACAGGAATCCCAGTGAAGGCGATGGAGCAGAAGATATCGTAAATGATAATCATTCTTTTCGATTCTTCAGAATGGTCGTCTTTGAGATCTTCGCGCAAATCAGTCCAGGAAAGTTGGACGAGCGCCAAGAGGAGAGAGAAAAGCCAGATGAGTGTTAGCACTTGGAATCCACGTCGCTTCGTGACCCAACTCATGTATCGTAAGGCGAAGACGATGCAGATGTATCTGTCAATTGTCATGGTCAGAATGTGCAATACCGTCGAAAAAGACGTGAACCGCATCGCTATCATGGACGCCACGCAGATTTCCGTCTCTTGGACGATGGTGCAGGACAGAAACAGTGGAATCGATATGGCTCCAGTGCAGAGGTCAGATATAGCCAGGCTTGTCAAGATGTAGTTTGTCACTGTCCGTAGATTCCGTCTCATGAAGACCAAAGCGACCACCCAACAGTTCACAGCAATGATCAAGATGGCAATAGCGATGGGGAAGGAATCGCGTTCGGCGCTAAAACCAGGAACGTAGTCATCTTCTTTTGGTTCGGTCCCCGGAGCGTTCGTTGAGTTTGGAGTGCAGTTTTGCGTTGTTAAGCAGCTTGCCGAAGACATTGTTCAGTACTGTGACTTTACTCTTCGCAGTCAACTGTAGAAAATCAAGAAAGACTCAATGACTCAATCGAGTTGAAACGATTCTGAACAAGAACTGGCTAACACCGTTGTACACGCCTGGATTGAATAGCTTTTAGTGAAGTCAGACCCCTTGTATTGCCGCGGGATTGATTGCCCTGACACAAAATCTTTGCCCTGATATCTTCTGTGTGCATTTACATCAATCCTTTTTTGACATTATTTAACTAAAGAAAGCAGTGTTTTGTTTTGCGAGTAAAAGGCGAAGGCAAACATTGACACTCTGTATAAAGGCTTTCAGAAACGCCCTTACTTTAAGAGATCAGTTACAGCATCGCCAGCATGAAAGTTTCCGAAACGATAATTTAAACGCACCTTAAAAAAAAAAAAAAACTTAAAGATTTTAGCATTTTTTACAGTAGCAGACTAATATTTATACCTTCCGCAGTCTAGTAATTCCTGCTTGGATGAAAACCTAGTGAGTTGTAATTGAAATGGAAGCTATTAAGCAGTACTTTCAATTGGGCTTTTTGATTTGGCTGCGAAAGGTGGAAGTAACTTGAAAGTCTATGGGCGAAACCTGGTGTGTGGTCATTCAAATGAAAGCTATTGAGTAATACTTTGATGAGGTGCCTATTTTATTGCGCTGCAAAAGATGATTCTAACTACCTTGTCGGTAGATAAAGCCCCTGTCCGTGACAATTCAAACGAAAGCTACTGAGTAATACTTACATGTGGTGCTGCTTATAATGCTGTACGAGGAAGTTCTGACTATTATGTCTGCGGATGAAGCCCAAGTGTTTGACCATTCAAATGAAAGAATTTTAGGGGTACTTCCATGTAGTGCTGTTGTTTGGTATTCGCCATTACCATGTTGGATGAGATCTTTGTTTACGTCTTTAAAATGTAAATTTACTTGGCAGTATCAGGGCAATGCATCGATCATAATCTCAACAGACGTTTCGGGTGCTTTTTAACGTTCCTTGTGAGTTTTCTTCCTGATATCTTTCTCCGTGTATTTCGATTGCCAACATTATTGCCTGTCTATTTTACCCTATTTTGGCTCAGTTTCCGTACTAGTCGTATGGTTAATTCGATGACAATGCAAAATCTGGTATTTTCTTTGATTTAACACTAACAATTAATTAAGATTAAAAAAGTGTGTAGTTAATTGTTCTGTCTTTCATAAAACGGACAACAGCTGACTCTGGGTGTTATTAAATTACGACGACTCGATATTTTCATAGCCTTAAAATAAACTTTCGCGCTTTTAGAGGTTGATAATTCGAGACTGAAGCTGTGATAATGTCAATTGGAAGGCGGTGACAAGAAAAGATTGAATAAGATAAAGCGTATACGTCGTGAAGAAACAAAAGATGGCTGATTTGTGATTCCATTAACACTCTTCATAAATGCAAAAGTCGGTGATTAAAGTATTAATAGTGCATTTAGAACGAGATCTCGAATAGGAAATTGAAATAGCCGGATTGACATGTAAGCTTTTGCATCAACCGACTTTCAAGATGCTATTCAAGGTTTACACGTGCTTATGACTTGCCATCTTCAAATAGGAAGAGGCATACTGCTTTGCTTGGATTTCAAAAACTCAGCAGTAATACCGTGAAACTTGTATGACATATTTTATCTTTGTTTGACGACCTTCAGTAAATTAAGATTTATTACTTGGACTAGACAGATTTCACTGATAAGTAACATCCGGGAATTGAATGACGTATCATTGCGTCACGATAAGAGAGGACTCTTTGCCATAAGTTGCACTTACGGCTTCTAAGTAAAATTCCATTTGCTTAAGTAAATATACTTTGAGAACGTGATGCCTGCGTTACATTTTGTTTGCACTTGAAAAACATTCTCTCAGATGTGAATTTATTCATCGGAAACAACTGTTTAGTTTGACAGATCAGATGCTGAGAGCAAACGTGATCTAAAATCCAATTTGCTTTTTCTCAGAAAAGATTTATTGTTTGCAAGGATGTGCTGACAAGATTTTAACCTTTTCCCCCGTCACTTCAATTGCTGTTAGGCCTTCGAGTAGTTTGTTCTCGCCTAATCGTAGCTAGGGCAGCAAAGAAAAATGATACTGACTTTGACACTTGAGTTAAAAAAAATTACTCGCAATTCAAATATACGCGCGCGGTGTGGACACACACAAGTATGGTTTCTTTCCCGCATAGTTACTATTTTCCTCGGTAAAGTAAGAATGCTTCTGATAAGTTTTTCAATTCTGAAGCATTAGCAAGCAAGACAGTCTAGAAGGCAACTGAAAAAAGATTAAAAAAAGGAAAAATAGACAAGCAGCTAAACAAAAAGGCAGGAAGTTTGTTTTTAAACTGTGAAATTGCATAAAGTTGGCAGTAAAAAGCGACACACGATGTAGTTTTTAAATGAACTTTGTACTCTGCAGCATTAGCCCGTCTTTCAATAAAGATTCCTTCTTTTTTCATGTCAACAAAGCGTTGCATGCTTTTGCCGATATCTTTATATACGTCTTGTTTAAAGATACTAGTTTTGAAGGAACGATTACTGTCAAATTATTTCTCGAAATAATGCGTTAGCAATGTTTAGTTCGTCGCTGTGTCGTTAATTTGCACGAGAAACCTTCTGATTTTCTTATCCTTTTTCCACTACTTGTGAACTGAGAAACACGAAAACTGTACTTTGATTCCACATTTTTCTAAGATGGTATAGTAAACCGATTCTAAAATCTTTAAGAAAACTAAAGTGAGAAACTCACTCGGCTCTCGAAATGTATGTAAAATAACACTGAAAGATGATATGTTATCGGAAAGAAACCTTCGGAAAGTAACGAAACACTTGGCATGCATGTATTTGGCCTTCGTTTCGTCTTGCTTGGTTTTGGCAGATCTTTACTTAGCGTAATGAAATTTGCATTAGTAATATTATGCTTTCCTGTTTTTACGGCAAAAAATAATCAAATTTATGTTTCTTTATTTGTTATTCTATAGCAGGTGATAACATCGCTAGTTTGAAAGATAACATAAGACTACGCTGTGTCTCGCGTCAATTTAAAGCCTTAATTACTCTCACATTCGCTCGATTTGCTTATTTTGCGAATTCAAAAGTGAAAATCGTTGCAGAAAGAACGTGAACATGGTATCAAGGGTGGGAAACGTCACATCAGCTTGCTTACACCTGATTGGCTAAAAAGGAATTATCTTTGTTTGTGATTGGTTGAGAGTTAGTTGCTTGCGTTTTCGAACCATTTGTAGCTCAATAATCAACAATTGTGCTAACTGGATAAGGAAACAACATAATTTTCTTGGAAGATTGACATTGAAGCTACCTTGTCTTTGCGTTGGTCTCTGCAATTCAGTGGTTATCAAAAAGCGCTATCATATAATTGTAACTCACCCCAAGATAGCTTTGTTGTTCCCTAACAGCAGGGTCCGTCTTCTTCAATTTAATGTCTAGTTGATTTATTGTTCAAACTATGTGCTTGGATCTCCCTCTTGTTTTCATAAGAGAATTCAGTGATATAAAGAAAGTTTTCCACGTCTCGAATAGAATTGCGCTGCTGGGTTGCTCTTCAATCTGGTTCTGTGTGCTAAATACGAACTGCTGCGAAAAACATTTGTATTCCGGAAAAGAAAAAAAAATACCAAGTTTTTAATATATATGTATTTTTTTTTTTTTTGCCTTCACTCTGAGCTGATAAGATGACTACTCCGTGGTTAGCATATCGAAGAAAAATTGTCATTTTGATCGTGTTAAGGAAAGTATCCAATTTCTGGCATAACGTCTGTGAAACGTAGACTTCAAAGAGATTGCGAAGCAAGTTATAATCAAGCCCGAATATTACTTTTATGTAATTAAATGATATGCAGCTAAGAGCTAAGCAGAACATTGTGGAAAAATTAAGCAAAAACGACTGTGAGATACGGTTCCAGCGACGATGAGAGTGCAGTTGCTGGAATACCATAAAATACTGAGAATTATGGCCTGGTAGGACGTAAATAAACAATATCATTTACGATACCGAGTTACTGGCGTAGAGGTGACCTTAAGGACGGCATGTGATAAAATAGCACATCATGTACACAGCAGCTAACGAAAAGTGATGATTTTTCTTTTGAAAGGGGGATTTAATAACCGTAGCTCTCTTCAGCTCCTGTCATGCAAATATAAATTTCACGCCTCCAGGAATACTGAAAATCAAATCATTGGAGTGATTCATTCACGCGTAAAGAAGTCTGAAGATTATTTTGATCCTCTCAAAATCATCATGAATGAAAAATTCAATTCTCTTGTTTTTGCAGTCTAACTTACCTTCTAGCTGTCACTTAAGCTCTGCAGCGGATCTGTAGACAGACTTATCAGACTTCTCCTGTATTCACTTCCCGGGAAATAAGCGCAGATAAAACTATGTGAGTTTTGATGGTCTTAATCTGTTATCAATTCTATGCCTCCTTCTTCGTGAAACGTTCGAACTGGGCTGAAACCTACCAAAATAAACACACCACAATTAATATCCTGCAGGAAATTAGTTTGTCAACATTCAATTGTTGTGCTTTCATTCTGTCTTCATTAAAAACAGGACATATATCCTGCAGCAATAAGGAAACGTGTTTAAAATTGATAACAACTTCTATTTGACAAATTACGTTTGGTGCATAACTTGAAGAAAGGTCGAATTTAGACATGCAGCATGATGTATGACAAATCATTTAGTTTGTCACGTGATTCGTGCTTGTATCGCGTTGTGTAATTCCTTGTCAAGTTCATAACGCAACAGAGAACTTTCATTGATATGGAAATCTATTTTGAACGTAAATTAATATTTCTACAGCTTGAAGCTGCGCATTGTAACAAAAAAGTCATTAATCTAACAAAAATCTCAATATCTTCTGCTCATTAATAATGCATAAATAAAATATACGGTTTTACTCTCGGTCAGTTCACCGCTTTTGAAATAAATGATTATGAAAGTGAATGTGACAACGGGAATATAGAGAAATATTGTTTAGTATAATGACGTTTGCCAGTTCCCTTACATTTACATAAGCTAAAATTAATATTTGTCCGTTCGCCTGCTGTTGGTTTGAAATACAATAAATTATTGTACAAGGCCCTCACTGACGTCCAACGAATGTGCAGCTGAAATCACCAATGCGAAAGGTTACCTGCTATGTGGATGGCTTGGAAATTTGCCTTTAGAATATGCATATTCTTTCATTGTACCGTGTAAAAAAGTGGGAGCTTGCCAATAGCCTGTGTGCACATGTCTGTAAATCTACTTTCACTTGGAAAAAGTGACGTTGTTACTTTCCGTGTGAAAGGAAATAATGGACTGGAATATACCTCGCAGGCTAGAGTATACTTTGGTAGTTTTTTGAAAATGTCGTGTCACCCACTCGCTTCGTGTTTATAGTTGTACGCGAGAGTCTAGTACAACACTTTTAAGGTCAATTTGCTGTTTATTTAAGAGGGAAATATTTCGCAACTTAGTGTCGATACATGCGTCAGTAATCCTAATTAAAATGAGTTCTGTACTATAAGACAACTTAGTCATGTGCCAATCAACGTGCTTGATTGCCCGTGCAATATTTCTTAGTATTGGACCGGGTTAAGTTTATACAGCTTTCTCCAAAGCCTTGTCATAAATCTTTCATCACTCTCTTATTAACCAAACAGTTCCCAAGACCGCACTTGGACTGAAAATGTCGGCTTTCAAATATTCAGAACCCGCCGCGCTCGTATGGTCATGGCCTGGGACCGAGATTCTCCCAGTACGGCCCTCATACTTGTGAGGGGTTAAAGACATTTCTGTTACTGAATGAAAAGCGCGTATTTAATAAGTTTTAGATATCAAAGGGTGATTTTTCATTTTACAGACTTGTTTAGGCAGAAACCTCAGTCTTCCTTCTACAGTCTTCTTCAGAGCAAATAGTGTATTACTAGGAATGCCAATTCAAATGTACACTGTAAATAACAAGTAACTGCAAACACGTCCGTTTACAAATGATAGAGAAAATACTCAGCGAATTGCAAAGATATGCCTAAGTTGAAGAAGATTCAAGGCAGATTATTTTTCGTTTTTGCCGTAATATGTTCAAAAATTGTCGTCCGCTACATAGCTTAAAGCTCTTGACTTTTCTGCTGACCAGCTAGACCTTTAAATGATGCATGTGATATATTTATGTATATTTCGTACTGATATAGCAAGCGTCGTAAATTAAAGAGTTGGCGTATAGGAAATTTGCCAAGACGAATAAATTACGATATCCCGTCTACTACATGGCTAAATTTCTAATAAAAAAAATAAATATATACGTCACGTATTTCGTATCAGTATGGCTGATACCAAAATGAACTCGATGATTGGGAAATAAGCGAGCCATCACAAAAAAAAAAAAAGGATATTTGTTATAAAATACTTATATCTAGAATTTTAATGAATGGAGAAAGATATATTTCGTATCTATGGCTTTCACCTTAAAGCAATCAAGTATTGTAAATTTAACCAATATCAAACAAATAAAAACAATATATAACTAATATGCACTTAGAATTATTTGAATAAAAATAGATTTCTTATATATGGCTAATAACGGGAAACGAGCCCGGACTTGGAATATTAGCCAAGAGAAATAGATAAAAAATATCTTATATCTAAAATGTTAAAATTCTAATGAAGAAAGACTTATTTCTTTCATATGGCTGATTCCGGGAAACTTATGTAAACCTTGAAAATTAGCCTAGACGGATAAATAGTAGAGATATACCTTATGTAACATATCGCTGTAATTGTAATTAGGAAAAATATATTTCTTAATTAATTAAGTATGGGTGATACCAGAAACTTCTGTAAACCATTGGAAAATTGGCGAAGACAAATATGTAAAGCTATTTATCTAATAATAGTTATTTAGATTAAGAAAGACATATTTAGTATATATATATTTACATATGGCCTATACATATATATTTACATATGGCCAGAAACGTGCTCGAACTATTGAAAAATTGCCGAAGGCAAATTACTGAAGCTATCTCATCTACTACGTACCTAGAATTTTGATTTCAACAAAAACACCTTTGACTTATAGAGAGAGAAAAATCGAAATATTAGAAGTTAGCCAAGACAAATAGATGAAAAGATATTATCTATTACCTACTAGAGAATTTTCTTAACGAGGAAAGATATATTTAAAGTATATCTAGGTTTATAGCGGAAAAGTAAACATGGTTTGCACGAAATCCATCAGGAGATAAAAATAATTGATGTTATATTATCCAGCTTCTTGGTGTCTTACTTAGATTCATATAACGGAGGAAAACAGTCAGCTTAAAGATTCGTAGCCAGCATCCATGAATCCAGAAAATAATTACAAATTGGCGTTTATAAACGATAGATTATTTGATTTTACATTTAGGGCCGTCAAGGTATAAGTATCTAAGCGTAACAGTAGGGCGTAAAGTACCTAACCGAAAAAAATAAATTAAAAATCAGATTTTTTTCTGTCACAATTTGAATTAACAAAGAAAAACCACAATCCTTGCTGATGTTTTTTCGCGGTCAGTGTTCAATATTTCTGTTCTCCCACCAACCTAACGCCTGAAGCAGGTTGAAATTTTGCGTGAAGTTTCGACAAAGCGTGAGAAGAATTTTATTCATCACTTAACAAGTAAAGAAGCTTAAGCCGTGCATTACACTGTGATAAAACACGACGTGCATTTGAGAAAACGAGCGAAATGTAGAAATTTTCGAGTGTTCTCAAATTTCTGGAGTGTTTTGTCGCAATGTAATACACGGCTTTGCCTTGGGCTTCTTCATTTGCTTTATGATAATAGATTTTACACGCTCCGAGTAGAAACAGCAAAGCACAAAGATCAAGAAACTGACGCAATTTAATACCACTTAAGTGTTACATGCCTCGTCTTCAAAATGTTCTGCTGCTTCGCAGAGAACTCCATCACAAATTTCTTCAAAGAAAATGTTTTTCGCCATCTCTAACAAAAATGTAGACTAGAGGTTATGTGGCAAATTTCTCCGGAATACGCTTTTTCTATGTTTTGTACACTGATAGAACATGGGTTTGTGACCAATCAGAGCGCGCGCTGGATCCTATCTATAATTTAATTATTCATACAGGATTTCAGATAACTTAGGTCTACCTCCGGAAATTACTGCATATCTGATCTATTCTGTTTGTTACCTTGACCCTATTTAGCCTGAGGGGTCCCTGGGTTGATTTCAGTCTTTCATTACAGGCATAATATTCAAACAGTTGTGGTCAATCTTTGCGATTATATTCTGCAAATTATGTTCTCGTGATTTGACTCGTCTATAGCAAACATTTTTTCAAAGGATGTTTTAGCCAAATTTGGCGTTTTTGTTAAGCCCACTTAATTGCTGTTTTAATTCGAATTCGGGTTTTATGAGGATTGTCCTCCAAATTCTTTACATTTCTTATAACCATATACTATTCCTGATCTTTTGAGTTAATTTTGGAGATGTTCTGACTTATTTTTGAAACGTTTGGAGACTTAAGGTGGCGGGTCCAAGGTGGTGGATCCAAGATTGTGGAAAATGCCCTTTTTTTCAAGTAGAAAAATATTTAGTAGAATGAGTACTAAAATAAATTACAATATTTAGAGAAGAAGCCAGATTAACCTTTGTTGGTTTCCATACAAGTCATCTATCCTGGTCGAATTAGAATTTGGAAGGAGGAAAACCCGAGAACCCAAAGAAAAATCCTCGGAGCAAGGCAAGAACCAAAACCAGACTCAACCCACATATGGCACCGGGCCGGAATCGAATCCTGGCTACATTGGAGAGAGGTGAGCGCTCTCACCACTGCGCCATCCCCGCTCCCCAACAAAAACCGAGTGGCCGCCACGGAGAGTAGCTAACCCACTTGGTCGTATTATTTCACACCTAAATCTCAATACATGGAACTTACTCTTAATTCAACCTTGCCTATATGCATAATAATTTTCGAGTCGGAGGCTCTCAAGGTGTAATTTAATTTTTTTTGTCTTGTTAAAGGTAAAAAAAACACGAGACAACGAAACACAAAGAGAAAAGTCCTGCGGATAAGTTGCAAATCGAAAGAAACTGATGACTACGTTTTCGTAATTGAAAATGGATCAAAAGGAAATCAAGGAAGCAAGACATGTCCAAACGATCAGATTTGATTAGTTTCATAACTTTAAGGAACTTCCAGTTGGTCAGCAAAAAATTGACTGCAGTAATCTGATCTAATATGCAAATATGAAGATAATTGAGTTACAGTTGTTGTTGTTGTTGTTGTTTTTTATACAAGAGGGTTAAGTAACAGAGGGAGAGGTTGCAAGGATATAGATGGGCGAGGATGTATGACCACCGCCCATTGAATGAAAAGGGAATACATACAAAACTAAACACGAAAACCTTACGTTCATTGTTGATGTGCTAGTATATTCAGATAGAAACACCGAGAAGATCGACCACCCTCGCGAGAAAACGAAATACATACAAAACTAAACACGGAAGCCTTACGTTCATTGTTCATGTGATAGTATATTCGTAAAGAAACAGCAAGACGATGTACTACCCTCGCGAGAAAAGGAAATACATACAAAACTAAACATGAAAACCTTACGTTCATTGTTGATGTGCTAGTATATTCAGAAAGAAACAGCAAGAAGATCGACCACCCTCGGGAGAAAAGGAAATATATACAAAACTAAACACGGAAACCTTACGTTCATTGTTCATGTGATAGTATATTCGTAAAGAAACAGCAATTAATTTAATGAGAGCAACTACTCTGACGTGAAGAAGAAATACTGTAGACATATAAAAACTAAATAGGAAAATGAAACCTTGATGTGCAGACGGAGAGAAAAGAAGGAAGGATATAGATGTGCTAGTATATTCATAAAGAAACAGCAATAAAGGAAAGCTACCGCTACACTGTCGTGAAAAGGAAATACATACAAAACTAGACACGAAAACCTCAAGTTAATTGCTGATGTGCCCTTTCAGGAAAGTGTGGCGTGGAAAATGCGTCCGTGTTAGGAAAATTATTCAAATATTTTTTTTTTTTATTAAAAGGGACGCGATCTAATCAAACAAAGCTTACCATAAAGTTTGCCTTATGGCGGCCGTCTATTGCATAATCTTGTAAACCTCTGGTTTGCCAACAAAGCTGGGAAGATCGATCTTATTCGGTTCGACTGCAGGGACAAAAATTTTCCCGTCCGCGAGGAAGATTTGTGAGTCAGATCCGCAGTTGCTACTAGTGATCAAAATATCTGGTTGAAAAAGTTAGTCAAGTTTGTAGATATCCTGATTTGTGCAGGCCTCGCGATAAAAAATCGAACCGGAGTCGTGGTTTACGTCTGTTGTTAACCTGATTCAAAGTAACCAGACAAGCTTGTCCGAGGTATCATTTCAGAAAAGCCAGTCACAATATTGCACTGCATTAATTGATAGTATCTGCAAAGTGGCTTATTCAAGAATAACATTGACACAGGGAAACGATCAAACGTTATCAAAACATGCCTTGAGGTTTTTTTGGGCCATTATTTGTGCAATTATAGGTTAGGAACGGAAAAGAATACTTCATCAAGCAGACCGCCAAGATAGTTACGGAAATGAGTTGTTGAACATGCTGGAAAACATCCCATTCTTCAAATACAAGAATACAGTTGTAATGGAAAGCGTAACGTCCAAACAGCTGCTCTATAACTTAATTTGTATTGAACGGTCATGAGAAAAAAAAAAAACATTCATAGAGAGTGTATCGTTGTCTAGTCCAATTCGGCAAATCGCAAAGGCGGCGATCAACAAAAGTATTAGCCTGCGAACCCATTCTCCTCTCAGCCACTTCACTCTCCGCCAGTTTCTTCTCGGCCCTTCCGGCCGCGGTCAGGCCCTTTTAGCTCCGGAGTCTGTTCACAGACAACAGGAATATTGCAAAAAAAGTAGATTGACATGCTGCTGGGTTTTTAGGCTAATCACGCACTATTCGGCACACACTTGCTGAGCACTGCGCACTCTCAATCCTCGACCCCAAGCCTTGACTTTCATGCGCAAAAGAGAAGGGACCTGGACTCGAAAATTACATGCCCAATTATTCCGCTTTCCGAACATGCGCAGTTCTACACCTTTAATATATATTGTATTAGTAAGTGTTCAAGTAGTTTAGCACAAATTTTAACTCAGGTTTTAGCGATACATTAGGAAAAATAATGTGCAAAATTATTTTCGTGCGTGTTTGCTAAAGCTTTTTTCCTTGAAAGAAAAAACAAAACAAAAAACATACTAGCGTTGTTTTGCTAAATTGATGTTTTTACTTCGCTTTCGGTTAGCTCTTTTAAGAATACCGAAAAGCGGCAGTTATCTTTCCTTGTGTTTGCAATACATTGTTTCTCTGACAGGTGCCTTGGGCTTCTTTTATCTTAATATATAAACTTCCACTAATTTAACAGAAAATAAACTTTAGCAAATTTGAAATAATCCATCCATAGTGACTTTGTCATTTAGTATTTGTAGCAAATTTCTAGCAGAGAAAATGTTTAAAATTGAACGCGACTTTTTGTTGCTTGTGTGGCAATGGTTGCCATAACAATAGTGAAAGAAGACTAATGTGTTCCAACTTTGAAAGAATCATTTAAAGTAGTTTTTAAGCCATTTCCATAAATTTGAGACTTAGGGCTTTAGCTAAGTTGCATAGGCTTTTACAGGATTTATGTTCTCTGTTTTTTTTGCTAAATCAAGTGATTTTGTTTTTCCATCAAAACTAGTTTTATAAAGAGGGTCGATTAAATGTTGGCTACACGAATTTGTTTGTGCGTTGAAACGTCAAGTACTGGTAATAAATACTAATAATGCAGTGGCTTTAAATTAAATTTTATGTCCCAAAAATTCTAGAGTCAAGTTCTTCAAACTGAGGAACAGCTTTACATGAAAAATTAGCCAAAAATTAATCCAGAAGTTGACACATTAAGCTCTAGAATTAAGGGGATCGTATCAGTTAGTACTGAAATATTAAATCTCGTTATAGAACATTTGCTTGTCACATTCAGGCAATTCTATAAGTAAGTGATAAGTTTGCTCAAAAGCTGTTCGTTTGGTGATGTATTCATTTCATATTTTAAGGAAAATAAATCTTAAGTTAAAGTTTTGTTGTTTGTTTACTAAGTGTTTTTTTTTTTTTTTTAGATCTTCGCAAATCAGCAACAGTTCATTAAATCGGAGACTGTCTTTTTAAAGTTTAAAAGGTTAATTCCTGTTTAATTTGAAAATTCCTCATCATCGTGTCTCTTCGAAGTATACCACACAAAATTACCGAATTTAGAATCAGCAGCAAAACGTTGCTTAATGAGTCCAAATTTTGAATAGATGTTACGTTAGTATTGACACTATCGGCATTAAAATGATATGGTCTTGCTTGCACATAATGTTGTAATTTAGAAATTAATTTGTGATAGCGCTCAAAATACTTCAAACTGAAAGTGGAACACATTTTCTCAATTCATGCATTTCTAACTTGTTTACAAAAAAACATGAGATCGTCCCGATGCCTATAAAAATCGCTCCGAATTGTGAAATTTAAATTTCTAGCATGCCCTTCCGACCCGATTCCAGATCGTCGATATATATAGATATATATTTTTTTTATGTATCTTGACGCGGTTGGCGTAAATACATATTTTCTAGGATAATCATACCTATTTCATGTGAAAGAAAAGCAGGTAATCAGTTCCTATACTCGTGCGGTTGAGAAAAAATAACTGTACGGTTAATATATGGCATAGGTATTCATTTGGCCCAAAGTATCGAAAAAATTAAAGTTAAGACCCAATAAAAATCTAAATTCTTTCTCCATACCGCTTATCAAGCCTGCCGTCCTTCGGTAAAGGTGAACGTTTTGCCAACCAAGCCCTCGTAAAGTGCGAACGCTTAAAGAGTGTGTTCATCACTTATAACTGTCCCATTCTAAGATAAAGATTTAAACTCTCACAATTGTGTCTGAATAATTTATTTTATGTGAGTTTTGAGAACTCTGTAGTACATCAAAACAGTTTTCTTACACTTGATAATTTTCTTTATTCCTGTCACCTGCTTGCATTGAAATGTGACGAGCATTGTTATGAGAATTTAGATTTGGGTCATCATTTGTAATTATAGGGGATAAGGCGGCTTTTTTGTGAGTCAATTATATTGGAATTCATAAAAGCCTTTTAAAACGTTCCACATTTACCGTCGAGCGGAAAGCTTTCATTGTTTCTTGCAATAAGTGATTTTCTTGTGAGACTCAATCATATGTCGATTTTACAGTTTTAATGACTAGAAATCAATTATTCTGACAAATACCGATTTGTGGACAAAGAAGCGTGAGAAGATACCGGGGATATAAACAGAAGATTACATTTAATCACAGATGTTGGGTAGAAAATCGCCCAGTTTAATAAAAAAAGCAAAAGATTCACATAACACAAAATTAACATAGTCTGTGCAAACATGCATCGTTTAAAATGGTTTAAAAACAGTGTTTAAGAAATAGACGTACATACTTTTAATGCGCATGTCAGAAAAGGTTAACTCAAGGAAGAGTCAGGTAGCTTATTTCAGCATTTTTTACAGCTATATTTTATTCGTGTCTTACGAATTTGATGCTCAATTAGTTGGGTTAATTCCAGAATTAATTATCTCCTCGCGTTGAAAATTTTCATTATCAGTAAAATTATCGAATCGAATTGAGAGTAGTTTTATCTAATCGAGGCTGATACACGCTTTAAGTGACAATATTCCAAAAATATTAAAATAGCGTTAAGCGTGGAAGTGTACACGAAAACAATATATGCCATCAATTTCTGCAACTGTCAGATTTATACACGTAATAAATATATTGCATTTGACCTGAACTTTTTGCTTTTAGATGGCACAGAAAAATTGACAGTCAATTATGAAGTGAAAACTTTGTCGGACGGTTTTAAAATTAGAACGATGAAATTCAATCACGGAAAAGCTATCACATAGCAACGCAATGAAAAACAGATTAAAAAGAAATAAAAATACATTTAAAGTATGGGAAATACCCGATTAAGTTCAAACTAAGAAGCTTCGTGTCGTAAAAATTCTCGTAAAGCTTTCGAATTTCCAAACAATTATGAGCTAATTTTCAACGCAGTTGAAAATTACTTATTAACATACTTACTTGAAATACATATTGTTTATTTTATGTTACCTAAATAACATTAGTAAATATATACCTTATGGTAATTGCTATGATGTTCGGTTGCAGATAATTTCAATTCTAATTTTTTTTTTTTTTTAAATTTGTTTATTTATTAAGCTTCGGCCTACTATTACACATAAAGAAAACAAAAAAAAAAACAAA
>Ga0126338_10000397_pt1 | contig 22758 bp, 11 predicted proteins | sample OrbCmetagenome_2_FD_92529 | JGI IMG/M metagenome (GOLD analysis project Ga0126338, IMG submission 92529) | Coral microbial communities from Petempiche,Puerto Morelos, Mexico - Orbicella C C metagenome | ecosystem: Host-associated > Invertebrates > Cnidaria > Coral | place: Petempiche,Puerto... | reverse complement strand
AGAAGACAGTTCTGTTATGTGATCAAGATTTTTGGTGGCTTCCAAGAAATCCTTGAAATCATGGCTCTATATTTCATAATCACACCATCTTACACCTCGATCTGCTGATGTAATACTAGTTCCCACTGAAACTATTAAATCATTCGCAATTTACCTCATACAAGTTGGATTATTTTCATTAGTAACAACATTCCGAAAAATAACTGAGGAGCTCCGCTTTTAGGCTGGCCTAAATCTATATATTAAGATATCCCTAACCCAGGCCATAGAATGACACTGAAAATTCCAACTGAAAGGGGTGGGGATCTCAAACAAAAACAGGAAGTTAAAACTGATCTTTCATAGGTGTTGGCAGGAAGAGAGGGCAAGTGAGTTCAGACCAAAAGATCTACTTCAAAGGGAAAACATGTTTTCTGGGAAAACACCATTATTTTTGCAATGACTTTAGAATGGAGGTACATTTAAAAACAAACACTTGTGCATGTAGAAGCTACATGTACATGTAGCAAGCATTTGTTTTTGCCCTTGTAGGACCTTGTAAGACCAATCAAATACACGGTTGGAATGCAAACCACCACTCTGAATCTGGTGGTCTCCATGGGAATTCTTTCTTTTCTTCAAGTCCTAATGTTTTGACTGTGAGAACTGCTAACTCTCAAGAATGCTGTCATTGAACTATGCATGTAAATTAACATACATACGTGTATTACTTTCACTTTTTTGCAAAGCTTCACAACTTAAGATTAATAAATACAGGTGGCTGTGTTTAAATAATAAACATTACATTGAATTCTTATGATAACAAACAATTTTCGGGTCATTTAATCCTTTTGTGTACCAGTTTTGTCACGAACTTGTGCTAACCCTTCATAAAAGTCTTCAACAGAAGTTGTGGAATTTAAGCTATAAAAACAAAACCAAAAATGAAAAAAATTTAGAAACAAAAGCTGCACAACTTATGCCCACACCACAAGATTTACGCATTTTAGCATTTCCTCTAGCCCAATCTAAACACCTGAGTTCAGCCCTTTAAACTGTGGGTGTAAATAGTACATGTGAACTTGAAAAACCACTCGAATCAAGCCAAAAGACCGCATTTTATGTTCAATACAAAAGTGCATATGCATATATGTTCATTTTGTTTCAGGCCCCATTTATATGGTCTCGGGTACTTAAGACAACCCTTCCCTGGGGCAACTTCATCGCCTGTTTATATGTCAAAAAGTCACCCCTGTTGGCCAAGTCAAAATCGATCCTACATGACTATCCACAACCCTTATTAAATATTCAAATGTAGAAATATCCCTTTTACTTGGAGTCTCCCTCAGTCATTTTATCACAGTGCATTTTGCTGAGTTAAATTTTACTTCTTTGATACAAATTTCTGCTTTAAATCCTAAAATCTAAGCATTATGTGACACTTACCACACTGAGAGTCAAAGGCGAGTCAAAGTGTTTATAAAAGAAAGTTGCCCCACCTGTAAGAGTTACCCTTCCTGCCGAGACAAGACAACTCGCCCACCCGAGTTGTCTTACCTCCCAAGACAGGTTCGAGATCTTCATGTAAATGGTTGGTTGAATTCTTCAAAGTAATAACTGAAAAGTTAGCTTGGCCAGGGCAATTCAGATGAAGGGTTGTCTCAGAAACCCAAGCCCATACAGATGGGCCCTCAGTCAACATGGTACAGTGTTGAGACAATAGGAATTAGACCACTAACAACTTGGAGGATTTTTAAACCACAGACTAGAACTAAACATCCCTAGCTGCAAAGAGAGTTTTGCTTAATAACCCAGGGCTTGTAAATGGATTTTCCAGTCAGGTTACGAGTTGCCCAACAGGCAAGTGAATTTTAATGGGAAAAGTTGAGCTGAAATTGAAATGACAGAAATATAAACAGAAGTGAAATTTTTGTTGGCTACTGAGAATCTTCTGAGACATTCAGAATATCTGCTAAAGTTATAAAAAATTTATGTTCTGTACTATCTATCTGCATTCAACAAATACAAATGAACATAATTTTATTTTGGTGTTAAGCAATGTTCATATGTGCATATATTTATGCTTCTGAAAATTTTATACCCTGTAAAAATGACCATACATATTTGTGTTTAAACAACATTAGACCCATTTCCCAACGGAAAAAGAAAAGGATGAACTGATCTCATTATCACTCAAAGAAACACTGTAAATTCTTCACCTGAATGCTCACATCTTTTAAACTAAAAAAATTCTGAAATTTGATCCATTTAATAAGAAGTAAAATGGCCCACACTTCAAATGTATTTTGCCATGTCCTGTGGTCCTTTCACACCTGTTCTCAAAATTTATATAACATGTATGCAGCCAAGAACAACAGAGCTAGCTTATATACAGCTTTAGCCAAAAACAGATAGAGTTATCTCCAAAATTATGCTAATTTGGCTGTGCTAAATTTTTTATATCTTTTTTCATAAATGATTTTTTCACAATTCATGTTAAACATTTGTAGAATGATGTCTTGAAGCCATGACAAGCAATTTACAAATGGACCTGAATGTCATTTTTGTAATAACAAGAGATCTTTATGAACAAAAGCCTGATGGTTCGCATTGCTGATTAGTTTCATTTATAATGCATCTGTTACAAGAAGGATGTCTATCAGAGGATTTCTTCCTGTGAAAAGAGGTACTATATCAGGCTATAAAAGATATCAAAAGTGCCTAACTGCCCAAGCCCAGAGCACGTTGACCTTGGCCTAAGCTCACAAGCCAATATCCAATACGATATGCTAAATAATAATATTATAATGTCTAAGCCAAACAAACCAGCTTTTACTGGTTTTACCTAAAGAAACACTCTCATTTAGCTTGTAAAGCAGTTTCATTTAGAATTTCCACCACTGAATCACTTTTTCATCAGCCAGGCTGTAAATTCAAGTTCAAGTTCACCTTTTTGAGAACAAGCTCTGAGCCAAAAACAAAGCCAATCAGCTGAAGATCTATAAACAACAAGAATTTTACTAGCAACAACAGGTGCCTTTCTATAAGCTGGACAGCCAGGCAAAGAACCTGAGATCAGAGCTTAATTGGTGATCAGTAGGAGCGGGATTGAAACATACATCATAAATGAATATTTCCTCTTATTTGGTATCTATAAACTGCACATGCTCTCTAATCTTGATGAAACAACAATTGCATTTCATTTTTTCAGCCAGGTACATACAATTTTACCTGTTGTTAAAAATTGTTTCACTTAGCACGACATCAGTGGATCAACTACATGTATTATAACCCAAAGTCCAAGGCTGTTTAATTTACAACTACTTTCCACCCTACATGGAATTAAATTGAATTGCCAAACTAAATTGCCACCAGTTGTATCTATTAAAAAGGTCATGCCAATAAATAATTATTATTTATTTACAAACTTGAACTTTTTCCAATATTTTTTTGACCTTGACAACTATTTGAATAGTGTTGGAAATATTATTTGGTTATATCAGTTAAAGTCTTGAAAACAAATGGGCTATGTGATAATTGATACCCAGAACAAACAACACCCCCTGAAAGGAACTACAAATATATTTTTTTAAGATCAGGTTTTCTATTCTTTATTCTATTCTTCGCTTAAGCTATGAATCATTCAAGAGAATCTGAAACCCTCACAAAAACAATAATAATAGATATGTCAAGAGTAAATAAATTAAAAGACAGAAAAATAATAAAGACGCTCGATCGTTTAATTCGAAAAAAGTATTTAAAACATAATCAGCGCCGTTAACGTTTGAATTACACAGTAGGTTATCTTAGCTTTCCAATAGATAATTTTACCTTTCCCACAGGTAGAAAAAAATCTTTCCCTTTTTGTTAAAGAATTCTGATTGCTAAAATAAGTGTAAAAGCAATAAAGTAATACACGCTTTTGTAATTTGAAAAGATGTACTTGTGGAATCATCGTGGGAACAATAAACGTGAATGGATCCCCTAGTATGTCGTGACAACACCGTGTACATTTAATTTCCTTGTTTAGCAACTCTTAGCACCTTCGTTATTAGGCTCTCTTTTGTCTTTTAATGATTTACGTTCCAACAAGTTCTCGGTGGAATATTTCAGAATCGAACTCGAAGCGTTCTCGAACAAATGATGCAAATATTCAACAAAGGAAGGGGAACGATTGAGGCTATTGTCTGCTTCCACTCAGGCATTTACTCCGCAAATGAAAACAAAAAGATGGACAGACCACGTGTTTCAGAGCAGACAGAGAGTCTGGAATTGAACAAAGCTATCGCCATGAATATAATTGCAAATCGAAACCCATAGTAGCTTTTGTCTGTTTCAAAGGCTCGCTGGAGACATCATTGACAATACCTTAAACAAATACTTGCCATCAAAAATTGGAAATGAATTGGGCATACAAGCGCTGAGCATTACAGAATAAACAGGGGGAAAAGACGCCATCAAAACACGGCGCCTTTGCTCGGGGCCGCTAACTACAAACAGCATATAAACACTGACATCAAGCGAACGCTACATTGTCAAACCTACCTGGATTCCTCGACAAAGCCAATCCAGTGATGTCTGTGAATAATGAGACGCAAGTTTAAGTCTTATTTTCCGTTAAAACACACAAGCAACACACAATCTCAACAAACAGTCTGTAAACTGATCAGTAAAATGAGAGAAAGAACAGTGCGTGTAGACTAAACTATCAGCGAATTTGCCAGCAGCAGTGGCCATGGGCCATAATATACACTACCAGTCAGTCGAATTTATAATATTGCAGCTCGATAGTTTTGTGTACTCACCCGGCGAGACGACTCGTTCGTAATGATAAGGATTCACGCAAACGCTGTCACACTTTAAATCAAAAGCAAACTGGCAGTACTTGACGTGCTTTAGCTCGTTCTTGTGCAAATCAGGCCATCTCCATATTCGCGCGTAAATAACATGGGGGAAACCTTTCCGTCCAGCGACTTGCAACCTTCCGTCTAATGTCCGTTGAATGGTAACGCATTTCGACGGATGCGTTCCGCCAGATGTTATAGCGGTGATCAGCGAGTCCAGTTCGTCCCTTTTCTCTTTGAGTTTCTTCACGAGCGATTCTATAGCCCTCTTCGCGAACGACTCTGATTCACCGCCTTGTCTGTGGCACATCAGACTGTGAACGATACTCAAGCAAGCATCAGAGCTGTTCGGCGCCACGGCCATCTTCGACAGCCTCTCCGCGACGGAGCTCGGCGTAGCAAACAGGGACGTGTCTATCTGTTCGTAGCCGGTGCTCGGTGAGTCTATCCTGTTATGGATTTCAGACAATAACGACAAGTCGCACATGAATGTTGCCACCAGGAAAGAGTTTCAAATCACATGCATATAAACGTTCAACAGAGCCCGCACGATGTCACGACAAAACGACAAGACTGCAACGTGCATGCGCAAATGTTTCAACATAAACACTACCCCCACCCCCTTCAAAACTACTTGCTCTTCTCCGTCTGACATGGTAGGCCACTTGCTAATATGACTAGCCGAGCCGAAGTTTGCGTGAAACACCAAATTGGCCGAGAGCGACCAGAGGCGGCTGTATTTGTGTGATGATTATCAAAAATTATGCGTTCTGAGTGAACTTTGTTTACATCGGTGTTGCTTGATTTTCTCATATAATTAATATTAGCATCGACTTGTCAAAAATAAATAAAGTCTGGCAAACTTGCAGCTGCGATAAATCAATAAACACGAATAGAGGAGCTCGTTGAATACACTGAAAGAGATATTTCCAGTTGAAAAGCATTTACTGGCAGTCGTTTGTATGGCTGGCACTAAAATCGAACAACCTGCCTGTGGAGGCACGGTGCCTGATGGCGAGTTAGCGCGTGAGTCTGAGTCCAGGCCGGAGTGCCTCTGTCTATTCTACCCACCGACCACATTAAGCCACATTTTCTTCTCCATTTCTCTTTTCTTTTTCTTTTTTTTTTCATTATTTATCTCCACACAGGACGCTATCAAACTTTGCTGATCCTAACTGTGCTGATAGTATGCAGAACGCGTGACACATATGACGCGTCTTTGCTCACAACGAGTCTCTCCGCGGTTAATGAAAAATAATAAATAATTCAATATTTAAACAGGATAAGTGGCACTCTTGCCAAAATGGTCCTGAATGACTATGATAAGTTCTTACATTGCCATGAAACATAATGAAAGCTTCACGATAACCTTCAAGAAAACAGTCAAGATAACGAAAACAAGTCTAAACTTAAATGAAACATGTTCCATATATACCAAGACGATCACTTTCACTAAACTGGCCTGTCTTTTCCGAAACATGGGGCTATTTCAAAGTTCCTGAAGTGGGGGAAAGAGGGTGGGTGGGGGTATAAATCTCATTTCACAGCCCAGATTTTGCTCAAACCCCAGTCCCGGGTCAGGTAAGTTCGTCCAGTTTTATGCATCTCGAATTTACTTACGAAAAATCTGTCTGAGACGTATAGTGCATCTGTTTTTTTTGCGTCTTCCTGGCGTATAAAATTGTAAAACTCGACTGATATTTAATGTGTCTTATATTCCGTTTTTATACCTAGACGTGCGTAGTCTAGTCCGTCGGCTCAAGTAAATACGCTTATTATGTTTTCGCGAACAAAGGTTTCTTCCTGTCTTCCGTGGTCTTTCTAAACAATTCCTAATGATCTGATAAAATTACTTCATGTTGGAGACGCGACAAAGGTAATTACAGTGGGCCTATGAAACCAGCGTGTTGTCGGTCAGCAGTGACTGAAAGACTTCTGGCCAGTGAGTTACATTTGTAGTAACTGGCTTAGTGACTTCACAATAATCATGTGAGTTCTCTTTCCAAGCTCTCCTCAAACACAAATCCAGAATGACCGGTGATGTTTTCTTTTTCAACTGGAACCAGCGAAAAGAGTACAGATAACTGTTATTTTTCTGGCGTAGCGTAGACGGAAAACATATGATGCCTATTCAGAGTGAAAACGTCGATCTTTCTCTGGAAACGTCTTTTTTAAATTTCTCAGGTGTAACGTGGACGCGGATCTCAGGTTTTCTATTTTTTTTTCCATTGGCACTGTTTACAAATCTTACGATGATTATATTACACCATTAACAGGAAGAATTTAGAAATGGAAAAAGCGTTCAACTCACTAAAAGCAAATTGAGATGTGCTCAGTGACCAAAGTAGCTTCAGCTTTCGAGCTGGACACTGACACCCATAGACAACTCGCAAGACATATATTATTACAAAGAGAAGCGAAAAAAAAATGTACACTTACATTGCTTTAACGAAATTCATTGTCAGTAAGAGGTAAGAGGACGTACACAAAAGAACTAGCGTCAATTTGCTTTTTATAAAAATAAAAAAATAATAAAAATAATAAAAAAAAAAACAGAAACGCTCAAACAACAATGTAGTGTAGACGGTTTCATACAAGAGAACACATTACGTAAGAGTTTGACAGGAGCTAAATTTGTTTTCAGCAGATGAGCCCCTGAGAAGTCTGAGAATGACGACCCAGGAAAGTCGATACAACCTTCTAGAACTTACGATAGATAAGTCAACTGCCTTAGGAATGAATTTTGTAAACTCAATTTCTGAAACTATTGCTGATTTTTCGGAAATTAATGTCAACCTTCTTATTCAGTCAGCTCAGGCTCGACTGCACCGGCGCAAAACAAATTCCTATGTGGGCAATTTCCAGTTCAAACTACAACGATTTCCTAGTTGAACTCAACTATCCTTACCGGATGTAGAACCGGTTTTTAACGATTGACGATGAAGTTTTCTTCGACGAATGCCAGTTTTAAATTAATATAGTGAAATTTTCCCCCGAGATATCCGGAACTAACAACCTTAACGCTGGAAGTGAGATTAACCAGCTCCACCAGAGAGCTAGGCCGTCAGTAGCCTGAGAAAAACGCCTTTTATACAAATTCGAGGAATATCGCAATTTTTGCAAGGGATACAGTTCAGTCAAGAACTATGATTTTGCGTCAGTGAGTTTCAAAGTGAGGGCGAATTTTGCTTACATCACCTTCGAATTGCACCCGAAGCACGTTTGGCAAAACAATTGAATTTTCCTTTTTTCGGGTAATGACGAAGAAAAACATGAAAAACGCAAAGCAGATGTGCCCCTTGCGCTGCAAGCGTCACTACTGTTTTACAAGATAAAATCCTCACTCCATCCGAGCGGACAGCACTTTCAGCGTGTGTTACCAAAAAAGGCATTGTCACCTGAAAGGTTTCCAGTTTGAACGGTATCAAGTTTGCCAACCTTAACTGACAAGTTCGGCCCCAACATAATAAGACAAGTCACTTAGAACTGACACGAGAAGACCTCAACCAAGCCAGCATATGACAAAAGATGAGAAGAGATTGGAAAGGGGTTTTACTAAGTCTGCGCAAAAATTTCGCCACCCATGCAACTTTTGAGGTCAGCACCAGTTTGGTTTAGCTCATTATAAGAGTAATTTACAGCTAATAAAAATTCACTTTTCTCGCACACATTTCTTAAAAGCGTACATGTAACGGTAGTTAAAAAGATGGTCAAAAATAGTGGGAAATAGAAGTTTTACAGTTACCTTCCGCGAGGACTTTGTCTATTAATAAGTGGAGTCGTCTGGGTTTCTCGCCAACTGAAGTTCACTGAATACTTTTATCGTCTTAAAGCGAAATATATGTCTGTTTTAAATCAATGCATGTTGGATCCATGAGGTCATAATGGACAAAAATAAACCCGACGCCTCGGCAGTTTTATTTTTGAACAGTCCCATATTATGAAACTGACTGTGAAGCAGTACGGTATATGAACTCAGTTGCCATGGTAACGACAGGGCTACAAACAATATCCATCTGTTAGTGACCGATAAAGAAGTTGGCCTAGCGAAACTGAAGTCCTCAACCAACAAAAAGAGTACAGACAACTGTACTCTAGAAGACCAGTTCAGCAGGTTTTGAACTAGCTTACTGAAGTGTGATTATGAGCGAGTCGAAATGGGATGGGTTTATATGTTACATAGCGCGTGATCTTTTTATAAAATAGTAAAAACTTCATGCTTCAACTAAGTCCCAGATTTTGTTCTATGATCAGCAAAAGAAAACTTTACATATCACAAATATATTTACTACTTGCCCTTGGTTGCAAAGCTCTGCCAACATCATGCGGAGTGAATGTGTCTTTCCTATTTACGAACACAGGATATGTACAATTAACAGATGTACTGCAGTGCAGAAAAAAGCCAACAGCCTTTTCTCACAGCTGTTTCCTTTAGTGTATTAAAATTAGATATACCTAAACCATATGATAAACCTGTGAGAACAGCCTCTCAGCTGCCGGGGAAAAAATCCGTCTGTTCAGTGTACAAAGCTCGGGTGATCCTATGATGTAATTCAAGCTAGCGTTCAAGGTAGCTAGGAAAGCTTTCCCTAAGACTAAAGAAAGGGCTTTTCCTGAGGGGAAAACGCGGTCTGTACTTGCAATCGTCTGAAACTGGTGGCTTGTAGCCTGGGTAGCAAGTCTTCCCTTGCAAGCAAAGAGTTTCCCACTATCTAACCTAGCGAAAATTGGGACGAGAGCAAAAACAATAACAAAAACAAACAGGAGGAGAAGGCGAGGGAGGGGACTGCGAAAAAGCTTGTGCTAAAAACAGTCAACACTGGCGAATTTGTTTTTCTTGTTACGACGAGACAATTATTTTGAAATGAAGCCAGGTTAGAGTAAAAATATAACACAAACAGCGGTGATAAACATTGTACACCGACGCATTTTTATAATAAACTTGACGTTTTCTATGCTCAGGGAAACATACATTTTTAAAAGTGACCGGTGACAATTTTCGGACAACTACTTATATCGATAGTTGTTATTACAGGTCTTACCTTGCACATGGCTGACGCGCCTGAAATTTAAATTGACCAATCAGGATTTAGTGGGCGGGAAAAACTCTACTGTCCTGAATTCAATGTAAGTAAATAAGACTAGTAGTAATCGCATATTAAAGAGTGCGTTCGAGTTTTGGTAGGCTTGGCATGTTAAAAAAATCAAAAATTCTAGGGAAAGCATTTTGTGGGCTGAGCTGTTAGGTAGGCGTGAAATTGGTCTCTCTTCAGTACGGGCGAAAACAAATGAATTGATCGCAAAGCACGTGCATACGAGAGGGTTTGTTCTCGTTTATAAATGTATTGTGTAATATTATACATAAATCTGTGTTTTCTGAGCTGTTAGGTAGACTTGGTATGTTAAAAAAATCACAAAAATTCTATAGAAAGCATTTTGTGCCTGAGCTGTTAGGTAGGCGTGAAATTGGTCTCGCTTCGGTAGGGGCAAAAACAAATGAATTGATCGCAAAGAACGTGCGTACGAGAGGGTTTGTTTTCGTTTATACATGTATTGTGTAATATTATACATAAATCTGTGTCTTATACCCAGTCCGTAGTCTGCAGTCCGTAGTCTGCAGTCCGCAGTCCGCAGTCAGCAATCCGCAGTCCACAGTGCATGTCACTGACTGTGTAAATCGACACCAACCATGTTTGTTGCGTCGGTATGCGAGACGACGTGCTTTTAGTACCAAAACTAGGACAATTATCTTGTTTACGAACACGACTTTGAATCGCCTTGGCTTTGAGGTAACAGCTACAGGGCACTTTCACTTCCGAAACAATGAAACGGAGGACATGTTCGTGTACCAAAGCAACCCTGTGGGAGTTGAACTCATATCCCATTTAAACACTTTCGTTGGGTTTACGTTACATAGTTTGCGCACAGAAATCTAGGCAGCGAAGTGAATCTCATTTCCTCCTTTGATTTATTCGGCAAAAAGCAGCATTGGTTTCGGTCGAAGAGAAGTGGGTACACAACACGCAGCCAAACTACAGCCTTCTGTTCGTACGCAAAGTCGTACACATTCCGTGAAGACATGTCTACAAGGTTTTTAAATGCCACTAACTCTGACTTCGAACTTAAATAAAAAACTTATCCGCAGCGGTCTTCGGTAAGCTGCCTCGAAAAGTCGTACACATTCGTGAAGACATGTCTACAAGGTTTTTAAATGCCATTAACACTGACTTCGAACTTTAAATAAACAACTTCAGTATCCGCTATAGTCCACGATAAGCTTCCTCGACACTCGAAACCGGTTCGCAATATTGCGCAACACTCGAAAGAAGGCACAGGATCAACGCTATCGAAGTCATCGTGAGTAGTGATAAGTTAATAAAGATGGTGAATTTTAAGCTCGGTAACCTGTCATATATGAACTCAGTTAAATGACCTTGCTCTCCACGAGTTCTCGTAGCTCAGTGGATAGAGCGCCCGCGCGGTGTCCGGGAGGTCATGGGTTCGATTCCTGTCGGGGACTCAGAATGTTTCTTTGTCCCACGCTCGTGCCATGTTGATTAATTCACTTTCACATTTCATTACCGAGCTTAAAATTCACCATCTTTATTAACTTATCATTTTTGATATGTTTTTAACGACAAAATCGTTGCGACAAAGCTCTAAGTTTAGCGTCTCTGACAGCTTTCCTCTGGTTCAGCTAAAATACAGTCTATATATATCTTTTGCTCACAACCAGAAACTAATCACGTGTTGAATTGGCTCGCCACTTCCATTTCATAACATAAAATGAAGGGGTAACCACGTGTTTTTTTCAGATATTGATCTTTTTTGAAAACTTTTACGGTGCCCGTTACATTTTTTTTCTGTCACCCCCTATTACGTAAAACATTTGCGTATCTTGCACATGTTTTACGAGCGCACTACGCCATCTGCAGGTACATGTTTACAGTATAATTTTGGACAGCAAACAGCTAGTTTTTCAGCTGGAAGATGTTAACAGTTAGTGGTTAGTGATATGCTACTATTCTGGTGTTCCTGGTTTAAGTACAGGTCCATTTTACTTGACCTGGTCACAGTAGGAAAATTTTGCTTTCATTTTAGTCATGTACTTGCATTGTAGCGTAGTTGATAAGATTGCGTCAATGTCAACCCCAGCGCGCGTGGCGCTTCAACCATGGTTTGCGTGATGCGCAGAACGTGTGCGCACTAACAAAAGTGGGCACCGTTCTTAAACCCGAATGTACTTCATGAGAAGTTACAGTTAATAAAACAGCAGCTTCTCGCTGCTGAGGTTATATTATACTCAGAGAAGACCTTTGCTCTTGGATGAATCCCTAATTTTCCAATGAAAGTCAGTTTTGCCAGACACTAAAAAGTCAAAATGACGCTATTTTAAGCTGTAATCAGTTGTTTTAACATAATCAGCAATGGCTGACTCCCGGATGAATGGTCACTTTTAGCGAAGTCTTTGAAATGGTCATTTTCTCTGTCATGGAGTTTTCGTTTTGTTGTGCTAATGTAAATTTCATTTTAGTTCCAGCAACCGGCTTGGTAGATTGCTTTGGACATCTGGGAGCGGTTTAATAAGGCGATCCTTGTATAGGGAGACAAATCGATACGGCGTGTGTTCTGGATGGCGTGTCAGTAAGATAAGAAAAGGCGAAATGACACCACGGTTAGTTAGCATAAATAACGCTCAGGGGCCCGTTTCTTGAAAGCCCCGGAAACTTTTCGGGCCCGTAAAGTCATAGCAAAATCTCGAACCTTACGATTACAGAGCTGCTTTATTCACATATTCTTAATATGAAGAGAAGTTTCCTTCATACAAGAAGTTTCAGGTGAATACACTTCTCCGTTTTTAGATACAGATGGACTAAAAATGGCTTTACGGGCCCGAAAAGTTTCCGGGGCTTTCGAGGAACGAGCCCCTGGTTAGCTTAATTGTCGTTCAGGTTTGGCAAAAATATAACCTGCGATCATACCCACCCTCCCTTATATTCTAACCAGGAAAAAAGAAAACGCCTGATCGCAAGTTAGCCTAATTATATAAATATCACTGACTTGGCAGTGGTCAGTAGCTCTGAATAATTGTACAGGCTACCCTTCCATACACCCGTACCATACAATTACTGTACACGGTGTATTATTTTGTGTGTTAAACCCGCCCTGTTCTCATGCATGGTAATATGATCTTGACGTGTACGAAAGAGTAGAAGTTGTACTCACAGGATTTCAGACGTTTTGTGACTTGGTCGCTGTGAAGACCTGTATGACCCAAGTAGCACTAAGTAAGGTATCCGGATAATGAATGATGTCTCTTTTTTTTAGGAACTGTAGGAAGAGGATTGGTTGGCTTGTTTTTTATCTTTGTCTAATACATCGTTGACTTGCACGTAGTCATACTTTGAGGGTAACCATTTTGCAGCAGAAACGGCTTTCTGAGATTTTAAGATCGGCTTGCAGCGATAGTGGCGAGGGGCAAATTCTGCAAAAAAAAACCGATAGGCAAGCGTGCTGACGAGAATGATTTTGTAAGATATATACATGAGTCTGAATTAGTGTAGAGGCCAGTAAATGTCTTCTTCCGGTAAAGTCGGTAAACGGATCTCATGAAATTGTTGTCAGGGCAGCGTTCCACATGGAAAGTTTGTGGTCCAATATTTTCATAACTTTGCAACGGGTTCCTAACTTTGGCAGAATAAATTGATTCATGGAGGTGGTTTTTCGTTTATAAGAAAAAATACGAAAGTTGTTGAAATGTAAAAAATAGCCTCGATTTGGCGCGACAATACGTTCGGATATTTGTCCACGGACATCTTTTCCGAACAGTTTTCAGAGAGCGAAGCTTGAAGTAAACTCTGAGCTTTGAGGAACAGGATTTGGAAATTGGAGAATATAACACGAATATTTTTGCAATTATTGGACGAGGTCTAGCAAAATAGTCGTGATTTGTTCGTGGGGAGCAGATCAATTATTTACCGACGTGTTCAATAATTGTTTCATTTCTTGAATAGAACCGCAAAAGTCTTGCGATGACAGCAACCTAACAGATAAATGACGTCACCCCATAGCAGCCAGACCTGGCGAATTTTTGAGCTTCCGGTTAGCTCTGGCTCGTGATGTCACCAGGTTCGTCGTTTCATATTTAAATCACTCTCTGACAGCTCAGAGTTCTAGAAAAACAGTCCGCCATTTTTCACCCAAGAGCGTGGTTAGAATTACGCATGAGCAGAATGTTATCTGCAGCCATTCTCGTCCCCAGTGCTACTCGTCTTAAAATGTCCGTTTCTCCGACTAAGTGACCAAAAGAAAAGGAGGCTCTGGGGACGAGAATGATCTGCAGCAAAATACACTTACACGGTACTACGCATGAGCAGAGCATCATTTGTAGGCAGTTATTTGCAGGTTACGTAACGGACTCTCGGCCAATGAAAAGGAAGGAAAAAATGCATCACATGATAGTATTGCCAGTTTTAGCTGGGCATATTCAGCCACGTGACACGTTAGAACGCATCAAATGTTGTCCGTCCACGCTACGCCGGAGGAATTTGAAAACGGAGGTTTTACTCTGAAAACGCATCAAATGTTTTCCGTCCTCACTACGCCGGAGGAATTTGAAAACGCAACAATCAGCGGTCATTTTGTATTTGTGTTTGAGGAAAACTCGGGCAGGGAAATCACATGATTATCGTGACGTTATCCTTTTCAAAGAGCTCCGTTTTTAAAATATTTTCCGTCTACACTGTAACGCAAAGCCGTCGTTTTCAAATTCTTTCGGTGCGAAGAGTGCTCGTGAGAAGCTCCGTTTTCGTGACGGATTAGTCTGGACGAAAGGCCTAACCGGAGAAATAAAGCTCCGTTTTCAAATTCCTTCGGCGTAGTGCAGACAGGGCCTTAAACAGCTGCCACATGTGGTTTTCCTCGTTTGCGGCGAAAATGACAGCGTTATGAGCGTGTGCCAAGTGCTAGTTGTCCTCCAGGACTCTCTATTCTCCCACCTGAACGCAATACTATCCCCTATATATGTCGGGGGGAGTACTCTACAAAGTTTTATACGGGGAGGCTCCGCCCCGAAGTCCAACCCCTTACCCCTTTGTATACCATTCCGACAGAAAAGGTACCTCTTTCGTATACCTTTAATTGAAAAATGGTATCCCTTTCACATGCTTTCATAACCGGTCTGTATTATGAATAAAATCACCAAAAAAAGAAATCTTCTTGTCATTTTCATGTATTCCTTAATAAATCAAATGATCCAGCTATACAGTGCATCTGTTCGAAATGTTTTAATGAAAGTCCCCTCAAAATAGCAAAAGGACAGATATCCCCACCCTTCATATATACCTCAACTTATGAAATCTCTGCCCTTTTATATACCTGAAACTTGAAAAAGGTATCCCTTTCAGGCAGAGCTTCCCTGCATAGGCCATTAAGGGATTAACCACCGCTCCTCCCATCCGGAGGAAAGGAGAGGTCAAGAACCTTCAAGGATTGGACTTCGTTATTACAACTACTCCCACAACCTGAGCAGTTATATTCACGGGTCTGTCAGGGTCTTACAATCAGCTAAACTGACCTAACAGTTTGAAAGGACGAGCTCAGACTTATTGGCTGACATTATCCCGGTAGTGCCATCGGCCAACCTCGTTCCCAGTAAGATGAGATCCTGGGAATGAGGTTGGCCATCGACAACTCGTCTCCAGACTCCCATACCTGGTTCCTGGTCTTAGTAACATCCCAAGTAAAGCATAGGATGTCTGCTCACGTCTGCTGCTATTATCACACAGAACAACAATCTCATAGAAAATGCTGAGCGAGCCTTTGGCTTTTATTTGTTACAGACCTTTTATCAGTGAACTCATTTGCAGATGAAATTATTACTGGAAGCAATTTTGCATTTCAATCACAGGCCATTTCCAAGTTGTCTTTTTCTTGTTTCAAATGAGTCCAGTTTTGTTTCTTGAGTCCCTCTTTATATGAATCACAAAGAACACACAAAAAAAGATCACTAAACTCCTCATTTTCACACTGTAATATTATTCCATATTATTATATGGCTGTGTCTCACAAGGACTGGGAACTACCGAATTCACGAATTTGATTGGCTGAAATCGATATTGACCGTGGTCTAGATTTTCCCATCTAGACCGGCATCTAGACCGGTTTCTTTTTGGGTTGACAAAGTAGCAAACTAAAATACAAAAATGTTCACCATTTTCTTTTATTTTCTTCTCAATTATTTATGGAAGTGCCAAAAAGCCTGATGACAAAAAAAAGTAAAGAGGACGAGCAAATTTCGGCAGGTTTAAGTTAAGCTCATTGCCGTTCGCAAGCGGAATGTCAGCAAACCAGTTACATTAAAAGGATTAAAGTTTTCTTCTTTGCCATATAATAAACATCTTATTAACCGAACTAAGTCGGTCTGTATGGGAGAATCTTGACCTCGGTCTGTACTCACGACCTCGGTCAAGATTCTCCCATACGGACCTTCAGCTTGGTTAATAAGAGCTAAGTGAAAAGACCAACGAATAGCAAACTCTCAAACATGGTTTAATCTGAATGGCACAACTGATAACAAATGTTATTTCATCACAACAAAATTCTAATGCAACTTTAACAGTGGGAAGGAAAGAAACACATGTTTTTGTCTTAAATACAAAAAGCCAGGCAAATATTGAACTATACAATTCACTGGAAAAAATGGTTCATGAGGAAGTCACCCCAACTGCAACTAACTTTCCTCCCAACCTGTTGGCCTTATTGATAAATTCAACAGTTCTTGTACTAACAAATGGAGTAGTCTTTCTTTATAATCTCAAGGGAATAACTGATAACAAATGAAATTTCATGTCAGTGAAATTGTCTGATGTAACTTTATTGGCTGGAAGGAAAGAAACAGAATTGTTTTTCTTATAGACACAAAAGCCAGACAAATATTGAACTGTTGTACATCTATGTCACAATTCACAAGCAAAAGTGGTTAATGAGGAAGTCACCCAGATGGCAGCTAACTTTCTTCCCAAACTGTTTGCCTTACTGATAAATTCAGCAATTCTCACACACATAAATGAAGTAGTCTGAGGGCTTTCTTTATCAGCGAAGTTTCTTCAAGCAATCTTTTTGATAAAGATTGCTGTTTTGGAACGAACATAACCTTTGAGGAATGTAGAGATGTTGGTCAGAAAATCTTGGTCCAAGCAATGCCTGGGGGTGGGGAGAGGGGGAGGTGGACTCCCATATGAAAAGGTTGGGGATGCTCATTGTCTTGCTTAGGGTTGTAAATTGCGAGTTTCTGTCTCACTTAGGGTGTTCAAGATGAAACTCCTTTCTTTTTAGCCATCTAGGTATCTTTTAGGGTACACTTGAAGAAATAATAAAAAAGGCTGTCATTTCTGTTTTCAGTGATATCTTTAAGGGGTCAAGTAAGGTTCTAGCCAAAACACCCAGATTGGTCTCCTTTAGGGGTTTAATTCAAAATTTCCAAGTAAGATCGCCAACCTTTCCGCATGGGTGTCTTCTTCTCTCCTCTGTAGCAATAAGTCTAAATAACTATTTAACTAATAACTGCCTATTTTCCAGTAGATCCATAGCCTGCTGTTCCACGTGCTGTATCATCTAGTTCCTGATTAAGAAAAAGTGTTTTTAACATATTAAGTTAAATAAACTAAAATCAATGTACTTTTTGTGAAAGAAATTCAAATTTCTTTAGATTTCCATGGGAGAATGTATTTCTACTCCCCCGTGGGCCATGGGATACTAGTCCATCACAGGGTTACTCCCCTAACATTAAATTCACTAGTCCCCATTGATACATCTGGTTCGAGAGAGGTACTGTGAACTTTCTTCCTTACCTGGGCCAGGGCTCAACCTGCGATGCGCCATCTGGGGTAGCAGTGCACTAACCATTCGGTCAATACATCTACTGCCCGTTTCTAATGTGTAGCTTAGTTGGTGGAAGTTAGGAGTCTACCTCCCAATGAAGCCCTGAATATTTTCATTTCTTCATTTAACATTTTTGTTTTACTCCCCTGGAAGATGAGTTCTTTCCAAAATATGTGTCAACATTTTCTATTGATAACCAAACTAATATCTTTGCTGTGAAAATGTTAAAATGTGGTATGAAACCAAACAGTGACAGAATTTCTCACCTCAACCTCAACAAGAGGTGGTGTGCTTATTCTCTCAACTATAAGTTGAGCAATGCGATCTCCTTGAAGGACTTCATAATCAGTTTTTGACAAGTTGAAAAGGACCACGCCAACATTTCCGCGGTAATCCCGGTCAACAACACCTGCCCCAACATCAATGTGATGCTTCCAAGAGAGACTAGATCTAAAAAGTGTGAAATGGTCATGTTAAAACACATGTATTCCTTTCACAATAGAAAGTAGAGTGCCCAGGATCATTGTTTTTCCTCCCTGAAGGAGATCCCCAGCATTTACCTGGTTTGTTGAATAGTTTGCTAGTATCCATTTACATTTCAGATGAAAGAGATTGTATGAGAGTAAAGTGTCTCACACTTTAATGTCAGTGGCTTTCAAATAAGAAATCTTCCTGATTTTATCAAGCTCTTTCTATTTCTGGAATACATTTTGTACCACGACCATTTCTTTATGATTGACAAAGTCACGTGACAAGGTCGTGAAAAGGGCATTTGATTACACCGTGCAGAGTCCAATTCCCGCCAATACGAAAGGCTTCTTGTTTTCTGGTTTCTTTGAATGCAGTGAGTAGAATCTCTAAAGGAATGAATATTGGTCATAACCCCTTAACGCTTGTCTGCGAATAAGCTTATTGAATCAACAATAGTGAAAAAGTGTACACTATGCGTATCATGTGCTCGATCGACAATTGCGAGTAATGTGCTCAAAGCGAGGCCTATATTCTAGAAACAGTAACCCTGCATTGTTAATTACCTCGGTGCCACTCGTCCATAGCATCCTTCAGGTAGCGCTATAGCGATGTCTGTCTTCACTAAAGCCTTTCCTTGCTTGGGGATGGTCACGTTTTCCGCGCTGTACAAGTCGTACCCTGCAGCCAATTCTGAGCCTCGGCATGGAGTTGTCGCCCGATCGCTGAGCTTTTTGAAGTACAATACCTTCTCCTGGCATTCAGGGTGAGCATAAACGAGTGTTGTAAGCGTTGTGGACAAAAACTGACCCATTTCGCGGCAAACAAGAAAAAGAGACTAATTCCTGTCTTGCACAAAGAGAGAGCGCTTCGATCGACAGTGCAAAATATGAGTAGTTGGCAATGATTGCGCGCTCTTTTTCATTCGATTCGCGCCAAGCTAATTGGCGGGTTATGATTGGTTCCCACTGACACCAGTAACCAATGGAATGTCGTGTTATTTTCACTCTACTAACCGCAGAGCTAGGGGCTGGGTGTTAAAATATATTAGGGGTCGGGGTAGGGGTAGCGGTTTTAGGTTAGTCGATAGTTGTCTAGTCCTAGTCCACTCGGCGCTCTTCCCGGCCGAAAATGTTGCCTGTTGCATTTTTTGACCTCGTGTGGAAAAATGGCGGATCTACTCCGATTCATCTGTGAGAATTCTGATCACTCCCAGCTCTTGGCTGTTCTTAAACGCTTTGTAGAGCGGAAAGATCTTGCTCTCGATACAAATTTCTTAGAATCGCTCAAATTAGTGTTATCGGAGCTTGAAAAATCAAAAAACTTTACCGAAGATTTGGCTAGCGTGGTTTTGAAGGAAATATGTTGGCCTATTGTGTATGTTTCTTCGCTCAATAAGGATAGGCAGCTGTCTGGAAACAATCGAAAAAAGCTTCATCTCTGCTACGATATTGTGGCCTTCTGCTGTTCGCTGTTTCCGACAACTTTGCTTTCAGAAATTTGTGAGAAATCCTTGCAGGTTCTGAGAAGATACGTTGTGGAGACGAGTGCCACGGAAGATAACGCGCATGACGCCTCGGTAACTTTGGATCTCATCGGAAATCTTGTCCGATCAGATTGCCTTAATTCTTCTCATAGTACCAATGTTATATCTGGAGAAACTGGAGATAAACTGTTCCTCGAGCTGTTAAATATTCTACCCCACACAACTGAGAGCTTGTGCGGTAAAGTTACTGGTTTTGTGTTGCCAAAGTTTTTGGAATACAAGAGAACAGAACGATGTGAGGTGAGTTGTAACCGTTATGGAGTATCTAGGGATAAGGGAGACTCTGTGGAGTTTTAAGTACGGAGTAGGGATGTGCTGCCCAGTTCACAAAACTCTGCCCTTATGCCAGGTTGCATTCAGAGTAGGTTATATGCCAAAGAACTTCGGCAAGGCCTTTAAAATTTTGCAGCGTACTGGCATGTGATTGGAGTTTTTGACATATAGCGGACTGCACATTACATTTACTGGTACTAGAGTATAAACGCTTATTAAACTATGTGAGGCGACTTGGCATGATAACTATGGCTTCTTGACTTCTCCTTTTCTCCCCCAATTTATCCCTTATTGAATACTGTATCTGGCAATAATGGGTATCTATACGATCCGTCTGAGTCCAAAGTTTCCCAGTGAACATAATATTGAAGAAAATTGGGATTATTTGAGAAAAGCAGCATGGGACTTTGGCCGCTTGCCAGGCGCTTGGTACTCTGGGTGCCAGAGGTTTTGTGTTTCACAGCCAAGCCACTAATTGTTAGTGACAATCATTGGTGTGGAATTTAAAAAGCCTTGGCGTATCTTTGGCGTAGAAGTCCTTATGTATTTCAAACCAATTTACTTCATTTTCCAAACCCATTTTTAGACCTGGCATTTGCTATCCAAAGTGGTAAATCAGATATATTATCCTATTTTTTTTATTTGATGATGAAATACCCAATGATCTTGTACAATCTTGTAACTACCATGATGATTCTATTTAGTGCTCTCCTTCCAATAAGTGCCCCTTTTCAGATAAGCGCCCCCAGCTTCGAATGTGTTTTCGTTAATAAGGGCCCCTATTTCAATAAAGTGCCCCTATTGCAATAAGCGTGGCAATTCTTATAAGCACCCCTATTCTTGCTAATATTATAATATTATAGTGCCATCAGAGTACATATAAAGGGAACAGAGGTTCATCTTCCTTAATTGCTCACATATGTTATGCCTCATTACAAAAACAGTGGTCCTCATCTGAGTTTCTCCACTATTATGTCCATGTGAGTGCATAATTCCTTCAAACGTGAACTGAACATTTACTGTATATTTGTTACTGATACTAACAGTTTCTGTTATTGTTCCTTTTTTAATAAATACCATGTTAATGTTTGTTTTGAACATTTGGTTGTTTCTCAAAAAAGAATTACTGAGCGCCCTGTCTCAAATAAGTGCCCTGTCTCAAATAAGCGCCCTCCCTTGAGGTACCAAAGGTAAATAAGCACCCCAGCTGCTAAATTGAACCCTTATGGTATTCTTATTCTACTTTGTAATAATATACAGCCAGTATCACTCTCAACATTCTTATTGTTTTCTGGGAAAAAAAACTTTGCAAAAAAAAATATATTTGCTTTGTTGGATAGCAATGCTATATATCCTTCTGGGTCAATTTTTTCTTCACCAGGGCAATTAAGTGTGTGAATTGATATCTTATTTTGTTCAGAGAGCATTGGTAAAGAAAATATTTACCAAGAAGTATAAGATGGTTGAGGGTCAAACATGATGCAAGGTCATGCGATATGTTGTGATCTCTTATTGACAAAGGACTGATTCAGAGTTTAATGTGTCTGAATTCATATACACCAGACATTCCAGGGTTTGGTCTTAATTAAGAAAGCTATAAACTGGATTCCTGTTTATGAATTAGCCATCAATCATGCACTTTCAGGCTGTTTGGAATGTGGTGAAACAGATTTCTCCGAGTCACGCTGCTGGTTCAGCTACTGGAACCTTCAATCAGACCTATGCCATTCTCTGTGGACTTGTAGATTTCTTCTTCAGCCCAGATAATTACAGTCTGTTTCAACAAGCTGACTTCTGGGAAATTATTCAGCAAGGTCTTGTGTTGAATGAACCTCTAACAAGAAAAAGGAGCATGTACCTGTTGAAAAGGGCATTGGATTTGCTGGACAAACAGCCATGTGATTTATTGGTGCTGAGTGAGAAAGGAAGTCGCATATTTTACTGGTCATGTGACAAAAAGGACTCTCTTATGAGTATCTGGCGTGATTATGTTCTTTTAATGGAAACATTGGATGAAAAACAGGTACAATTTTTATAGTGCTTTGCAGTACCATTGCCAATTTTTAAATTGGCAACCTTTAAAAAAGGTTTTTGATTTATGTTTGACATCTTTTTCATAGCTTTCTGATATTTTGTCAGTTTCCATGTTCACTCCCCAAGAATTATCAGCCCCACCTCTCTCACTTCTAACATGTACATAATATTGATTGGCCAGTTGAAGGCGAGCCAATGCAAAAAGTTGTGGAACGTACTTTCTACAGATATAACATTATTGGAGGCATTAATTTGCTGTCAATGAAACACACAACATTCCTAACAAGCTGGACTTTTTGAATTTACATAATGTACATTTCTATTTTCAGGAAGCTAGATTAGATTGGGCTTTTTATATTTTGAAATTAACTTTTAATTAATAATATTACTATAAATGCACATTACATGTTCTCATATGGTAATGGTAGTAACATTTGTAAATATAAAGTCATCTGTCTATGAATGTTTGCATGATGCTCCAACTTCCTTTTCATTTTTTTAGGCACATCTTATCAAACCAGTGCTACCACGGATTTCAAGCATAGTCAGTGCCACAAAGAAAAGTATTAATAGTAAGCATCAATTAGTGTCCATTATATATATAGAAGGGGTGGGGGGGGGGGGGGGGGGAAGGTTTTTTGAAAACTGCATTTTTTGTTTCTTTGGAAATAAAAAACCACTTTTTTTTTCTCCCAAAAAAAAAAAACAACCAACTTATTGACAGACTATTTT
>Ga0126338_10000396_pt1 | contig 22785 bp, 7 predicted proteins | sample OrbCmetagenome_2_FD_92529 | JGI IMG/M metagenome (GOLD analysis project Ga0126338, IMG submission 92529) | Coral microbial communities from Petempiche,Puerto Morelos, Mexico - Orbicella C C metagenome | ecosystem: Host-associated > Invertebrates > Cnidaria > Coral | place: Petempiche,Puerto... | reverse complement strand
TGCTTATGCTTATGCTGCTTCTGTTTCTGCTGCTTTTGCTTCTGTTTCTGCTTCTGTTGCTGCTGCTTCTGCTTCTGCTTCTGCTGAGCACTTCTGTTTCTGCTTCGGCTGCTTTTGCTTCTGTTTCTGCCACTTCAGCTTCTGTTGCTGTTCTGTTGTTGTTCCACCCCGTTCTCTTCTCTGCCACTTCACTCTCAGCCAGTTGCTTTTTGGCCCTTCCAGACGGAGTCCGTTCACAGGCTACTTCTGCTGCTGCTTCCGGTGCTGCTTCTACTGCTGCTTCTCCTTCTGCTTCTGCTTCTGCTTCTGCTCCTGCTGCTCCTGCTACTTCTGCTTCTGCTGCTGCTACTGCCTTTGCTTTTGCAGCTGTTTCTACTGCTATTTTTGTTGTTGTTGCTGCCGCTGCTCCTCCTCCTGCTCCCTAAATCAACACCTCCATACTTGCTTCTTGTCGAACATTAAACAGCGTCTTGATAAATTAATGTTCTATCCTTATGCATACTGAATATTATTTAAGATGGTTTGGTATGTGAAGTTACATGGGCAGTGTTACCCAAAATACTTACTGGTAAATGATCAAAATCATACATGTAGTTATTTTTGTTGCATTCGTTGAGTTCAGGTGGCTTGTCTATAATTTTGTCACTTGTAATTAAGAATGCTACAGAAAAAGACAAACAAGCAATTATATATTTGATGAAAGCTTTTTATTAAGAGCTTCCTAAAATGTTTAATTGTCTCACATTTTTTTTCTGTGTTTATGTGGTTTGCATCATCTTAGCAAAGAGCATCTACTTTAGCACAAATTCTCCCAAGTAGGTTTTTGATAATGTATAGAAGCTCTAAAGAGAATTTTGATTCTGTCTTTGAGACTTTCTACAGGAAACATGGCAGCCTAATGGTTAGCATGTTGGACGAAAGAGTTTAAGTGCTGGTCTGGGTCAGTGTGTTTTGTTGTTGGGTGAGACACTTACTCCCCATTGCTTGAGGTGTGGTTGTCTAAAAGTTAGTGTGTTGGACCCCAGATCAAGAGGTCTGGTTTTGAGCCCTGGCTGGGGTCATTGTGTTGTGTTCTCGGGTAAGACACTTTGCCTTCTCTCCCCCCAGGTATAGAAATGGGTACCAGCAAATTTATTGCTGGGGCGTGGTAACCCTGCAATGGACTACCATTCCTTGCAGGGGGAAGTAGACTTAATGCTACAGAAACCACAGTAAGGTCCTGATGAAAGCTGTGTGGACCACTTGGCCCAACCTCGACTTTTAACCTTGCCTTACTTACTCTCGCAGTAAATCTCTCTCTCTTCCCAGAAGTGATGAATGGATACTGTTTCTCTGACCAGATGCTGGGTGGGGGTGGAGTCAATTTCTATGGACTACATGTAGATTCCACCCATGTTATGTTGAGAAGATCAGAAATGCTCTGGTAGTGTAGGCCCAGTGGGGGGTCTCCGACACAAAAAGGATGGGGTTGTTTATAACTTTGTAAAGAACTCCTAAGAGGTACTAAGATCCTGTTTTGTGGGTGTGGCTTGATATATTTTTCACCCCTAAGAGGTATACCAAATACTACCAATTCTAAAACAACACATTATCTCCTGTCATACTGTTTTTGGCTCAATACCCTAAAGTGTACCACAGAAGCTCCTGTTGTGGGCCTTTTGAGACTGAACACCCTAAGAGGTAGCAAAACCGCTTTTTTAACCCCTAAAAGGTATGATGAGCAGCTCCATCCCTTTTGTATGGGATCCCCCCTTCAGGAGTATAGGTCAGTTTGGCTTTAATTAGTGTTGGACTTAAGGTCCTTAAGCTTTGACATCTTTTAAAATTTAATTGTATGGTATTGTTTCATCACCAGGAAGTGATGGTTGCTGGTGGAATGGAGAGCATGTCTAATGTACCATTTCTAGTTGGCAGAGATCCACCAAAATATGGGGGTCACACAATGGAAGTAGGTTACTATGGTACAAAACTGCAAGTATATGTAGTCGTGAACCTTTTTTTTTTGCCTGATGGAGTAGTGAAAGTTTTCATTTACAGGGCTACTTGCAAATACCACTGCCCCTGACAGGTTGTCAGTTGCAACCACAATGACGCAATTCATGGCATTCAATCTTTATCACAGTCTTGCACAGTAATGCAAGCATGGTCAAGTATGTTTTGCAGACTGGTCTGGTAAAAGATGTCCACTCTAGCTGTAGACATCCATATCGCTAGCTGTGTGGCACTTTGAAGGGGAGGGAGATGGGAGAAGTCAAATTCAAGCATGGGGTGCAAGGGCATGCTCCTAATTCAACTTCTCCTGTCTGCCTCCCCTTTGAATGCCTGCCACTCAGACAATCATGTTGCATAAATTGACACTCAAACTTTGATATTTAAACAAGCTAAAGAGAAATGCCAGCCAAATGCAATGTAAAAACAACATGTAGATGAATTTAATAACTCATATTATGAATGACAATGAATAACAAATACCAGATAAACTTGGGTGCAAAAATGATTAAATTCAATTGTTGCACTAGTAGTCTGCAGGTCATCCAGTCATGAAGTATTTTCAAATGCTGGAAGCCATTTCAAACTCTGTTTATTTTTTTCTTGTAGGATGGAATTGTCAAAGATGGCTTATGGGATGTGTATAATCAGATCCACATGGTACGTAATGATGTACTTCAGACTATAATCCTCACTAAAACCAACAACTGCAAACAATTTTTTGTTTTGCTTGCTTCTGTATTGATTGATTTCATTTCTGTGTTGGTACCCATAATAACGATCTAGTGTTAGTATAACAATGTCTTTGACTAGAAAATCTTAGAAAGACAGTCAATATAACTGCATTCCTTGTGTACAGTTGGCTAATAGCTCACCACAAGTCACCTGATAGGCGGAATGCTAAACAAACTGACAAGATGTCCACACAGAAACTTGTCAACTAATGCAGCTGTTTTTGTATACAGACCTTGTCAAATATTATTTTTCAACTCAAGTTCAATCTCTAAGTACTTCATGTATAATCTAATTGTGTTGTGGCAGAAAATATCCATTCCTTCCCCGCTGAAGGTTTTTTGGGTTGGAGCCCCCTACCCACCCCTCCACAAAAAAAATCCAGTTTAGCTTTCACTACTCTCCTTAAAAATTTTTTTGGCTTTTTGCAAGCCCACCCCCTCAGAATTTCTAATGACCTTTCATAGGGTATGCAAGGATTTTTTCTCAAATCACATTATAGTGTTAAATTCTTACTGTGGGACATACTAGATGTAGAGCTTAGCCAATTTCAAACTTATATATAGTATATAATTGTATGGAACTCCTGGTAAAAATCTATTAGAAAACAGCCTTAAGAAAATATGCGTGCTGATTGGTTAAAAATCGTGTTTCTATAACTCGATAGAAACACAGAACTAGCACGAGCTGTCGACGTAATGATGGCGCAAGCAAAGAGAATTTACATTTTGATAATCAAAGTTAACAAGTTGTTTTCCTTTTTTGTTGCGGTGTTTTCTAAAAGAAATAGAAAACATGTTCTCTGTGTTTCTATTGAGTTATAGAAACACAAGTGAAAGTTTGGAAGAACTTGAAAAAGCTGTGGAAACACTCACCTGCAGCTCATGTTCCCACAGCATTTCTCGTTCTCCCAAACTTCCACTCGTGTTTCTATAACTCAATGGAAACACGGTACATGTTTTCTATTTCTTAATTGTTGCTCAGATCAGGGCTAAAGAAAGAAATACTTTGGTTTTTCTTCCATTCTTCAGGGTAACTGTGCAGAAAATACAGCATCAAAGCTTGAAATAAGCAGAGAGGAACAGGATGAATTTGCAATTAGTTCTTACAAGAAGACAGAAGCTGCATGGCAGGTAATACATCTATCAAAGCATGTAAATAAAATGTAATAAATGTATAAATAGAGCAGTTTTCACTTGATTGTTGAAAATATATGGCTTTTGCTTTGGTTTGTACTGGCTTAAAATACTTGTGCTACTTTGTCCTTCAATCAGGGATAAGAAGCAAAACCAATCGAAAGTAGCGACACACACACATTTTCCCATGCTTTATGCCAGCTAGACATATTTGCTTTACCTGTTGATAGGTTCAGTGGATGTTCTGTGCATTTTGTGTCTGGCCTGGGTGATTACTTTGGTTTTGGTTTTACAGTACTCAGTTGAAAACTGCTCTAAATAAGTAAACAAACAAATAAGAAAATATATAGTTAACATTTATAAGAGATGCTACTAGTGTGCATTTGCCACAGGCAGTTCCTGAGTTGGGTGAACCTCCTCTCACCAACCCAACCCATCTGGAAGTTCATACTTTCCTTAATAGCCCTTATCACGGTTACCTTTGCTCATTTGCATTACAATAAAATCTAGCATGTATGTGAGGCAATTTCGGGCTATTTTGTAGTTTTAGCCCAAAATTGCCTCACATCCACGTTGGATTACATTGTAATGCAAATGAGAAAAATTAACTGTGAAAAGGGCTATTAGATCTAATTACAAATTTCAGCTTTTGATTCACTTCTCTCACTGAATTTTCTGTGAACTGACCTACCTTGCACTGAGTATGGATGCTAACACTGGAACTGCACATTGTTTGAACAGCAAACCAAAAAATATTTTCGTATGTCTCTTTAGTGTACTGTTTGCAAGAAAATGATTGATTTGTCATATTATTTTTTTAAGGCAGGGACATTTAACAATGAAGTCATCCCAGTCACTATTCCTCAAAAGAAAGGTATGATAGCCTGCTTTGTTATATAGCTGGCGTTTTTCCCGCTACAGTACGCCCATTCATTGGCTAGTTCATGGTCACATGACATCTAACAATGAAACTGTTTCCCGCCAAATGCCATGAGTGGGCAACATTGCAAAAACTGTGACGTCAAATGGGAAACAGTTCACTGTTACCCGAAAAATGTTGACTGCTGTTGCACGTCATTTGTCAATAAAGTGATTATTTGTTTTCCACCGGTTTGACCCATTTGTTTTGCTATATAAGAAATCACTTAATGACTGGTCCCTTGGGGAATGGTGAATTTTGTTTCCCAAGAATCTCAATGTTTCCCGACACGAAGTTCCCCTCGGGACAAGTCATTAAGTGTTAAATCTACCTAGTCATTTTCCACACATCTAACTCATTAATCTACTTTAAAGGGGCTCAGTCGCGGTATTTTGAGTTATTTTGGCCACATACAAAATTCCCCTAAAATGGTAGGAAACCTGAAAATAACAGTTTAATAAGATAGAAAAATACCAAAGAGATAATGATAAACCATAAAGGAACAAGGATGGCTAAGGTCATAGAGAAGATTAGCACGGATTACAAACAACGAATTTGAAAAATTGAGGCTTAACTTTTCAATATGCGCAAACCGTGACTGAGCTCCTTTAAATGTTTCATGGCAAGGACGATTCAGTGTTTGAAATGAGATATCTAAGTCTCCAATGACTTTGTTTAAATGCTGTAAAATAAAGGACAGAAAGCCATAGCTGGTTGTGACTGGTGACCATTTTAAGGTGGACCAAAGCAGTTTCCAACACATTCCAAGACTTAGATTTGATGGGTCATTTCAACCACTATTTATTGGTTGATGCTGCAATCAAAAGACTGCCCTATCACTGGTCGAACTTGTTGTTATCATTTTCATGACACAATAGGTTATCATAGCAACAGTATGACCTGCTAAAAGCACCCTTAATTTTACCTTTAACTGCTGACGACGCAAAAAAACGAGCTCGGTGACCTCCATTCTTTGTTATCGAATTTTGATTAGCGGAATAAGATGCAACTTTATGCAAGGTCTGAAAAAAATTGTGTACGTATACTTGGGTTCAGAGACTCATTGAAGTCTTAATCTTGGAAAGTGCTGGAAACTGTTTGAGCCACCTTAAAAGCATCTTTTCAAACAGTTTTTTCCAAGAGTGTTGACCAGTTTAACTTTATACCAATGAAAAAGTTTGGGTCTCTCGGGAGGTTCTATCTGTTCAAAGTTATCAATTTTGCGCACCACTGTGCTTAGATGGTAACCGGTCGTTTCGCCAACTTCCATTGTCAGTTCCCAACGCTTATATGTCAGTTCAGCATATGAATATGATTCTTATCAAACCGTAAGTTTCAAACGTTTTGGGAATTAATGTTAGTTTTATTATTTTATCTTTTCTAGGTAAACCTGATGTGGTCTTCAGTGAAGATGAAGAGTTCAAGCGAGTGTCGTATGACAAATTCGCGACCCTGAAGCCTGCCTTTCAAAAAAACAATGGTGAGTTTCAGTTCACTGGGATTTGTAATCTTGCTCACACTGCTCACTAATTATAGACAATTGCTGCGTTAGCATGTAGAACAGACGGATTGGCGGGGTAGAGCGTGAGGCGCGAGTCGAAGTAATCTGGACTCTTTCTTTGCGCCCTTGGTATCGCTCCGCGCTCGTGTATCGCGTTTTGCTTTCTGTCCCGACGCTAATCCGCCAGTTCTGCAGGCCATTCCTACGTTGAGAAATGCTGTAAAATCGGAATTACACTGTATAATCAGATCTGTTAAAATGTAACTTTATTTTGTCTGTAGCGAAAAACAAAAAATTTAGCTCTAGAGAAGGGAAAACTTTACAACTGTCGATAAAAGCTTTTGTATAGTTGTTCCATTCCTTGTGTACAGTTGGCTTATAAATTACCACAAGTCGCCTGATAGGCGAAATGCTATACAAACTGACAAGGAGTCCATACAGAAACGTGTCGACTAATGCTGTTTTTGTATACAGACCTTGTCAAACATGTCAGTCTTACTATTACTCTGTGACTGTAAAGCTGAAAATAATTCCTGAGGTCATAGCTAGAATGTGTCGAAAATCTTTCGGCACGGATTTTCGATTTGACATTCCTGATTTCAGGAAAATTTTTCTCGTTGGTTACGTCAAGTTGTTCCGACACGACGTGCCCTTTGAGAGACGAACTTGCACGATGGAATTTACGAAATACACGGACAGAATTGGAACAGAATCGCGGCAAAAGTTGTAGTGTACATTGACAGCTTTGGCCAATGCACTTTTAACAATGCCACATGTCTGTCTTTGAGTAACTCTATAACACTAGATAGCTGTAGTTTATCGTTTCCTTCAGAAATAACAACATGTTCGCTTACTGTTTTTGGAACTTACGATTTTAAGTGCAAATTTAGGCTACGCTCGAATTGTCTTACAGAAACAGAAGAATCATTTTCTGTGGATTTGTCTAACAAAAGTAGCCGGCGTTTGAAACGCGAGACGGCGGCCTTAAAGTAGGGCGCCTAATGAAGCTTGTTTTGTTCTGAGAGTGTTACCAGACACGGGAAATTTTACCTTTTAGGAACAGTAACAGCCGCCAATGCCAGCACACTGAATGATGGGGCTGCCTCCCTCGTGCTCATGACCAGACAGGCTGCTGACCGGTTAGGAGTGAAGCCGCTTGCTTCCATAGTAGGTAAATACAAAAATTTAGTTACTACACCAAGCAAAACAAAAGCACTACCTTAGTAGTAGTCCTTTCTACGTTTGGCAAGGCTTACGAAAATCTCTGAGGAGAGGATCAATTGTTCTGACGTACCACTAGAATCGATTTCCGCCTGTATCTTGGGTTCTGTCGCACGGACTCATTTGCCGAAACAGCGGCTGGTAATCGAGCCTGTTGTACCACCAAAATTCTTATTTATCAGGCAAAGTACGTTTTTCTAAATAATGCCAAATAAAACAATTTGTTTTCTTCTTCAGGATTTGCTGATGCCTCAGTTGCACCAATTGACTTTCCTATTGCACCAGCAGCGGCCATGCCTAAGGTACGCAGTCATTAATGTATAGAGTTAATGCTGTGCTTTAACAAGGACGAAAAACTTATACTAGTAATTCATTTAAACTCCACGAGTGACAGGTGCCAAGCGCGGGAAAACGTGAAACTGGCGCCATACGCGGGTAAATGTGCAATCGGTGCCAAGCGAGGGAAAAGTCACGTGAACTTCACCAAGATTGCTGATTGGTTGATGAGGCAACGTCTTCGTTCTAATTAACAATTAGATTATGAGCTCGAGATTTCTATGAGGTGAGAGTCGATGAGGCCGAAGGCCGAATCAACTATCACCTCATAGAAATCTCGAGCTCATAATCTAATTGTTTTAGTAGAATTCTTACTAAAATTTACTTCAAATAACGATTTCCAATTATTTCTTGAGATATTATTAAACTTTGCGCCTGAAAAAGACCGCTCGGATTGAATTGTCATTTAAGTTGTGTGCGCGCGCGCATCAGTTTTTTCAATAATTTCAACTTTTTTAAAAGTCAAGAAACCGTAAATGTCCTTCGTGTAGACTTCTCAGGAATTTATTGTCCATTTGCATCAAAATTTTCCTCCAAAACTTTGGAAAAACGAAAAAAACGTCGCCCTTTCCTAGACGACCTCCAGCACTGCACACTAATGGCTGATAGTGTTCAATGGCTCAGCCAATCAGATTACAGCATTTGCATTAGTATAGTAATATATTCTATGTACCTACAATGCACATGAATATATAAGGATGAGATATGGAGAGGTGAAAATGGGTGCTGTCCACGAGTGTGGACAGCGGTATATTCATGTGCGTGAAGGTCTGACACCGCGTCGCCTGGGGGTAGGGGAAGGGTGAGTTCGCTAACAAACAAGTAATGTCGTAGGATGAAATGTGCACAAAGGAGGGAAACATGCAAATATATACGGCGCAGATGATTGTGGGATATCTATTATTATAATATTCATTTATTATTTCCGGTACTTAGAATACTAGTAGAATTCTACTAATTACATTTAGAGTCTGCATACGAGCCAAGTTGCCCATCAGGCCGGAGCTTATCTCCGGTTCTGCAGCATGAAGCGACTAGGAATATTTCTACTCCCCCCTGGATGGGATGCTAGTCCATCGCGGGGTTACCCCCGGCATTAAGTTCGCCGGTAGCAGGTACCACCCATTTATACACCTGGGTAGAGAGAGGCACTGTGAGTGTAAAGTGTTTTGCCCAAACACACAACACAATGTCCCTGGCCAGGGCTCGAACCCAGGCCGCTCGATCCGGAGACAAGCGCACTAACCATGAGGCCACCGCGCCTCCCACTCTAATTACATTTGCCACACTGTAAAACCAGTCGTGGCTCGCTCTCACACGTTTTCCCGCGCTTTGCATCGGCTATATGTATTTGCTTTGAGTTTTGATTGGTTCACTGGTTTGCTTGGGTCCTTTGTGATTGGCCATAGCGATTACTTTGGTTTTGGTTTTACGACACCCAGTTCAAAACTGCTCTATCAACAGACCCAACTGCTAAATAATTTATTTCTATCGCTTTTAGAAATTAAAGCACGGAACGGTTAGATTCTTACCTTGTTTTCGTTTGTCCTTTAGTTGTTACAACAGACTGGATTGAAAAAGGAGGATATTCACATGTGGGAAATTAACGAGGCGTTCAGCGCTGTTGTTCTGGCCAACATCAAGGTTTGTTTCACCTTCTTGACTATCCCGGGAGTTTGTTAACCCTTTGTTAAACTTTTGACTCCTCGGAGTAATTGGTATATAAAATTCTCCTTACATTTTTACATACCTTGTTGAGCGAACAGGTAATGAGAATGAGGAAATTATCAACTAGGACATATGGTCTTGATATAGAATGAAATACTCAGGACTAGGCAACAAGGAAATGTATGGTATTAGTTTGGAGAATAACTTTAATATTTTGGAAGTGTTTGGTTCTCCTTGGAGAACTCGCAAATTTATACGCTTCCATCTCAAGACTTGTACGGAAGATAAAGCTTCTCATATACCTTGTAGTTGATGAGTCAATTTTCTAAACAGCTGACGTCTCGAGCCAGCGGTTCGTTAAAGAAAGTAATAAAATGATACGTTATATGCATGTTTACGTAGACTGAACTGTGCGAAGACCCATCTTGTATGCTTATTTTAAACCGATGATATTGATGTATTGATGATAAATTGCGTCATAACATTGTCAAAGTGGCTGTGGAACCACTCGCCTGCGGCTCGTGGTTCCGCAGTAAACTTTGACAATGTTATGACGCAATTTATCATCAATAAGAGGCCAGACGCATAAAAAACTGACGTCTGTTTTTTACAATAACAAGACCCCAAAATGATCAAATGCTGGGAATAAATATGAAGGGAAAAGATGCCGTAAACAAAGATAAGTGAATTTTATTCAAAATGACGCGAACAGTGTCAATAGCTTTTCTCGCTTTTTGATTGGCTGCTTAAAAAAGTGCATAAAATCTCATTGGTTAAAAAGTTGACAGTTTGACAGCTGAAAGTTGAACTTGAAAGCTTGCATAAATTAGAATTTTATCCGTCTGTACTCTTATTGATGATAAAAATGAGCCAATCAGCACGCGAGAAATTAGACAGTTATTGTTAAAAGAATCTTGTCTCTTCTCTCTACAGCTGATGGAGTTAGACCCAGACAAAGTGAACATCCATGGAGGCGCCGTTTCAGTAGGCCATCCTATTGGGTGAGTTGTGTGGAATGTTATGTGTTATGTGGAACAAGCTTGACGTACCAGAAAAAAGGGACACCGGCGGGAAACCATAGCCTGCGTTTGAGCACACTCGCCACTTTCAACATACTTAGCACCTATACACCAGACTCTTCCCTGCCATATCGCTTCGCCCGCGCGCGTGACTCAAAGGTAAGTTTGCTCATAGGCATTTCATCGCGCGCGTCTTGTTCTCATCTCACTTCTGTCCAGTGTTATCCAAAAATCTTCTACCACGTTCACCGATATCAAATAATGAAGGCTTCTTTTATTTTACAGAATGTCCGGTTCTCGACTTATAGCCCACATGACGCATACCCTGCCCGAGGGAGCCCTGGGTCTAGCAAGCATCTGTAATGGCGGTGGTGGCGCATCAGCGATGGTCATCAAAAAACTCTGACGTACTTAGAAACCTGTGACGTCATCACATTGACTCTGACTTCGTGACATGTATTTATAGCGAATATGCAGTTAAACTGCCTATATATGGATGGGAAGGACTGGTCACTGGGTGAAATGATGTTCAGCTGGGTGTGAAATTTTAAAAGATGAATGTACAATACGAATTCGTTGCTAGCTAATGCGACCGCTATAGTCTTGAGTCTTGAGTCTTGAAACTCCTCTTCGTCGGCGAAAAAAGAAAAACTTAACATAACGCATTCCGAAAATGTTTGTGGTTGCCGGTCAAGGAGCGCGATAAACTAATCAATTTTCGTTGGCCAAACAAGACAGTTTAGGCCAGTAGAATGCCGATCTCTCGCTGTAATCAATAAGCACCTCGTAAAGCTTACACCATTTTAGTTCAGGGCGCAATCTCAGAGCCCTGTCACCGGGAATTTAATTCGATTGTAATAAATTCTAGAAGAGTCTCGTGAATGTACTCTGATTGTTTTAACCCCAGTATTTGGTAAAAGTCGAAACAATCCAAGCCAAGCCGAAAACGCGAGAATGTAACGCATTTTCATTCTCAGAGACCCTGGGCTTGGTCATCGGGCAGAGGACTGCAAAGAAATCGATCAAGACATTAACGCATCCGATAATTTAACGAGCAGGAGCTTAGTGGCTCATTCAGTACTCAGCCAGAATAAATTTGCTGACACCAGATCACTCAGTCAAGTTACCTATGCGTGGTTTTCTGGTGTTGTAATACGGTACTTGCTCCTTAGCAGGGAGATGCATTGAGAGTGACACAACAGTGACAATGACCAAGGTTTGAACCCAGACCTCTCGATCCAGTTTACCCATGTACTGCTCGTTAAACCCTATCTTTACGACGTTGCCGCGCTTAATTTTGAGGTTTATTTGAACTTGCTCTACTGGTCAATGGTCGTGTTCCGGGTTTACTTTAGCAATGCCTCATTCATTTACCCCCTACAGCACAGCCGAGTTGTCCTGAAGGGATATACTTGCGCTTATTAGCAATTAATGCAAGTGAGAGCCATCAACTTGTCAGAACTACGTATGTCAATTAGTCATAAAAGAAAGCAGTACAGGTCCTGGGTGAGGAAAGAAAAACAATTTTCGACTCCTTGTTAGCGATGGCCGAACTTTCATAGTGTTATAGCTGAATTTCTGATGTCATCGCAAAGGTCTCTGCAACAGCGTTGTTATGATCTCAGATAAAACAAATAGAAACACTGCACTCTCTTTTCCATAGTTATCGGAAACACCTCTTCAGTGGAAACTATTTATCATACAAAAACCACTTTTATATTTTCTATATTTCTAATATACATTAAGATAAAAATATATATATAAAGTAGTATATTAAATATACTCTTAGAGATTTAACGTTCTGTGAATTTTTTCACAAAACTAGTTATTGTTCGACGTTTTTCAATATGTCGATAATAAATCAAAGTTTATGTTGCTCCGCCAACAAAATAGTTGAATTTTTACATCTTGACTATGTCGATATCAATTGCCATTTTTTCACAAATGCTAGAATTTGTATAAAGTTTTCCCCACACTTCTAAATGTGGCAACTGTTTTCCAAATCACATTAACAATACTATCAAATACTATAAAATATGGGAAAAAATAATTTGTAACTCTTCTTTCTTGTCGGCGAGCACGAAGCAACAGTTCCCCGACAAAACGTAACTTTGGCCTCGAGGTCTAGCTTCAGAGAATGAAATGAGCTTAAATAATTCCCGCCAAACGATTCGGATGTAAATCTTCGTAGAGACAATCCAATGGTCCACGTTGATTATCATCCAATCAAAACTCATTTTGTTGAACGCCAGTACGACGCCATCAGAAACACCATGTTGCTTAGCAACCTCACGAATCAAAGTTCCCGGCTGGAAAAGGTATTGGCGCTGGCGTTTTCCCGCCAGACGGCCTGGCGCCGCGCTTATAAGCCACGCGCGTCATACAAAGCAGTCTCCACCGGCACGAGACATGAGCAGCATTTGTTCCAGTTCACAGATCCTGGCGTACAACACTCGCTGCTCCTCTTCTGCCTTGGCTCGCCACCACTTCTCCACCTCTTGGACTTGTCGCTGGTGTTGAACCTGGGAAGATGACATTTGATAATCATTAAAACGGAAAAAAAAACTGACCTATTTCAACGACTGGAGAAGTGGGATTTATTTAGAAGGTCATTTTAACACCATCTGCCCTCTTTGGCAATCTAAAGGTGTTAATGTCATAATATGGACATTGAGGCCACGTCTGCACTAAACAGTAAATTTGCAAACAGGTGAGCTACAGTAAATTTGAAAATGTAGTTTGATCAGCCGTCTAGCCGCCGACCCAAGAGTCCAAAATGGTCTCCAAAGTGGAGAAAGTTTGAAAGCGCTGGCAACTTTCTGAAGTCACAAAGTCGAATTTAGCTCGGCTCCAGTGCCATGCAAATGCCTTACCATGCGTTTACGCGTTTCTGGCGCTCTCCCAACCCTCCCCTTCCACTTTTTTGTTATGGTCCATCCCTAAATCCCTTACTATGCCAACGTGCAGACAGTGAAAGACGTAACGAAGCCATTTCTTTTCAATTCAAATGCCCTAAACTCGGTCAAAACGTGTACCTGTGTGGCAGCATATGTGTCATTAATTTTAACATCATTTTCATCCTCTATAACTGGTTGAGCTTCAATCACTGTATCCAATCCCTCGTCGTCAATCGGGCGAGCTTCAATGATTGTACCGGAAGCACGAAGACCTTTGTCGTTAACAGGACGAGCCTCGATTACAGTGTCCAAAGACCCCGAGTCACTCACGCGAATGCCGGAAGTTGCTCTTGAAGAGCTTCCACTCGTTGTAAGCGAAGCGAGGTGAGCTGCAAATGTAAGGACAATTTCAAGTTAACTGGCATCATCTGAAAACAATGAGAGCATATCTACTTGTTTTCGAGTAGTCTCTATTGTATGGCCCGAGAAGAAACCTTGCATATTTTAATGATTTCTTCTTGCGCGTAGAATCTAAGAAAAAGAAGGCGACTAGAAGTCCATGAAAACGTTCGTCTTTCCAATCTTGTATCCACTAAGTCCAATCCCTCAACTATCCTCTCCATTTTTTTGAGTTGACTCCGCAGGAAGTCGAGTCAAAGGTCCAGAGGCTGAAACAATCACCAGGCTCTCACGATAAGTGAACAAAATTTGAACCAAAGTGACCAATGAAAACAAGGAAAGCAATCACGTGCTAACTAGTTTCAAACATACTTTTTTATTTTGCGTTGTGCATCACTCCCAATGGGGTAGGGGCGAAGGAGAATCTGAGATTTGTTATTTAAACATCTGTTCTTTGAAGCGTTTTACTATAAAACTGTATCAGAAAATTGACACTTGAAATACATTTGAAGAAGGGAATGTAAATTGCACATACTGAAGGATTACCAGGCAAATGAGGGTTTTTTTCTGCAGCGCGAGATGATCGAAAAAACACCCTCACATCATTGCACTCTACATCACAAAATACTTACGGGACACTCCTCCGACTCTGTGCTCCATGACGTGGATGCAGTCTTCACAAGGGGCCCTCCCCAGGTGAGGGGAGCTCCTACTCCTCACATGCCGGCTCCCTCGCCCGGCGGAACAGTTCTTCCCTAGTTCAGGATTACACCTTTCTTGGTAATCCATAAAAGGAATGTTATAACCCGCTGAAATTTGTCCGAGTTTTAACTCTAGCTTACTCAATCCTCCTTTGATTAACCCGCGGATTTCCTCCTTAACGTTACCGCTGCTATTTTTAACGTTCTTGCTAACTGCGCCACTTTGTTCCTTGACGGGGCCAGCCGCACGATCGAGCTCTTTATCCCGACTTTCTTTCTTTTCTTTTAATTGTCTTTCTTCCCACAGCTGTTCCTCGAGCTTCTTTTCTAGCCGCTGCAGTCTGTGTTCGAGTCTTCGACGCGCGGAATCGATTTCAGAAGTACACCTTTCTTGCCAGGCCTCCAGGCGGCTGAGTTGAGCCTGGCACGTGGTGCAATGAGTTTGGTTACACGGCGTGGGCCCAAAGTCCTCCTAGCAAGTGAAAATTAGTAACTAGTTATAAATCTTTACGTCACATCATCTTTTGGCTCTTCCAGAAAAAGGTCCTAATACAACACAACAAAACGGGTTTGAATTGAGCGAAAGTGAACATGATTTGACGGTGGTCTTATGTTGAAACTGAGGCAAAAGCACTTAGAAATGGCCGATAAGCTGGGGTGCTAAGTTATCTGTTAGATCACAGAGAAGCCGTGTTATCGGGGAACTAGTACGAAGCTAGTACGAGATGTTCGTTAAAATTCAACACTTTTTTACTGATTAGAACACAAAGCAGGTTTTAAACCAATAACAGCGCGTTTAGCATCTGGTTCATTCATAACTTTGTATGGTAAATGGTTTGTTTTATGTTGCTTTTCTAGTATTTCGCATGCGTGGTGGTGTATCAGCACCTAACTGGGCTCAGGGAGTCAAACCTATTGACTCTGTTTTATCAATTCAGTGCAGCGGCTGTTTAACATTAACAGGAATAACCTGTTTGACCTGTTTACTCACCTCTTGTTCCTCGGTTTTCCTTCTATGATTCTTGTCTCTCCTGGATCTGTCCTTATCCCTGTCCTTATCTCTGTGATCCCTCTCCCCGTCTTTATCTCTATGTTCCTTGTCTCGCTCTTTATCCTTATGGTGCTTCTTTTTCTTATGTTCCTTCTCTTCGTCCTTCCTATCCAAAGGCGTCTTGTCATATTCCGTTTCTTTATGATCTTTCGTCCGTCTGTGTTCGGATTTAGATCGTTGTTCTCTGTGTCTAGATTCCTTACTGTGAGATTTCTCTCGCGACTTTCTCCGCTTTTCCTGGCAAATAGTACAATCCGACTCACTTCCATCGTTCTCATCACGACGTGAAAGTTTCTTTTCTTTTTCCTTCTCTTTCCGCTTTTCCTTCTTTTCTATTTTTTCCTTGTCGTCCTCGCGATTTTTCTTACCTGTCCTTTCTTTCTTCTCTGTCTTTTCCTCGCTCTTTTCACTTCTCCTTTTCTCTTTTCTTTCCTTGGTTTCCTCCGTGTCTCCTTTTTCTTTCACCTCTTTGCCTACACGGTGAACTCCATTCCCCATCAGCTCTCCGTAAGGAGGGTATTTGTCTTTGTGTTTTTTGCCACATACGCCGTTTTTCTTGTCGTCGATGTTCAAGTCTGTGTCACTGGCACTTCTGAACAACGAGAAAAAACCTTTGTCTTTTTTGCTTTTCTTGTGGGAAAGACTGGCCTCCAGATCATCTCTGCTTTGAGCGCTAAGGTAAAATAAGAACAGCATTACAATAAAAACAACAGGCTTCAAGTACAGTAAACCCGCTTATAAGGACCTAAAATTTGGGCAAAACTTTCCCAGCTAAGCACCCTTCACATAAGAACCATTCTCGGCTAAAATCTCAATACAGGTTCTTATTTTCAAAATATAGACTAGTTTCAAATATATTTCAGTACATCACATGCGATACAAAAAAGGTAACAAAAACCAGCCAGAACGCTGGCAGTGTTATACGATCACTACAATGTACTGTGAATGATTCAATATAAAAGCCACACCCATGAGTAATAGTTGGGTGTTTTTTTAAACAAAACTTGAGAACCTGATTAAGAACCTAGGTAGCCTAATTTCACAGTAAACATCATTTATATAAGAACCTATGGAGGCTAACTTTAAAAAAAACCTAAGTTCTTATACGCGGGTTTTCATTGTATTTCTATGAGCGAGCATAAGCAAAGGAAACATTAAACCGTCGATCGTGTAAGGGGTGGTCCGTAATGTGAAAACACACCGCCCAAGCTAAAAAGGTCTATTTGTTTAGTATTTCACAATGTAAACATCACGTTTATGTATTGAAAAGTACAAATAATAGCGAACAAGGAATAACGTTTGCATAAAATTTGAACGGATAAGATAATTCAAGGACAATTTACATGCAAAACAATGTGATGTTACATCTTCACAACGATAACTCCCTCCTCCAAGGAAGACGTTGTAACATCCAAACCGCTTCAAATATTTTCCACTCGAATGCTAGTAGTGTTGCCAATGACTACGACAAATGGGCATTAACCTTTAGGGAAAGTTTTAAAAATAATACACTTATCAGTCAAATTGGTAATGCGAATAAAAGAAGTTAAATGAACCAAAACGACAAACTATTAAATAAAGGGGGAAAAATGATTTTGTCCTTTATAAGATCAGTTGCCTTTGGATAGCTTTTCAAAGTCTTTAAAACATCTGAACTGAAACTAGTTTGAAATTAAAACCAAAATATCAATTTTTGTGAGACATAAGAGAAACAGATTGTGTACTGAATTGGTTTTAAACGCCCCTGTTAACCTCAAGGAAAATAATACTTAACACTGGAGCACAAGAGGGGAATTAAATCCGCCGGGCAAAACAATCAAGCAAAACATTACACGAAACTGGTTTGATCCAGATCGAACATTTTCGTCGAACATTTTACATGACTAACAATGTTTCATCGCTGGGCTCGGAAGAACGCATTCTAACTTTACCACAGGCTATATAGATTTGATTATTATTTTGTTATCGTCCTCTTGGCTTCCGGAAAATTTCCAACCAGTCACAAAACAAACAACCACACATACAATTTCTCAACGCGAGGCTTGAGAGTTTCAATTTCCAAAGTATACTTTTCGTACCGTGAAATACTTTTCGTTTATGAAATAACTTTTATAGATGAAGCTGATACTTCACAATAAAAATGACAAAAGAAAGATAAATATTTATTAGCATATATTTGCTATACTATCGTCAAAATCAGTTATTAATCATTTTCAAAGTCATTTTAATATTGTCGTTGCAAAGATAAAAGAAATTATATTAATTGCAAACGTATGATTCGCTGTTCGTTTCATTACGAATATGGAGATTCCGGGAATTAAGCAACTTGAGATCATACTACATCAGAAAAATTCGACATTTTCTGAACAAAGAAAGAAATAATCTTCTGATGTATTGAATAATATTCGTTTCTTTGTGTTATTAAATTAGTTTATTTAAAAGAATTTAATCAGAACACCCATCGAGATAGAGGTACCTTCAGTGTGTTCGGCGTCGCTGCTTTACGAGGCAGTAGAGAGTTCACCAAATATTTAGAAGCTTTCTGTTGCCGTTTGCACATATCAGAGCAGCTGAAAGGTCTTCCCAGTTCTTGTGGAATAACACCAGTTGAAAGCAGTTCTAAATTCAATGAATCGGCCACAATAATTTCAAAGCCTGACGAAATTTTGCCTGGGGCTAGTATATTTCACATTGCTTGCTAAACGCCTTGAACACTCAAAATATTTTTTAAACGGTACTATTTTTCGCATCAAAAACCGCAATGTCAAATTTAACCTTCGGCAAAGACACAATAACAAAGTCACCACGAGTAGAACTGCCGTGACTTAACTTGAACCCATTTATAGGAATACGAACTGTTTCAAGCATGAATTGAAAAGATCAGATAAAATTAACATTTTCATAAAGCACGAAAACGTGACTTAATTTCTGATGTAAATTATCTCGCAGAGTCTCGCAAAGTTCCTGTCGTCCTCTCCTAATTCATTTTGTAATTAAGTACCTAAACCATCCCGCCAATCTACAGAAGAAAAGAAAACCTCTTGAAATGTTTTATTCTTGTTTTTTTTTTTCAAAATAAACATGTCCATCGCCTGTTTGTCGCTCTCGTGAACGCAAAATACTGTGAAATTCTGTCGTGCCGTGCGTAATTATGCTATGTTTAGATAGTAAGCAGTCGATTTGAGAGTGAACAAATTCAATAACTTGTCCCATAGAATAGTAACTCAGTTAGTCTTCAAATCAGTTTGGCATGCTTATATGTTTACTAACGGTCCAGCCTATCAAAAATAACGAACAGTCGATACTGAAGACTGAGAAAAACGAAAATAGCCTGGTATATACGTAATAGTATTAAATTAGCGAAGATAAAGACCGAGTAAAGTTTTCCATCAAAACACGAGTTATGCCACAAAAGAGGATGAACTGTGCCTGAAAGACCCCCCTAAAATGTTTATAACATCACCAAACAAACAACGAAATAAAAGCATCGAAGGGAATGTGACAACCTATTAAAAACAATACGGGCTTGCGAGCGAAAGATCGATTAAATACGAATCAAAAAAATTCGGAGGACAAAGTTAATGCTAAAAGGAAGTTTTCTGACGAACAAGTTTTCTTCTCACCTGCTAACCGTGCAATTCCATGGACTGGCTCCTCTTCTAGACATGCCGTAACCAAATTTTCACTTGAGAGAAATTATGTCGTCTATGTATAATTAAACAGAATCTGTGGCGCCTCGAGAAGATTGCGTTCGCGCGAGCAAATGGCGAGACAGCTCGCTCTGTACAAGTGTTTGCCGTGTGAATTCAAATGAGACCAATTCACAGTTCAGGGCACAATCACAATGCCCCGGACAAGGGACCACCCACAAAGCTCGAAGCAAACACACTTACAATGGCAGTGACGCTCGGCTCTTGCTGAAAGCTAATAACATGGCTATAACCCTTGCTAACTCACACTGGCAATTCGCAGGATCGTGTTTACATTGTCAAAGTTTTTAACCCAGAGTTAAATTGATTAGGTCAGTTTGTTATTCTGGGTCTCAAGTGCATAACTTGCACACCAACAATTAACGAAGAGTGGTTGGCACATTTTTTTCGAGTTATTTCGATTCATTTAATTCAATACAAACCGCAAGGTTGTCAACTGCTTGTTAGAACCTACAATTAAGAAAGCCAAGGGGCTTTTAAAGGTTTTCAAGAGAAAAGCTCTTAAATTGACAGGAACTCGTAATGGAATTTGCATTTGAAAACAACAAAGGCGTGTGCTTTCAGACACGATTTAAGATCGTTTTCAATCGGAAATCATAAACGTAGCCTACGGAAGCCAGGAACGCTCAAACAATTAATCCTTTCAGTAGCTTTCAAAACAAACAGTTTAATTTATTGACGCCTTGAGATGGAAATGAAGGGGTGCTTTCTTTTCGTTGATGGTACCATTTTTTTTCTTTAGCGCCTTCTAATGAACACATTACTTTTCGTATCGCAAAAACTTGTGATCATACTTAAATAAGCTGAAAGCCGACCCCTCTGGCAAATTGCGGCTTCTTTCAAGATTCATCTTTCACGACTAGACAACTGTTTTCCAAACTTGTGGTTCACCTTTAATTTCCTGTTGGTTGTTCTTACGTTGAGTACGCTGGTCATCTTGTTAAAATAATCCACGTGAACACATTCTTAAAATGATTTTCCACGGCGAAAAATAGTCTATTCTTCGAGCATTTATTTAGATCGTCATGAAACAAGTCTCTTCACTGGAGAAATCAAGCATTCCCTTTTGGGCACGACAAAGATCTGGGAACGAGAATGATCTAGTTGATTATTACACGTGCGTTATTGGTTCTTTGATTGGCCGAGAAGTTTCGGAAACCAACAGAAAGTCGCCTGCCCATTGCACCTGCCCTTGTTGGCTTTTGATAGGCTAAGAAGTGCGGAAAACCAACAAAAAAAGATGTCGTGCCGCTGTTTGTCCTTTGATTGGCTGAGATGGTTTACAAATCAACAAAAAGTAGCACTGATAGAGCGGTTTTCATTTGAGTGCTTTGAGTTTTGATTGGTTTAATGGATTGTCTCTGTCCTTTGTGACTGGCCAGAGTAATAACTTTGGTTTTGATTTTACGACACTTTTGAAAATTACTCTAAGGTTCTCGCAGAGAGATCAAGAACTTTAGAACGTAACTTACATGGGCTCCACTGGGGGTTTTGAGGTCTGTATATCTTTCTCCCCTTACCTTTTCGCTTTTCTGTCGACCTTTTCAGGTGAATGCGATTTCTTTGTCTTCTGATGAAGGACTGGGTCAGAGCGGAATCTTTCTTCCTAAATACGTAAGGAAAACATTGAGAAAACTCATCTTTACAGACAAAAGTTGCTCTCCTCTAAAATATCAATGTAGTAAAGGCTTCGATATCATGTTTTGCCCAAGCTATCAGTTACTACAATGTTAACAGCTTTCCTTAAGCAGTTTAAGTTTTTCCCTGGGCATAATTTTAGCGCAAGCCTACAAGAGTTTGCAGAATTCATGACCAATCAGAGCGAAGATGTTCTATTGCCGGCCAATCACGAACAAGAAAGGAAATATTTGTAATTTGAGTTACGCGACCTTTCCCGCGCTTCGTGTTTTCCCGCCCTTAGCACCTATTACACGTTTCTCGACGCTTGACAACATTTTAACTTCGAGCACTGCATGATTGGCTTATATGCAGCAACAGTAGCAACAAAGCAAAGTATTGGAAAGACCAGATAGCAAGTGTCATACCTGCGATTTTATGGAGCTTTTTGATTGGCTCTTATGTGATTTTCTCATCGACGCGTTTCGTTTCTTGAGGTAATCTCGCTCTATTGAGCACATCTCGTCATATTTAATGGTCAGCACTTTAGGTTTGCGTTCTTCTTTCCTTCTCCTACTCCATACAAAGTCTCGTTTGTGTCCTTGTCTCTAAACCAGGCGAAAATGAAAAGTTATTTAAGTTGGTGCGAATGAGCTCCCTCGCTACAATCTCCTGTAAACATATAACTCTAGTAACTTTCTTATAAATCTTACAAAACGTACACTGTAAACACTACTGTGCAATTCATATAACAAAAAAAAAAATAATAACAAACTGGCTTAACATACACCTGGTTAACAGAGGGAATAATTCCCCCGAACAGGGCAAGACTTTGCAGGCCTAGTAGCACTACCAACATATGCCTGGTGCTTCTCGTGCAACAATACTGCATTGCAAGTTGAAAAGTTTTCTTTTGCATATTGCCAACCGTGTTGCTTGTAAACTGTGCAACAACACTGTGCTAGGTGTAGTAAAATGGCAAAGATATGACGGTCTCGGTGATTACCATCCACCACCAACTTGATTCCTAGTTTGCTTTTCTAGGAGAGAGTAATGCGAGTTCACCAGGCACTTCGTGATAAAAAAAGAGTGTAGGTAGCATTTGGTAGAGAACTCACCTTGGAGTCTGGGTCGAGCGACACAGGTTTTGGTACCCACAGATGAGTAGCAGTAGTGGTGAGGGTAGAGTCTGTAGTTCCACTAAACAAACACGATACATCAGCACTGTGAGGCCTTCCTCTCTCTTTTCGACTGAACATCTGAGAAAGATTAAATTTAAAAAAAAAACATGCATTTAATGTAGGGATGAACTTGAATGGACAAAAATGCTTGAGCTAGAAGAAATATTTTCATCCGTCACATTGATTACAAATAATCTCTGATCGTTTTAGCTATTCACTCAACATGTTGTATATAAATGCTCTCTTTAGCCGGAACTTTAGCCATTTTCCGGAAAGTAATACCGTTTATAAATGACCCTATTTTGCGTCTTATGGAGATCATGAGCCGAGATGAAAAAAGTCAGGAAATAAACATTTCTTGAACTTGAATAGAATAAATCTTTGAAAGCGCTCAACCCTGAGAGGAGCAGTAATTATAATGGTCAATGGTAGCAAGATTTCAATTCATCGTTTTATTGCGACAACGCTGTTTCGTATGGTCAAAGGATGACCACACTCATCAGGCAATATCAACGAATGACCATTAAATTACAAGAACTGGCGCAACTGTTTTTGCATCTTATAGCTACTGATTTTTTTTTTTTTTTTTTTTACCTCCCAACTTTTGCTATTTCTCTTATCAACTTTATCTTTTAATTCCAAGTTTTTTTAATTTAACGGTCATTTTTTGTTTTTTCCCGATTGGTGCGTTCATTTTTTTTTAGTTTT
>Ga0126338_10000395_pt1 | contig 22789 bp, 14 predicted proteins | sample OrbCmetagenome_2_FD_92529 | JGI IMG/M metagenome (GOLD analysis project Ga0126338, IMG submission 92529) | Coral microbial communities from Petempiche,Puerto Morelos, Mexico - Orbicella C C metagenome | ecosystem: Host-associated > Invertebrates > Cnidaria > Coral | place: Petempiche,Puerto... | reverse complement strand
TGTCGTAGATATCTAAACCTGGCCATTGTACGGAAAGGCCTAGCCTAGTACTACTATCCAGTAGTGTAGCAGTTCTCGTAAGCTTGTAATTCTATTTGTCGTCATTGCAGCAGCTGTTTTTGTTTTGGGGCTAGGGGGGCATTGTTTCTGTTGTTTTTTCTATTGTCCTCTCAAAGGGTTTCAAGCTATTCGTGTGAGACCTGACGAGAGCTGCAACATGGCCCCTACTATCTGCTTACCAAGAATATCTGATGACACCTAAATTGATGACGTCACAAGTGGTACAAAGGGCACCACCATTAATTACGCATATATGCGTAATTGGGGCTCATAGGGTTAATATCAACAGAGATTCCCTTTATACAAGAAGTTTGAGACGTATAAATCTCTTTGTTTTTAGATACAGATGAACTAAAAATGGCTTTGCGGGCCTGAAAAGTTTCTGGGGCTTTCGAGAAATCAGCCCCAGGACACTAACCAAAAAATCTACAGCAAAAACGAACTAACCAATCGGATTCCACATCTGCCGTATATTACTACTTATAGTGTACTTCTGACTACTTATTAACCGAGAGTGAGGTCTTTACGGGAAAATCTCAAACCGAGAACATGTCGTATTGACCGAGCGATAGCTAGGTCAATACTACAAGGCCAAGGTTTGAGATTTTCCCGTAAAGACCGAACGTTCGAGGTTAATAAGTTGTTTATTATACGGCTTTTTGCTCTGTCTTTGCAGGCACGTAATTGGCCCGTGGGCATTACGGGAGAATAATGCCCTACAGTTAGCCAATTAGAACGCGCGTTAGATCGGCCACAAACACAAGTCATAAAATAAATTATGATAGTGACTTCTTATCTAACCTGAGGTTGGTTGGTAGCAGTCTCTCTCCACAGCAGAGGATGCATAAAGTTGTTGTTTATTTTCAAGTACTTGAGGTTCAGATGCAGCGCTCCGACTGGCAAGGCTCCGAGCTGATTGCCTTCAAGATTTAATTCCCTGAGAGCTCTATAGATTGACACAGACAAAGCAAAACAAAAAGTAAAATAAAAATCTGTCCGACAGATTTTTCGCAAACTAAGTAAATGTGAAATCAAAAATAGCTCAAAATCTGTCTCATGCAAAGTAAAATAAAAATCTGTAAGACAGATTTTGAGCTATTTTTGATTTTACATTTTCTTAGTTTGCGAAAAATCTGTCCTACAGATCTTTATTTTACTTTGCATGAATGTTAAATCCGAGCCAATTTCTTATTCCTGAAATTTTGAGGTGGGGTCATACGGGTAGATTTTGAGAAAAACGTGATTTAACCTGCTAGTGCCCAGTCTCTCCTTAGGTACTCGGTCGTTCATTTTGGCCATTTGTTGACGTTTAATTTGTTCAAGTTTCACATAGAATGGTAAAAGACTTAAGTAAATAGTAAATAGAGAAAGGAAAAACATCTTGGAACATTTTCCAAAAGAATTAGAAGTTGGGCTGTTATAATCCATCAAAACTGTGGTAAGCCACCTTCAGGAATTTTCTGACACATAGATTTTTTTTCAATTTTATACAGCGGTTTTTTGTGTCAGAAATGCGAGAAAAAAAGGGGGCTCATCGACTTAGGCCCCAATCACACTAATGCGTTTTCGTACGAAAACGCATACTTTTGATGCGTTTTCGCCTCTCGTCCACTCTAAGACGACCGAAAACGCTGATCCAAACGGAAGTTTTCGAAAACGGTTTCAAAAGAGGAGCCTTTTGACAACGCATCGTTTTGAAAACGCTCCGTTTCTAGTTTGAATAGGTGAAAACGTGCCAAAAAAGCGAAAACGAAATAAACGAAAACGGGCGAAAACGTATAAAAAAGTATGCTTTTTCGAATGAAAACGAATAAGTGTAGACAGGTGAAAACAAACGAAAACGCAAGTGCTGGCGAAAATATTCTGCTTCTGCTTCGTTTTCTTTGAGACGAAAACGGTAGTTCAAAAAGCGTATAAGTGTGGTCGGGGCCAATCCGCCAATCATTAAGCGGCAAGTTGATCTTTTCGTGTTCTTTGTTGCTTACCTTAGGTTCTCAATGTCTGACGGGATAAATGAAAGACGGTTGTAAGCTAGGTCTAACATCTCAAGATGCTTTAACTGAAAGAGACTAATAAAACACCAATGACAGTTAGTTACTGGCATTCACTTGGAAATGAGTTTGAATGACAATTACTACAGAGATCTAACAAAATTTTCTCAGTTGAAAAACAGAAAAATGAACTTCCTCTATCCGCTAAATACACAAGTTGACCCACAAGCGAAGCAAGTGGTTTTACTGCAAAAGGCGACAGGTGTCATTTCTACGGTCTCGATGAATGTAGGGCATAAATAAGTGAGGTCTAAATTTCCTACACAGCACTGAATTTTGATTTTGATTTGGGTGCATGCAAACGTGGAAGCATTTAGGGAGCACTGCTTTCACGTTTTTGGGGAACTATAAATATTTTCTATAAAACAAGTCATAACCAACCTTGAGGGTAAGGAGGTAAGAAGATTGAAAGAAATCTCAAACACGATAAGTCTCTTCAGACTTTTTATACCTGAAAATAATATTACATGAAGTGATTATTAAAAACCATCAAAAAAAAAAAATGAGGGATGGGAGGGAACAGTTAAGATGGGCCCTTTCTTACACCCAGGCCCTTCTCGTTTGATTACATCTTTAGACTAGCAGAAAGCAAAATTTTCACAACCCAATCATTCCTTGCAGCTACATTGACAAATGACATTTTAATGTACAATGTAAATTAAAATGGCAGGTCAATATTTGTAAGAATCTCCATCAAACTCAAGCACTGACCTAAGAATTTCTTTACATGGACGGTACATGTATATTTTTCACCTGCAAACTAAAATGTAAAGTGCACTTGCCAACAAAAGCTCACTTCACAGGATATAAACAGTGTAAAGTTACTTACCCCGAGGAATTTCTTTAATGGGATTGTTCCTTAGTTTTAGTGATACCAGGTTTGTCAGCTCCAAAATCTCTGAAGGGAAGACCTAGAACACAACATCTCTCAAGTTAACAAAGAAACAAGACAATGATATTTATCAAACAAAGATCGGAAAGTGTGCTCAGCCTGGTGTTATTGCTAGTGTGGCAGTGTTGAACGTCAAGTAAATAGATGGATCTTTTGCTGCATTCTTGGGCTAGACGCTTAACTACCACAGTATCACTTAACACTTAGGAGTTAGATGTGTACTGGACAAATACTGAGGGTTAACCTGCCATGGGCTATAAGAATAGTAATACAGTGGAATCCCGATTTTTTCGAACCTCCAAGGGAAACGAAAATTGGTTCAAAAAATCAGATAGTTTGCAAAATTGGTGGTAAAATTACAGTGTTCAATTGAGAAGGGGAAGCAACTTTTGTCTCGAGTTATTGGGAGGTTTGAAAAACTGAGGGTTCGAGAAATTGGGATTCCACTGTACTCCTTGTCATTTCCCCAGGGAGAAACTCCCTTATAAAAAGGACGGGGGTACTCGTCAGAAATTTTCAAAAGAACTCCTAAGAGGTTCCAAGATCCTGTTTCATGGGCGCTGCTTGAACTTTTCTTCACCCCTAAGACGTGCCAATAATTTTAAACCAACACATTACCTCATGTCATAGTTTTCTTTAGCTCAATACCCTAAAAGGTACCAAAAAAGCTCCTGCTGTGGACCTTTTAAGGCTGACCTTCCTGAGAGGTAGCCCAAGACTTTTTATTGTGGAGTTATGAATTAAAATAAGAGTTATGTATTTCAAAATACCAAAGCACTGATTGCAGCTTACCCAGAGGTCGTTAAAGGAAAGATTCAGATGAGTCAGCAGTCCCGCCAGTGAACTGAGGTCAGGAAGGCGATTAAGGAAATGTGCTCTGAGATTCAGCATTGATGACTCCATCATCATTGTATTTAAAATCACAGCTTCCACTGGAGACATCTGAGCATCATAAGCATCAGCACTCACTAGACATGATAACAGATAGGAATTGGATGAGATTTGAACTTCTCTAAAGATTTCCAACAACTTAGCATTTTGTCATCATGTGAAGCTTCTGGGGGCACACCAATGTGAAGAGGTGGGGGATGCTTGTTGAAAAATTTGAGTTACCCCATAAAGGAGATTAATGTGGGTGTGGCTTGAGCTTTATTTGACCCCTAAAAGATACTCTATTAGGTACTTACCACGTTCAAATAAAGAGAAATTGTACTGTAATATATATATAAGCATTTGGCAGCATGCTGCTAACACACTCTTAGTCAAAGAAGTGCATTTTTTGAATGAAAAAGCCTTGGGGGAGATGGGGGTAGGGTACTCTAAAAACTTCTATACAGGGAAGCTCTGCCCTGAGGTCCAACCCCTTACCCTCTTGTATACCGTTTTGACAGAAAAGGAACCCCTTTTGTGTACCGTTAATTGAAAAAAGGTACCCTTTCACATACTTGAATAACTGGCCTGTATTAAGGATAAATTGCTTCAAAAGGAAGTCTTCTTGTCATTTTCATGAAGTGCCCAATAAATGAAATTCTAAAGCCATAAGGTCTGTCCATTCAAAATATTTTAATTACCCAGTAAATGCCCTTCAAAATAAACTGAATGACAGATTTCCCTACCTTTCACATACCTCAACTTGTGATAACCCTACCCTTTTATATACATGAAGCCTGAAAACGGTACCCCTTTTGGGAGGAGGCTCACTGTATAGGCCATTATAGGAAGTACCCCCCAGAGAAGAAGCAGTCATTCAGTTGAGATTTTCTTGGTAATTTTGAAGTATTGTAATAATACAAACCAAATGGTGACGATGTTCTTGGTAATTCTTCTCCTTGGAAGTATTCCGGCCGTGAACTATGTAGAATGACCTCCATGTTCCGATAAGCTGCAGCTGGTTCACTGAATGGAAATATGGAACAAAAAAACTGAGCTTTGTTTGTGGCTGGGACGTCCAGCCTGAAGACTTCAGTTGTCACTAGGGAAAAAGAAAACTGCCAACTTGAACTGTACTTTTAACTTACATTTCAAGGGTTAATGTTCTTTCATTCAAAACTGTTTTCTGTTTCTCTGACACAAGAGGGTCCGCTTTCCTGTCCCTTGTCAGTGCATCATCATCTTTTCCACCTCCTAAAGTATTATCCTGAACTGAAACAAATCTAGTTCTTAAATCTTTTGATCCATGCATCTCGTCACTTTGCAATCCAACTTTCTCGCCATATTTGGCCCGAGGTGATGAAACCATCTCTGCTGTCGTCACCTGACCTATTGTTCTGACAGGAACATATTCATACTGCACATGTTGATGATCATCTCTTCTGGAAGACACCACAGCATCCCTGTCACCATCAGAGGCATGCTCAGTATCTATTGGAGGTAGCGGCGCATATCTAGAAACAGGCATTGTCAGTTTTGATGTGGCAGGAGTCACAGGGAAGACAGTGGATGATCGTTCTTGAATGAATGCTACTTCCTGGTCAGGTGAGAGTGAAGTATTCATTCCTTGGAATTGCATCTCTGAGAAAACGAAAAACACAAAATGTGAAGAATGATCATTCTTCACTTTCATCTACAACTGCAGTTCAAATATGAATTATTTCATATATACTTCACATCATTTCACTCCTCATGGGAAGATATGAACTCCATTAATTGACCTCGCTCTCAATGTGTGGCTTCATAGCTCAGTTGGTAGAGCATCGCACTGGTATTTGTGGAGGTCACGGGTTCAAATCCTGTTGAAGCCCTGATTTTTTCAGGCTTCTTTCCAATTGCTTAAATTGGAAAATTTACTGCGATGATTTTTCTTCACTTTCATCTACAACCGCAGTTCAAATATGAATCATTTCAAATATACTTCACATCACTTCACTCCTCACAGGAAGATATGAACTCCATTAATTGACCTCGCTCCCAATGTGTGGCTTCATAGCTCAGTTGGTAGAGCATCGCACCGGTATTTGCGGAAGTCACAGGTTCAAATCCCATTGAAGCCCTCATTTTTTCAGGCTTCTTTCCAATTACTTAAATCGGAAAATTTACTGCGATGATCATTCTTCACATTCTAAGGAGGATTATTGGAAATTTTAAAGGGGAGTGGGGTGCAAAAGTCAAAAGTTTTAGAGGAAAGTATGAACTAAAACTGAAATTTCCAGAGGGATGATGTGGAGAGGGGGGGGGGGCTCTCAAACCAAAAGTCCCTCTGTGGGAGGGGTATTAGTAAATTCCTGTAACTGGGGTGATCTTTATCTGGAACTGTTTCAAGAGCTCAATATACCGGTAGTGATTATAAACCAATACGAACCAAGTTTGATGCAAGAAGTCTTTGATATCTATTGATCTACTAGGATTCACAGTTGCCCACATGTTCTGGATTTGACTTTTAAACTCCTGCTTCCCTCAGACCTTCTTCATGGTGATCATGGACTAAACAACACCTTGACCATGAACATAACTTTTTTTGCAGAGATGAGAATTTTTTAAGAATGTTTCTCACCTATAAGTAACTGTCTTGCTGGAACTCTAAGAGTAACATCTGGAACATTAACACCACCTGTATAAACAAAAGTTTTCATCTAGGTTGTGAGACCTACAAGTAAGCTTAATCATGCAGCAAATAACAACAATAACACATTTCAAATAGGAGTCCATAGTTTTGGACATCTGCTTATTATCCTTGTGATCAAGTCCATATTTCTATTATATAACAGCAAACAACTGCACACCCAATCAGTGCAGTCGTGATATCTTTGACTGTGCCATAAATGAGCTTTCATATAATAAGTCTATAATATTGACTTACACGAGGAAACAAAGATGAATAAATCGATGGAAATAAAATTTTAATACTCACTGTCTATTTCGAGACTATGAATTGCAGATTGATAAGGTTTATTGGCAGCAAACCAGTTCGTTAATTTTTCATAGTTTTGATCAGACAGCATTGGTTCCCCATCCTCATCTAATCCAGCCCTCGAAGGTAATCTTTTCACGAAGTCTTTCAGCGTAAATTCTGGAGGCGGTCTTATGTATGAATCATTTATAAAAGCCTCTGATGGTAGTTCTCTTGGTTTTCTCGGAGGCCTTGGTGGAAGAGGATCGGGTCCCTTTGCTTTGAACGGCTTGATCACAGATGTAACTGGAAGTGGTACGTCACCGTGAAACCTAACTTCTCTCATTTTCGATTCTCCTGCTCTAGACTTGTTACTAACGAATCGCTTTATACTTGACACCCCTGGCGATTTTGACAACACTGTGTAATTATCTTCAGCCTCTGAATATTTATCTTCTGATCGGGAGCGGAGTGAAGACGGAGGTGGTGAATGTTTGGGTGGCAAAGGCCGGCGTAAAAGAGGCAAAGGCTTGTGTTGACTTGCGGTGGCCATTTTTTTGTCTGATTTCTCGATCCGAGATGACCGCTTCCCTTATTTCCATGACAACCATTGATGACGGTCCATACCGGAGTTTTTCCGAAGATGTACGAAAAAAATTGGTAGGTTTCCGGCCCCGTTCGGCATACTTCGTAATTAGGTACCAGTCCACCACTTCTGTTCAAAGTCCTCCCATCAGTTCGTAAAGTGAAAGTGCGGAAGTTCGATCTTCCAGCAAAATGTCTTCTCCTAAGAATTCCCCAGGTGAAGCTAGAAAACAGAACGGTTCGCGGAAAAGAAAACGTCCCAGCTCCCTCGACTCGGATGCGAACGGGGCATCGAAATACAAAAGCTGTCGCGTGGTAAGAAATCATTTGTACAAAATTGCTGAAAGCTATTAGTCCCCACTTGGCGAGGACAGTAAAATTAGTTTACCTTTATCGAAGCCTAATTTAACTGCGTAGCTTGGTATTGTGGAAGAAACTTGATATTTTCTTGTTCTTTGCTTGAAGGGTAATTCAACAAACCCAAACCTTTATGAACGCTATATTTCCTCGATGGCTTGCTAGCAGGTTTAAACAGCTTACAACTTGAGTTCCACAATGGAAAACAAAAGCTTAAAATCCGTCGTTGTGCTTTTGAATGTGTGTGTATTTACATTACAGTATTCCGCTCTATTGTAATTTCCGCTAATTATCAGTAGAGCCTAAATACAGGACTGAGAAGCCCTTACGGATTTGTTTAATTTTGATATTTATGCTTTGTTTTTCGCTTGGTTTTAATAGGCGCCGCGTGATCCGGCAGCTTTCTACAAGCCGGATTTGACTATTTCACCCTCAGAAGACCAACCTGTGGGTGATCTAGAGCCAATCACTTTAAAAGACGCTAAAGATGGAAAAGGTGCATGTCAAAAACTGCAATTTACTTTCATAAATCAACTTCAGTCAATAACTGCGTTACGCCAGCTGGTCGACCGGCGCGTAATTAGCAATTGTAAAGAATATTGCTATTTTTGGAACCCTTTAAAAGGACGCTTTATTTTTAAACTCTTATCTCTCTTTCTTGTAGCAACAAGACCTATACGAGTGTATGCAGATGGAGTTTATGATGTTTATCATTTCGGTCATGCCAGGGCCTTGATGCAGGCGAAACGTGCTTTCCCCACAGAAGTTTATCTTATGGTGGGAGGTAAGTCTTATGAATTAGTAACATTAATTGATTATTAATAGTAAACTTACACATTTATCAGAACAAAAGCGCTAAGTTTTTATGTTTCTTTCTTTCCCGCGTCGTAAAAAACATTGAAAAAAAGTTAAAACCTTGCACAGAAGTTATAAATGAAGGTAATAATTGTTGACCTTTGAGATGTAATATAAGATATGTCTAATAATAAGCTGATTATAACGGTTCAAAATCCTATCACCTGATTTTATAAAGTCTGAAGTTCAAGTAAATACAATTATACAAAATATTGCTTGCTTAATTTTTTTCTGCAGTTTCTGTATCTGTGAAACCTTGGATCTTGCTCGTAAGCCAAATTCCCCTATCAATTTTCAATGCTCTTTCTATAAACACCCAAAAGAGAATTTAATTTTCAATCTATTCCTTTTCCTGAGATGACCAGCTAATTAATTTTTATCTTCCATCTATTGTCTGTTTTTTTTTTTGGAAAGTGACAAAAAGTATTTTAGGCTCTAAGACTACCTTGGTTACTGGCATACATTTCAATTTGTTTCTAAATTTTCTTGCACCCAGTGTCAAATGATGAGTTGACCCATCAATACAAAGGATTTACTGTGATGACTGAGGATGAGCGGTATGAGTCTCTCAGGCACTGCCGTTATGTCGATGAGGTTATCCGTGATGCACCATGGTCAGTTACTCCCGACTTCATGGAGCTCCACAAGGTGTGTAAAAGACTTCATGAAAACACATATATCGCTACCCTAATTTTCTAATTACCTGATGTCTGCAGTGTTGACATCATAAGGTAAAAGTAAGGTTAGGTCTGTAAATGAGCCAAGTGACTCATTGGGCCAGAGCTAATTATCCCAGTTTCTGTAGCATAAAGCGACTAGGAGTATTTCTACTTCCCCCTGGACAGGATGCTAGTCCATTGCAGGGTTACTGCGGCATTAAATTTGCCATTGTCCATTTATACACCTGGGTGGAGAGAAGCACTGTGAGAACACAACACAATGTCCCTGGCCAGGGCTCGAAACTGGACCATTTGATCTGGAGTCAAACACACTAACCATGAGGCCAGCGCGCCTCCCTTGCTGATATAAGGCAATCTTTATTTGCACTCTTTCTTGCCTCTACAATAATTAGGTAATTAAGAATTAATTATTTTGTAAGGAGAAATTTGCTTGACGGGATTGTTTCAGATTGACTTTGTTGCTCATGACGATCTGCCATACAAGAGTGCTGGTGCAGATGATATATACAAGGAGGTGAAGGCAATGGGGAAGTTTGTAGCTACCCAGAGGACAGAGGGGATTTCAACCTCTGATCTTATAGCACGAGTGGTTAAAGATTACGATGTCTACATCAGAAGAAACTTGGCAAGAGGTTACACTGCAAAAGAGCTGAATGTCAGTTTTATTAAGGTAAACTTTTCATACAAAAACAGGTTATGCTGTGTAATGTAGTCAGTCAACTATTGACGATCTGTGGTTATCAGTTAGGTGGCCATTTAATGATAAATTTTGGGCTTTTCATTTTCACTGACAGAATGATGTTTAGTAGTAAGCTAATACTGATATTGATGGGGGTTGATCCAGGACTTTTCAGAGAGAGAGGGGAGGGGGGTGTGGTGATGGCTAGTACTTTGGGCTTGCAGAGTCAATGTGCAGTACAAGAAAATATCCATACTCTCCCCACAGAAGGGATTGGAATTTCCTGGGGGTGGGGGTCTCTAAGACCAAAAATTTAAAGAAATGTATCAAGTTTAATTGGAATTACCAGAGGGTTGGGGGTTCTAGGAAAAAATCCCTTCCGTGGGGGAGGTATGGATATTTTCTGGAACTACACAATGGAGCATGCCCCACAATGTGACAATTTGAGAACTGGAACCTAATTTAAAACTGTTACACCAGAAATATTAGCAATAATACCACAAACTAGAAATTACAGTGAGGTACCTGTCCAGAGGTTTTGTCTTTATTTCTTCAATATTCCCAATCTTTTATATTATTTTTTTGCTTTACCAAAGGGTGGTGGCAAGTCATCTAATCTACCCCCCTCCCGATCCCCTATCTCCACCCCTGTGTGACTACAACAGCAAAATTTGAAGGAATCAGCACACATGAATAAGTCAGTGGAAATCTTTTGTAGGAAAAAGAAGTTCAAGTCAGGCAGAAAATGGATGAAATCAAAGGAAAACTAACAGACAAATCCCAGGAAATACTTCAAAAGTGGGAAGAGAAGTCACGTGACTTTATAGGCAGTTTTATTGACATGTTTGGAAGGGATGGTCGATTGGTAAGCTTGGTGAAGTCTTTTTCAACAACAAACCTTTTCCAAGATGAAAATAATAACACAACAGACAATGATTAAGCCAGATCTGTAGGATGATATACCAATTCACATAAAACTGAATTTCTATATCACTGAACTGTCTTCTTTTGTAATATTTAAATAGTATATTTGTAGTATAGTTTGAATTTAGGTGTATGTAATATATTAAGCAGCTGTTTGTGAGACACATTCGTTGGAAGTAAACTGTTTGAAGGCAATGATTTTTATGTAGCAGCCATTTGAATTCTAAACATTAAATCACTTGGTTATATGTCGTCACATATTTTTGCACAACTTTTGACAAGATTTTTTCGTGAATTGTATTTCCATAATGCTTCAATCACAACAGCAACAAAAAGTTCCTTTTGCTGTTAAGTATAAGCTCTCCCAGATAAAGTAACTATATAGTGCATAACATAACTAAACCATGAATGATAATAAACTTTGAAAAAGTTCAGGCAAATGATAAAAATATAAATTTAGTTTACATTTTAGGAATGAATAAACTCATGTTATGTACATCAGTAACAAAGAAGTGCTCTGAGAAACTTTGTGGTAGTCATTTATTGCAAATATGCACTAAATAAATGAAGACCTTAAATTATTCTCAACTGGAACTAAAATATTAGCAATAAGAAAATTTAAGGTATTCAAATGAGATACTTATTATATTTCATCAGAACAGTACAGAATTTACATAATAAAGCTATAAGGAGCAATCTTTGTATAAACAGTTAACTAAAATGCTACATACCGTAACTGTGATTTTTTGTTAAAGAATCTTTGTCAATTTATTGTAAAGATAAATATTAAAACATTTCTTGAAATAAAACAGTTGAGCTAATAAAATATACTATTTTTTAGTCAACTAAAATAAACCATAAAGTCTTTGAAAATGATAAAAACTCAGTTGTAACCTTTAACTCATTGATGCTTTTATGTAAAGAGATGTGCGTAGTCTACAACCAAGTCATAAACTTCTGTTAAAGGTACTTTGTACTTTTAAATTTTTCTTTTTATTTCTAAGGACTGAATTTTTTTTGTTGTGAAATAGTGAATTTAATTTTTTTTTGTTTTGTAGAAATAATTAAAATAAATTTATTTAAATTAATACTAACTCAAAAATCAGTTGCAAATTAGTATAAAAAAAAAGTCTGATGAAATGTGTTTTTGAAGAAAGAAATGAAGGATTCTTTTTCCAGTATGTTATCACTGTGCCAAAGCAATGTGTAATTTTCTAATATACAGAATAGTAACAATCATCAGTTAATATTAGTGTTTAAATATTTATTGCATTGTAATTATAGTTTATTTGTAGAACTTATTATTAATTGATTTATAAATAAAGATTATATATTCTTCCTTTCACAGAACCAGTTGTTTGGCAAAGGCAAGGACACAATATATGATGCAGGGGCACGTATAAAGGGAGCAGGGGTAAGAATAAAGAGAGCATTGTCACCTGGACGAAACATGGACCTTTCAGATGACGTGTCTCCATCTTGCTCCCCATCATCGTCGCCCAAAGTTCCTCGCCTATCTCTGGACCCAGAGATTAGCGATGATGAAGATGACGAGATTGATGACAATTATGTTAGTGGTCAAAAAGTTAATCTGGCAGTTTAATGAAGCAGAGACACCTCAGTTTGCCATTTGATGTTATAATGAAATCCAAATGATAAATAATATATTTTATTAAAACCTGAAGACAAAGTTATCAGTCATCGGCAAAATGAGAGGAAAAGGTTGTTTCATTGTTGGGTTATGATTGACAGCAGGTTGTTAATGTACATCATGATAATCAGGTAGTGAGAAAGGTTAGCAAGCAAGGATGTGAAATAATTGGGACTGACAAGTTAATGATTATTTATTACAGACAGAAAATTGGAGGGGAATTTTAGTTTAGGTAATACAATTTATTTTTTACTTGTCAGACCTTCAAGCAGCTAATTTCAATTATATTTGAAACTAAAAAAAGACAAAAATATGTAAAATTTCCTTTGGTGAAATGTTCATTAACTTGTAATACAAATTGTCTTTTAAATGTGCAGATGAAGCTCAGTATATGACAAATCAAAAAAGAGAAAGTGTGTATAACGTTAACATGACACAAACTGTATTTGACAGAAATAATTTTGACATATTTGTTATTACAAATTGTACACATTTGTACAAAAGATAGGTTGAAATTATTTATTTATAAGACTTGACAACATCATTGTAATTAAAAAGTACAACACTTAAAAAATTGAATCTACCATCATTTAAAAGTGTAGACACATTGATGCCAAAATTTGGCAGAAGAACCTGTAGCTTAAAATAATCACAATTTCTAAGTTTTCTATTAACTTCTGAATCAATATTAAATCAACTGTCTTATTGTTTTTTTGCAATGGAATATTAAACTTATTAATAACAAATGTGGGAATTCATTTTCATATTAAGTGTACTTTTGGGAAAAATATTGTAATATATCAGTGAAATGTATGCTTTGTTTTGTGGATTTTGTAAGAAACTGATAAAAATTAATAGTAATATTGTTAAATCAATTAATTTTCTATTGTCGTTCCTTTGAAAAGGACTAGAAATAAAAGATTATTGATATTTTCTATTTATGATTTTATGTGAATTCTGCAAATGCTCCATGTTTGTAACCTCACTAAAAGTCACATAATCTGTCATGAGAAATTTACAAGTGAACCTGCTGATCAGTTCAAGAAACCTGATAAGTTCCTCTGGCATGTTTACTACACTTTGGTTTCAATATAACTTTGTAATACCGGTAAGTATAATTTGTTAAGCATGCAACAGGGCTCGAAACAAACTTGAATTGGAGCTTGCCCTTTGGACAAGCAGCTCTTACATTTTATTTGCCATTGGCAAGTCTTAATTTACTGTTTTTTTATTATTGTTATTTAGTTTAAAGACAACTTGCTGGGGCCTGTGCCCATTGAACAGGCGAGAATGGAAAGTCAATTGCCCAGCAGGAAAATTTGCTTGTCCTGGACAATCAGACAGCACTTTCTTTGAGCCTTGATGCAATTTAGAGGGAGAATCAAAGTGAAGTGTGAAATGTCGATGGACCTGATAACACATGCAACAAATCTTAGTATTTAATATATCATATACCTCTGCTAGTAAAACAAGTACCGCTAATGATTAACATAATGTTGGAAATGTTCTATCATGATTTAAAATTCAAATTTAATTTACTGCTTTCTAGAAAACAAATATGATAAATTATAATGACTTAATTTCCTACAGTATATGTTACTCTATATGTAAATTGATCCATAGCATAACATGACAAAATTATTTATGTAATTAATTGCAATTGATTACAATGTTTTAAATGTAGCAAGATGAACTTTGGGGTTCATGTGATATTAGTTAAAAACATTTAACTATGATGAAACCTATGATCAAGAGTAATAAAACAAGCACAAACAAGGTGCCATAATGCATCAATGGTGTGATTGGAACAGCATGCACAACGTTTTTAGCCCTGTTCCACTTGTGTGGACCTTGTAACCTCCACTGAGCTGCACCACATGAACTTACAATCAAATGCCAAGCTAAAGATGGGTGCTTCCACAGTTGTGGTTTCGCACCAAAATAAGATGCAATTTCATCGTTGTAATTCAAAGGATCTTGTTGAATGGTGTGTCTAGCTGACGCAAAGTAGGTGCTCTCATTTTTTTGCTGGTCTTGTTTAATTTCTTGCTGCATTTTTTCCACCAATGGGAGTTTGATCACACCTTTACAAAGCTCAGAGAACCATCTCGCCTGGATTTCAGAAACTGAAAGTAATCCACCCGATGTTGGCTGGACAAAACCTATAAATGCCAAAGAGGCTCCGATTTCTGGAACAAAGACATGTTTGAATAGCTTAATCTTGTTAGAATTTTCTTCTACAACCAGATCTTTTAAACTACTATCTAAAAATGGTAAATCAATTTTATACCCAGTACAACAGACTATTGTGTCTGTGGTAGTTTTAGTGCCATCGGTAAAGACAACTTTGTTACCTTCCACTGCTGCAATGTTAGGTTTTACCATCACATTTCTTCTCTGAATATGATGCACTAATGTGGGGCTAACAGTGGGCTGGGTTTGACGAGCACGCATTTTGGGATTCAAATTCAACTGCCATGGGCTCCCTGACACACTCTTAATTACAAATTCAAAGATAAAATTTGACAAACCCCAGGGAAGCCATAAGAAAAGGCGGCAAGCATAATGATCAGCTGGGAAACCCAGGATATAATTGGGTATAATCCATGCACCAGACCTTGTAGCAATACTTACAGGCTTTTTACCACCTAATTCTACAACATTTACGGCTACATCAACAGCACTGTTACCGATTCCTACTACAACAACTTTCTTTCCCACAAGACCATTACTTGTGGCATTTTTGTATTCTACACTGTGAAAAATTCTCCCAGGAAATGTTTCCTGGCCATCAAAATGTGGCATGCTTGGCTTGGCATGATGCCCAGTTGCTATGGCAACAAACTTGACAAATGTTTCCTTGTAGATGTGTTGATCTTTTCCTTCATTGTCAACTTTGACAGATGTTATTTTCCACCTCTCAGAGACTTTTTCAACTCTAACCACTTTGGTACTGAAACTAATATGATCCTTGATACCAAAGTGTTCAGCATAGCTGTTGATATACTCTGCCATGTGGGTGTGGTGTGGGTAATCAGGCACATCATCAGGAAATGGGAAGTCAGAGAAGCAGTAGTTATGCTTGGAGACATTGCTGTACAAGGAAGAAAACAAAGTGTTTGATAAATCTGTGTTCTCAAATTAAGCCATTCTTTCTGGGTAGATCAGAGACGGAAATCCCCAAGGGAATTGGGATCATGTGTACCTAAGACATTCAAGGTCAAGTGTTGATTGAAAGTATAAGCAAACGTAATAAAAAAACTTTATTATAAAAAAAAGTGTTGATTGATACCCTAGATCGACCCGTTATCGACACTCAATCAACATCTCGCATGATACTTGGTCGATAATAGATTAACACTAGATCAACATCTTGATATACACCAGATTGACATCTTGATTGACACTTGATTGACTGTTGGTCGATAGTTGGCAGAGCGTTGACTGACTCATGTATCAATCGACACTTGATGACGTGTCTGCGAAAATTAGTCGACTGTCAACCGAGATGTTGATCGAGATGTTGATCGAGTGTTGATCGAGTGTCAATTGTCTATCAAGGGTATCAATGGACACTCAACAGCAGATGCCTTTAGTACACATGATCCGGGAATACTCTACTTAAACCCATGGCTTTCCCTTCTGGTAAAATTTGTTCTTTTGTTTCAGACATTCATTGATGTCTTTTCTGACTACCCTCCCTCCCACCCTAAGTATTTGCTCCCATCTTGCAGTCCCTCTGCTGAGTCCCAATAGATAAGAGTCTCCCTGCATGTTAACTGTCATTGGACCTTCAGGGGCAGAGTAGGGGGTAATAGTAGGTTTTTAGTCTGGGTGAAAATGTGGAAAAACTTCAACAGAGAGGCCATGAGGGTAATAAAGAAAAGTTACCACGGGGTACTTGATAAAGAAGGAGGGGCTTGCTAATTTGAAAGGGAAGGGGGCAGCTAAGAGAGGATTCACAGTAGTTCTTGAACACCTCTGGCACAGGGGCATAGCAAAGATTTTTCAAAGGGGGGGTCACACTATGTCAAAGTGAGGGTGCTCACCAGATCGTCATGGTCGTCACTTGCTGAAGGTTGTTTGCTTAGAAAAGGCTTACGAAAGGGGGGTCAGAGGAACCCCAGGACCCCCCCTCCCACACCCTAGCAATGCCCTTGTTAGCGTTTTATCCATCAAGGAATCCTTGATTACACATACATGTGGGTAAAGCTCATGACTCCGTATCCATCTTCTGTAAACTGCCACAGGCCTCCAATGTGCCCAGTCTTCTCATAAACAATGATCTTGAATTTGTCATCCAGAAGACATTTTGCTGTTACAATTCCAGAAATCCCAGCGCCAATGACTGCAACATCATACTTTGTATCACCGCTCATCTTCCACTCATCAGTTACACTAGAAATCACAACGGCCAATTGATTTAAGTAAGAATACAACGTTCAGGCTCGTTTACTTAGTTTGCCTACAAGCCAGTGTTTTATACAGCTGTCAGTGGTTTCCCCCAGGGGCGGTATAGGGCATACCCACGCAGTTTGACATTTCTCCTCAAATTTTGGTCAATTTTTTCACCCTGGGGCAAAAATTTCCATACAAAGCCCCCCACCCTAGGGAAATTCCGTAAAATATCAAAACAACTCAATTAAAAAAATCATATTAATATCGTCAAACGTCAACTTGTTCAATGATGAAGGTAACTGTTGTCGAGTTTAAATGTCAGAAAACTAAACACAGAGAAGAAAGAAAACAGAAAATCAGATTGCATTGAGATGAGCTTAGATAAGCTTCCACACCAAGCAAAATTGGCAAATTTTACACGGTTTAAATCACATCCAAATTACTTTACTTAACACCAGCAGGCGAAAACTCGATCTATCGGCTGATAGTGCAAAGAAGAAAAGTTGTTAATCATAACATAAAAGATCGGAGAAATATGGAAAATATAAACTCATCACTCACCTTTTCAACGTCTACGATCAGGTACGCGCCAAAATGTCAGGCTTGAAGGTAGGTCTTATGGTTTGTATGGTACTTCTACTGTCCCCATCAACCCAATGTTAACAATCTTCTTGGTCCTTGGGCAACACAGTCTTGTCAAACTCCCAACCCAGGGGAGACAATTTCATTCCGTAGGAATAAACAAAAAAACCCATAGGATGCGTGACACTGCTGATAAATCAGATATAAAAGTGTCAAACATCCGCTGGTAATCTAAACGTTTCGGGCTTAGTCCTTCTTCAATTTTATGCCTAGCCCCGTGGGTATGCCTGATCCCCCGCTGGGGGAAACCATTGACAGGTGTATTAGAGCTGATTGAAATATTTACCGGAAATCAATTACTTTAATTTTCTTTTAAATTAACTTACCTTTCACACCTTTTGGGAGGAGAAAGGTCCCACAAGTCCAGATCTAGCGAGATCTAGAGATCGCCAAATAAAAAAATGTAGCGTTACAACTCTTGACCCAAAATCCCTACCCTACCAACCTGGAACAGAATTTTTCCTATAGTCTCCATATATGGAATAAGACCATTCCATCTCTCTTTCGCGCCATTTTCAACAAGTCATTTCAAGATGGCGCCAACTTCCACGGGAGATGATGCGACAGCTACTAACCAAGATGGTATAATCTTGCCGCATACTGATATTTTTCTTGTTTGAAAACAAAACTGATTCAATTTACGACTAATGTGTTCTCTTCATGTTGCAGATTCTCAATCATCCAGGCGATCAAAAAGATCAGTAAAACGCAGTGCTGGAGCAACCTCTGCACTCGACAAAATAAGGTTCTTCGATTAAACTCCTTTTCGATGTGCTGATTTTTATTAATTTTTTAAAGATCGCACAATTTGCTAATGCACTTTTTATGATTCCACTAGAAAATTCCGTCAGACTGGGGAGAGATCGAAGTTTGAAGTAAGACATTTATGTAGTCTGAAACAATTTACAAATAGCGCTGTTTTAGTTTTAAAAAATCTTGAATAATGTACAATTTAACTACTTTTGAATAAGGTTAATCAAAGTAATGTGATGTTGAGACAAATCTTCGGCAATATTTTGTAAACTAATTTGGTTAAAGTTTGGCGATTCGGCTTTACTCATCGGAAGAATTCAAACCGTACACTAAGATTGTAAAATCCTCAATAACGTGATGATCTTCTAGAATCAATTTCTCATTACTTTAGCTTTGCTTTGTTATGAGAATTTGTTGGTAAATCGAGACAGTTTATCCCTTCATTTCATCATTCTTATCACCACAGACTGTTGCAATGTATTGATGGTTGTAAGGTGAAAATGGACATGGATCAGTCTGGAAAAATTGCATTCCCCTGATAATGACTTAGATTCTCCTTACTAGGTTGGTCAATTGGAGGATGTTTATCAGGTGGTTAATGAAGATGAGTACTCCGACATTGTTAGAAAACGTCAGGAAGAAGATTGGGTTATTGACGACGGTATGGAAACTCCTCTATCAGCTTATAGCCTAGGAATCGGGTGATTTGTGGGCTTCTTGGTGCAGTCATGGTTAAAAGAGGGGAATGGTTATGAAGTCCAGCGAATATCGAAGGAGCAAAGAAAGGTGGCAAGATTTTGTGTGAGAAGGTCCACAACCATGCACAATCTTTTATTTCTCGCTTATACATTAGCCATGATGGCACAACCAAAACATTTCTGTTGGTTAGTTCCTCAGTCAGAAGTAAACGGCTATTGTGTTTTGTGCATGGTCAAGGCCAAAAAAGTGAACAAAAGAATAGGACAAAGAACTCCGTGGCGTTTCATAACCATTCCCCTCTATTGACTATGGTGCAGTGTGAGGCAGGCAAAAAGAGAGCTGGGGCGGATAGAGGATTTTAGAGTAGGAGTTCAAGATATGGCCACCAAAGACAGTCCCCTGTAGGGGGGACTGTAGTTCCCCTGTAGGGGGCTCCAGGCCTGGACTCAGGGGCACTCCCATATAAAAATGATGGGGTTGCTCATTGTACGTTTTAGGGGTTAAAACACAGTTTTGGTACCTCTTAGGGTGTTAAGCCTCAGAAGGTCCACAGTGGCAGCTTTTGTGATACCTTTTAGGGTATTGAGCTGAAAAAATATGACAGGAGGTAATGTGTTGTGTAGGAATTGGTACCTCTTGGGGGATATAAAAAGTTTAAGCCACGCCTACAAAACAGGATCTTGGTAGCTCTCAGGGGTTCTTTTCAAAATTTCCGACAGGCAGCCCCATCTTTTTTATATAGGAGTCCACCCCCCGGGGCTCCAGGGGCATCCTCCCTTGGGAAGCGTTTAAGACTGAGGTCCTTCAAAATGGGATTTCCAGCATTTTGAGGCCAAGTCAGGGTTTTATAATATCTCATTTGTTTTAATATAGGGGTTCAACAGAACCCCCCTAGATCTGCCCCAGGAGAGAGTCATAACTCTCCCACTGCACTTGACTTGGGTGGCCTCTCAATCATCCTTATACTCCACCAAAATTCCTGTTTACCACAAGAAGCACCCATTACTTTAGCTATCTTTCATTGTTTATCCATATGTCACCATTATAGAATTTCTAGGTTCAAATCTCTGGCATGTCTTAAGTGGGAGAAAATTTGAGCATGTGAAAACAGACATTCTGGGCTCAGTTGAACAAAGGATGGATACTGCTATCCACCAGATAATTCGCTATCCATTAGTGGATAAGTGTTGACAATAAACTGTCCACTTGATATTAATTTATCTGGTGGATACTGTTTTTGGATCATGAGTACTAAAGGCATCTGTCGTCAATTGTTGATCAATGCCCTCAATCAACATCTCAATCGGTACTCGACTGACATTCTGATCGATAATTGGTCAACATTCAAACGACACTTTATCAACACTTAGTCAATAGTTGGCCAAGTATCAACTGACTCATACGCATTGAATGAAAATTAATTGACTGTCGACCCAGATGTCGGTGGAATGTCGATTGAGTATCAGCTAAGGTGTTGATGAAGTGTCAATCGAGTATCAACTACTGAACAACTGAGGCCTGCTTAAAGGGTTTAAAATTTAAAATAGTCCTTACTTTTCAGACGGGACTGGATATGTGGACGATGGAAGAGAAATATTTGATGACGATCTTGAAGATGGACCATCAACCGGTCAGTTAATCAATTTCATTTAGTTATTTGGCAGGTGCATGATATAAATGGTTAGTGCGCTGAACTGTCATCTGGGTTCAAGCACAGGCTGGGGTCACAATGTTGTGTTTTTTGTTTCTCTTTAATCTCACAGTCTCTCTCCACCCAGGAGTATGAACCACAAGAGTTTTATTTTGCTTTCATTTGACTTACAGGGAAGAATGTTCCTAAATTCAAGCCTAAGAAACCGGTAAGTAGAAAATAGTGCTTGAAATATTCTAGGACATTATTTAGACATATATTTCTGTATTGTTATAGGTATTTATTTATTTCCTCTTTTGTAGAACGTTAAGAAGCCAACCGTCAAGCCAAAGTCAATAAATAAAATGTTGTTAGCTGCAAGTGCAAAAGCAAAGAAACCAAAGGTAGAGGTCTTAACCTGCAGTCACAATAACAGTAATTTATTGCATATAACAGTATGCCTTTGGTTGCAGGAGCTCTATACTCATAGAAGGTTGGTTTTCAGATGACTTGCCATAATAGCAATGTCTCATTGGCTTTTGGTTAGTGTTGATCAAAAAATTATAGCTCACTAAAATAGTCATCCAGGAAATGAAAAGAAGAGGCCAACTTGCAAGTAACAAAAAGGATGTTGAAACCAGAATTCTAATTTGTTATCACTTTTGCAGAATGAGGTGACATCTCTTGGTGAAGACAACTTATTAAATGATCTCCTAAAAGAAGTTGAGGTATGACAGTCTAAAATTGGACCCACAAATCTTTTGAATCATATGTGCTGATGGCATCCACGGTCGGGTGTCGATCGATACCCTCGATCAACACTCTATCAACACCTTGGGTGACACTCAATTGACACTCCATCAACATCTCGGTCGATGGTAGACTAATTTTTGATTGATGCACATGAGTCAGTCGACACTTGGCGGACTATCAACTGACTGTTGATCAAGTCTCGATCGAGTGTCGACCACATATCGATTGGGATGTCCATCAAGTACCAGTCAGATGTTGATCGAGGGCATTGATCGACACTCTACTGCCGATGCCTTTAGTACACATGATCCAATCTTTCTTCAAGCATCAGAAATCTCTCTGAGAGGACAAGGCTGTATTTTTTCAAGTGCCTGTAAAATTTTATGAGTACTTAGCAATAGAACAAAAACTATTCATTGGATTATGGAATTGTCTTTTATGAAGCTGACAAATTGTTTTGTGTTGTGCCAATATGTACTGGTACAAACTGTCTGACCAAATGTGATTGATCAGAAATTGAAACAAAGAATGGCAATGGTCACGAACTTATGGTAACTTGAGTGTGAATTGGTGAATATGATGAGCTATAGGGAAATAAGTAATAAAAAATCGAATTTATGGTATCTCTAACACTTCAGTTTGTTTGTTATTGATTAAATTTTTCTTTTCAATAATAAAGCACCCAAAACCAGCTCCAGTGAAAATGTCAAAGGGCAAGGCTCCAGTTTTGAGGTAATTCTGATAAAACTGATCGATATGTGTTTTCTCATCACCACTTTAGTACAAAAGCAATGGAACTAATATTAAATATGTTTATATGGCTATATGATCAGTAAGGAGAAAGAATATTTTACGCCTGTAAATTGAAGTTTTGTTTACACTGATATATGATTGATATGCTGACCCTGTTTATTTTTGCTCCAGAACCCCAACAGCAGTCTCTTCAAGTCATGTCACACCAAGACGACTCCAGGTAATTTTTTATCTTTGCACATTCATTTCCCACTGCACTGCACTTTTTTTTTGTACTTTGCTCTGCCTTTGTGGTTTGGCACATAAAAAGGGACTTAAACAAAGTTGGATCGTGTTTACCATTAGTAGGTAGTGTCAGTGACCGATATATTGACTGAAACTATCAATATGTAGGCCAAGTGTCAGGCGACACTTGTCCAATACACGGCTGATATATTGACTGATAGTTGGTCAAGTGTCAGTTGAGAATCGGTCAAGTATTGGTCAAATGTTGATTGAGTATCAGTCAACATGGTGGCCTTTGCTTGACCAACACTCGACTGACACTCGCATTGGCCGACGTATCAATGGATATTCAACTGATACTAAGCTGACACTCAAC
>Ga0126338_10000394_pt1 | contig 22820 bp, 9 predicted proteins | sample OrbCmetagenome_2_FD_92529 | JGI IMG/M metagenome (GOLD analysis project Ga0126338, IMG submission 92529) | Coral microbial communities from Petempiche,Puerto Morelos, Mexico - Orbicella C C metagenome | ecosystem: Host-associated > Invertebrates > Cnidaria > Coral | place: Petempiche,Puerto... | reverse complement strand
TATGCATGATTATCATGTATTCAATGCGATAGATAACATTTTGGATCAAATCGAAAAGTTCTCTTAAAATAAGTTATGTTTGGTAAACAGGAACTTGTCCAAAGGGAAAACCCTTCATCATAACATTAAAATGCATCATAATTGTTCCCTCTTCCACAGTGGACATCAAACATGTAGAGCATTACCTAGCAAGGTAGAGAACTGATATTTCAGATGGAATACTTCAGCTAAATTGTTTTGATTTTCATACGTCGAAAGTTGAAGAACACAAGAGGAAATGGAAACCGCATGCATGCTTAGTCAATAATTTTTGTACTCACATCTTTGCATCTGCTTTGTATACTCTGACATGTTATCAGGCCTTATAGTCTTCAGGAATTTGATGTAATCATCTGAATGGTATTTGGTCATCTCCTCCAAGTTTGCTTTGTGCGGGCGCTAAATTGAAAAAGCGTGAAAAGGGATAAACGAATGACATTTCATTCAAACGAAAGAAATAACTGACAGTCCAGCTCAGCACCGCTTGTTCAAATAAGAAATCCAGAGAGCACACTTACGTAGATCTCCATTTTCCTGTACAAACCATAGTTCAGAAGTAAGTTGTGGGTCATTCGAATACGATGTGGCTTCATCGGATGGCCTTGGCCGTAGTAGTAGTTACCGATGTCACCTTTGTTTGGAACGCGAAAAAGACGAAAGAACACGAAGATAAAATTAGGCTATTTTAACACCCAAATAAGCCTTCAAACTTACACAAACTAGTCTTAAGCACGTTTTAAACAAGAAATATGAGTTTGGGAGAAAATTTGGCGCTTACCATCGTAATAGTAGCAAACTCTTTTCTTTCCGCCGGGAGTTGTGTACGCCATGCCGGTGTATTCTTGCTTCCTCGGCGCTACTTTGAACAGAGAAAGTGGTCACGTGATCATCTTAAGCCAATCACAAGCTCTATTTCCCGTCAAATTATTATTTTGTATTACTTCTCAATAAGCCTGCCAGCTATTAAGCCATTAATGGATTAGAATGATAATCTACGCAAAAATCGTTGCTGCCACCATCTTAGAATTAGGATAGTGGATGAGGAAACAGAGCACCCCAGGATCCAAAGGTACAGACAGCCTGAATAGCACTCAAGTTAGCCTGTTTAATTTACGGTTAGCTCTCGGTGATGGAAATTGGAATGTTATATATGGAGTGAAAAAGTCTGCACTCTGCAGTTTGCAAATGTCATACACCATGAGTTTTGAAAGTTGACAAGGATTGACTAAAGGGTATGAAGAGCAGAAAAAATTGTTTACCACCAAGAGAGCTCGAGCAAGCTATACTAGTACCAGTGACGGGGTTAAACCTTTGAACTGAAATCGAAAAGTCACTTGAATGTCTTGAATTGCAGCTCTCCTTTGCTCCTCTGCAGACCCAGCCCCCAGGGGATGCAGCCAAGAGACCGCAACCAGAAGTGAGGAGACTGCAATACTGTATAATTTGCACGATTTTTTCGCTTGTTTGTTTTTCGGCCGTAACCATAATTTATTGTAGTAAGCTCCGGCAGACCATCACAAACTCTCATCCCGTCAACATGTCTTCTGAAACGAAAACAACTTTAACAGGGCATGAATGAGTTTGCGATGGAAGCGTTCGCGCTGAAATGTTTTCTAACATTCGTTCGGCATTCGGGAACACAAAAAATAGCGGGAAGGCGTCCATATGCACTTGTCAAAATCGACCCCAGGTACCTTTTTTTTTCCCGCCTCGCTGACTTGGAGGGTAAAGCGATCTGGACACGCGCCTGTTACGTTATTGAACTGATTAGAAAGACAACAGGCAAATCATTACCAAGTAAAACAAATAACAGGCAAAAATGATACAGCTAGATCACCTTTGTTTTGCCGGAGGGAAATCAACACACCGAGGCCAGGTAAATGTATGTCAGAACTGACATTGTTCTTTATTTTTATCTAATAAACTGTAAGTCAAAGTCTGGGGAAGGCTCTAGAAAACATTTGAAGCTTTCTTTATAATAATTATTTAAAATAATTTCAAGGTTCATAGGTAAAGAATACGTGTATTACTGAATTGTACATCATTTTCATTCGATGACTTATTTTTCAACCAAATATTTTCTTAACCTAATTTATCCTGACAGTAGGAAAACAGAGTTTATAATTCGTCGTGGTTTGAATCGTCTTGTTCATCCTCTATGAAAACTTTATAGTTTTTCATAATTTCATCCATGGTGAGTTTGCCGTCATGGTTCTCATCAGCTTCCTTAATGAGTGTCTTTGGTTCCTCGATGGAGAAATCATCGTCAGGGAAAAGCCAGCTTTTCATCTCTTCTTTGCCCAATTTACCACTTTTGTCTTTATCAAAGTTGGTGGTGAAATCCTTCTCCATTTCTTCTTTAGCATCATCGTTTACATCACTGAATGTGGCTGCAACACAACAAAAGAAGCTTTTATATTCAGTTTTTTCTTTCATAGTTTATCGTGTTTTCCTGTGATCTTTTTTTCTTCTTCTTCTTCTTCTTTGTTTGTTTGTTTGTTTGTTTTTTTTTTTAAGTTTCTTTTCAGTTTTTCTGAATTGAGTAGCTTGGTAAAGGTACAGGTGGTATTTGAAATTTCTCCAAGTTCGAAAGCGACGTCATCAAATCATTTCCAGGACTCATTCGTCTAACATTGACTGAAAACTGAGACAATAGTGTGAGATCATTCACTAAAAAGGTGACCCAAGTGGTGGGTGAACAGGAAAGCTAAACTTGGTGATCTCAGTCAACGAGAGAAAAGTTCTCTCTAGCTCTTTTATTGAAACCAAGATGATCAGCTCACCTAAAAATTCTTTCTTTGATATCTGTCCGTCCTTGTCTTTATCGTGTTTTTTAAGGCTGTCTTCTATTGTAAACTCCGCCATCCGTGGATTATCCTACGCGAATGAAAATATCAACTTTTAGAAATTTATTTTTTAATTAACTGTTCAAAGAAAAGCACGGTTTCTTTTTACCCCAGGGTGATAAAAGGCCAAGTATTCTTCTAAATCTAATTTGCCGTCTCCGTCTTCATCAGCAAATTTAAATTTCTCTTCATCTTCTTTCATTTGTTCCTTGATGTCATCGTCTTTACCATCATCGGAGAAGTGACCCTTTTTGAATTCCTCCCACGATACTTTTCCATCTTTATCTGTGCCGGAATAAAGGACAACAAAAGCTGACTTAATAATGTTTATTTTGAAGATATTCTTTGCTTTTTACTGCAGATATTCTTGGGTTGATATTGTCAAACTGCTTAAAGCCACTACCTCATTAGGTAATTGACTTGTCACAGTCTATTCGCAGTCATTTTGGGACGCCATGTAACACAATATCAGACGAACTGCGTGACGAGTTAGGTACCCTTATTAACCAACAGACTAGCTAGAGCCAAGACCAAAGTCACTTCTCTGTTGAAATGGTTTTAGAACGTTTCAATTCATGTTCACATGCATAAACTTACCCTCGTCATGTTGTTTCATGGTTTCCATCACTTCTTTTTTCCTGTATTCTTTTGTTGTTACATGGAACCTCTGTCTGATCTCATCTTCAGTCAAGAGTCCATCTTTGTTCAAATCCACTTCATCTTTTATAAGCTGCGCCAATTTAGTTTTGGCGTCTTCTGGTGAGAGTCCTTTGAATTCTGTGTAGTTATCCCCTAAGAGAGTATGACACATTCCACAATGAGACGATATTGAATACCGCAATATCATTCCAGCATCTGGACTCAGTTGTTCAAAGGTTGGATAACGCTATTGGCCAGTGGAAACGTAGCTCACAAAACAAACTACGCTATCCACTGGATAGTAATATATATTGTGCAAAGTGTTACCAAAACAGCTTTAACCAATCAACCTCTCGATCCCGGCTTCCCCTACTCCTAGTTATACCGACCCTTCCCCTCCTTCCCCACCCCTAGTGGTAGTTTGCTTGCGGGTCCTTTGTAACCTTAAAGAAGCCCACGCTTGCATGTACTTTTTATAAATCACCTGCAACACAGCACTTAGATTCTCGTACCACCTGTTGCCCTTTAGTTTGTAAAACAGCCTTGTAACTTTTAAAGTGTTTAATTATTTATTACATACCGTAATGGAATATATATCAAAAACGTTAACGATCCTCTGCGAGTCTCTATCCTTTGGGGGATCTCTCGGAACAAACCTCAAGTTTCACTACTATAATTACCACTTTCCTTAACTGACGCAAACTGTGATTGCATTTCAGCAGTCATCAAGTCTGATTAAGATTAATTAAAACGATAACTTCAACATTTTTGACTGTAAGAGTTAAAGGAATAAATAAAAATTTAACTTCGCCAAACATTTTTCCTTATAACTCAACTGAAAATAAATGCAGTTTAGACCTCTTTTTGCCATTCACACTTGTCATGGTAGGCGTAGAGCAAACACTATCAACACTTGACATTGTTATGAATGTGCGACGGTTAATTAGTTTCAGAAGTTGCGCTCTTTTCTTCCGCACGACAAGAGTTAAATTGAACTTAAATCATGAGTTTTTCCGCGTTTTAGTTGATTATACCTTGTACGTCATGTTACTTACCCAGAAAAGCATCGTGTTCAAGATGGCTTTGATCAGTGTCATCATCACTCTCATCTCCTTGACTTTCGTCCTCTTCTTCTTGATCCTCATCTTCCTCCTCCTCGTTGCTGTCGTCTTTCTCCTCATCTGCAGTTTCGTCTTCATCAGGATGCTGTTCGTCAGCTTGATCTTCGGGTTCTTCGTCGTGTTCGTCTTCGGAATGTCCGGGCGGCAGATCATCATGTGTCAAAACTACACTAACGGCAATGCCTAAGATTAACAGCGATAGCCACCAAGAACGAAACATCTTTAAAAAGCTTTAACGAGAATCTGATTTAGTGATAGTTTCGCTCTTCAAGAGGCTCGTGTGATGTGGAATGAGCGAGCAGCAATCCTTTGTTCTTCCTACTGAGGTCCGTGAAGCAAAATAGCAAACTTCAAATGTATGACACGTGTGTTATGAATTTGGAAGCAACGCGTGCCGTTATTAGAGTGGTACGTTAAGCAAAACATTGCAGAATATTTTTATTCATTAGATGTTCAATGAAATAAACACCCTTTGTATACAAATCTGGCAGCTTTTTATTGGATGTAAAAAGAAACTGATTATTGGATATTTTTGCTTGAAACAAATGAGTCTATTGAATTTGAATGCCTTTTTTTTTTCAAAAAAAAGTAAAATTATCAGAGGACTCTTAATTATCATAAAATATTCCGACTCCCTATATAACAAGACATTGCTTCTTCTGAAATTGACTGAGCTGGTGTTTGAAAAACTGAGAATATCACAGATGAACAAAGACGTTAGGTTATTGGCTTTTGCAGGTAGCTGCAGATTCAAATGAATAATATCACAATTAACAATTAGTATGTATGTCATCTGTCAACTCCGCCAAGGTAAGCTGAACTCGGCTTTTAGCACGCTGATATTTTAAAAGTCATCTTTCTGACATACGTACACATTTAAAGGAAACCTTAAAGTTAAAGTTTTCTAAGGTGGAAAAAAGAAGTAATCATAAGCCGAAAATAAACAAGCCGTATGGTAGGATTAACAAGGATTACGTATGACAGAAAAATCGACCTTTCACTTGCTTCTAAGATACGCGACCGTGCCTTGGTCAGACATATCGATTTTGTCAAAGCTTGGCGCAAACATAACAAGTTATGTTCCGATCTATTCTTACTAAAAGAACTATTGTAGCTAAGTAACCAACCATGCAATGTTTTTAGCTATTTCCTTAATGGTGAACAATCTGTTGCCTTTTTAGCATTTCAACTTGTTCTGGCATTCATTTCTATCAGGTTATCGGGCATATAGTCTGGTAAACAAACAACATTTCCTCTGCTCCTCTGTCTGTTCTTAACTAATGTGACTCAAGTTTGCAACAAAAATCTCTTCACTTCACCCCTGACGGAACGAGGGGGAGGTAATACTATAAAGGTTCTTCTTTTATAACACGGCAACAGACATATTGTCATACTTTTTGTCCAGGGCCTTCTGGTCAGGAACTGACCGTATTTTGCGGGAAGGCTCTGGGGACAAGTAGAGAGACAGCCACTTTTCCCTCACGCTCCTGTCCATGCTTTTCGTCGTTTTGGCCACTCCTGAATGTCTAATGTCTGATATTGTAACGAACTAGAAGCTGATCCCTTTTTGAACGAAAAGAACTAACATTGTGGACGCAGTGAACTCACAATGAACCGTTGTCGTGCTCAAGAAGTCAAATTGCGGAGACAGACGGAAGGAAGTTACTTTTTTCTTTATTTCCAATAGGAAGAAAACTAAAACAAGAAATAATATGTACAAAACAGTGCTGCAGCTGAGAGGCAGTTTAGTATTGATATAGAAGCGCTTTAAATTGCCGCTAAGTATTCAACAAGTTGATTTGACCACTTCCATGAACAAAACATAACTAGCAAAGGTTAAATACAACATGCCAGTGGCATAACATGGGCACCTGACCGTATCAGCCGTAAGATGCCACCTCGTAACATTAAAACATTCACTTTAAAGCTGTTGGTGTAAACCATTTAAATTTGTAACTAAGTGCCACGATTATTGCACTTTCGTTTCCAGTCCGTTTTACAACTGAACGTGCAACCGCTGGATAAGGGTAACGCGAGTTTTGACAACGAAAATTTAAGGTGGGACAATTTCTGGTTGATGAATTTTACATGCAAAAAGCAAATAAATTCGTTATACAGGAGAAAAAGAGAATAAATGAGAATAATACGTCGAAAGGAGTAATCATTTCATGGAGGCCAAGAATTCTCTGATGCAGTCAGTTCAAGTAACTCAGAACATAATAGAAAATAGGGAAGATTTTCCGGGTTTCTGTCAAGTTGTAGAAACACGAGAGGAAGTTCAGGAGAACGAGAAATACTGTGGGAACACGAGTCGAAAGACGAGTGTTTTCGCGGCCTTTCCTATAACTCGATAGAAACACATAGAAAATATTTTTTATCTTTTTTTTAGAAACAAGCACAAAGAAAATAACGAACAACGGGACTATGACAACTTTCTATCGAGTTTTAGTGTAAGTCCACTAGCGTTCTACCACGAATGGTGTTCTCTGATTGGCGTTCTCTGATTAATGAGTAGCGTGGCAGTGTGCGCTTAGTAGCAAACTGGCGGTCGCTTCTTGGCGTTTTCGAGATTTAGAGAAAGTTTTGAACGACTAGAAGATTTACACTAAAACAATCAGATTATTTACACTCGCTTTCTACGCGTGATAGTTGACGAGGGCGCAATAGAAATCTCGAACTCATAATCTAACACCCTATTCCCTGGATGAGACGCGCGCACACTGAATCATGGTAATTGTATGCAATGTCTCGAAGATGTCGCCCGAATGATGAATACAACTACCATGATTCCCTGCGCGCAAGTCTCATAGGGGGAATGGCCTGTTGTTAAATAGAAACACGATTTTTCACCAATCAGTGTGGTATTTTCTTTGGACTAAGTATAGCTCAACAGGAAGTTGGCAAATTGTTCAAGTACGCTCAGGGCTGACAATTGTCAACATTTGTCAGTTTAGCACATCCTTATTTGTGTGGGTTCATATCGTACGTCACCGAGTTCTATTACTTAGAATCCTTCCGTAAAGATCTCCGAACGCTTATCGACATCCTTGGTTACACAAGTCGGATTGGCTGGATAGTTGTCTTCATCAATATAGTACATCTCCTTCTTAGGCTTATGGTACCACTTAGAAAACGATGATGAGATGGACTTGCGCATGACCTTAATTGTGTTCCACTGGGCATTAAAGATCACTTGGCCATGATCAATACACGAGTCCGCGAACAGTGCAATGTTTGATGAACCCTTTATTACACCCTTCATGGCTTTTAAGGTGGTTTTTCGGAATTTCTTGATCTGCTTCAATTCTTTCTTTGTACACGAATACGGATGACGAGCGCAAGGAATTTCCCAGATATTTCCAAGCTGCCAGGAGTCGTACAAAGGGTTCACGACAAACAAACTGCTCTTGACAAAGCGTAAAAAGTATTGCGGAAAGATGCATTTCCAAAGCTTTTTGCCGGACGTGTTTTTGACGCAGTGTTGCGGAACTCCATCCGTGCAGTCATGCAGCTTGAACACACTTTGCATTATCTTCCTGAATTTTCGTTGTCCTTTTTGTTTGCGTGAAGCTGTATCAAGGAAAAATCCTGAATCAGCCAAGGCGCGGAAGTGTACTTGTTTGGGAAGTTTAGAACGGACAAAGTCGGCATGAAGCATGACAGCAAGTCCTCCAGCTGACGTACCAGAGAAAATAACATGGCTGGCTTCCTTAAGATTCGTGTCAGACAACAATTCGGATATGGTGGAATCTAGAATTCTTAACCCGCGGAAATAAAGCAACGAGCCTTCAACTTGGACTGGGTCCGATCTGTTGCCTGCAAATGACGAGCCATCGCAGTAGGGCAGATAAGCTACATTCCAGTCGTAGAATTCAGGATTCTCTTTTTTGTTGTTTGATAAAATTCCGCCAGGATTTCCCAGGGGCTTAAAAAAGAGTGACGAGCCCAAATGCATGCGACTTCTACCTAAACACGCCTCCTCGCTCTCGCACCAAGCTCCACCTTGTAAGTAAATGATCCAATTCTTGTTTCCTTTCCCGGAACCTTGTCTTAAATAGTATCCAGGAGTGGAGCCATCGAGGCAAACGGCGCCTGCTGTGTCAGCGTTTTTCACGGCATGGTACTCATAACCATTGGAAGATTGCTGGTAAAACTGCATAAGGGAATTCTCTTCTGGGTAGGGCTGCGGCTGTGCTGCCACGGCGGGGCCCGAAGAAGGTGCCGGGTAATAGATAGACGGGTATTGTACGGAGGAGTACTGGGCACTGGAGTTTGGCTGGTGGAGATGATTTCCCGCTGGAATCTGGTTTTCACCAGTATCGTCCTTGTGTGTCTCAATTTCATGGTGCTGCTGCTGCTGCTGCTGATGATGATGATGATGACGGTGGCGGTGGTGTTGGTGGCGGTAGTGGCGATGATGATGCCTGTGATGATGATGACCATAGAGATGGTAACTTTTGTTCTGCGGTTGTTGTGTAGGCTTTACTTCTTGAGCCTCCAGCGTCACATTGCCGAGACTTCCATTGAAGATTCCATTCTGGGCGTGATGACTGAGTGCTCGTGTTGACTCTGCTTCTTTGGCTGTGTTATTTTCCTGATGATGATACTGTTGTTTGTGATAATCTCGATGTTTTTCAGAGTGGTGCAGTACATGCTCCTCGCTTTTGTATCCTCTAAAAATATCACTGTCTAGCTTGGAGAGGATTTCCTTCATTTTGGAGGTACGAGTCTTCTTGTGAACAGATTTTCCTGAAGACACGCTCGTGCTGCTATCACCTGAAAACTCTCGAAACATCGAAGACAAATCTCCTCCGTCATGGTCCCGGTGGGCTATTGTACTCTTACTCCCCCCTGATTCCTCTTTGTTTCCTTCAGAGACCAACAGTTTAGCTTCCTCCTCATTAAGGGCGTCATCCAAGTCCCCGTCGTCATCATCATCATCTTCCAGGTCTAGACCCAAATCGCCATCATTCTTAAAATCTTTGAGGAGCTTATCATATTCATTCTCGCTGTTTCCCTTGGTGACCTTGCTTTTCCTGTAAATCTTGCTTCTTCTTTTTGGGCTTGTTACTTTTTTATCAACAGCAGGTGCTAAAGGTTTAACTCTTCTTTCATTTTCTGTCTTGTGGGTATCTCTATCGTTTGCATCCTCTTGTTCAACGTCAGTGCTACCACTGCTATCTTGTTCTTTCATTTCATGTTCTGAGCTTTCGGTTTCTTCTCCTGAAAATTCAGCATTTTTTTCTTCTTGTTGATCGTTCTCGCCAGACGTCTCTAGATCCTTGCTTGGAGTTTTGCCAGTGGGCCTTTCACTAATACTGTTTCCGTCCGTCTCGTGAACATTCACCATGTAACTGGATGGATAACTTCCACTACCAGACATGTATTCTGCTTCACTGGGTTCTCCACTTCCACTAAGATCGTTCTCCTCTTCAGCTGAAATAACACCATTGTTCAACTCTTCGTTTCCATCAGAATCAGATGTCAGCTGTTTAACTTCTCTTTCTTGTGTTGATTCGGCGATAAAACTCTTTGCGACCTTTCGTTCCGATCCAGTCTTGTACCATAAATACTCGCCTGGTTTGCCAGACTTTGAATCATCTTGTTGAGTGTTGTGTTCGGAATTCTGAATATGTCTTGGCGACACAATAACAATCAGAGCTAAAGTGTAAAACAAAGTTATATGCAACAAGGCTATGCGTCTCATATTTTTAAATGGAAGCGCAGCGTCGCGTCTGCGCCAGTACACCGAGACACACACAGTACAACTCCAATATGATTTCGCCTTCAGGGCAACTAACTTTGAACTTTCCTGAGGTAATTTGATGTCACGCAGGTCCGGGTACCTGCGTTCCCTCTTTAGCTCTTATCTTCTTTGTTTTAGGAACAATTCACTAAAATAAAGAACCATGCAGCGCGTCTAGACTAAACTGTTATACGTGCGAAACAAAACTACTACGACCAGAGCCCCGTCTTGAGTTACAGAGTGTTTATAAATAATTTTCGATCAACAGAGCGGGTGGTTAAGTTGAGTAAAACAACACAACACCTGTTGACTGCCAAGTGATCTGTGTACATAAGAAAAACGGTTTTTATGCTCCAGTAACTGTTGTGATTTCCAATCCGAAGATGCTCAAACAACAGTTGACCTGTGTACAACACTAAGTTTCCCTGTTCATAGTTAGCGTCTCCTCCTGATTGCGAGAGTTCTGTTTTTAAAATCAGTGTCAGATGTTTTGAAAGCAGGTCATTTGTTTGAAGAAACAACATATTAGCTATGTGGTAAATCGGGTGAGTGATTCTGGGTTATTGTTTGGAGATCTGTTTACTGCAAAATGAATTCTTCTTCACTCTCCCATCTTTCATCTGCTATTCAAACAAGAAATAACACAGGTCTCCATAGCGAACCAAGACAAACCTTGTTGTGCACCATTGTAAATAACTCTATTTAACAGAAAAATATCCACAAGTTTCCCTACACTTTTGGCGAGAATCAGAAATACCGCAACTAATTTTGTCTACAAACCGTTTCTGCGCCGGTGACTAACTGAGAAACCTATCAGCCTCCCGCCAAGAGAAAAGAAAGCTCTTAATTAGTCTGTAGAGTTTGTTCTGCACGCAGGGACGCGAATACAATCCATGTAATAATTCCGAAAGCAGACTCGTTTATCTGGATACTGTTCTTGAGAACGTTTCACACAGACTATCTGACACTATATGTCTACCATTGTTTCATTGTACAGTTTCTCATCCTATCCTGTGAGTAAAGTCACAATACTTTTCTTCCTTTGTAAGAACTGCCGAGTTTCTTGTAGACGCCCCATTGGTCAAGGGTGGTGACCAATCAAGTTCTTGTTAGCAAACAAGGATTGATTGAACTCGAGATTGTTCAGAATGTCAGCGGCAGCTGGAACTATTCCTCATGAACGCTTTGTCAGATTACACATCGTTATGATCAGCAGGTGATGTAACCAGGCCTTTAAGCAGGTGCTCATCAAAAGCTTATGCCGCAACTGAACTGGTCTGCGGTATTCACAACACAAGTCCGAGTTACAGGCATTACACGTTGAAGGATGTTTGGATCACAGAATTAAACTCTTCACCATATAAGGGCCTTCCAGTTCATAACCAATTTTACGATAATAATTCCTGGTTCCAACACCTGTGTGAGAGAGATTACAGTTTCTCTAGTTAGTCAAGCTCTTAATAGCCTATTTTTCTGTCCCTATGGTCGTCAAAATAATGAGTTCAATCGAATTTAACGCCTTAAGTCAGAATTAAAGCCTAGAGTTAGAGTTTGTGCAACCAAACCCTGTTTTCTGTCAAAACATCTTAACAAAATCTACCCTATTCCTTCACTAAAGAGATATTTTTTGTCCTTTCTGAGCCAAAAGTCTTAGCTGGGCGCGAAACTTCTTTTTCGCTCGAACATGACACTGTGTGCCCTTACTCCCTAAACAAAGCATTCCCTGGTGCGCTTCAAAACATTTTTCATGTAACAAAAGAAATACCTGAAATAACGGCGATTTTTATGGATCCATGTTCATCCCGCGCGATTCTCTCTGCTTCCTCCATTAACAGCATTCCAAAACCCTGAGAGTCGCAAAAAACACTGTTTAGTCACAAGCCTCAACCAACTGTTGTCAATCACGCACACCAGAACTTACTTGATGCTGGAATTTAAATGGATCGCGAGCACTGACAGGAACCACACTGCCGTAACTATGGCAACAAGGTCAAGGAATGGGCTAATAAGTTACTGTACGATCGCGCTATCTGATTGGTCAGAAAAAAAATCAACAAAGTTACAGTTCTAAATTTCTCGACCAATGAGAACGTAGACTTCTCTGCCTCTCAGACTCAGCTGGCTGTTGATTGGGCAAGAATGAATGAAAACCTAACATAACGACGTTTAAAAAATGACATTTATGACAACACTCATCTCCCATATAGTTGGAGCAAAGTATCGTACTAACTTAATGGTAGTAATGTCAAAGGATACACATGAAGTTCTCTGACAACTGAACAGCCTCCTTTAAGCTCAGGTCTGAAGGAAGCCTCTGAACACTTCCTTAATCTTAATAAACCCACGAGGATATTTACACAGAGTTAAGAAAAATGTTTGATTTTACTGTTAAATTATTGACGATTTCTCTCTTTTTTACATCCATACAGTAAGCAAGAGGGTAAAACTTAAAGTTCTACAGTAAACGTATTTTGAACTTAAGAAGTTGGCGGAAGGGAAGACGACGTTTAAAGTTAGCGCCAGGGACACACCAGTGAACATCGCCACACCTTGGAAAAATGGTCAGTGAATAATAAACGGTCAAACGAGACAGTCGATGAATTTCATTAGTGCTTAATTAGAAATGGAAAGTTAAGCTCTAGTGCATTAACGCCAGTAAGATGGAGGAGTGATTGTTATATACAGCAGCGTGTGAAAAAGATATCTTGCTCGGGATCTTCATAAGACAGAAACGTCTCCCATCCACCATTTGCGACATAATCACGACGAATGAGCTCAATCTGAAGAAGAAAGGATGTCAATGTTTACTGTTAACTAATCGTCTATTTAAAGCATTTTATACATGATAAGCCACGATTTAAGCTGGAGACCCTGACAAGCCCTCGGCAATTCTGGCCCAAACAGTGGACTGACTGTACATGACTCAGTCAGGATTTAAAGCGGAAGCGTTAAAAACACAACACAAGGATCAAGAAGCTTCAGAAAAGGAAGATAGTTAAACTAAGTGTGTACAAATCTTATAAGATGATTTCTATGGGACTGAGAGAAAGAAAATTTAGGTAAAGGAAATTTAGATAAAATTGTTTTGAAAAATGCTCTAAAAAGCAAAGACACAAAATATCCTCATTTGTGAGATGTATTAATTCTCATACATAGTATTTCTCTGTGGAATCAATTTTCATTCACAATTCTCAACTTGTAGTTCCAAAGTAAGGCGTGATTTACCGGCGAGAAATGTAGGCGTGACACAAGCGTAGCCTAGGAATGGGAGAGTGTTTACTTGCCTCAAAAGGTCGAACTTTATGATGAATCTCCTGTATTCCAACCTCGCGTGTGCGAACATCACGGCACTAAGAAAATCAAATCAATCACCAACACCGCAAATCAAAATCGAAACTCTCCTTAAATTATGTATACAGAGCAAAGCAGAAAGGTAGTTAATACAATAATTTTATGAACTAGTTATCTGGCCTTGATGTACTACAAGATTCTCAGAGCTCAGATTAAACGAAACGTGTGGCAATCGGAAAGGAGAACTGAAAGTTTGTGGCGTTGGAAAGGAAGTATTTCCAAAATGAAAGCAAATATGCTACACAAGTCACTTTCTTACCTGTGTTCCTAGGTCTTTCATACGTGCTAGAGCAAGTTCTCTTAAGTTACCGTGTTCCACGCCAGAACTAACCAAGGGCATGGGGATATCCCTAACATAAACAAACTAGGTTCACATCACGTTTGCGCCAAAAGAATCATCCGCCTATCACAAAAGGTGAAAACCCCGAGGAGACTCGCCTACAAAAAGGACCGGGGGTCTCGTTATACCTTTCAGGGGTTAAAAAAGGGGTTTTGGTAACTCTTACAGTATTCAGCCTCAAAAGATCCATAGCAGGAGCTTTTACGGTACTTTTTAGGGTATTGAGCTGAAAAAAAATTGAATCAGATAATGTGTTGTTTTGGAATTGGTATCTCTTAGGGGTGAAAAAAATTTCAAGCCACGCCCACAAAACAAGATGTTGGTACATCTTAGGGGTTCTTTTAAAATTTTTCGACAAGCACCCGTCCTTCTTACAGGGGAGTCACCCCTGGGGTTAAAACTATTCGCGTAACTCGCAAGAAGTTGCAAACCTCGCGTGACATAATGAGCCCTGAAAGTGGTGTGACAGAGCAACAACCAAGAACTCGCAAATATTATTTTTAGTACAATATTTCTGTTGGTGATCGTGTTGTGGGGGAAAATGCTGCTGTTGGCCAAGATGTTGTGTCAAAAATTGCGGAAGACCAGATTTTTGTATTTAAACCTACCTTTGAACTCTGTAAACTCGTGTCCAGGGTGGCACTAATGCGAGAATCCTGGCGATCAAGTCCACCAGTGTATTGGGAGGATAGCTCTTGTAGCGCCCAGTCTTCCACAGCTCATACAAACCTACCACACATCATAAAACATTGCAACTGTAACCACTTAATATTAATTTCAATTTTTTAGAGAGTTTTCGAGCACAAAATGGGATGAAACTGACATCACTTCTAACTACTTGGTTAAAGCAGATTATATTAGTCTTCTTCCTGGTCTTCTTCCCAGCTGTCGTATGGGATTATCACACAACTCTCCCTTTCCAGGAGCAAGCATTGCATGACGGCCCTAAATGATGGCTGTGAAGGAGATTAGATCAACTTGGGAAAGACATTCATATAAAGCCAAATTCTCCCAGCAAGAATCATAGAAAATGTACAAAAACAGTAATGAGAATATGAATGTCACTTACCTGTACCACGGATCACTAAAGTTGGGTAAATTTTCAACCCGTCTGCACGAAATGCAGGATTTTCAAAGAATTCCTATAATGATAAAAAAAGGAAATAATTAAGTACCACAGTGAATGGTGCAGTGATGCTACAAACACACAAGGATGCAACTTAATATTAGAGGAATAAAATCCAATTTACTAACAATGAACTGTTCAATGTCTCTTTCTAATCCCACATTTGGCAAATCTGGCATCATGTGTGATACAACCTGTGTAACAGGTAAAACAAGTTCATAGATTAACAAACTGGAATAACAATGAGTTGAAACAGAAATAAAATCCAAGGGCAAGTTGCTATGGTTGTCAATGTTGCCAACTGAAATTAATTCAGAAAAAAAAGTTCTAACAAGTGACCACAAGTGCCAAGCATGGACAAGGTTGTAGAAGAGAATCAAAAATGTATCCTTATAGTTTATGAACTGATGGAATGAACACACGAAGTCTCCAATTAGCGGCTGCACCTAACAAAATGTTTGTTAACCAGTTACAGAGTTAAGCAATTTAATGCAAACCAGGCAATCAAGTTTGCCTTCCCATAATGCGATTTAACCATATAACAATTTTAGAGCATGAGCCCTTGATTTCTATGAGGTGATGGGTAATGGGGCAGAAGGCCCTTTTAATTTTTACAGCAATACTTGGCAGTCTCCTCTCAAAATCATGATCTCTAGCTTATTGAAAATGCTGGACCTTAAAGCCTGCATCTTTAGACATGTGGAATGACTCACTCACTGCTCTGACAGTGTGGCCTCTGGAAACAAAAACAGAAAAATTCTGAATTAAGATGTCCGATGTGTTAGAAAAGAGTTCAGGTTCATCAGAACACAAAGCAACCAAACATTACACACATGAAACAAACAACAGCATCCTCTTACCATCAACAACATACTGTAATATTCTGATAGTAGAATCTTATTAAGTCCACTACAGCTAGAAGTGGTGAGTATTCCTGGTCATCACACACAGTATTTCAAGACTATTGATCTTCTTCTGATGACTAATTACAAAACCTGTTTTGTGTTTCACATTATCATGATTAGAGAAATTCTTATGAATTTACATTTTTAAGATCAATTTTTCCTTCTTACAGTAAATAAAATCTAAGTACAGTGCTGATGTGGCGGCTACAGGAATGTTATGTTATTATTTCTGAAGAATAAAAGCTATCTGTCTGTGGTTGTGTATTCCTAATGTGTACCACTCACCTGTTAGTATCTCTTGCTACATCCTCATACACACTTTGTACACCAATCTCCAGACGAGTGCAGCCATACATCAGCATGGAACTAGAAAGACAGAAGAACAAGTTTAAACTCAATACCACTGGTCAAGCCATATGACACCTCAAAAAGACTATTGATTTAAACAAAGCCCATTGTTCATTTTTGTGCATGTCATATTCAAGACTAAATACCAAACTTGATTCAAGTATAACAGACCTTAAATGTTTTTTCAAGCAGTAGTCCGGTCGAGTTTCAATAGTGATTCCTATGCACTTTGTCTTGCTTCTCTCTGAATATCTGCAACATAACAATAAAATTATCATCGTCATCATCATTATCATCATCATCATCAACAACAACAACTGACAAAATTCTCAATCTTTATCCAATTTGACTAATGTCAGTCCATATTTCAACACACCAGTTGTCTAGTTCTGTCAAAACTTAGCAGGTACAAGAGAATAATAATAATAATAATAATAATAATAATAATAATAATAATAATAATAATAATAATAATGATAATGACTTCAGGCATCCATAAGAAACATAGCCCAAGGGGTAACCTTTTGCTTCTTGAGGACATCTAGATTTTCCTCAAAATTATATCAATGCAAAGTTAAGTGTGGTAATTGTCAAAGTAATAAAAGACTGATTGCAAAGGAAACACTGCAAAGTGATGTTGTCTTATTTATTTTTCCTTGTTTTTGTTTTAGAACTGTCTAGCGCAATAGTCCTGCAAGCTCAAGCCTTGTACTTTTTCCACCTCTCCACATTTTCTGTCCTGACAATCTCATGACAGAGAGTGAGTTAATGTCTTACTTGACAGCTTCAGTCACATTGTTACTTGTGTGACCTGAGAGTGCATCATGAAGATTCCTGATGAAGAAATCCCTGTAGCTTTCATCCAGACACATAAATGTGCCTCCCATTACAATGAACTCAACCTAAAAAGATTAAACAGTCACATGATTGGCAAATTGACATTATGAAGTGAAATATGTCTAGTATGACTGTATTATTATTTGGCTTGTGTTTGTAGCTGATCTAACACGTGCTCTGATTGGCTGACTGTTGTTACATTATTCTCCTGTAATGCCCATGGGTGGAAGACGGGCCTGCAAAGACAGAGCAAAAAGCCACATAATAAATGACTTATTAGCCTTGAACGTTCAGTCTTTACAGGAAAATCTTAAACCTCAACCTCGCTGTATTGACCTCACTATCATGACACTAGTCACAATTAGAAAATGAATTGCTTTCTCCTCACCTTATCCACATTGTGACCCAGTTGTTTAAGCTACAAAAATAATAGGAAAACCTTTAGTTATAGTTACTGATGAAGTACAGCTTAATCTTTTGAAGAACATCAAAACAAGGCTTGGAAATTATTACCTACTTCCATTGCTACAAACTTTCTCTAGACTAGACCTTACTAGTTATGCTTATTGTGGTACCAATATTTTACAATTAATGGAACATAACAACAGGCCAAAATTATCCACAATAACTAAGTTACATTCAACACCAAAAGAAATTTCATGCAAGTGTTGAAAAGTGCATAATTTGTGCAGTTACACAGGGTAGCTGGAGAAAAATCACCATCTACTTTGTAATCTCTGGCATTTACTCTACTGAGCCATTTGTCTGATTCTTTTAAATCAGACAATCAAAATATAATATGTAAGAAAACATAACAAAATCAGAGAGCAGTTGTCTGCTCATGATCCAATTAGTTGTAAACTACTGCATCTTAAAAACAATTAGGTTCATGCCACAAAGCAGTTGTAATTACATACATATAACTGATGTAAAGTTGTATTCACCTGATCAATTCTATGTCTTGTTTGCAAATAAGGATTGTACCTTGCTCGGATTGCTCTCATTGATGTGGGCTGAAACAGTTCAATCAAACAATATTGCTATAAGAGCAGTGTTACAAGTATGAAGAAAGACATTTTAAGATATTTCCAACATTTCTCTTTGAAAAAGCCTTTTTGCAATTTATTTCAGACTAATGATTTTAATTTTTAGGTTATTTTTTTTTAGATTTTCACTGATAATTATTGTAAAGCGCCTTTGAACATTGCGATACTGGCGCTATGGAAATCTTTTATTATTTATTATTTATTATTGTTATTGAAGAAAACCTCATATTAAAGGTACATGCACACTAAAGCAACAAATTACCTTCTCCTTGAGGATAATAAAATTTGTGCTAGATACCAAAACCAACAGCCATGTTAAGTATGGTAAAATCTATTATTACTCTCTAGCTTATAAATTATGCCAGGATGTGGATTATACATGTTACTTGTAATCTATCAAAGATAATAAGCTGTAAGCCTCACAATGTTTTTCAAAAAATTTCACTGATTCGAATAGAATTTTCAGCTTGAAAAAGGGTTCAGCTTTTGGCCAAGATCTTCCAAAACTTAAACCTTAAACCCTTTCTATCAAACTTTGTCTCAAAAAAATAGAGTACATCTTTAAATCCACAACTAACATCTTTTTAGATTCTCCAAATCAAAGTCAATTTTATTCAACTTACATAAATATGTTAAAGGAGTATTGAGATGATTTTTAAATCATTCAGAGAAATATATAATATTATAGCGTTTATGACAAAAATCACAATTAATTAGATATTATTTAGATATCATTTTGAGGATTTCTCAGGTTAGGTATCTAACATAACATCCTGACTGTTTAACCTTAGTACTGATATAAGGGATCTTACTTCATATCCAGTGTAGGACTGTGTAGAGTACTCAAAATCAGAGTCTGGGCCTCCTGGGCAATACCTAATAAACACAGAACATTTAGCCTTGTTGAACATCAATTGTTTTTCGTGTTAAAAAAATTCTAGATGGGATTTGAACCAACGACCCTCAGTGATCTAGCTGGACGCTCTAATCACTGAGCTAGTGGAGACTCTATGGTGAGCAAGGGTGAAATGTGGGCCTTTGACTGGAACTGCATTTCTACATTCAGTATGTGCTAAGTTAACATTTAGCTGCGTGACCGAGGGATACATGGTCTGGCTAGATCATGGAGGGTCATGGGTTCAAAACCCATCTGGAACTCGGAATTTTTTTTCCAAGTCAATGTGATTTCTACATTCAGTATCCCTTATAATACTCACTTAAAAAGTACTTTGATAAAATAAAAAATGATGTTTTTGACTTTGCTAAGACTGACAAAGAACCTCTGAAGTTCTCCTAACAACTTTGATCCTTTTCCATGTTGATTACAACTAAGATAGAAAGTATTATAAGAAGCCAAGAAACTTACACACAAATATTGCCAGTCATGTTAATATGTGGACATCTGTGAGGTTTACACATAACAGCAACAACAGCAATCTATGATAACAACAATATAAACCAGTCAGTTTTCACCAATATCAACAGAAGAAAATGATTCTTTAACAAACATGTTGTTGCCCAAGGAGAGCAGTTTGTTTACTATTAGCCAGAATAACATGGTGAAGTATAACTGACAGGGACTGCATCATAGTCATAAAAAACAGTCCAGCTCAGTAAGGGTCCTTGACATATTTGCGTATTTCATTTAAAAGTTGTGATAATGTGAAAAGCGAACTAATTAACATGACACAAGTGGGGGACAAAGAAAAAATCTGAGTCCCTGACAGGAATCGAACCCATGACCTCCAGAACACTGGCAGGTGCTCTATCCACTGAGATACGAGAACTCATGGAGAGCAAGGTCGTTTAATCCTAGCAGTATGCAGGATGCCTGTCACATATGAACTCAGTCAAGTGACCTTGCTCTCCATGAGTTCTCATAGGTCAGTGGATAGAGTGCCCACCTGGTGTTCGGGTTTGATTCCTGTCAGGGACTCAGATTTTTTTCTTTGTCCCACGCTCATGTCATGTTGAGATAATATTATTGTTCCCAAGTAAAACCTGTTACCCCCAGTACCTCCAGCCTTATAATTTTACATATTCACATATAGACATTGAAATTCTTACTCCAGAAGCTGTTCTCACTGGCTTGGCTTTTAACTTTGGCAGTAATACCTGACAAGATAAAAAGGAGATACCGCATGATACAAAGAAATCTAATGTAACACAGCAAAGAGACAACTTTTCAGACAAATCAAGAACTAACCTTCTTATAAGCAGGAGGTACAGCAGCTATGATATCAACCAGTCTTGGTTGTGATGTCAGTCCATACTTACTGGCTGCTTGTCCTTTTATTCTTAATAGGTCAGAAGAGAAGCAAAATAAATACTGACTGCAGCATATCCCACCTGGCATAATCAAATCCTAGAGGGTTAGGGCAAGGGTGAGCAACCTAATCGATAAATGGAAACTATTTTGTATGTTTCAATATAGTTTTGGGTAAATGCGTGGATGTTTACTAACATCAAGATTCGAGTTCTCCATGATTCAAAAATTTTGAGACCAAAAGTAATATGGTGAGACTTCTGCAAAACTGAACATTGCTAATGTTGGTTTAGTTCTCATTCCACAAGTACGACAAGATTAAAAAAACTTATAAATATAACATAGCTTGCACTGATGCTCAATGTCACCCAACTTCAAGATGACACACATGCGTTCATGCACAAATTATGCACACACATGCAGATATGAATGATATTTACTTGTTGAGATTGAGATCACTTCCTTTCTCGTGTGCCGTAATCAGTTGACTCACTATGTCTGATACTGTCATCATCATCAGTTCAGCTCTTGAAGCACTGGGGTTCACTAAAAACAATCACGAGAAAGATAAGTTAGCCTGCATAGCAAGCATTTCCATGGAGTTCAGAAGCAAAGAATTACCACGCGAAAAATGGAGCAAGTAAAACCCCCTCCTTCTTTTTTAGGCTCTCGCCCCATTGTTTGCGTAGGCAAAACACTGAAAATCCAGTTCCTCTGTCTTTCTTTGCTCCCAACCCCACGGAAATGCTTGCTACTCAGGCTAAAGATAAGTAGGAAGGTAAGTGGCTCATTTTGCAAGTAACCAATCATGTTAAAACAGATGCATCAATGAGAGCTAATGCTGTGCTTATAACGAATGGAATATGCTAGGGTTTGACAAATAATAATTATTGTACGTGTATCAGAAGTTAACCATTAGACCATTCCATTCTATATAGTCCACTGCGGTGTTTGAACTTTGATATCCTTTTTTGTCTCATGCCCATGTGACCCTAGTCATGTGGACACAAGGTTGTTTTTTCTAAGAAGAGTGCTTACTATGCAATTTGACATTTATGTTTCAAGGGGAAATACAACTTGTACATAAACTTGTCAGGTGTAGCACACTCTGGAATAGAATAAATATGTTTAAGAAAATTTTGGCTACAACAACAGCATCATTGCCTGGCCACATAATGAACAGAATGCAAGAGAGCAGCATCGCCATCCCCAATGAACAAATGACTGGTAAAACCCAGGGGAAAGGCAACTTGAAACCTTTTGCTATTTCAGACAAAAATTTGTGATTTTCTATACCTTATTTCAAGCCTGAGCCAAAACTTAATACCCTATTTGTAACAACTTACTAACCTTGAACACTCAGTCTTCATGGGAAAAATTATCTCAAACGGAGACCTTGCCATATTGACCTCACTATTGCTTGGCCAATACTGCAAGGTCTTGGTTTGAGATTTTCCTGTAAAGATTGAGCGTTCAAGGTTAAGAAGTTATCTATTATATGGCCTTTTTGCTTTGTCTTTGCAGGCCTGAAGTTGGCCCTTGGGCATAATTTGCGTGAGAATAATGCCCTAGAATTAGCCTATCAGAGTGTGAGTTATGTCGGCTAGAAACACAAGCCCTACAATAAAGACCTGTATAACATAGATAAGACCCTGTGCGTGCACTGATTGGTCGAAAACCTGTGTTTTATCACAGTATAAAATATAAGAAAAGTGTGTTTTATTGTTTTCGCCACATTACCTCTAAATCATAAAGCAAACGAAGGAGCCTAAGCCATGTATTACTAACTACTTAATAACCGAGAGTGAGGTCGTTACGGGAAAATCTCAAACTGAGGCCTTGCCGTATTGACCGAGCGACAGCGAGGTCAATATGGTAGGCCGAGGTTTGAGATTTTCCCGTAACGACCGAACGGTCAAGGTTATTAAGTTGTTTATTATATGGCTCACGAATTAAAGAAAAAAAAATTATTCGAGCGGAAGTCGTCAATGTACATCCGGCGATGCGCGCGTTTACCGATTCATTCATTGTCTCAAACCCAGGGCAAAACTACACAGTCAGTGAACTTCACTACTGTAATTCTTTATGGGAAAAATGATTGTCACAGCCCTCAAAAAGGTATTTTAGTATCGTGGAGCCACAACTTGATGGGGGAGTTTTTCCAACTTTTGTGGCGAAACGTCAACGCATATAGAAAAGACAGAAAGTGC
>Ga0126338_10000393_pt1 | contig 22842 bp, 2 predicted proteins | sample OrbCmetagenome_2_FD_92529 | JGI IMG/M metagenome (GOLD analysis project Ga0126338, IMG submission 92529) | Coral microbial communities from Petempiche,Puerto Morelos, Mexico - Orbicella C C metagenome | ecosystem: Host-associated > Invertebrates > Cnidaria > Coral | place: Petempiche,Puerto... | reverse complement strand
GTCAAACACTGTCTTGGGTGTTTGATATATCTTCTCAACTAAGGAGAAAACAGAGGAGTCAAATCGTACAAAATCCATGCAAAAACAGCTGCGACTGATAATACTGGTTGCTAAGGAGCGGACCTTGTTTTGTAACCATTGTGGGGATGCACGCAGGGGTAATGGCGGCACCCCCGCCTTGCCAGCTTAATTCCCTTGAAATCCTACACAGTTTTAAACTGTCCTCCACTCGAAGTAAATAGGAACCACGGTGCCTAAGTGCAGGCCAGGGTCATTGCACTGTGTTCTTGAGCAAAACAATTTATTCTCGCAGTCCCTCTCTTCACCCAGGTGTACAAAGAGGTACCGGCGAATTTAATGCTGTCGGTAGCCTTGGCATTGACTAGCATCCGATCCAGGGGGGAGGGTACAAATATTTCCAGTCAATGGGCCATTAGCCACGAACGTGGACTTAACCCACGTAAAGGTTACCTTGAATGTTTTACAACATAACAAAGTTCTAACAATTGTGACTCTGTTTTAATATTACCTCCATTTGTTTCATAAACATCCGGTTGTTATTTCGCAATATTGTTCTGTTTGCGAGGCGCAATGCGCTTTGCAGGAGTTTACCGGAAAGAAAAGCTCTTGAAAAAGTAATACAAACGTGCCGACTTCCCTCGGCAGACATGTTCTGAGATTGAAAACGGATATTGGTAACTCGCGTTGTCTAAATAAACTGAAATAATTCCGGTAGCAGCAACTCGCATACTACCTAAAATTTCAACACCTTTCTACATTATCTGGGGAAATTGGCAAGAAAACTGATCTTAAGGTCTTAAATTATTAGTAAATAACGAAGGTCTACTTTAAAAAAAAAATGTTTAAATAAACGGATTAGAAATCGTTCGATATGAGATATTCAGTCATCGCGATTTTTCGTAAATAAAACGCAGGTTCGTTCAGGTATTGTGTAGAATGAGGGTTTTTTTTCTTTGAAAGAGCTGGTTTGTGAGGGAAACGTTTAATTTTTGTGTTAATTTATTGTAGAGAAAGAAAGCGTATTAAAGTACACATCAAGCCCCTTACTGACGCACACGTAATAAACGTGTTTTTTTCCCCAGTAATTAATTTTTGATCTGAATCAAGACCTCAGTTTGACAGTTTCTGGTGAAACACTAGAAATAATACTTTTAAATTGGATGAATTTATCATCTGTCCTTAAATGTTTCGATGACCTTGCCGATTTTGAAGACTTTGGCGCAAAGGATGTTTGACACTTGTGAACTTAACTTGATGACGCAATTCAGTGTGTATTCGAGAATTGTTAAATAAAGGAAATATCTGCTTAGAAACGCGTCCAAGGATAAAGCGATAAATATTACAGTTTCTAGAGTGAAAACGCAATTCAATAAGGAAGTTTATAAACAGTCCTTATTCAAGTACGGGTACCTGATACCAAACTATGCAAAACTCGAAAGTGGCGTCGCAAATAGGACTTAAACCACAGAACTGTTTAATCTAAAGGTTGCAAGTTTAGCATTACAAAAGAAACCACAGAAAGATATTGCTTTCAGCTTTAAAGAGACCAGTTAACAATGTGATTTAAGTGGTTTAAAAGTACACATACCCCCCGGCTTAGCAAAACCGGAACAATTAATAGTTCAGTTTGAAAGAGAAATATAATCAATCACTGAAATATATATGAGAAATACTCAGTGCAGGAAGTCGTTCAACCTGAATAGAAGCAGGCTCCGCAAGTGAAATATTTTTTCTTTAAAAGCGTAAAGTGTAACAACGAATACTGTTCGGGCTTGTTCTGGGTGAAGCAGGCTTCCTGATTAAGGAGGTGTGTCACCCAGTCCCCTCTCAATACGTTGGTTAATTAGGCGACCTGTGACGTACTCGAAAAAAGAGTTTTGTCCATGCCGGCGTGCACACGATGTCGTTTTAAACACCACTTTATAGCAGACCTGGTACATTCTAAAAAGTTAACCTTAGAGGCCTGTTCCTTCTTGGTTTGCAATTTAATTTGGAACCTTAAAACATTTTGTGTCGATTGTATATAGCTAAAATGCTGTGGACGGTTTGACCTCTAATCAAGTGGTTCCAACTGCAAGCGTTGCTTCGCACAAAATTATATTTCAATTTTGCAGTTTGCTTTGATCTTTCATTTGTATGGTTCGTCCAAACTATTGGTGGTGATCTTTTCCTAAGTTTTGTTCATATATAAAACGTTCTGTAGCTTTACTGAAATTATCTCAGTCGCAATGCAAATAGCCTTCTCAAAGTTGCGGAATTCAGCAAATAGCTTATTGTTGTCAGCATTCCAAGAGTCTTTGGACGACTTCGAAATAATCGGTCAGATTGATAGTTTAAAGTCTTTAAAATCTGTTATTTCCCTCATAGTTATGTCTCATGATAAATTATCTTTTTCCTTGTAGTTTAATTCCTATGCAAAACCTGGAAAAAAGTCACGATTTAAATTGCTTGGTTTCCTAAACTGTTGTAGCAGAAAGTAACAATCCTATTAACTTTTAAATGCCACATGTCAGTGTTTGTCCGGCGCTTTTCCAAAGCTTCTCGTGAAAATGTTTTATTTGAAGGAGTTCAGTCACGACTTGCGCAGAGTGAAAAGTTTAGCCTCAATTTTTCAAATTCGTCGTTTGTAGTCCGTGTCAATTTTCTCCATCCTTAGCCACCCTTGTTCCTCTATGGTTTATCATTATCTCTTTGGTGTTTTTCTATCTTATTAAACTGTTATTTTCAGGTTTCCTACCGTTTAAAGGTAATTTTGTATGTGGCCAAAATAACTCCAAATTAAACACCGTGACTGAGCTCCTTTTAAACCTCTTAAACACGCATTTACGGTCATTAAAATGGTTTCTGTTTCGTACAACTTTCCTATTTTACCGTGTTGAAAATTCACAGCACTAAATGGCTTAATTCAAGGTTTATCAAAAGTTTCGTTAGTTGTTTCTTTTTCTGCCCAACGAAACTGAGCCAATTCTTTGCTGTATAATGTCGTTAATGTGAGAATAACACGAGACAGGATTTACAGACTCGTGAGTTTGTTAATCCCTTTCCCGCCTAGGACGAAAACGTCATCTTGATTACTGGCTTTACTCCAGAGAACATAACTTACCAAATAATAAACAACTTAACATTGATTAACCTTATTTAAGCTGTTATCTGACGTCAGCGAAAAGTGTAAGATTTGAACCGCTAAGTCGGCAAAGACGTTCGTTAAAAAAGATGCTCTCTCAGATTCGTGCCCGCGGTAATGTCTAATCTTACAATTGTTTGCTTCGGAGAATCAGCCATTCCACGTGTATTTGGAGGAAATCTAAAAAGCCTTTGGAGTAAAGAGTATCAACTTCTAAATATTTGCCAAAGCGGGCAAATTCCAGCGTAGATTATAACACTCGGCAGAATTGAGCAGAGAAAAAACATGCAAAACACTAAACGGGGCTAAACACTCACGATGTTTTACATTTGCACCACACATTTCCTGGAAAAAAAACTTTTAAGAGGACCGTTTGAAGAAAGTATTTTCAACGTGTTCTTAAACTACCAACGAAAACAAAGTTACCTACGTATTAAACCCATTCTAAGTGGGTGTCAGAATGTCTACTGGTCGCCGGACGACTAAAGCAAAATGAGTTCGCCAGGCTTTGCAGGAAGTCCGTAAGAAGAGGAAAACAAGAACTTTTCCGGCTCTTAGAAGTGCCTGGACGTCAGTGCAGTTGAATTTGAAAGATTTGAAGCAAACAACACTCGGCCTTGCGACCCTACTGCTTATGAGGACGAATTTTTACCCTATTCAATAATGTTAGTTTACAAATAGTTTCGTTCTTCAAAGTATTTTTTTATCAAGTATATGCTATTGTTGCAATTCAATACGAAGAGAAAATCAAAGTATAAATCTGAATTATTGTTGTTCCAATGCTGGAAGAAAATCAAAAGGGTAAATCTTAAGTAGTTTAACGTTCTTGTTGAATTTTTTTTTTTTTTCACACATGCAGTGCCGCATTAAGATGATCCGGCGGAACGAGGCATTCCGATAATGTTTCCGTCTGGATGTTTCCTCATTTTCGGCCGGAAAAAGGTTTAGCTAGCACTGAATTACCTATAGTTCAAAGGAAGGTCACATCAACTTAATTGAACACTCATTTAGTTTCTGCGCGTGAATGAGTTTTTCATTTTTTAAAGTTGTTTACAACAAAGACAACAAATATGCTAGTTTCTTAAGAAACTTTTGGGCTGCGACCCCGTGCAACTGAAACACTTAGCTTCTTATCCACTTGAGGTTAATAACAGTTATTTAATCACTATTGCGTGTTTGTGAAGCTAGAGCTTGTATTTTTACATTCACTCAGAAAACAAAATGCCTATAGATGTAACTGCATTTAAAAAGACTAAAATATTTCCGAAAGCGCCAGAAGTATACCACCTTTTCTTTTGATTTAGAAATGGACATGTTCCATTCAGACCTGTTGCGTATTGTTGTCATTGATTGTTTGTGCAGACCTTTCAACTTATTACTCATTCTAGGGGTCAATAATGGTCTATAAAAGCCAAATTGGCGTTAAAACAAGGTGCATCTTACACACGTGTAGGATCAAGCAGGCTTACCTGCTTCGTCTTACTGAATAGAACTATAATCAATTTCGGCTTTTAGACGAAAAGAAAACGAGCGTTTAAGCTCTTTTTTGTGTTTTCGTGGAATTTTCTTCTGTCGTAAACGGGCCACCCAGGGGTGCAATGTACCGGACAGACAGTCATCTGTTGTTTAAGCCTTTAGGAACTGTACAATTTTCCTAAGCATGCTATCGTGTAGTCACAGTTTTTGCAGCTGCCTTGTCTAAGAGATGCTTCGAGCATGCTTGTTACAAATACTCCAATTATACAACATATGTTTTTTTTTGTGAAAACGCAGGTCGCTACTGTTATTTGTTTAATGGGACAAATGACTTTTTTGACGAGCTATTAACATTTAAGCTATGGTATGTGGGAATTCAAGAACTCAAAAATGGTTGTTTGATGTCTTCGTGTTTTGGAGCAAGGATTGGAAATCGTGCGAGGAGAGATTGCAAATCATCACTTCAAAAAATCCAATGGGCTTTCTATTGTTTATCGCCACAAAGCGATTGAATAGGAACTTAGTTAAGCAGCAGGGGGTAAAATCGGAGAGACATTTAACGCCTTCTTTGCCGCTTGCCTTTTCGTAAGTCTGTGTTAAGTCACGTTAACACAGGCAAGGCAAGATAGGCAAGATTTCAATAAATTTATAAATTTTCCGCCTTTCAATGCAAGATGGGTTCTGTTTGCGTTGGCAGGACTCTTTCATATGTTAAGCAGCGTGTTTACAGTTGGTACTAATTTTTCAATAAACTTTTTAATTGTGTTTTCTTTGTAGCGATTTCAAGGGGTCAAGCGTATGTCAGGGCTACAATACCAGCACAGGACACAGCTAATAAAACGTGACACACAAAGCCATTGCACTGGATAACCGTCTAGATGAGTTTATTTTGAGACAAGATCCAATTTGGACCTGTTTTGTACAGTACAAATCAGTGCGCGCCATAATTAATAAGGCTGCCGGTGGGGTCCGTTCCTGCGCTTAAAGGCTCCACCCCGAAAATTAAGATGGATTGCAATTAAATTAAAGGACTTAAATTTGCTAGCAGACGCTAACGCCATTTTCGTTCGGGGAAACAGCACAGGCCTTGCCAGTGAAGAATTTCGCTACTTAACGACAAAGTGAACTCCTGTTCTTTGAAACTGAACTGAACACACGCGCCTTGCAAGTTTATAAAACAACTGAGAAGCAAACAGCATTGACACAAGGAGGCAAGAGCGAATTTGATAACTGACAAGTTAAGTCAATGCTCCTTAAAGAACAATGTTTTTGCTTTGAATGGATATAAAATATCGCCTTTAACGTGGATAACATAAACGTGTACCATCTTTTCGCCAGATGGGCATTTATATGCAATTCTCGTCAAGCATGTTGCTTAATCATTGTTGAGGTTACTGCTTCGTAGCTTTTGACGAGGTAGTTAACAAAATAAGACCATTGTTAAGCTTTACAAAGCTCGTATTAATAAGCATATGAATAAGCTTGCAAGAAAGGCTGTAACACTTCTCTAATTGTTTTCATCTCTCAAAGCTAAACACCGCAATTTGTCGATGTTAGCGATAACTTTCCTCCAATTTACAACCAGCTATATATTGTTGAAATTAGATATCAGAATTGTTTTCGTTCGTGGGAAGAAAAACACGAATTTCATAAGCGTTTAGCAGCGATTTCGTAATTCACCAGTTTAGTTTTTACCTCACATTAGAGGCTCGAAAACACTCCAGTTGTGGAAGTGAAGGAAATCATCTCCCGGAAAACTTTTGTTTCTGATGCACTGCGAATATCTTGACGACATTAGCGAATATTTCCAAACGAATCCACGAAAACTTTAGGTTTGAATACCTTCAGAAAGTACAAACCTTTCTATGTTGAAAGGAAAGTGAAAATGCCCAACAACAAGAAAAAAAAAGAAAAAACCGTATCGGGGCTAAACAGAAATCTATTCAATGGCGTACCTTTATGTTTTTGAAAAAACTATTATAAGCCTTGAAATTATCTTTTTTGGCTGTCTTTTATCAAGATAATATCCTTTTAGAAACCAGACGAAATCACCTCTAAATGTTAGAAATGCCCCCCAGAGAGGTGACGCGCAATGAAAGACAAACAAGCAAGGCGGAAAACACAATTTGGTCTCAAAGACGTGCGCTCATTTCTACAACTTGCATTTTCGAGTTGTAACTAAATATATAATGCAATTAATAACGGCTCTGTATATCTGTCTCAAGTGCTATTTATAACAGCCGGCGTTTATTAGATCTCCGTGCTCATTAGAGAGCGAAATTAAAATACACTTCATCGCACGTTTAAGCTGTAGACAACATGAACAAGCCACCCTTTTCCCCTCTGGTCAGAGTGTCAGATTCCGGAGAGATAACGCCAATATACGAACTTAGTTCTCAGTGAAAATCCGACAATGGGCGACTACGAGTGATAAATTTGAAGGATTTGACGTAAAATGGGTTGTTTTTCGCGAGAATGCCACGTAGGAGATTGAACGTGCGGGGCTGATGGTAATACGAGTTCAATCTAGCGAGGTCGAACAATGACTAACATGTCACAGTAATATCAAAACACAGCGCAACTAAAACACAGAGACTTCATTGTCGATCAGATTTATTTCGAAGCGTGTGTGTGTGTGTGTGTGCATTGTCAAAATGCTTGTTATGTGGGTTCATAAATTAATCGAGAATGTAAAAAAAACAAATCAATTTTTACGCACTGCTCTCTGATCCGTGCCCGAAGAAAATATTCAGTAGAAATATATAAAATGTATGCCTCTAATATTCAAGTGACTTCTTATTTTTTTTATACAAACTGTCTGTACATCTCTGATTCATAAACAACGTTTCTACCGATGAGGTGTATTTACACGAATTTGTCACAGATCGTATGCAGAAAAATCGGTTCATCTTGGCCATCTTTGCATCGTCCTTCACTAAACGCGCTGTTTAATATACTACAAGAAGATTTTGAAAGATTGAAAATAATCTGGGAATTTCTTGACAGGCAACAGATAAGATTCGGCGGAGACATAGCACATAAATTATTTTCAGCGCGTAGTTTGATTGGATTCCTGTCATCTCACTGAAATGTACATGGACATCAACAGCACCCAGAAAACGAAGTATGAGTGAGATGCGTTATGTTGGCTCCCATTATGAGCTTGTCGCGTGGGTCGGATGGCTGGAGTGGTTTCTAACCGAGGTTCAGTAGTGTTGTAGGACAGAAGGTCCCGTAAGGTCCCCATTTCATCTAGCAGAAATGAATCGTCTAAAGCATGCCACGCCGCAGCGCTGAAATTTTCGTCCCCCGTTGTTAGGAGATCGAATAAACATGAGTCAAGGTAGAAGCCCGTGATTTTCGTCTTTGTACACTTAGCATGGGCTTCTTTGCGAGACATTTTACTTCTTCTGGGACGCATTCGCCCTAGTTGTTCGTCCGTATAAGATAACAGCTCTCTATAGTCGATTCGCTGGCGGTACGGGCATCCCGTTACACAAAGTCCAGTTATCGGAGCTTTGAACAGAAGCTGTTCGGGGATTTTTACATGAAACGTCAGAAATTCACCGACCTGTCGGATGATTATCGTCGTGCTAATGTAACAGATTCTAATCTCGATGTGAACTTGTGCTCCCTTTTGACGGCGATGGATTTTCGCTGCGCAATCTGATGGCCCTGTTTGTCGAGTTCCATCATGAAACTCAGCGGGTAGCAAACCCGCTTTTGCTCGGTATATTTTCTGATTCACACAACCTTTTCCTTGAGCTTTTATCAGAACGGTGATCTGAAGAACAAATCACAAGTAAAGGGATTAGTAAACTCGATCCGTAAAACGCGATCGATCAACTTTGGCAGGCTCTTGTGTTAGCTGTGATGATGGATTGCTTTATTTGAGATACAAATTGCATGATGATACGTGATTAGTTTCATCACAAAAGCGAACGAGTTGAGTCAATGTAAGCATGATTAGAACACAGTGCGTTTAATGAATAGCGTGTTTACCAGTGAAACGAACATCACCGCAGCTCAGCCGGACTCACTAGGAAACACACAGCTTGTGAAATCTACAAGCACAGCCCTGAGTAACGCGCCATGCTTTTCACAATCAGTTGGAGTCCATATTTGAATTGCAAGCAAGCTCTGAGCTGCAGGATGTATATGCATAATTCAAAGCTATGTTGTTTGAACACGTTCCGTGTTACGATGTGTGGAAATTGAAAATAATTTAAAAGCCCTTACCGTGTTTGTAGCAGTTGCGCTCGATCCTGTAACGAGCTGCACGTTCGTAACCTGCACAGAGAAATACTCACTGTCGATTAAAGGCCAGGCGCCTTCTACAACACATGTTTGACGCTCTTCTGTGAATGTTTTTAAATGTGGGTCCCCAAATAAAGCACACAATCGAAAATCGTGTGGGTTTCTCCTAATTTGTTCTTTGGATAGTTTGGTTTGCGCGAATGTAAAGTTCAAACAAGCAGGCTGCTTTTGAGCTGGTGTCGCAGGAGTTTTTGTAGTTGGTAGAGCTGTTCCGTTCGTAGGCAGTGAAACATTCCCACAGTTATGGTCCTTCATTTGCCGTGGTATCAGTGTAGATATAGTGTGAAAATGTATGTCTGAGTTACAGCTTTTCACCGCGTTTTTTACGTCCTGAACACAACGTAAAAATATAGCCAACGCGGTACAAATTGCTCGGTTCGTTGCGGGTTCCGCTGCATCCACGGCGCTCTCGTACGGCGCTATGCATCGATCGTTCAATACTTGTATACACGTTTGTCTCTCTGCTGACACGACAAGCTCTGCGAACACAAATGAGAAAGCAAGTAATGTGAGCATATTTATATTTACGGCATAACAACACACGATTACGCGCTGAAGCGAACGCGCGATTCGAAGCGCACAACAATTACAGAGTTGAACTCACGTTGCGGAAATAAACAACTCGACAGCAGCACTTGGAAAACGGCAGTCAGTCCCAGTTTAAATCGAAAACTCATGTCCTTGTTACACGACCGTCTGAGCTGTCGCACATAACTGCATCCAGACGTTGTAAACCGTGCCGATATACTGTGTTTGTCGCGCGACTCAACTGAGCTCTATCCGTAGCAGGCCAATTTGCTCGATGGGAACGAAAACCAAATGAGTCAATTCAGTTATCAATCAGAAAGTTGACAGCTTGAACACAAAGATACTGATTAACAAGTCGGCCAGGACTTCTGTTCTCCCGCCCCGATTGACCTTATCGGCGATTGAGAACTTTTTAAGCACAGCAACGCAGTTACAGCGCGAATCGTTCAGCAAGCATTCGTTTAAGCAAAGCCACATTCAAGTAAAAGGTTTGGGGAAAAAGCCCGGCTCTTATAGGGGGCTGTCAGTTTCACAGTAGCCCCCTAGTGCGGTTTCCCGTCACAGTAGAACCACCGAAGCAGCTGTCATTCTAATTAACTATCTGTTCTTTTCTTTGTTTTCATTGGTTCGCACCGAGCAGTATTATCGCCCGCGGCTATTCAAAGTACCCTTTTCAAAAGGGCCAATCACAGGCCAGTATCCAGCACTGAACTCGTACATAATTGAGCGACTTGTCATTCATCATTTTCTCCTTTTGTATTCTCGCTCGGTGATTGGCGGAGAAGCGTAAAAATTACAAAGGGGGACGGAGTGTTGACACAACCACCGGGGAACCCGACTGTTATTTCTAACCTCAAACAACAAAAGCACTCTGCAGCTTCGTTGCCACATAGAGCTCCCGGTGGAAGAGTCCGTAGCGAAAGCAATTTCGATTTCTTTTCCTAGTGACAGCATGTGTAAGCTTCCATGACTAAATCCTTTCCCTGTGGCGGCCAGCTTTGCCAAGTCAAGCGATCTTTTAATTGCACAAGTTTGTTGATTTTGTGTAATTATACTTTTGTAGTTCAACACTTCGAAAAATTAGAAATGTCATTTGGGAGGGATCTAGACAAAGATAACACAAAGGCTTTATCGCAGACCAAAAGAACAGAATTATATTGCCACAATACGCCGCGAAATAACCATTTTTTCGTTTCACTGGCCAGGAACACATATTCAGAACGCGGGTTTTGCTGTGAGAACGCGGCATAAATAAGTTATTCAGAAGAACAGAAGCGATGGAAAATGCGAAGAACGTGCTGAGTTAATGCTGCGAGCCCGCCAAGTCTTTATCCCATTGATTCGATGTACCGCCCACATATAATGAATATTGGTGTTTCTTCACGTCGCGAAGACACAAAACTTCTTTTTCCGGTGGTATCATTTAAGGTTTTACGAGCGCCTCAAGAACGCATATTTTGCCTAGCAAGCGCTCAGCGTGCGAAATTGAATCACAATGGTTAAGAATCTGTGGGAACACAGCGAGGGAACGTTCTGGGTGAAGAACAATCATTTTCGGAACTTCGATTATCAGTAGCCAGCTTTGAGAACGTCGTACTGGGCTTTGCAGCGAAGCAATTTCCTGTTATTTTATGTTTCTGGAATCAAATGAAGTACACTATATGCCAGGAGCCCTACTGTTGTGGAAATTGTCTATTAAATTTTAACTAGAACTGCCTAACTTTAACCATTTGTGGTAAAAATTTCCTGAATCTCTCTTCAGCTCAAAAAGGCTGTTTTGCCCTGGGTTCGCAGACGACACCCTGCGCTTCAACTATTTAAATAGAAATTAAGAATTCTATCAAGAATGAAATCTCGAGTTTACTGTCCTATTTAGTCTGTTTTTTTATGATTATTTCGTCCGTCAATTCGAAGTTAGTGAGATAAGTTAAACAACATTCAGTGATTGTTCCGTGGAGTTTTCAATCCTTGAATTGCCTTTCTTCCCCGCTGTTGCCACAGAAAAGAATTATCCGACGCAATTTAAGCCGTGGCACGGAACATAGTTTGTAATAACATACGACCAACAGAGCTGTTTGTTTGGAATTCAAGAAGAAAATTGAAAACTGTGGGAGACAGGAGTTATGCAGATAAGGTGGCGATTCGCCGTGGGTTATTTTTGTCCAAAAAATGAACACATTTCAATGTTTCCAACTGGGTCTCAGCTGATTGCGAACAAATTAGTTTTCTAGCTCTACACAGATCCCACGGCACGATTTGATGCCTATTTACACTCTGTATCGAAAAGCCGCCAAAAGTTTCTTTTTGAAAACGGCTAGATAAAAAACGAGTATTTCTGGAACTTATGAGTACTGCTGTGAAGCGACGTGTACAGAATTCCAATGAACTTCTTTCTGTGATGAACGCAGACAAATATAATTTGGAAACCCGTGAGAGTTTTGGACAAAGACAGCACATCTTAAAAACTGCCACCAGAGCTCGCTGAAAAAGTCGTTGACCGAGCAGTAAAAAAAAACAACATTCTGAAATGGAAAAGAAACTGTTTCATAGTATTAAAATATACAAGCGTGGCTGGGGGCAGAGCGCAAATCCGTTTACAGTATAATACATGGCTCTTTGACCGCCATTTTGAAAAATCTGGATCTGTCGTGTTATCTCTTGTCTTATGAGGTATCACTTCTTGGGATAAATGCTCGTTTATCGCTGGGCAAAATCGAAATTTCCATCGAAAATTCATCTTCTTCTTCTCGCCACATTTACAATTAGTTAAATTGGCCTCTCGAAGACAGCAGGGGGCTTTGAACTACCATAAATTATCGAGTCGACTGTAATCACCCAAAAAACGACTTGAACCTAAGTGGATATATGTTCGACTTAGAGCTTTCGCAACGTCAAAAAATTCGAATAAAATTTCTAATTTGAGGTTATAAAATTGAAACCGGTCCGACGGAATATTGTTGTGGTCATTTTTCCTGAAGCAAAACAAACTAAAAATCTTATTAAATAATAAATTAGGCGGTCCTGAATTTATGGTTCATGGAAAAATGCACGGTCTCAATTGAATTGCGTTCCGTTAGGATGATTCTACAAGTAATTAGTTTAAAATTAATGGTTTGCTTGCAGAGATACTTTGCAGGTTCAATGTTTAACGCCGAAGGCTATATTCAGGGTTTATATTTGAGTAGTTTACGTTAGCTGACACCAGTCACCGAGCAAAAGCGATTGTTTTGGAAATTATTTTCGTTAAGATACCTTTTCCCGTAGAAAAGCCATCGACAAAAAACTATTTTCATCTTTGGGACACCCAAAAAGTGTAAAAAAGTGTAAAAATCTTGGATCACTGTAATTAAACCGGGTAGCTGTTTAAGAATTAATGTATTCACTAGTCACGCGAGTTTGTAATCCCACATAACGTTTTAAAATTATTTTTGTTTTAACTCGCAGAATATGAAAAGGCATTGCTCTCTTGAGTGGTTTGTTTTTCGTACGTGGCAGGTTTGGTGTTCAGCCCAACATCATAAGGGCCTAATTGTTCGCTTTACCAAAATGTTGTTCTAGGCTTTTTAAAAGCGCTTCAAACAAATTGAAATATTGGGAAACTATTTTCATCTTCGTCAGTGCAAGATTGGACCCAGAAGGATTCTTTCGTAGCCAAACCACGTTAGCAGTGAATAGTGGCTTAAACTGTTATTTTCAGATTAACTCAGACGGAAGAAAAACTGACAAGTTACAACTTGATCAGAAGTTCTCTTGTTATCGTCCGTGTCGAACTTTCAAGGTTGATTGAAGTAAGTTCGACTGTTTCGTGTTCATTCGACTTTATATTGCTTTTGAGTACAAAAACTGTAATAAGTACTTCATATATCGTACACTACACAGAAAACAAATCTTATATTGCTTCGACAGGAAAGATTGAATATTGATATCTTGGCACTGTTTTACCTGCATCACAATACACACACTAGAACACCACTCGAAACGTTAAATCATTTCTGGAAAGTTTTGCAGGCAAATGGATGAACCTGTTCGTGTTAAGCGTGGGTTTGTCGAGTTATTCTCAAGGGAGGCGTTGTCGAGAAAATTTCTAGTGTTCTCCAAATTATCATCCCAAATTAGTTGCACGACCGTTAAAGCAAGAGCCAATTCTTTTAGTCCATAGAGATTCGGCTCGTAAAATTTTGGCTAAATGTTTGTCCAGAAAATTTGCTACATTCTCGCGTCCAAATTAATTAGAAATTCTGCTAGCTTCGTTTTCACTGCAGTCTGCGCACAGCGGTTTTTCTTTGGGAGAATACTACCTACTTTCATTGTCGTTTTACTTAGTTTGCGAGGGTCAAAAATCTTCACCGCTAGAAAATTTGGGACGACCATCGTGATGTCCTCTAGTTTTGAAGGTAACAAGGAACTTTTCTTCCTTAGCAAGCAAAAAATTAAGTGTCTTCTCAAGAGGCGAAACTATTTTCACACGTCATATGAACCACAGGCGGGCCTCAATAATGATTGACGTATGTGGGCAAGTTCACGGTTTACTGACGCACAAGTTCTTCTAAAAACTTGCTATTAATATAAACCAATTTGGCTTATTTTTGAATAAGGAGGACGTATTGGTTTGCGGTGGGTGTGAGCAACAAAATTCACTCTACCGTGAATGCAAAATTCCTTTTTTATGTTGATTCAGTTTTCGAATGAAAGAGATGGAAATTGACCTTTATATATGACATAACTGCTCTCAAGTCGAGTTTGAAATAATCTCTTTAATATTTGTAGGAACAATAATTTTGAGGAAGTCTCCGCTTTTTATAAAGCGAATTAGCCAACGGCGAATAACAGCTCGACTCTAAAACAAAGTCCGGTATAATTTGAATAAAAAGGCGCAAAGCTTTTACTATCTGTCAATAGCTATCTCTTTGCGGTTTAAGTTAAAGTGACAGGCCATTACCTTTGAAAATTATCAAGGCTGGTTATTAACCCCGTTAATGTGCAGCTTAAAGTAGCTGAATTTTCGTAAGTTGTATAATTCACCATACAACGTTTAACTGCATTGCACTAGTTCTGGCCACACAGCCTTTCAATGTCTCTTCCAAATTCGACGGTCTTTTTAAAAATATTGCCCCTTTAATCTGTCCTAAGACGAAATAAGTTTGATAATTTTAGATATGCAGACGGCTGCCTAATTGCTTTAATCGGAAGGCCGCAAAATATCAACAAAAATTTGCTCGGCTTCAATATTAAACATATCTCGATAACAAACCTGGGGCCCATGCAAACACGGAATAATAAATCTTGATTTAAAAGAACTATAGTCACCGCTACAGAAAAGTTTAGAAAATGATTTAAAAGTAGTTGTTTTTTGGGAGTTTTCGCGCAACCTAAAGGTGCTTTGCGAGACAAGTGCAATATCACTAACATTTATTTCAGGAAATGAAACGTTTAATTTGAAAGTTATCAATTGGAAGTTTGTGTCTAGAAAATGTTGACTCTGCAATGGACTGCCAAATGCTCAAATGTAAATAATGTAAATTCGTAATGTAAAGACAAATGAATGAAGTCCGTTGTAGATTTCGATGTTAGAAGAGGGAACCCCAAGAATTTTTTTAAGGTACTGAAAGAAGAAAGCCATTGAAAATTCTGTTTCTGTGCACTTTGACTTAAGAGTTTTAAAATGAAGGTGCGACATTATTTCTTTATTCATGTATAAATCGATAACACCCCATTAACTTTTGTTCTTTCAAAATATCTCAAAATTTCTCATATCGCATGTTAATTACGTCGGAAACTTTTAATACATTAACAGAACAGGTGACTTTCGGTAAGTTTCTTATCTTTAAATGTATGGCCCGTGTTTAATGATTTTAATAGCACATTTAGGTCGTCTTACAACTCGTATTGAGTTGCGCCAACGTTTTATTGACACTTAAGAGGTGTTGGGTCTTCCCAGCGGCAAAAGGAAAAGATATTACAAACTGTCAGTTATAGATCGATGCGACTTTTTGATGGGAACACATTTTATCGATATAAACAGATGGGCAAGAATGCAATTTAGACCGCCGCTAAAATTGCAGCCGAAACCAGCCCTGAAAGATTCAAAGATATTTTGATCAACACAATTTTTTTTTTACAGAAACCCTCCTCCCAGACTCACTAGCAACTATCCATTGGTAAATCACGTTTCGTCGCTCACCTCCCCTTCGCGTTTTTCCCGCGCCACAAAACTTAATAAAAGAGCAAGTGTAGCGGCAGACTGGCCTCTCCTCGATAAAAGAGAACAGGTAAAACACGTGAAATTATAGATTTCATGCAGGGAAAATGTTTATTACCAAGACCACCTGGGTTGACAGAATGGTTGGCCCCCAACAACGTTAGATCAAGAAAAGTCTCAATAATTTATGTTGCTACAAGTTCTCAATAAAACAACACCTTTACAAGGTGGCGAAGCAATTATAAAGAATACAATATATGAACATTTGTTTTATACATAATGCGAAAAAGCTAACGGTTTTTTGAGGTAGAGCATAGCTAAGCCGACAAAATATGCCATTATTAAAGATGGGTATTTTTATAAAAACGACCGCAATTAACCTGACAAAAAAAATTGCTCTTTTGCATTACAAAACGTTCGCTACGTCCTTGAGAGAAAAATGATCTTCATCACCTGAGCGCTAAACCAAAGCAACAAAATTGTCAAAGAAAACGAGAAAATTTGACCAGGTCTTAATCTCTTCTGATGCGATTTGGAGCAGTGCAGGCTAAATGCTAAATAGGTTTCGGGCGTAAGCCTGAATTTTAGCTCGAACTACTCGCAAATTGCCCGTGAAAGCATAGGCGACTGAAAATTGTCAGTCAAATCGCGTCATCAACAAAAGGACTGCAGAAATGCGAAAAAAAAGTTATATTTCTGTTTTAGGGATAACATGCATGCATGCTATAGATGTTTCTCTCGAATCTTCTGCGCTATAAGAGAGTGGCTACAAACAAAACGTTTTGCTTGCGACTAACTCGTCAGCCACGTATACACAAGTGCTTCATTTCGCCTAAGTGGGGGGTTCTCAACTTATTGAAATTACTTGCATGGTTAGATGACTTCCCAGCAATATTTTTATTTGACTATCTCGTGTCCGGCTGAACGTTATGCTAAACGAAAATATCTACGAGGCTAGTTAAAAGGCCTCTGTTTTGAAACAAATTCCTTGCTATTGTGTCGATTTTAAGAGAACTTCTGCCGAGTATAGCAGAGGCTCTATACTTCAAAGTTCGAAAACTTATTATTTAAAACATGAACCAGAGAACTTACCAGAGAAAGTTCACTCGAACTAATTAAACTGTTGGCACGAAAAGGCAGTTAGAAAATAAGAATATTTGAGTTGCTTAATATGCATTTTTAGGGGAAATTATCGACCACAACCTGTTAAAACCACATGTTTACTCTTCAAGGCATAAATATTAAACCAAACGTTTCTCGATAAAATAGCCAACACAAAGGACCTGTTCTTTTGTTTCGCTCAGGGGGTCTAGTTCTGCTAACAGTTAAAATAACGATAGCAGGTATCGCTTGAGGGGACTTCAATTTGTCCATGGACCATGTGTTTCACTTAGAATTAATTTCTCGTGGACTTTAGCACGCCATAAAACATTTCAATCTGTAGTAGGCTTGCTTGTAGTTTTTCTTGTTGTTCACCAAACTGTTGACGCCTTTATTGAAATTTCAATATGACGTTTTGTCTTGTCCAGTCGCCGTAATTACAGATCTCGATACAAGAACTGTAAAACTGAATTTCACTCTATCACGGGCCTCGCTTGGGCTCCCCATCGTGACGTGAAATTCACCCGAGGCTATATTGATACCATTTGAAGTTGTGTGATAATACCTTTTTTAATTGCATTTCTGAAACTTCCAATGGCTTTTTTTCTAAAACACTCTGCAAGTGACAGACTTTTAATGTATGTGCTAATTCTCATTGACATAATGGCTGGGCTATCATATGATGCATAAATTACCGTTTTCCCCGGGGAGCGAATAGATTTTACCCACTGGAGAAAATGGCGTTAGCAGCGGGGGACCTCTTCTAATCTCTGGCTGAAGAAATGATAAGTTTAAACTTCGTCTTCCAGGTCGCGACTTGCCAAAGGAAAAATTCCTGGGTTCCAAAGCACTTTAGTTTAACTATGTCACTGACGCAAAAACTGCACTATTTTAAAAGTGCTTTTCAAAAGATTGTATTTACCAAAATATAACTGGTGTGAAACAGAGGGCGGGCGCAATACAGTTTTGTTAATAGATTGTAATTACACTTTTTATCCGCTGCACGTTCCAACAGCTGTATCCAGGGCGTTTATTTTGTCTCAGGTCCCCCTGTGAAACAATTAATGGCCAAAATCACGCAAAAAGGTGATGTTTTTTCTTAGCACAGCAGGACTTGGTTATTTTTTTTGCTCCGTTTTAAATCTCTCGCTTAACACTGGGCAGGCGAGCGAGCTGCTCATAAAAACACGCGATAAATATATTCAGCGAGTTTAAACCAAATTTCATACTCTTTAAAAGGTAAAGAAGAAAGGCATTAACTATATTGTGTGTTGGATATTCATGACAAACTCGAGTGGAACTGTTTTCATGTAAATTGTTATATTGTAGCTTACATTAGAAACATGCAACGGATAAATATACTGGCACTTTGGAGAAAATTACAGTTATGAGGCAATTTAACGTTTTCAAATGCTGGCGACTGAATTTACCACAAAGTTATTTACATACAGGCTTTTTGGCTTGAAAGGCGTTATTCACTTAGAATAATGTAAACACAACACACATGCAACGGTTAAATATAACTCTTAGTTACTATCTATAGTCTCCACTTGAGGTAGCAAAAAAATAAAATATTGACATATCACATAACCGTAAGATATGAATTGCAATATATTGTTTGAAACAAATATTTGTCCAGAGAATTTACTGGGAACTGCTAAAATGTTTGGAAGAGTAACAAATGTGAACTCCAGGCGAATGTTTAAAATAATCTTCGCTTCCTTAAAACTGAGTACTTCTAAGCCATTCAAACAGCGAAATAGCGAATAGACGCTGCCAGGCAATATACACAGCGGATGTTTGTGGAGCCACAAAGTTGAATCGCTATCATAGATTTAATCTCAACCGACGGAAGGGAAATATTGCTTTGAATTAACCAAACTGTTGCAAATCGCTTCGAGATTTGAAAGCCTGGAAATTTTTCACGACACAGGGAAATTACGAGCTTTACGCGAAATTCTGTCTTTTCAAAGGTTAATTCTGCACCAACGACACGCCCTTTTGCAGCATTTCAGTATATGTAGTATCGCTGCATTAATTACAAGCCACAAACTTTAAACTTAAATAATTCAATGAAATATTCCACTCAAAGCTAAACTCTCCGTTATGTTTATAGGAACAAAGACGATTTTTGAACATATTTGACCAAATTCTCCCCTCCAAATAAAATTCAGTAGAATGTTTTCTATACGTCGAGGGGAATTAAAAGGTTTCCACTCGGGGGAGACTCCCATATCAAAAAGACGGGGCTTTTGGTATCTCTCAGGGTGATCAGCCTCAGAAGGTCCACAACAGGAGCTTTTGCGGCACGTTTTAGGATACTGAACCGAAAAAAAATAGGACAAGAGATAATGTGTTGTTTTAGAATTGGTACCTCTTGGGGGGTGAAAAACATTGCAAGCCACGCCCACAAAACAGGATCTTGGCGTCTCTTAGTGTTTTTTTTTTTCAAAATTACCTACGAGTACCACCATCCTTTTATATGTGAGTCCCCCCGGGTTTCTATTACAAGTTTCTGTGCTAGAAATATAGTGTTTTGCCAATGTAGTAATGCAATACCTTTAATCGTATGAAGAGCCCTCATTCTGTAAAAGAAAACGTAAAGTGTATATGGTTCAAGCCGGTGTCGTTACTGTCTTTTCTTCCTTGGGAAATTGTTATCAATAGATTCGTGGAAACGATCTAAGAGCTACATTTTCCCATGTATTCAGCGTTCTGTTAAACTATTCTAACACAGTGAATCTACCCTAGTCATTGAAAATTTCTATTCAACATTCGAACATGGTTAATAGAGGGAATGGTTATGAAACCTGGCAAAGTTCTCTGTTGTATGTTTTTGTTAGCTATTTTGGAGGTTGACCCTACACAAAACCTGGCAAAACACAAAAGTTGATTACGTGTGGTCATACAACTAACCAATAGGAGCGTTGCAATTATGTAATTCATGCACAGTCAATCAGCACAAAACAAGACATGCAGGGTCAGTCAGAGACCTTCCAACATAAATCTTAGCCTCTTTGATTTGCTTCTTTGATGTTTACCGAGTTTCTTAACCATTCCCTCTATTAACTATGATTCGAAGTTGTTTTAAATCTAAAAAGCTCTAAAAGTAAGAGGTACAAGAGAAAAAGCTACTTATAACTTGAACAGGAAGCCACGCCCAAACTGTTAAAGTGATTTCTTGAGCTTCGGAGCGATGAAACTCTTCATGAAGGCCGATAAGGTTGGCGGGATACCAGCGTTGGCCCTACTTTTGGAAAGGGTCGTGTTTGCAAAGGATATCTGTTTGAAATGAAATATAACTTGGTTAAGACAAGCCTGTTATTCTAAATGCCATTTTGCTCTCATTTAATTCTCTTGACCCACCTGGGTATTCGAGATAGGAACCATTAAGGAATTTTCCCGCGAGTTGAATAAGGTCTTGCGTCTTTTGGTACAGTCTAACATGGAGGAGATTTCAGTGCTGCTTGTCCTGCAATCTGAGTTGGACTGCTGGTCAGCTGGAGCTAACACCTCGCGCACACTCGAAGTAGGTTTTCTAAATGAAGACAAAAAAAAGTAATAATAATAATAATAATAAAAAAAATTGCTTCTCACTTGACAAGCCAGGGTGCATTCATTTATTTATTTTATAAAAATATCTACTTTTAATGAAGAAAAAACACGCCAGCCCGTAAACAGGAAGTAATGCAGTATTTGCCCTATTTTGGTAATATTTTTTTACGCTGACTCTGAAATTCTTTAAATGTCGCATTAAAATTTTTAGCATATCTGAAATTTAGAACGGGAACAGAATTTTTTCGATATTAAGCCAACAGAGAAACATCCCGTGCAGACACAATAAATTTTGAAACCAAAAGACACTACGCGATATCAGTATTAAACCTTAAAGACTTAAACACAATTGCCATCCGTTTTGTTGTTTATTTTTCGCGTGATTTTCAGATATTTAAGCGATATTGTTGCCATTCCAGCGATACATGTGAACAAGATTGGAAATCTAAAAAAAATTGGAAAAAAACGAAAAGAAAAACAAAAAAAACAACAAAAAAACATGCTATTTGGTAGTTATAGATCTTCGGAAAAAATGGTGTATCTTTGAAGTCAGAGTATGCCAGAACTCTAGACGAAAATCTCTGTTCTTTTTAATTTCCAACGCAGGATTTTCAGAATTTTCATGTTCGAGTTGAAAGGAAAGCGTCATTAAAATCACTTAATGGTAGTCTACTTGATGAAAACGATCTGTAAAACACACTTTAACTGAAGATGTTGCATAATGTTTCAGACCCGCGGCAGTTCTTTCACAGTTGTAGTTGTCCCGGAATGCGATTTGACGCCAATTTGTAATTGTTAGTTGTTAACGATCAGTTATTGTGCAGCCATGTTGGCGTCATCTCAGCGTGTTAAACTTTCGAAACAGACGAAGGAATTCACAGCCGACAATGGGCTTGTCACATAGCTATAGAGATAAAATAGATTCAGGACGTCACAAGATCGTTAAAACGGAAGCGAGGCTGATAGATATGGGGTTTTAAAACTGGTGAACGGAAACAAGTTAAAGTTTAGCCTTCTCCTGGCATAATTTCCTTTAGAAAATTTAGGCAAGAACAAAATGATTTGTTTACCTTTTCTTTCTGCTTTTCAGCTTTCCATCAGGTGCGTTTTCCTTCGAGGACGCCGCTGTTAGGACGGACACTCCAGCGGGATCCTTCCCGTCTCTTCTCGATCGACCCGTATCCCGAGACGTGGATTTGGCCGTCTGTCTTGTTAAATGCGTGTTATTATCCGCTTCAATGGTGTCTGAGCCTTGTTTCTTCGACGCGCTGACATCATCAACATCTTGAAACAGCTGTCCAGAGGGTGCAATGTCTGTGTTGTCGTCTTTTTCGTTCGGGTGGAGTCCATTTTGGCATGCGGATTTTTCCTCCTCTAAATCTTTATGTAAACAATTATCAAAGATCGTTTCTTCCAAGGTGCTGATCCGATTAACATTTAAAGCCAGTCTCCCTTGGTCCGACGTATAATCTCTGGGTCGTTCGCCCTGAGGGGATGTATTACCCTCATTCAACCTTCCCAGCACTTCCGGTTCCGGTTGCTGAGATGTTTCGTCACTGGCGGGTGTGCGAGTCGTGACCTCTCGTGATGGGCGTGGCTGGTCAACAAGGCTATCGATTTCACGCGATGACATGTCGCTTTCACGCGGTAACTGATCAGTCTCCGGTGTTGATTTGTCCAACATGGTAAGTTCACGACCTTTTAAATCCCAGCCATCGGGTTTACATTTTTCCGTCACCGCAGTCTCGACCACGGAATCCTGCCTCTTTTGTCTGGTTTTAGTGCCAAGTGCTTTTCTTTTCTCTCCCTTCCTGGTGTCGAGTTTAACTCCAGAATGACATTCTTTCGCCCTGCTTCTCAAAACTCTTCCACCTTGACTTTCGTTTGACTTGACTGCGCAGTTCTCTTGAATTTCGCCTTTATCTTCTTGAATTTCTCTTTCCGCCGACTTAATCTGTTTCGCTTTACGTTTTCTTATACTTTCCTTTTTCCCATTCTTTCGCATTTCCTCATTCACATCTTTGACGCCTGGTAACTCGTGGCTTTGTATGTCTTTACCAGCATCCGTCCTTTCTGAATCCTCCGGCAACTCCTGTTCGTCTTGTAGTTGTATCCCTGCTTCATGTAACTCAATCGAATCTCTATCTCCTTCAATCAACGCACTTTTCTGTTCTTCACTGCCAACCTTCTCATTTTCCATTGACCGTTCTGGCGAGGGCGTCGCCACGAAACCATCTTCGTTAACTTCTAAGACTTCCTTCACGTTTTCTAACACTTCCTTATTTGAATTACCCTGGACATATTTCTCAAGTCGAGGAAACTCTTTCGGAGCAACTTCGGTTTGCTTTTTCGAGGTTTTCCCTTCCTCCTTAGAGCAGATTATGTCGTCTTGAGTGCTACCGGAATGTTTCTCCAGACTTTGGTTATTTTCCTCTAATTTTTGCAATCTTCTTGGAGTTATACTGTATTGGAAAGGGGCGTCATCTTCTTGCGAAGCATTCGATGCTAACAAGGAGTCACT
>Ga0126338_10000392_pt1 | contig 22860 bp, 12 predicted proteins | sample OrbCmetagenome_2_FD_92529 | JGI IMG/M metagenome (GOLD analysis project Ga0126338, IMG submission 92529) | Coral microbial communities from Petempiche,Puerto Morelos, Mexico - Orbicella C C metagenome | ecosystem: Host-associated > Invertebrates > Cnidaria > Coral | place: Petempiche,Puerto... | reverse complement strand
TTGTTTTGTGTCGGGTTTGTTTTCTGTTCCGTGGTGGTTTTGTATTTAAAAAAGTGGAAAAAAAGGGGGGGGGGGGTGGGTTCACGGGCACCCCAGGACCGCCCCTAGCTACGTCCCTGATTCAATGACTTACCTTATTATACTCGGTATGGCTTGCCGACTTGTCGTCTCAGCTGATCTGTATGAAAAACGAGAAAGATTGAGTCGTACAGTGATCATGTTAATTACAAAAATATTACTCAAACAACAGGTTAAAACTGATCATTGAAAAACAGACCCCGAAAATCCGACTGATCTATATCCGGAATCTAACAATTACTTCACTGCGCCACCTTCAACTTATTTAGTCTTAAATATCGGAAATTTCGACTGAGAAAATGAGAACACTTATTTGGTTCCCCCTAAAGTATGTATATACAGGAAATTCCTGAAAAACGTCTTTGTTCCACCTTTTTAAAAAGTGCTTTTTCCTGCAATTTTCACTGGCGCGAACACAAAATGCGTTCCCCATTTTTCCCAAAACGAAATTTCCAGAATTTCACTAAATAGAGAGGGACTTAATTTATAGAAAGGTTAAAACAATAAAAAAACTGAAGTATTGTAAGTATTTCCGACCAAAGATCTGCATAACCCCAGCAATCTTTCTACATCAATTGAGCTTTGACTTACCCTTGATCTCTTTGAACTTGTGATGAAAAGTGGAAACAAATTTCACCCCATATATATTGCTTAAGTTTGCGTCTAAATAAACATTTTAACGCCGTATTATTTTTGTCAAAAACCCGCCTACATTGGTAGAATTCAAATTGAATAAAGGTTCACTTAACCTTACACAATCATACAGCCAGGTTTGTCAAATTTATTTTACTTTTTTCCACCTCAGTTATACACATCGCTGCCGTTGTACTAACAGTTTGATATTACAGCATCTAACTGATATATGTGGAATGTTGCAGAGTTTAGAATGGGCGGGGAATTTCATATCTCAGGACAAAAATTGTATATAGATTTTCGGCAAATCAAAACATTACTACTTCACAAAGAAATCTGACTACTCTGTAACGAGTTTACCAATTTCAACGCTGTTTCAATCTCTAGCAAGCTAACAAAACATGTATAACCACAATAACACGTACATTGACTGCTTTATCTTACATTGTAATCATCTGCTACAAAAGTTGACTTAAGCCGATCAAATGATTCTTTGATTTTTTTTACATCTGAAAGGTTTAAGTAGCAATTCTAATGAACGAAGGTGTGGTTTGTATAAAGGCTGTATTTACAGCTGATACCAGATATTTGGCTTCATTACTGTTTGTATTTGCGACCAAGAGCCGAACCATGACAATCCACTGTCGGGCATACACCTTGTGCATAATGAGAAGACAAACTTTGTAAAGAAAGTGGCAGTCTTTGATGAAAGCCTGTGAATGCAAAGGGTGTTACGCATTAATTATTGGTTTGTGTTACGTTCAAGGGTATTCGAAGTGTCAAAGAAGGCTTCTTCTCTTTATCTTTCTTTTCTTTTGATCTGAGGAATCAAGAAAAAAACCTCAGACTCGTTCAAATCGGGGGGAGGGGGGAGCACTCTAGAACGGTACTCTCGTTTGAGTATGTTCTTTTATTACTCTTTCTTGTCTGACTTTAGATATACTTAGGGCGGACATGTTATGCTGGGACATTTCACATGTAATACTCATCAGACAAAGAAGACGTCACTGGAGTTGATGAAACAGAATCAAACTCGCGTCAACAACTAGGTTGCAAATAGCGCCGAAAGGCCCTGTAATCACACGCTTTTCTAAAACAGGATAACCCAAATTTTCAGTTAAGTCTGAAGTAGGGTGAATATTGATAAAGTTTGGTCGAAGATTGAGAAGGTTTTTGTGATTTGAGTGCCGAATTTCTCTTACTCTACTACGAGACATGTATGTGAGGTCATCCTTGCATCGTGTACGATTAATGTCCCTTGGCAGTGATCATTGATGCACACGAATATAGTAAAATGCATCATGTTACTTAAATCAAAGAAGTAAAGAGGTGATAGACTTAGAAGACAGATGTTTCTCTGGCTAAACATTGCCATGTCAATAATGTTGCCAGTATGCTTGCACATTTGGACATGGAAAAAATGCTTGAGCATTAGTAATGTCGGTTTGTTCCTTTTTGCATGCATTGTAGACTTTTGTACTAACAAAAAAAGAAGTAAAGCCTTGTAAGTCTAACCATCAGTCTCATATTTTTCAGTGTGTTTCACTCCGGTTTCTGTCGCATGTAGTGGCTAACAGTCGTAAGATTATTGCTACTTTCCCTGCAAAAAAGTAGTGCCCATGACAGCCCGGAGAGGGATTTAGTTAGCATTTTTGTAGCAAAGATTCTACAAAATGTCGGCAGCACAAAATCACATGGGCTGAGCTGCACACATGCTAGGTATATATCGTCTTCTTGATCTCACTCTAGATGAAATACTTCCTATGCCATATATGGAAAGTTCAAGAGTCACAATGGCAAATCAAAAAATATTCAGTACAGATTTGTTGTTGTCTTTTGATGTTGCTGCAAAGGTATAGAGACGTTTACGTGTATTGTTCTACTGTTACATCTCGAGGATGGAGGGGTCTAGATGGGGGTCTAGGAGGGGAGGGGGTCAACGTTTTGTACTGTGCTTTCCCCTGGATGGGATGCTAATCCATGGCAACTTTACCCCAAATAGCCAATACGATTTACACACCTGGCTTGAAAGAGGCAATGTGATGGAACACTGTCTTCCTCAAGAAAGCTAACAGTGACACAGGCCTTGGCTCAATCCTGGACCATTTAATCTGGAGTCTATTGCAATTACCAACTGCTAAGTACTAAACAATAAATGGTAATATACCAACTGGTGAATATTGTTTTTCATGCATTCTGATTGGTTACTTGGTCTGGGGATAGTGTGTGCTATCCAGACCTCCTAGCTAGAGAGTTGTAACTAATATGGTTTCTTGGTTTCCTACTGTAACAGAACAAGAAATTTTAACAGTTTATAAAAGCAGTTGTCCAACTAACGCAAAGAAAATTCAGTTTGGCAGTGTTAACCAATGTCGGTGGTTAGTTGTGGATCAGTATTTTACCCACTGCCTCATGGCTTGGCAAATATCCACTACTAGCCACCTATACTGCAGCAAATAATTGTTAACTAATGATGTCACTCCTTGCAGTCTAATAAACCTTAAAAAACACCCGAAAAACACCTAGATGTCACTCTTCTTTTCACACATTTTATTAGAATGCAGCATAGTACATGCTCTTGTAATCCATGAATACCACAAAATGACAAAAATAAACCACAGCACTTTTACTTACACAACACATGTTTGTTATAAACTGAAAAATTATGATTATTCAATCTAATAATAAATTAACTATCAATGATGTCCTAAAAATGCCCCAACTTTACACCTACAATATTATATAGGAGTTTATATAAAAGCCTGTACATTTAGTATTTAATCACAGCAAGACTGGTATGTGACCCAGGGGGAGGAGTATTCCCTATAATGCCTAATATATGGTGGCTCTGCCCAAGAGGGGTGCATTTTTCAGGCTTCCGGTATATGAAAGGGTAGGGATTTTAAAAGTTGAGGTCTGTGAAAGGGTAGTAAAATCTGTCATTTAGGTACAATGTAAACAAATGATACTTGTTCTTTGGTTAACATCTCTTCTAGTAATACTTCATGTTCGTCCATAATATTGTTCATTAACTTCATTCCAATGGTTTAGAAAAGGGATGCAGTGTCCTTAAGTAGGTATGTGAAAAGGGTACCTTTTTCTATCAAAGATAAAAGAAAGGGGCACCTTTTCTGTCAAAAAGGTGTACAAAAGGGTAAGGAGTTTGACCTCAGGGCAGAGCCTCCCCATAGAAAGCTTTGTAGAATACTTACCCCCCTCTTCCAGGGTAAGCGAACGATCATATAAAACAATCAACAATATCAGAAGCTGGTGAAGCTGCTGTCTGGTTTGTACAGTCAATAACAAGAAAGATCTCAACATGTCCTGTTATCAATTAGACATAACTATAGGAAAACTGGAGCAAAAACATTTAACATTTTGGTGAATAACAAACACATGAGGCCTAGCACCCATTGTAACACAAATTGTCTTGTGGCAAATCAAGGGCACAGCTTATTTGCAAGAACAAGCTAACTTCAGCGATAATGATGAAATCTACTAAATAATTATTATGACCCTTTCCCCTTTTCTCCCAAGGGTAACCTCAAGACATCTGGTATGAGCAGGTTGCTGTACAGGATGATCAGCCCATGTACCCATGTGTACATATACTTATGTGGCCAAACTGTTTTCTTAATTCACAAGTTTACTGGCCAGCATTTTTCAGGATGAAGGACATACCAGCAATGTGATACTCTTCCAATGGCATTAGTCATCATAACAATAAGAAACTCTTGTACAGGTTTCTTCCAACCACTTCATCAACTTATGTCTTTCATGAGATACCAAACTCACCAAAGGATGTACAGATATCAACCAAGAGGAAAGTCGAAATTAAAATTAAAATGTTGTATGATTTGTTCCTGGAAAAATGGTTGCCTTAGTATAGCTGATCCTTATCAATGATAAATAATACATGTACAGCTGTATGTATAAAACAAAAATCAAAACCACCAACTTTTAACTGTTAAAAAGTTAGACAAGCTTTATAAATATATATTAACGACTTCCAGGTGATTTTTGGTAGCAATATCAACTGGAAAAAAAAGGTACAACAAAAGTTTAATTTCTTTCATTTAAACTCTTCACATTCCCTAAATAATTTATCAATAATGTTTAATTTTTTGTTGTACATGATTTTGATATAAATGTACGATAAAATCTTTCAATGTTACACTTGTAATATTAGAATGAATATCTTGGAAAACTACAGCTTTGCAGTTTTGCAATGAAATAGAAAAAACTATGGCCACCATGTAACTTAAAAATACATTGAACATACTTACATTTAAAGCCTTTAAAAACCTCACCTGCTGCTTAGGTGGAAAAAAAAAAGCTGAATTCCCCTAAAGTCACTTCTTTTCTTTGTATAATTTGGACTAACTACAACTAATTTATTCCAAAAGAATGTTAAGCATTTCCTATTTCTTAAATCTTAATGCCATATTTCACACGCATGCAAAAACAAAAGTTAATACAAAATTTATAACTTCAATCAGTCTTACAAACAATGACAGGCTTCAAAATGACGCCTCAAGGTAACCTTCTTCTTGTACACGCAGCTCCACTGCTGATGTTTTTAAACTAAGTCTTTTGACTGTCTCGTAACCCAGTACCATTACAATACTTGAGGGTACCATGGAAAGTATTCTGGCTGACAATCCTTTTGTTAACCCCTTGGGTCCTTCCTCCTTCAAAAGTGTCCGAAACATCTGTAGGACGAATGTTGATTTTCCTCCACCGACCTTCAAAGTAAAAAGACTTCAGTTATCTCAGAAAGGAATATAATATCGGTACATGTAATTACATTGTAAAGAATCCTGCAAGTATTAATGTTATGGTTATAGACTGATGGATGCTTATGAAGAAATGGGAAGCAGCTTCATGACAAACAAACCTTTAGGCTCAGATACAAAGTGCAACATGGAGGTATACTTACAACTTATTAACTGAGAGTCAAGTCTTTATAGGAAAATCTCAAACCGAGACCATGCCGTATTGACTGAGAGATAGTGAGGTCAATATGGCAAAGTTGAGGTTTGAGATTTTCCTGTTAAGACCAAATGTTCAGGGTTAGGTAAAGTCTGCATATGAGCCAAGTGGCTCATCAGGCTGGAGCTTGTCCGGGTTTCAGTAGCAGGAAGCGACTAGGAGTATTTCTACTCCCCCCTAGATGGGATACTAGTCCATTGCAGGTTTACCCCCTAGCATTAAATTTGCCCGTACCCATTCATACACCTGGGTGGAGAGAGTCACTGTGAGAGCAAAGTGTCTTGTTCAAGAACATAACACAATGTCCCCAACCAGGGCTCGAACCTGGACAGCTCGCTCCAGAGAGGAGTGCACTAACCATGAGGCCACCACGCCTCCCACACCACGTTTAGGGTTCATAAGTTGTTTATTATGTGGCTTTTTGCTCTGTCTTTGCAGGCCTGCAATCAGCCCGTGGGTATTATGGGAGAATAATGCCCTAAGGAGGCAGTGTCACCAAGTGGTTAGAGCGCCGGATTTGAAATCCGTAGGTCCCGGGTTCAAATCCCATTCTGACCATTAGCTGATGCTGTTCTCGGTAGCTCCAAGTTCAACTTCTTGGCTACGCTTGTAAATAGCCAACTGGTCTGCCTCGCACCAGTTGGGATTCTTAACCTAGTTTATATGTCTATTTGAATATTTATTTATCGTTGTTTGTTTATATTGATCTTGAAAAGCCCCAATGGGGAGTGGCCAATTAAGTATACATACATAATTAGATACGCAAGAGATGATAATTTCTTTGTTCTTGTCACCTGTTTTTTGTTAAATGCATTCGTCTTGTAATGAGAAATTACATTTCCATCAGTCATGGAACTTAAAAGGTCAAAAAGCATTATAACTGCACCACCCCCATAATGGCCACCTCTCTATAATGGATGAGAGTTTTTCATCCCAATAGGGTTATTAACCCAAAAACACTGACCCCTGGTCTGTGGACCCCCACTATGGACTGTATTCACGGACTACCCTAAGAACTGGTCCACAGACTACCCCTTCAGACCCCCTCTAAGGACCACCTCAAAAATAGAATAAAAGTACAACTATAATAAATAAAGATTGCACCCATGGGCTGTCTAATAGATCACTTGTGTCAGCAAAATTTTGAACATTACCTTGTGCAAATGTACATGTAGCAGACTTAGGTTCAGGCTTGGGTGTAAGTCATATCATTACACATTTCCATTTCCTTTGCTGTGGCTATGTTTGAAATACCAGAAGGCCTCAAAATTTGTGCTCTGTCCCCTCCGCCATTTTGTTTGGCCCACTCTCCTGCAAGTTCGTGAACTCATCCCAGGCTTTACAATTTGCTTAGCAGAATTACAAGTACAAACAAGCTAAAAGGACCTAAAAACACATCTTTTATAGTCTGTAACATCTGTGTAATGCTCAATATTTCACTGAAATGAGTGATCTATTAGACAACCTGTAATTGAAATCCTTATTTATTAACTTTATTCTATTTTGGGGGTGGTCCATAGAGGGGTCCCATAGGGGTAGTCCGTGGACCAGTCCGTAGGATAGTCCATGGACCTTGTCCATAGTAGGGGTACGTGGACTGGGGTCAGTGTTTTCGGTTACCCTCCCAGAAGATGCTTATCATAACAAAGGTCAACTATCTCCAGTGCCCAGGTAAGGCTGTTGTAAAGAGGTTCACCTGTTGTCAAACGTCTGGCCCTCACTCATGACAGATACCATCCGCATTTGACGATACAATAGAGCATTTCACAATAACGTGGTTATGCAAGGCAGGGAAGAAGACGATGTTTAAGTTTCAAATTAATTTGAACAAAAAAAGCACAGAGAACAACAACAACTAACCTGCAAACGAGTTCTCATTATATCCAATGGATTTGTTGTGGTTGCAGTCGTGAGGCCAGCCATAGAACCAGCTATGGCTAAGACAAGCATATGAGGTGTTCCTGATAGCACTATATTCCCCACCAGTCCTGTGTACATACCATACGAGGACCACCAAATAGCACTACTAGGTGCATAAGTCATAAGAGAGATCAAGTACCCTCTGTAGAGCCCAAGGGGTCCATTAGATTTTACAATTTCTCTTATGATAGTCGAGGCTCCTTTTAATTTCGCGGTGTTTTCTCCCTGGCCCTGAACCATCATTTTCTGAGACACAACATCTACTGGAACTGTAATAGTTTGTCCTACTAACGAAGCACAACCACCAGCCAGGAATCCTCTTACAGCATTGTTGTAGTCTTTCGTTCTTGTACGAATCAGTTCTAATGTTGTGATGTAACATTGTCCGGACAGAAGACCGAAGCTGCTCACGAGAAATCCTTTGTAAAGCCCTCGTAAACCTTCAAAGCGTATCACTTTAACAAAAGCATCGAATGATCCTTTATAAAGTGCGTTCTTCCGCTGTACTTGAAGACGAGTTTTTACCAGGTTCGCTGGATACAATAACGCCCGAATTCCCAGGAACAATGTCGGACCGAAGAAATAAAACTTGCTTTTATCCATTTCCTCCCATTCGATGTGTCTAACTTGTTCTGGCATTTTCAAACTGTTTTGCTGACTATTTATACCGTCGTACGTGTAATCAAGCAAACGGTTAAGCAACACGTAGCTGGTATTTTCTGTGTTTACGGAAAAGAACAAGAAAAAGCGACCGCCATTTTGAATTGTTTCTTTGGTCAGCGGAAGTTGTGTCTCCCTATCACGTGAAAGCCGGTCGGTTTGCACGTGTCTGGAACCCAGGGCCATGTTCATTCTCCACCGCTCAGTTCATGAGCTAAGATCAGGGGCTGGCTAAGATGGACTAAAGAATAGATGTGCTGACTTTTTCATGGTGAAACTGGACACAAATCTTGTAATTTCATATAGCTGAACCGGTTCGGCATAATAATACCCCACGAAACAGGGCGAGAAAGGGTGCAAGTTGGAACGGTGCGACACGCGTGTCTGCCCCCTGCGCGCATGTCCTCGCTCTCGTGAGCCCCTTCATATTTGCTCCCAATCGTCACTCGAGCGTCTGCCACAAAGGCTAGGATAACAAGAAAATAAAAGAGATCGCACGGCTTTGTGTGCTTCTTCTTTTATTTCATGATCTAGAGTACAAGCCACCTACATACTAAGCTGTTCCATTGATGGTGGTGTTAAATAATTGTTTTTAAATTCTATTTTGATTCCTAGTTCGTTTAGTCTTACGCAAAGCTTGCTTGCTTGCTCGAGCTTGTTATCACACGCGTTGCGTTGATGTTTGCTTAAAGAAAGAAGTTTGTGCAAGGACCACTTTCTCTGTTTCTAGAACGTCCAAATTTGCGGGATGATTACATCATTGATCCATTTTCAAGAGAATTTCTATTTCTCAGGATTTTCTCCCACAGCAAGTTATCCTAGATGGCTGGGATGTAGTAGCGTCCCCGAATTGTAAGTGCTCTCCTTCCGGCTGAGTTTTTCCTAACCTGCGGTCAGGTGTTTTTGTTGTTTTTCTTTAATATTTTTGAGGGAGAGAACTGAAAGATATGAAGGAGGAGGGAAGGAGGCGGACCACGTTTATCTTCTGCGCGGGAAAACACAGGTGACCATGACTAGCCTGCGTATGCGGAGACTAAGTCCGGCGCGCAGGCAACTCTTAGTCTCTTACGCAGCCATTATATGGGAAGAATGTTGCGTGACAACTCAAAAAAGACCCAAACAACGGTAGAGTAAGAGACTATGCCAAACAGGGATTGGTTTTGATTTTGCATCTGATTGGTTGGGCAGCTGGTGTGAATTTTTTAAACTGAACCAGTTACAGGAGTAAAGTCAAAGTAATTCCGGACAACGTTCGGCATTCAATTAAAAAAGCAATTCAAGAGGACTGAAAAACAAGATTCCTTTATTGCATAATACTACAAAAATAACCGTCAGTTGAATCGATTTTCCATACTTAGCCGAACACACTTTCTAGTCAAATACTGGTAAAATACTACACCCAAATTAGTGTCAAAATACTATTTTGGGTGAAGTATTTCACAAGCCGAGGAGTCGCAGTGTCCAAGTTTGAGCCCAGGCTACATGGGCTCATTGTGTTGTGTTCTTAGGTAATAAAGACACTTTAATAGTCCTTTTCTTCATCCAAGTGTATGAAAAATCAGGATAAGGGCGATTGGCATCTCAACTAACTTATTTGTTTCCCAGTCGCTTAATGCTAAGGAAACCTGGATAGGCTCCGGTTGCATAGATAACTTGGTCCGATGCAGACTTTACCTTACCTTATTTCACAAGCTGGAAATCAGACTAGCAATTTATCATTAAAATGAAGTAAAATGTACAAAAAAGAACTATTTGCCTCCTTTCTAATACCTAAGATTTACGTGTGAGGTAAAGCTTTGATTAAACTGTACTGAGACTAAAATGCCTATATTATGAGGAAAAAGATACCGAATATATAGGAGATATCAACATCACAATTCACAAATCACTCGCGTGATATTGTAAATACTAATTCTTTATAAACGAACAACTGCAAAAAGTGCGCATGCCAGCAAAGTGAATGCGCTGACCACAAAATTGGAGCCAGCATTACACATGTCCCCTTCACAACAGGTCATGTCGCAAGAACTGTCGTCATCTGCTGCGCATGTCTGGTAGAAGAAATGGGCGTCTTTGTTATCGCATTGGCTCTTTGTAGCACACCCTTTACTGTATGTCGTTAACTCGACGTTAACTTCTTTGTGGGTGACTTCAGTGGATACCTTGTAGCAGCGATCGTCAACATTGGGACATACTTTGGGTGTGGCTGCGTCACACTCTGCCATTGATGCGCATTCGTAGCACTTTCTGGGCTTATGAGCTGGAAAAGGACGAAATAAATAAGATTTGCTGATCACTATAAATGAACATATTGAAGTTCACATTGTAGGGATTTAATACGGCGTCTTGTCAACCCGCCCACTTGCGGTGACTTAATGGTTATATTTAGTGCATTGTACTCTGCATAAAGTTTGAGAAACTTAATAGAGGGGAATGGTTATCAAGCCCGAAAAACTTCTTTGTTGTATGTTTTTGTTCACTTTTTTGGCCTTGACCGTGCACAAAGCAGAATAGCTGTTCACTACTGACTGAGGAACTAATCAATAGAAACGTTTCGGTTACGTAATTCGGTTTACGTTATCCATCTCATGATGGGTGTATTGGGGGAAAGGAGACCTCTGGGAATCTGTTGATTCTCCGGGGAGTATTAAGGGAGGAGGGCAGTGGTTGATTGGGTGGCTAGCAACCCCTCTTTCGAAGAAGCAAAAAAATGAAGAAATTGAAATAAATTGTGAATATTGTAGCAGAAATGAAGGGAAACACTCTGGACAATTACCTCATTGTAATTTCTTCTTTATGGTATTGCTTGCATTTGTGGTGTAACAATTTCAGTTAGGTTCCAATTCGCATATCAAAACAATTTGGAATTTGGGGGCATGCCCCATTGATTCTTCAGCCCCAAGGTATCATTCACCCCTCCACGCCCTCTATGAAAAATCTTTGATCCACCCGCCCTGATTCCTGATGTAAGTAAGCAATCGCACATACACACAAGAATAATCCAGTGTCAATCTCAGGATTGGATCTGGAACCTACCTTTAGGATACGGTGTGACGCAATTATTTCCACTGCAGCACGTGGCGTTACAAGTGATTTGCGAACCGTCTTTCGTGACTTCAGTACAGAGAGCTGCTGCAGCGTCACAGTCTTGAGGCTTGGCACACCCAAACATAAAATGCATGCTCTCGGCACTGTTTAACACCAGGGATGCACAACTGGTGAATCCTGTAAGACATGTCTCTTTTGCTGCTCCACTGTTACATTCTGTTGAATCTCCAGAGCATTTATAGCACTGAAGACAGGATCCTTTGGACAGGAAAAAAAAATTGTTATATATTTGGAGATCTCAAAGACGGTCTACTAAAAGGGAACAATCCAGTTTTGACTTTGCCGACAGAGAATGAAGGCAACATCGGAAAACTAACAGGTTATTGAGCAGGCAAAAAGATTACAGCTTGAATATTTAGTTTGAAAATTATTTCATAGCCAGGTTATCGGAGAAAATAATTTTGAAACGCCACCAATTTTACTACAAAATGGTGGCGGTACAGTCGCTGGACTCCGGCCCTATAGGGCCTAGGGCTGGAAGGGAAGAGTGTTGGGATTGGATTGAACCACAGAAAGAAAAGGCCTGAGGACGAGTTGAATTTGTTCTCAGGCCCTTCTGTTCTGTTTGCGGGGGAACTCAACCATAGCTTGTTGTTCATACTATTGGAGCTTACAAGTGCTGTAAAAGTACTACACGTTTGTTTAAACGAAATGAAAAAGAATACTGCATCATTTCTTTTATAGTATATAAAACGATTGCGGTCTACATTTGTACAGTTCTGGTGCTGGTAAGAACCGAACCTTGGAAAACCTGTATGTTCCACCATGCAGTGCTTTCTATTCAATGTATTCGAGTTATGCAAATCTGAAACTTATAAGTCGTAGTTAAGTCTTTGTTCAACACGGCTTCTTGTTGCTTAATAAAAAATTTTGGCATAAAATATTTTTCCTCGGTAATCGACATTTTACTCATTGCCTGTCGCCACAAACTAAACTTAACCGAACATTACCGATGAGCGGGCTGAATTTTACGATGTTCGCGGCCCAATACCCGCACATCATTGACTTTATAATTTCTATGCTACATGACTTCTTAGCTGCGTACCCGGGATTTCGTGTTGGTGTTTTTTTTATGCCAAAAACGATATTTACGCGGTTTTATGAAGCTTATGAGCGAGCAACAACCAATACAACTGACTGTCATACTGTATGCAGTTCACATTATGTACTGCTTTCAGCGTTATTACTTTGGGCACGTAACCTACATTTTGGAATTAACGCAAATGCTTGATCTCAGTTTCAAGTTCGTGCGGTTTGTGGTTGAACTGACTTCAAATAATCGACTCTAAAGACAAGAAAATAACAAGAGACAATTCAGGGACAGAACTGATTCCACCGTCATGATGTCTATTCCAGAATTGACTGGCTAAATTGGAATAACAATAATGCGTAATCAAAGCTGCTGCAATTTATGATGCAGTTTTCTAACAATCAAACCGTTTGTTTTGATCTACTTACCAAGTTGCACGAAAGCAATCAGTACGAAGATTACCACGTTCGTTAGTTTCGACATCTTCGGTCGGGACAGAACTTTACACAACGTACCCACGGTAAAGCAGCTTAAAGTTGGCAAGTGATTCTGTGAACTTCGCGAAGCTTCAGCGTGTGGCCCTGATATGCTTACCACAGTATATTGTTCGTCGTCTCGCTCCTTTGGATTCCTGGTATGAGTTCCGCCCTAACGTTTCAGTAGTTGTCATAACAATGACGCAGACATATTTCATAATAGCCACTCAACAATTAAACCCCATGTACGTGCGTTGTTTTTCAATTCAAGAGCCGTGAAACAGTTCAGAGTCGAATATTACGGATCCGTTGTAAAATTACTTGATTACCAATGATATAACTTCCCACTTAGTAGTTGCTGACCGTAAAATACTCTTCAGATAAGTGTAAATGTTACCTCAATAGTGCAAGCAAAAAAAATAACTTGCTATTAAATCAAAATAAAAGAAAAGTCACCGAACAAGCGATGGACGCGTTCTCATATTTTTATGATGTTCCAAATAAATATAACTGACCCCGATCTCCCTAAACATGTCCTTGCTATTTACCCCCCTGCCCCCGAAAATGGAATTTGCACAAGCGTCCCCCCCCCCTCCGCCTTTGAATTAACAGAATGGCGCAAACAAAGAAAGTGGTGTTAAGGAAAGACTAACGCCACTCTGATGTACTTAAATTTCACAATTTTAAATTTCAGGAGACTTACTTATAAAATGTTTAAGCAAGCAACCGGAACGATGATCCTGCTGGTATACGTTGGATCTATAGTGATCTAATCGGCTTTACTTATAAAGGCTTTGGTATGGAGTCAAGATTAACTGCTTAATCCTCAAGCTGGTTCCATAGCTATATAGATTAAGTAGTATGTGTGATTGCACACATTGAAAATGTTTGCCCCGGGATGTTTGCTTTCCCTCCAAAGAAATTTTCCTTGAGACCTCCTTCCCGCGAAAAACGTGACTCTCACCATGTTTGCCATCTGAACGATTCACTTCTTGGCTGTTACATGGGTGATAAACTTCAACGCTTCGGCTGTGGCTTCGGCTGTATCAGTTGTTTCGAAAATTCCCGTAAAACCATGGATCTTTGTTACGCCGCTCAATTATATTTCTTTAGTATTCAAAGAAAGACATTTCTTTCGTTCTCTCTCAGACTAGTGGAAGCGAAAACAATTAGGGTGCTCCAATTTTGCTGACGAAATTAACGCTTTATCCTGAACATAAGCCACTGAGGAAATTGTTTATTGTGACAGCTCAGAAACCGTGATGTACAAACCTGAGACAAAACTGTTTATAGAAAAATTGCGTTTATTCATGTCAATGATATCTACGATAAACATTTTACACACTAGACCAAAGCTACGGGTGTGGGATTCAACAGCAAGAATGCAGATATATATTTAATATGATGGATGATGAATGTGGATGCTTAACCAATCATTCATCCTACGCAGTTTACTTAGTGATGTATTACGTAGATTCTAAGACGGATCTCAAAATAAGTCAAGGCCTTGTTTCTGCCGTAACCACGTCCCACGGCTCCTAGCTTCAAAAATTTTGTTTTCACTTAAAATTATAAGGAATGCTTGTTCCTGACTGTAGACCCTTGAAAGGAAACTGAGAACGTCCCAGGGTGAAGGGTGCATTAAAAACCATTTTGATTGCCTCTAAGCTTGAAATAGCTTATCATTTGCAGATAGCAGTCCTCTGTTACAGATTATCAAGTAGCCAATCACGTCGAGCATTTTTGTCATGAGTACACTTCATTGGCTCGATTTTTCAAGAAGACGCATGCGCTTTCAAAATAGCCTTGTTAGCTAGTGTGGTAGTAAAAAAAAGTATATAAATTCGAGTACTCTACAAAGATTTACACTTGGCCTTGCTTTGAAGCTATCACCTACAATAAAAACTTGGCAGTTTATTTGATTATCTGACTGTAAAAAAGATATATGTGTATCATTACAAAATAAGAAAAGAAAAGTTTTATGCCTACTTTGCCGTTAAAACTAAACAGGCACAAAGTACCCCATTTCTTTACATGAAAAAAATAGCCGTAAATACGCTTGCAAACATTATCGCAACACTGACAGTAAACAACGAGCCCGCATTACACAAATCGTTTTCACAGCACAAGTTTTGACAAGTATCATCACTGCCGCATTGCTGCATGAAGAAGTCCTTGTCTTTTTCGCAAGCAGCGGTCGCCCGGCACCCTTTTCGGTACACCATGACTTTCTTGTCTCCCATGAGCAGCTCTGAAGTAAACTTGGCGCATCTCTCTTCCTCGCTGCTTTTGCAAGTCACTGCGTGACTGTTCTGAATGCAATGGTCCATAGACTCGGCACTCTGACACTCGAAGCACCGCAAGTTATTGACTGCGAACCAAATTGAAAGATCATGTGTTAATAACTGTAAAGGTCTGAGACAACCTCCCTTCCATTCCGAAAATGAGCTCTTAGCTTCAGTAGGAATAAGATAAGCAAATTACGCATGTCGTAAAAACTAGGATTTTTAATCTTTTTAAAAAAAACATGACATTTCATGTGCTTCAATACGCGTCTCCGGAAGTGACCGTTAAGATAAATTGCAAGCAAATTAGAAGTAAAGGGATATACTAGTACCTAATCAAGAACATTAAATAATAAATTGAACAATAATTGTATAAGGAACAAAACATTAAGTTAAAATAATGAACTCAACAATTTTAGCTTGCTTAAATCTTGAACGTTAGGACTGTTCCTGTAATCAGCACTAGTAGCACTCCCTCCAAAATGAGTTTACATACATATCTACAGTCATCTCTTCCATTATATTACGATGAAATCTCAGCCAAAAATACCCTCCCCTACTCATCAGCAATATCCCTTTAGGTAATTTACACTCGATTTCCTCCTCTCAGGCAGTCATTATCAGATTTGTAAATTAAGATTAACATTTACAAATCGATCGGGATGTACTACTAGATTCTCTTAACTGCGTCAATAGAAATGTATCACACTCAGTAAAGGGAGTTACTATTTCGATCTTAGAATCAAACTTGATTCAAGTTGACTGTACCTTTTGCTGGCGGTGTATTACATTCGTTTGTTTTGCAGAATTTGGTCTCACAAGTTGTCCTAACATTCTTTTCAGCGTCTTTACATGTATTCTCGGCTGATTTGTAATCGTTGTCAGTTCCACATCCTAGAACCACATTTGTCTCGCCATCCTTCGTGATCATCAAGCTGTTACACCTGTCTTGTCCGTCAAGGCAAGCAGTTGACTTCGCTGTTACGCTGTTGCAATCCTTGACGCTGCCGGAGCACGTATAACACTGCAAAGACACACCTGCAGATGGTTGGCAGTGACTGACCGTTAGTAACCGTCCCCGACAATCAACTGGTTTCGTAACTCACTTCCACACTCGCGCACATCAGCACCCCTAAACTACAGCATTGTTTTCTTATTTCTTTAGATGCAGGTATCAGTCGGACATGACAAGGGCTTGAAGGAGTTGGGGGAGGGGTGGGGGGGGGGTAAATACGCAAGTATATCACTGAGGGTATGCGACAAGTATGATGCGGCGACTCAAGAGGAGGCAAACCAAAGTTGAAATGAAACGTCCAGAAAGTTTCCACTAACACGCATATGCAGCAGACATAACTACACCATACCTTGCTTGTTCCAGTGTTTTCATTCTCACAACCAGTAATGTTTCACGCGTGCCTTCACACCGAATCCTTTTTATCTCAAACATGATTACTTTTGTTGCTCAGTTTTGCTCTGATCGACAAAACTCGATCGAGTTTGCCTCTAAGACAACCTATTTTGATGGTTTTGCCGTCGATTATAAGATCATGCTTTCTTCTTTCGATGTAATCGTTTCCAAATTAATCATGATACGAAATAAATGCATAAGCTTTTGTTATGAATAGTTTGTATTCAAATTTTGCCATTTCGCACTTTAATTTTGCCAAGAGAGCTAGAACTGTTGTGCTGCTGCGTGTTAGCGAAGAGTCCCCAAAGGTACCAACGCACGATCTTAGGAAGACTAGAAAGTGTAATCATCATTCATTGAAAAATGCTCCTTGCGAGCAGTTTGATTTGCGTGCCATTGGTCACTGTTAAAACCATTAAGATCATTTTGTTTACTTGATACTTACCTAGCTTTGAACAGTGAACCAGCATCAAAACAGTTAAAAGTATCCGCTTCGCCACCATTTTGAATGTATTCCGATCAAAAGAACGAGCGCTAATCGACTGTTCAGCTAAAAACTGTGAAGATTGTGGCAAGCTCTTGGGTTCTTGTGGTCGACAGTGACGCAGCGTAAATTCACACCGGCTGGATGATTACGATGCGGCGATTTTTGAATGCTCAATATCTGCCTCGTTGTTCTTGTTCACGACCGTGCAATAACAGTACGTGTGGGCGTACTTTCTAATCTTCCGCGATGTCAATTGATTGACAGGTTTACTGAATCGAGTTACTAAAAACTAAGGCTCAAACACTACTTTCCATAGCATATCGCGAAAAAGAAAACACAGGTTTTTATTTTTAAATATCAATCTTTGGGGATCAATTGGGAAATCAAAGAACTTGATGCTTATTTCCTGGCATTCATCCATCTTTCTTCCTGATGTTTTGAGAAGTTTAGACATTATTGATTCGGAAAGAGGAAAACGTGGTTGTGTTCCGCAAAACGATTTTGACAAGTTGGGAAATTACTTTGAGATAATTTATCTCAAGTACATGAGTATGCATAGTATGAATTGTTCATCAACAAGTAGTTTTCCAATCGAAGGTCGTTGACGCAGTGAAGAAATGACATTAAAAACATCTTTCTTTATACCTGAGAAGGTTATTTTTGGAAAACGTTTGTCTAATCGTTCTGTTATTCAAAGTATAGTAAGAGCTGGTAGTGTTATTAATTTACACAGCTTTTTGCGTTAGTTTCCGTGATGACAGCCAGATCACTTATCAAGACTTCTTCCCATTGGCAAAACTCTGTCATCTTCAAATCTGTATAAAATTTCCCCACCGGTGTTACACAGATCCATTCATCAACGGGATGAGAACAACATCGAAGCGTATTTACATGTATACATTCCATCATTTGAGATGTCAGGCCGTAAATGTTAAATTTGTGTCCAAAGTCCGCGTCCACATTACGCCGAAGAAATTTGAAAACGATGTCTTCGGAATTCTGAAAACACATCAAATGTTTTCCTTCGAATTCCACTCTACCCCGAAAAATCTGAAAACGCGACAATCACCGTGCATTTTAGCAGTTTACGTTTGAGGAAGACTCGGGAGGGGAAACGACATGATTATCGTAACGTCATTTTTTTTTTTTTCGAAAAGTCCCGTTTCAAAATGTTTTCCATCCACACTAAAACGCAAAGCTGGCGTTTTCAAATTCTTCGGTTTGAAGAGCGTTTTCGAAAAGCTCCGATCCGTTGTCGTGACGGATTAGTGTGGATGGTAGGCCTAACCGTAGAAATTGACTGAACTGCGGTTTCAAATTTCTCCGGCGTAGTGTGGACGGGACTAAGATATTTGAATGTTTGAATAGAATCGTCTAATTGACATGTTGAATCGTAAATTAAAATTCTTTTCCCTCAGCGACGTAAGATAAGTTATGTCAGTGGAGAATTGCAGGTATTCGATGTTCTCTTGGGTAGAATGGCGTCAAAGCCGCGCAAGGACAAATATTTGCTCAAACTCTTACGTAAAAAGAACCTTCGCTCTTCTTCTACATTCAACCGTTATCGCTGAGCAAGAAATATTTTCTCAGTAACACGTTAACAAGGGAATGTTTCTGACCCGGCCATGATTACTTCTTATCTTCCTGTGTCGCGGCTAAAGCTTACTTGAGAAGGCCATCCGAGGCGTTCCGAAGACCGAAGTATCGTCCGAAAATATTTTTAATAAGTTTACCGGGCTAAAACGGTACTTTCAAGTTTTTCCTCCCTTCAGTTACATACCCTCTCTCAAATTTACAAAGTGTTAAATGTTATTCGCTTGTTTATAATACCACATTGTCTACTCACTCGAAGAGTCTCTCGTTTACTATGTTTTATTAAAACATCCGTGAATAAAACCGATATCAGGCATATCTTTTATCAATCGAATCGAGTAACGTAAGCAACAGGCCCATCACAGCTGTGGATGAAACTACTGATGTCAATCAGCAAGACTGTAATAAAAAAGAAAATAGGTAAATTCGCGCGTACACGTATTCTCATATCATGCAGCCCTCAACAATATTATTGTAATGATTCCTTCCGCAACGCAGACTAAATAGCACAACATTTTCGTCGCTTACTTATACCATTTTTTCAGCAGCAGATAAATGGGTAGCGACCACAGTTTGTAAGTCACATGGGTTCCAGTTGCGAAGCGCTACCATATTTCTTTTCAGAGGTTACTAATCTTACATCTAACAAAGAAACAAAGTTTCAGAATGTTCCACTTACTGCGATCATTTCCAAAGAAAGGTTACTCTATAAAGGCATGATCCTCTCATTTTATGCTCGCATGTGAAGTGGGAAAGGCGGCTAAATTAAGCAGTTTAAAAATAACTGGCAGAAGGAGACCATCTTGCGCAAATTACATGCACAATATGTAAATTTTCCTTGGCTTGGACCGGAAATTTTACAGAAGCAGCGTTAACCATCTTTAATAATCTGCAACATTTTCATCTGCCTCAGACTTTCGACCATCAAACAGCCGGGTAGCGATTAAATCGATGCCGTGAATTATTTTTCCCGCTGATGATGAAGTATTTTTCCTTTATTTATTTGTTGCTGTTTGCAATACCAGTTACCTTTGGTGAGTAGCGATGTTCGAGTGATCCTATCTGCTGCTTTTTTTTTTTTTGAAACTGAATAAGCATGCTGTTTTGTAAGTTATCCACGCCCCGCTTTCTTTTTCTGTTAGTGAATGAGCTCTTTTTGTAAATTTACCTTGAAGTACCAGAGCGCTGAATTTTTCAGAGAAAGCCTAGTTTTCCAGTAGAACCAGTAATTCTTAACTTGCTCTGAGGTTCATTAAAAAAACGAACAGAGAAAAACAAAAACAAAAACAAAAAATAGAACAAAACGAGGATCGATTGTTAAGGAGACAGGACAAAGATTTGAGTACGCTCTAGTGGATTTTGTTTGATCTGATGGCTCTTTTAACACCTTTTTCTCCAATATTCACCTCTCGCAAACAGGACAGGAACTTTTACCTAAAATAAAACGAATCTATTCGTCTCAGTTTAGCTCTACGCGCGGCAGACACATGCTCGAGCGTTGACTATTTTTTATTTTTTCGCATGGCGTGCAGTAATATTCAGCACTTGTCCGAATGTTTTACCCGTCTGGTTAGAAAATACCAATATTGTGGCTGAGTGATTAGGACATGCCTTGCTAAACCTAAGGACGGTAGGTTACTGATACACGAGTTTAATTTGCAAGAGTGATTATGCATACGTTGACTGACAAAGCTTGCTTATCGTCTGGTACTTCCACCTTCCTAAAAAGGTGGAGATTTGCATACTGTCTTAATTTGACGTTTATTTTTACAGTTTTCTCAGAAGATTGTAAAATACACTTGTAGTGCATCAGTCAGTTCGTGCACGTTTGTCGAAAGTTCCGGAAGCTTTTTGGCTCCGCAAAGCCATTTTTCGTCAATATTTATGCTAAAACTTAGAGGTGTATACGTCTAAAACGTTTTGTATGAAGGAAACCTCTGTTTATATTAAGATTATGTGAATAAAACAGCCCTGTAATCATAAGGTTCGCTTTATAAATTTGAGTCATGTTAGCAAGTGCAATATTTGATTCTATATCGAGCTTCTTCAATTTTCATACTATAATAACCAGCCCGACACCTATATAAACAATGTGCTCATGTATTTTAAATTGGCGTCTCTTGGAGTGATAGTGGCCATTTTTGCCTAATTCAGTATTCACAGCTTCCAGGTTACGATGGAGAGTTTTGAATGATTTGTAAAATGTATCCTTTTTACTTTGTTTTTGTTTACCTTGATTATCAGCGAAATATGGGGAAGGAAACTGCTACCAGTGTGACGGAAATAACGAAGAGTGTAGCCTGGCTACCATGCACGCGGACATAGAAAGATTCACTGTGAAATGCGCTCGAGGCTACAGCTGGTGCTTAACAATTACCTTGGAGCAGGATGGGAGAAAGATAATAGCAAAACGGTGCGCAAACGACAGCATCTGCGAAAAAGAAAAAAAGTATTGTAACCAAAAGGGGACCAAAACTGTCGGAAGCCGAACAGCCGAGACGTGTAATGTCTGGTGCTGCAAGGGGTACATGTGTAATAGTGTTTCACGCCACCCTCCTGCCGTACAACTTGTCATCATGGTGTTGGGATTTACATTTGTCGCCTTGAAATAGAACTGTTTTCGTGTGACTGTTGAATTTAGTTGTTTGCTTTCATTTTGTATTTATGGAACCGTGTAAAAGGTTTAAAAGCTCTTCCTCTGGCCAATATAACGGTAAAAGAGTTGTTCTTGTAACTAATTAAAACAACAACAAACAGTTCGTGACTTGGAAAATTTTTCCGCGCTTGTAATTGGGTAGTTGTAATCTTCACACAAGACATTTCTTAAACATACATGTGTTTCTCTCGGACTAATGACTACCTTATGAAGGCGAAGCCTTCATAAACACAACTAATGATATATTCTAGCTCTGAATCAACACATCTACATTCGCCAGCGAGCAAAACGTAAAAAAAACATGGCCGGCTTCAAAGGGATGCTGAATGGATATCTGTAGGGAGAAACTATAGTGATCTGGAGACAAACTCTGAGAAAAATAGTTTTAAAATTATTGACCATTAATTTTAAGGTTTTGCAAATGTAACGGATGGAAAAAAGTTTAAACTAACGGAAATCCTACGAAATACAGCTGGCATGCTTGCCTTCGGCTCAAATTGTAAGCCAAAGGCGCAGTCTTCGTTTTTGAAGTTTTCGTCAGGATTTCAGTCGTGTCTTGAGCAGTAAAAAACCCGCCGATAAGGTCTGAGTTTGAGACTGCCCTCGGGCGAAGGCTCCAGAGTCCGCGATCCTTTTGGTCAGCACGTAGAAATTGATACTGACTTAGTTCAGGAGAAATCGAATGCGAGGCAGCATTAGTCTCTCTTGTTTCGTCCAGAACCGTTGAGCATTGTGCGCGGGCATTGGAAATGAGATTAAGGCATATTGTTTTTCAACCAGTTAGCAACCGCTACTGTGAACTTGCGCATGCTCGTATCCAGGCACCGCCACATACATGCCGACCTCACCCGGGCCTCAAAAAGGTTCAGCTGCTCCCACATGTTGTCATCATAAAAGAATAACGTATCAGTCATCTTATCGGATCGTCTACGCACATTATTATACAATGAACTCACTATTTCTCAGTTCGCGCTCTGTGTTGCTTGCCGTCACTGAAGAAGTAAAAACATGACTTCCATTTTTTTTTCGTTCAATGTATAATACAACAATTATTAGATTTGGTTTTCATGATATCCAGAATAATCAAGGTCTCGGTAAGATCTTGATTATGCTGGATATCACAAAAACCTCATCTCTCTATCAGCTTTGATATTCTTCACCAGTGTGCAATCCAGGAGCAATCTGACAGGAACGGTCATCACTTTGCGTTAAAGCAGCCTCGTGACAATGAAAAAAATATATTGGTCTATCCTTTCGCTGTGACTCAGATAACTTGTTTCTCATCCGATCAAAAACCCGAAGGACTGTCGCAGAAGTTTCAAAAGTTCTTAGCGCAGATCCTTAAGGTGATTCATCACATTTGCATTGCGCATCCTTACTGCGCATAATTTATAGCGTCATTAGTAGGGGCTGACACATTATGCCGGCATAATTTCGAGCATAATACTATATGTGGAGCATCGAGCATAATGCCGGCATAATAGTGCATTTTGCCGGCATAATAGTGCTTTTTTGGCGGCATAATAGTGCCATT
>Ga0126338_10000390_pt1 | contig 22896 bp, 17 predicted proteins | sample OrbCmetagenome_2_FD_92529 | JGI IMG/M metagenome (GOLD analysis project Ga0126338, IMG submission 92529) | Coral microbial communities from Petempiche,Puerto Morelos, Mexico - Orbicella C C metagenome | ecosystem: Host-associated > Invertebrates > Cnidaria > Coral | place: Petempiche,Puerto... | reverse complement strand
TGGTCTATAAAGCTACTCATATTAGAGTTGCATGTTGTATTCTGACTGGTTGTGTTGTGTTTTTCTACCAGCTCGTAGATGATCCAATCTTCATTCCAATAAGCACCCTTGAACAACGCAACGGCAAACCAGTGAAGTTCAACTCGGTCGCCAAGGCCATGATGGATGGCGAAACAGGCTCTCTTAGGATCGAAGAAGCCATCAGGAGCATTCCAAAGGGAGATTTTCAGGATGGCGTGATGCTTGTCACGCTGCCTTCCACTTATTATTACACGTCAATCAAAGACTCCGAGTATGTGTTTGCTTTCAACCTCGCAGACTCGGATAAAAATTACCGCAGACCAGCATCGCCACCACCCGGATCGAAAATCCCTGCTAGTTACTACGCTAACATCGAGTCTTACAACTCCTCTGAAGTAAAGCAGGTAAGAAAAAAAATACACAGATGAGTTATTTGGAGGTGAAAATGGAGTTTTCTCTGAACGTTTTGCACAATTCAATAAGTGTTCGTATTCTCTGACCGCTTAATCTGTAGTTATCTCAAGCTTTATTAACCACTTTTCACGGGGTCAATAACTGTTTTATCTCTCACTCCAGGTATTCGGTGACCTGTATACAGACCTTAATGTACAGTACAATTTGTCTTTTTACCCCGATCTTCCCGTGACGTTTAACGCTTCCACAGTGATGCTGGGCCCGAAGACCTACTGCCATCCCAACACCTTTCTGTTCCGAGAAAACAACAGTGATATCACGATTGAGGCGCATCGATTTCTGAACGGAAAAGGCGATAATATTGGTTGCCCTCAAGGGCGATTTCGGACCTCTGTCAGGTAAACAGTCTCTTACCCACACCTCTGTGTAAGAGTACAGTGGAACCCCGTTAATCTGGTCACCAACGGCCACAAAAATCTAGCCCTATTAATGGGGTGGCTGTATTGATGAGGTTCCTTTACCAAGAAAATGATTGACTGAGCTTTTGTTTGGAGCAGAATAAAGTGGTCGTAATAACGAGGTGGTCCTAAGGTGGGGTTCCACTGTTTTGTAAACGAATTTTTTCGAGATTTTGCCGACAATGGAAATGTCGCCGAAATTTCGGAAACCTCCGATGTCTATGGTCGGTCCCTGTTGTTCACACACATAGCGATTTCTTATTGAAAAGGTTATTTAAATCGTGACCTAATTAATAATGAAATTCCATTTGTCTTAAATATTCATTCTGGCGTGCGACTGGTCTATGCTCGTCACGTAACGCCACTAAGCAATCCCACAGTTTTCAAAAGTTGCCTTTTTCACTCACTTGGTCAGATGCTGCCTCAAACAAAATGTTAAATTTCAACATGATAGCACGATTTCTGCACTTTAAGAGAGTTACTCCTTGTTTGATCGTTTGGGCACAAATTTGGAGACTTGGTAGTAAAATATTTCAAGGATAAGAAACACAGTAAGCTCCATTTGGCTTTCAAATAGACCAATTTCGATATATTGAAATTCAGCCTAAAACAATAGACCTCAGCACGAGGCTCTGGGGAATAAATACAGAGTTTGTGGGGTTTATTCCCCAGAGCCTCGTTCTGAGGTCTATTGTGTTAGGCTGAATTTTAATATATCGAAATTGGTCTATTGTCAAGTGAGATTTGTTCTTGGGTATCATCGCCTGCTCCTCGAAGATCACAGTTTCCCTCGATCTTCTCTTTCAGAAACTGTTCGCTTGTCCAGCAGGTTAAAGACCTCTGACAAATATCCGCGCATGTTTTGGTGGCAAATAGAAGTTATTGGAATGACTGATGCATAATGTTTAGTTGCTGATGCTTTGTTGTTATAGACCTGATGTAGAGATCACGTCGTTGATAGAGGACATTTGGAAGAATAATCGTTCGAGCGAGATTTTGAAGGACGTACCCTGGACGTACATAGGGACACGGAGTGGCGTCTTCCGCTCTTACCCAGGCCACCGCTCTCGAAGGAACTTCGATCCAACCAAGTAAGAATCACTCAAGAGTTGAATGCATGTCTTTGCTATTCTTACATCTTTTGTTGGTTTGCTTTTACTGTAAGACGTTTTTAAGAGTAGCTTGTCCATTTAGATTGAATTACCGAAACTACGGCACCAACTATATCGCAGCGTTCGTTTTGCAAACGGTGACATAAAACGAAAGCGAAGTATTTGTTCATTTGCACTGATTAATAGCTAAAGGTTTCCAAAGTGTAACCAGGTTGCAAGAAGGTACATTAGAGCGCCCTGGTGTAACTGAACCTTTTGTAGGTGAGGTTACATTAAATGTACAGAAATCCTGACTCACTTGAAAACACCACAAACCATTGGTCATCTGACTGTCCGCGATTTGCGGTTACCAGCTAAAAAGTGGATCTAGATATCTGTATGAAAGTGCCAAAAACGTGTAGAGTGGAAACCGTAGAGCACATCATCTCGACATTTTAATACTTTGTTGTTGTTGTTGTTTTTTTAATTTTTTCCTTTCAGGCGTCCGTGGTATCATCGTGCTCTTGTGAACCCAGCTAAAGCAGCAGTGTCGAACGCATACATGGATGCTAATGGAATTGGAAAAGTGATCACCATTTCAGAAGCTGTTTTCCAGGCTCTTCCTAAAGTCACGTCCAATATCAGTTGTGGAAGCCTGGAAAATCTTCTGGGAGGATGCCCTTGTACTAGGTATGGCGTGTATAAAAGTTTAATACCTTACTGTTCTGCATAACATGGTCTCGCTTGGTCACAGTACAGATATGTTACACTATGTCACATAATCGCCATGCTACTTAGTGACACATGTCATTGCGTCACTTTACGTCATACTGTGTGTCATTATGTGTCATGTTCGACACTGCCTCTAACTTCGTCACACAGTCGCCCAGAGTGTCACGCATTGTGTTGCGTTGTGTCATTAGTGTATTGAAGTTATTCAAAGACGCAATCGCCTTCGGGTCTTCAAAAGAATTTGAACCTTATTGTTAACTTTCCCAACCGACTTACTCGGGAAGCGACTTAAACTGGAAACAATAAAAATAAATTTACTAAGCGGGTAAGATGTTATTTCCTCGTGAAAAAAGAATATATCACTGTCTCCGTTCTGACTACTAGCACCTGAATTGAGTTCTGTTCCTCTCTCTTTCGTCTTACTATTTCAGGCACGCTCAGTGTATTTCAGGCAAATGTCGTGTATACGCTGGAAATCGTTCCTTGTGTGCTGGGGATCGCGTGGAGGCAGTTACAGCTCTAGATATCTTGTACAATGACTTCCATCATCGGGTATACGGGCTTCTCAATAGCTCAGGGGAGGCCAAATCCTGTGGAATGAATTACACGTGCCCTGATGGCGAACATCTGTGTCAAACAAGGTATTGCTATTTCTCGATTAAAAGAAAAAAGGCTTTTCTGAATTATCAAAAAACAGTTTTCAATACATTACAGGAACCCGTTAGGAAGTGGGAATCACTGGTAACGATGGCCAGGATAGAAAATGAGTGACAGTATGAACAAACATGAAACATGATGCTACTCGGGTTTCTTGCAAACGAGATGTTGCGTTATATATTTAGTTTAAGTCGTACAAGTGTCCCTTACCCTTGTGTTTTTTCACGAAAATTTTATACCGACTTATCAGTAGAAAATCTGGAACAGTTTGCACTAACTTTGATTTTCCTTTCAGATGCTACTTAGTGGACAATTTGGCCAATTTGGTCACAGACCCAGACTTCCTCAGCGTTAGCACTACAGACGCGCGGGAATATGAACGAGTGAGCCTGGGACGAAAAGAGGGCGACATAATGAAACTGTTGATCACAAAGCATAAGTTCTTTGTTCCGAATCAACGGGTTGATTTCCAGGGAATATGCAGTGTGTCTCCCTATGCACCGAAAGTAAGTTGATAATCAACACTTGTCAGAACGGTCGAGGAGTTGATAACGAGACCACCGACAAATCCAGCGGGTGGTATTATGAAGAACATGAACCAGATTTCAAGATACTCTTTGAGGTTACAAAGCTTTAAACTATTCGTGGCAGCTGTATTTGTGTCGTTCAGGTTCCGCTGGGTACATTTCAGCATATCACGCCGTTGTGCTAGGTTCATGTTTAACTTTGACTAGGGAATTTGATGACTTCACGTTGCTCTGTTGCACAGGAAATAGTTAAGACACGTTGTTACATATCAAAACATTTTACGTACTTCTAAAGCCGTTATGGTTTTTAAACCTTTTGTTTTCCTTAAGTTGATAATCAACACTTATCAGAACGGTCGAGGAGTTGATAACGAGACCACCGACAAATCCAGCGGGTGGTATTATGAAGAACATGAACCAGATCTCAAGATACTCTTTGAAGTTACAAAGCTATAAACCCTTCGTGGCAACTGTATTTATGTCGTTAAGGTTCCGTTGGGTACATTTCAGCATTTTGCACCGTTGTGCTTGGTTCATGTTCAACTTTGACCAGGGAATTTGATAACTTCACGTTGCTGTTTTGCGCAGGAAATAGTTAAGACACGTTGTTACTTGTACCAAAACATTGTACGCGCTCTTAAAGCCGTCATGGTCTCTAAACCTTTCCTTCTTTTGGCGCCCTCAAACTTCGCCGCTCGATCGTTATTCTTTTGCTTCACATTCGTGTATTCGCGTTTGACTCTAGCAAAATAAAGAGACTGGTCGCAGTCTAGTTTAGCGAGGTTCTCGTTGCCTTGATTGCCATGATTTCCTAACTTTGAAGCTTTTTTTGACGACAGTGATAGATGGAAGTGGTTGGGGTCACGCACAGCAGTTTTCAATCGTTGTGTTGTGTGACGAGCCGTACATTGTTCTTGTAGGTGACACTAGAAGGTATCGTGAAGACCCCGGAGCAGGAAGATGATTACTACAAGAACAGAGGACCAATCCCGCCGTTTAGGAACGAGTATGGCTGCATTCAAGACGTTGTGGGGTACACTTCGGACGATTCGGTCCTTGGTAAGATTTATGTAATTCTGTGGGCGTGCTAAGCAGACAAATGATCAACAAGCGACCTTTTCCACACCTTGGGTAGTAAATGATCACTGGGGATCTGCTAGGACGACCTTACAAAATACTGGAAGGGAGTGACCTGCGATGGTCTGGTACCCTATTCAACGGGGTGAGGGGGAGTAGAAGTAGTCCTTAGTAGTTCTTAGTAGATTCAAAGCGCCTAGGCATCAAAAATAGTTTGTGTCAACCAAACTTAAAAAAGCGATTGACAAACCGTGTGGAAATATTTTTGAACAATTTCTAAACTGCCATAGCGTACTTTTATACTATGCTTATGTAAGGGGATCTGTGTAGATGAAAAGCAAGTGTGTGACTATTGATGCCGAAATTAAAAATCTGGTGCATTTCCTTTTAAGTGTTGCTGTTTGGTTTTCAGTATTGTGTGAAATCAAACTTGATAATCTGTTAAAGTGTTGAATTAAGATGACCTCAATCCTTCCTTTAAGGGCCCGATGGCATCATTGCTGACTCAGTGGATGGACCTTGTCGATCCGGGAACTTCTTTCTCTCAGCTCTCCCCAAGACCAATCTCTATCTGCTGGTGATAGAGAACTGGAATGAGTACCGACAGTCGTATTTCTACAACTTCAACTGCCACATCAGTAACAGAGTCTTCGACGCAGGCGCATTCCGCATCGTGAACGGCACATGCGCGCACATTGACACCCAAACAAGTCTCAAGAAGAAAGAGAAGTGTCCTGCTCTGAAAAACGTGCATATAAAGTGTAGTTACAATATAGCTACTGCTTTAACAATACCCAATCTTCTACAGCTCTTGGTGGCTACCTTAATTGTCATTTCGAAATGGAGATGATTTTTGTCAAGCTGAATTTATCGTTTTTTTCTATGAAAAATTAGTCTATTTTTGATTTTCAAATCTATGTTCAGATGAACGTTCAATATTGAGTTGACTGCTGGCTTTTTATAATGCGTTTAGTATGTGAATTGTTTCCAAAAGGGCTTAAATACATTTGTGTGCATTAAAAAATATATATATAACTTGTTTAGGAATACCAACCCAAAATTACATTTGACATGTCTAGTCAATTTCATATGGTTTTACTGCAAATTAGTCCAGGAGATGCCATAGTGTTATAGTGCACAAACCGATTTACATGTAGAAATTATTGGTTGATCATTCTAGAAAGGGGTGAGGGTTGCTTTCTAAGTCGGTAAGTTTTAAAGGAGTAATGCGGCGTTAAGCCATTGAAATCCAATGAATGTATGTTTATACATGTCAAGTGACTGCAAAATCAAATTCACTTCAGACTGCACTTCATCACAACACAACCCTTGGTTCGACAATTTTCGAGGTATTTAGTAAGTACAGTTTACTTTTGGCCAAGGTAAATCCATTTTAGTGTGTGTGATACTCCCATGCCTCCATCGTGTCATAGAGCCTTGGAGTTATATATATATATCTTTTTTTTTTCTCTGTGATTTCTTTGCAACTCCACATCGGCCAGCGTCGTGTCCGTTTGGTGTCATCTGTTGGTCTATTGCACAACCTAGCTACCTTCACCACTTTTTAATGTATTGATCAATTTAGCAATTATTTTGATGCAATCAGCATTGCTGTACACGCAAAAGTAGTAATGCTGGCGATCAAATGTATGATAAACATTTAGAGAATTGAACTTAAGACATTTCTTTCAAGATGAAGACTGGCAACAACAAGCCAAGCAACAAAGCCTGATTTGGGTTTTGACCAAATTTGGTATTGTTAGAACCCAGGTTCCTCTCATCTTGGCACTGTTCTTGCCATGCGAGAGCCATGTAGGCTTCTTATCTTGTACAAAGAAGATAGGGCTCTCTACCATCAAACAAGGACACATTAAAAGAATGAATCAGTGAAAATCAAGACCTTAAGCAACGGTTAACAATCGACTGTTGTGATGGATTTTGAACATGTATTTATGCAGAGTTAATATAATTTGTTACTTAATTTCAATTGAGATTCAGTCAGAGACTTTGTATGCGCTATAATGTATTCCAATTTATAAACTATCTGCAATCGAGCAATTTTGTACATCGCAATCATGGCAATAAATGTATAGAATCGAAGAACAAATTTTAATGCTTTTTGCTGTCGTAACGAGATTTATTCATTAAAACGCGGATGCAACCGGTCTTTGCCTCTTGGTTAAGTGTCGAAAAGACCTGGGTACAGCAAAGTAACTAACAGATAAAAGACAAACGTAATTTATGAATTTATGAACTAATTTATAGTTAAAAGTATACGTGACACGTGAATTTCGTTCAATAGACCATTTTACAGTTGTCTGCTCAGTGACCTGGCCTTTGTATGGCAGCGGGGCTAGAGTTGACCTTGTTTTGATACAGACCTCACTGCTTTTGTCATGTAAATGCACCTAGTTAGCATCAGAACAACTTGTTTTACACAGCAAAAGCAGTGAGGTCTGTATCAAAACAAGGTCAACGCTAGCCTCGCTGCCATACAAAAGCCAGGTCACTGAGCAGACAACTGTAAAATGGTCTATTAAATTCTTGCTTGAAACGGAATCTTGACTTCCCAGCCCCACCCCACAACCCTCTATCCTGGTGATATCAAGAGATCCAGGCATATTTTCCCCAGTGGCGTAACTTTTTGTTTTCGCCCATATGTACTCTCCCATATCTCACAATTCTCTCACTTACTCCGAGAATGTTCAACAAGGCTATAACAAACGCTCAAAAAGTTTGATCTAAAACGTCAAACCGTCTTAAGGCAGTTCATTCGGTGAGAGAATATAACTGGCAATGTCACAAACAGTTCGCTCATGGAATTCCTCGTAAGTTCATGTTATGTTGTCAATGATGTGGAGACTCGTGTGGGAGAAACCGCATGTGTCCACGCCATAATGCTTTCAGAGCAATGTTCATACTACTTTAGTGAAGAAAGAGAACACTTCAGTTTATAAAGATTTAACTATTTTATTACATGCTAACGCAACATCCATAACAGAGAAGAAACAATGCCTCAAGATAATCGATTCTTGAATTGTCAAAAAGTTCTGACTACGTAAAAAACAATTTCGTTGTTTCCCACTGTCTTGGCTCACGTACAGAAATTTAAAAGGTCAAAAAAAAGTTGGGGAATATCATAGTTTAGTCCGGGTAACTTCTTTGTGAGTCGGATGAAGTACATACTTACTTTCCTGAAATCATTTTTCCCGGGTACTCACTTATTTGACGATAAAAACAAACGACATTTTGACCCCTCTGAGGTCATTTTCAAGTTAAAAGAAAGTGATTGAAATAAGCGTATATATGTAAATTTAAAACATGCGATAGTTAAAAGCGATAAAATGTGTACTCACTTATTATGTGCTTGGAAATCTAAACTTTGACTTACTTGACTTAATGTTTGACCTTCTGTCCCCAACTCAAAAAATAAAATTGTAAGCACAATCGCAAAAACTATTGAATATTAATTAACAAAACTGAGGACACATATTTAAATGTTTAACTATGCCCTTCATCTCAAAAGGACCATACAATAATCTTCACCAGTTCAAGGGTTACGTTATTTGCCAAATGTAAATCCTTCGCATCGGAGACCCAGGGGCAGTTAGTGGGGACGGGGAAAAGTCTAAACGGGCGAGAAAAAATTTCGTGCGAAGAATTCTTGACTTTTCTTTGCCCGAATTTTTTTCTCGCCCGTTTAGACTTTGCCCCGCCCCCTCTAACTGCCCCTGGGTCTCCGGGGATGAATCCTTCACTACATTTCCTCTCTTGTTGTAGCCCTCTTTTTTTGTATGTCCAACCATTTTGTAACAGTTTTTGTCACGAATAGAATAAACATGGAAAATCTATGACGAAATTAGAAAAACTAAACTAAACTTGGGTATATTCACTAAGATTATCCAACACAGCTCTCTCGATGAGCGAGTAAGTACGTTTATGTTTATCCTTTCGTAATTTCTTGGATAAGAGTTTCTTGAATAAGCTCAGGTGAGATCTTCTACCAAGCTTAGCTAAGCTTTTGAACTTCGCTGAGAAGATTCACCTTTAGGTGGTATCGGACTGAATCTCTTGTCCTAAAAACAAAACACACAATCTTAGTCATGGTTATAAAGAAACATTCGGAGTCTTTCAGATGTATCTAAGTAATAGCTGGTAAGAAACGTTTGTAGAATTCCTGTGAATACAATATCAACACCTTTCAAATACAATCAAATTTTTGTTCCACATCCGGGACGCTCAAATTTGCAGGCTATGGAAAATCGAACTGAATCTAGACAACAGCAAGATGGAAAGTTCGATCTCTACTTTCAAATCCGTACTTTCAAATTTTCACTTGGAAAAGGTAACCTAGGGCTTAATAAATAACTAGATCCTTTGTTTAAATATAAGGCATGCAGCGTTTATTGTCAGATCAATCGCTTCCGTCAGCGAATGTGAATGAAGCACTTTATACTTAAGAATACTTACGATTCACTTCTTTTGATCAAATTCTAGAGTGACATCATCTCCAATAAGTACAAAAGGCGCCCAGTATTTCACATCGCTGTACTTTTCTGATTCTCTGAGGCTTTTCACGGCCAGGTTCAGGGCCTCGCTTGCACTTCGTTCTTCCACAAGATGATGGTAGAAACTTCTCATAAACTCCAGGGTGGCCTCATCATCGATCGCCCAGAGTGAGACCAGAACAGAACGAGCACCAGCACCCATAAAAGCACGTGCAATACCGACCACTCCCTCTGCTTTGATCTCTCCTCGACCACTGTGACCACAACTCAGTACTACCAGTTTTGCTCGAAGTTGGACACTCAAGACATCTGCCATTGTTAAAACGTAATCATCCTCGGTGATTTCAGCTACTGTTTCGGGATCTGAGGTCAAAGCAATTTCACCATTTTCCATGCGACAATGTGCTGTAATGTGAACCAAGCCAACTGAACCCAGTCGTTTCATAACCTCAGCCTTGGTGGCCTCTTCTCCAGTAAGAGGTTGTACATTAAGAATTTCTCCAATCATTTCAACTTCCTGCTCTGAAAATTCAATCCGCCCTAAGACTTGCCTTCCCTGGCTGTCGGTAATTTCTTCTAGAAACGGATCTCCAAGAAGTAACGCACCACTCCTACAGTGGTATTCGTCAGGAAATTCAGCAATCATTTTCAAACTGGTCAGCGAGGGAATCAGTCGGATTCGAAACGATTCACAGAGATACCTGGAATCAGAGTCCTTGAAAGCGGCATAAGGAGCTAGCCACAGTGGACCATCTGGGACTGACTAGTTCACTTCCTTGGACGAGATCTGCAACTGGCTTAATCATGATGTTATACAATGTGGTCAAAGAACCAGCTTGCGCAAGAGAAGGCTGTGACTGCTTTCTTCTCCGATCCTTTGAACGATATAATCTACTCTTACTGTATCTATCGAACGGTTTTCACACCGGACGCCAACACGAACACCCATTTCTTTGTAGGCAACTTGTATCAGAGACCGATAAAAGGCCCCTGAATCATCCAGTGAAAAGGAACCGTCAAGTTCTTGTTTTGCAAAGTCGACTTGTCCTCCTTTTCTCAGTACCCAGATGTTAACTGTGCCTCTGTCAACTGCCATGAAAACAGTGCATGATGGGCCGAACTCCTCCAAGTAATTTTCATCTCGTCCACACGGTCGTGTTGACGGACGTTTTTCAACACCATATCTGGATTCCACTAGATCAGTCAAAGTTTGAGCTCGTCCATCCTCAGGAACAATCAAAGCTTCTTGAATCTTATCTTGTTTTAACAGCACTCTACACAAACCAGTCAAGGAAACATTGCACTCATTTCGTAAAGACATTTTCTGAAGACGATCTGTTAACTGGTTAAATATTGTCACGCTAGATTGGTAACATTTCAGACTTTTAGGTAAAAAGCCAAGTGACTCAAAGCAATAACTCAGCCCATAATAGGCCTGTGCGTCATCACCCTTTTCTCCCTCCTCTTTGACGAGACGAAGATGGAGTATATGGTAGTCTGTGGCCTTTTTGAAATCACCGAGAGCGGCATAAACAGCGCCAAGATTTCCAAGTGCCCTTCCTTCTTCAGCCTTGTCTCCCACCCCTATGGCGATCGCAAGATGTAAGTTGTGAAAGGCTATGGCTCTTTTGAATTCAGAGAATTGGTAATAAGCTTTGCCAAGATTACCGTAGGAGTCTCCTTCAGTCTTTTGTCCCACTTCTTTGGCAAAACTGAGCTGAAGGTTGTAGAAGTCAATGGCTCTTCTGAAGTCACATAGGTGATAATATACGTTACCGAGATTTCCATAAGCACGTTCCTCGGCAGTTTTGTCTTTCACTTTTTTGGGCAATACTGAGCTGTTTCTCGTGGCATTCCAAGGCTTTCCTGTAATCGCCCAGAACGGCGCATACATTGGCCAAACTGTCGTATATACGATGAAGCAGAAATTATGCTTGCATATTTTCCTGGGTCTTATTTTCCAGTCCTCGGATTACTTTTACTTTTTGGTTACAATAGTCTATGGCTGTTTCGAGATCACCGGACACGAAAAAAGCTAACCCAAGGCCGCCGTATGCCACATCTTCCATCGAGTTGTCCCCCGTTTCTTTGATATCAGCACGATATCGGTTTTAGCACTGTATGGCCTTCTTATAATTGCCTCGAGATAAACCATAGCAAGGCCACCATATCCAGATCCTTCAACACCCTTGTTTCCTGCTGTTCGTGTAGTTCTGATCAACCAGTTACAGAACTTTACGGCTACATCACCACCTACGAATACCTAGAACAGAAGGTTTTCTCAGTGAGAAGCTAAAGAATCTTCCCCTCATAAAGAATTACGAGTCCATTGGCGAAGGATCAGTAGAGCTAGCACCGAATTGAAAACGCCACAACGACTGTAATTTATTCTTCAAGCTCCAAAAATACCGAAAGTAGTGTCAAAGATCCATTTAGTCAGTTGAAGCTTTGAGCCATGCCAACTTAAAGCTATCAACAAAGTCAAGTTCAGCATAGGGCGAGGCCGAAGTTTGAGATTTTCCCGGGAAGACCGAACTTTCGAGGTTAATAAGTTGTTTTTTTTATTACATGACGTTTTGCTTTGGAATCAGAGCGCGCGAGCCAGTCATAGCGGCTGCAAACATAGGCCATATGATAACACTGTACCCTTTGACGGCTTTCCTTCTTTACTTAAGAACAAATTAAATACTTCACAACAAATAGCAGTTAAAAATGAAACCTCTGACAATTTCAACAAAAAGTGGAAAGACTTTATTTGAGTTTTTTTTCATTTTACTTACTTAGTTAAGTTATTAATTAACTTAATTAATTCTTAATTTAGTAATTCTTTCTTTCTTTTTTTTTTTGCAACGTACCTACTCAAAATCTTGTACTTTGTAATAGTTTGAAATTCTTTTTTTTTTGTATTTTTTGTAACACACATCATTACCTTCTGTATTATCTTTTGTATCTCTTTTACTTGGCCTATTGTAGTTCATGTTGTATTAATAATAATGATAATAATAAAATGAAATTAAAAAAAAACAAACACTGTTTATCAGGTGATGCTACAATATTGATATCACACAAATGGCCAGTCATTGGTGAACCAATAATGGCAATCTTTATGTTATAATAGGTTACCATAGCAACAGTACAACCTGAAAAAGCACTCCTGCTGACTCGGTGAGCTCGGTGACGCCCTTTTTTCAACTTTTGCAAAGTTAAAAAATTCTGTCTAGAGGGTTTTATAGATCTTTTACTTTTTTCGAAAAATTAAGGTGACTCTGAGTCCCCTAGAGAGAAATTAGACAAGGTGTTTAAAAATTGTTTGTAGGTATTAGAAGCTGATCATTTTAGACAGAATAATTCGGAACATAGGCGTGTACCAAAATAATAATAAAAAAAAGGTTTAATTAATTTGACGTTGTAACGTACCGGACAATCTTCCTGGTATAAGAGATTTTGAATTTTTGGTCAGTCAAATTCCTGTCTCCCGGGCAAAAGTCGGTGGTCAAATGCCCCTACCCGAAACACTAGTAGAACAGAAGTTACGTGGTTTGGAAAATATAATTTTAACGAACGTCGAAATAGGAAATTAAAGCAAAGCGGTAATTTACTCTCAAACGCAAGGCGAATTTTTTTCCAGGCTCTTTTCCTCCGGCCTGGAACTCACGAACGAACTCAACGTCGTCAACTATCACGCGATAGAAATCTCGTGCTCATAATCTAATTGTTTAACACTTTCTTTTTTATGTTGTCAATCATAAAACATAAGCGCGAAATCTTCACGAAAATCGAAAGACTGAGAAGGGTCATGCATTTTATTATCTCAGAGATTTTGGTGTCAATTATTTTCTTTCTGACCTTAGAATTTACAGCAAGTAATCAATTGTTTTGTTTTATCACATGCGAACGTTTGGATATCCATTTCTGTCCCTTATGTGTCTCGGTTTATGATTCGCCAGCTAAAAAACGTGCAAACAAAAATCTGCGCGAAATCTTGGGCGTACTCCTCAGTGATTGGCTTGAGTTTCTAATCCATATTCATGCAATCTTTTACATGTGCTTCAAACCAAACAGGTCGGGGATGTGTGAGGGGCGGTTTGTACTCTTGAAGAAAGAAGATGCTTGTAGGAAGAGGCACTTGACGCAAGACTGATCAAGTCTTCCTGCTGTCAAAAGCAAAGGTGAGCATTTCGTTTGGGAGTTATTGCCTAAAGTTTGTTCCAAAAGCTACGAGAGTACCGGCGAAGCGAAGTTATCGAACACGAGCGCTTTCCGCTCGGTTGGAGCGTATCTTTAACTTGAAATTCTACTGTCTTGTCTGTAACGCAGCAACCGTAGTGGATTGCTTGAGATTTGTTTTGGAACTTTTGCTTTACCGTGTTAAATTAAAAAAAAAATTAAACTTTGACTCGCGACATGCTTTTGAATAAGCATTCCAATGAGTGGAAGACTCGAGATTAAAAGCTGTATAAGCCTGGAACTTTACGATTAGCCATGATTAAGTGATCGATATATTGTTAAAAAAAACGTTAGGTTTCGCTGATCAAGGAATTACTTATTTCTATTTTCAGAAGGACTTGTGAGGAGAAGAGAAAAAGAGAAGAGGACAAACATTGAATTAGGAGGGAAACTACAAAGATAAGACCTGAAATTATAAAATAGTTCATTAAGTAAAAATGGTGGCTGATAAAATATCTTAAAATCTGAACAAAATTCTCTCTTGGGATTTTATCAGATCGCATTTATTGATTGTCTTGAACGAACCGTGAAATTTATAAATATTATAAAGTCGATCTGAAATTGGCAGAAGTACTTTAAAGAAGATAAAATTCAGCCATCATTTCTAGGAAAATGGTACTGATTGTTTTGCAGACCTCACGACGGACGCAAATTTTCGGGAATCAGTCGTGTGTTAAAATTCCAATTATTTCACGTAGTATATTTAGGAGAAAAATCGTTAGATCGCTTTGATTTAAATTGGTGGGTTATTCAAACATTGGCTTGCTACAAAAGTAAAGACGAGCTTTCTAATTTATGTCGCGAATATTGGGCAAGTCCGCACACGAAATATTTTGAAAGTCGCAACAATCAGTACCATAAGTTACAACTTCAGTTGATGTCGTGGTGTTGTTATATCTTGAAGGTGGCACTGTAAGACAAACGAGCTAGGATGCCGAATAAGCTAAGTAAGGCAACAAAATGTGTTGACATTTTCGTTTTCTCTGTCAAACAACGCATCGCATCTATCTATGATTGTTTAAGAAGCCCAATTTTTTATTTACTTGAGCGAAAAACAATTTGAGCAACAAATCTGAGGGAATTTCGCTTTTTCTGTCAAGCAATGAATCTATCAATGATTGTCTTGGAAACCCAAATTGTTTTTCTTAATTTAATTAAAAGAAAAAACAACTTAAGCAACAAACTGTTTTGATATTTTCGTCTTCTCCGTCAAACAGTACATCTGTCTTTGATTGTGTTAAAACCTGAATTGCTCTTTTGAAATCTAATTAAAAGAAAAAGCAATTTAAGAAACAAAATATTTTGAAATTTTCGTTTTCTCTGTCAAGCAATGCACCAAAATCTGATTTTGTTAAAAGCCAAAATTGTTTTTTGTTTTTTTCTTTTTTAATTTAATTAAGAGAAGGAAACAATTGCTTTTTCACGTAAAACGCAAAAGAATTTATTTATTTGGTGTGCACTGGACAATTTCCAGAAGAAAACTACAAAATTTTGTTTAGCAAACAGCAAATCACATACGAGTGCCGCCACCTTAAAAAAGATTAACAACTTTGTTTCATCAACTGAAGTTCAGATGGCAAGGGAACACCAGCAATTCAATACAAAATTCAAAACATCATGTATGTGTTTTAGATAGTTCATACAGCAATCGTTAGATAACCAGATATTTTGTTCTTTTTGGTGGATCGAAAGCGTTACGAAACTTTATCTAGCTGTGTTCTCTTGCCGTTTAGTAAGCTAGCTTGCAGATAAAACCCTGTTGCCTGGTTACGATGATACCAATCGACAAGCCGCCGCGTGATATGAACAGGACTTTCAGTTATACAGACCACATAATCAAGAACTTTTTCAATTTGATTTCATAAACCCACGAGACAAAATTCAATAACCTGCGAGACTCTAACTGTATGGCAAAATCGATCAAATAAACAGAATCAATTGTCTGGTCTTATCAGAAAAAAGATGTTGTTTTCCGCTAAATTTACATAGTCATGAAAGAACATTAATTTTTGTCAAAATCGATCCAAAGTTACGAAATTTGTGCTCAATTGAATTAAATTGTCTGCGACTGTTTCATGGGTTTTGTAAAATCACTGACTTTTATTCGTGCTAACATTAACGAAAACAAAATTTCACCGTTTCTTTTGGGAAAAAAATATCGCTGATTAGAAATTAAACAAGGAAATAAACAAACAAACAAACCACGCAATTATTGTTGAATAACACTGATTGTCTGGTTTTGCAAAAAAGTTTCCACTACAATTTCTGATTTTTTTAGAGCCAATTAATTCTACATGGATGGAGTTTTCCGTGTCAAAATCTTGTTAACTGTCAAACAAAGCCGGCAAAAAACTATTGGAAAGAAAGCGAGGAAATCGTGGTTTTCTTGACAAACATTATTCGGCGCTGTATTTTGTAGGCTCGAACAATTCCTGATGATGGGTGGAAGAATGAATTGTGAATCGAAAGTCCTATTTCACCAAACAATTAAATTTGAAACATTGATTACAATCGAGTGACTCTGAAAAATGTTACATGTTTTCGAATTTCTACGTATATGGTACACAAATTGCTATACCAATTAAGAGCAAAGTTTTCACGAGAAATTTAAATACCAAAAGATTCTCGATCAAAAAAGTATTTTCATTGTCTTAATTGTGGTCTGTATAACCTTCATTGCTACTTGTATGCATTGACAAGCGCTAGGTCGTGTTCAAGGGTGGGTTAGGCTAAAATAAAGACCTTGAACCAGGCATTGGGTTTTATAATTTAGTAGAAAAGACCTTTCCCTGTTTCCACTCAATGTAACACAGAGTGTTTTGGAAAACAATAAATAACTTCGAGTTGATTTGAAAGTTCGATTGAAATCAAAATATTTCAAGTCTGTTAAAACATTTTCTCAATATTTTACAAACGTGGAGCAAAGCAAATGGAATTGTCATACTTCTGATCCCTTGTGGCGACAAAAAATACGAATTTGCTCATATCCTCGCTATAGATTACCAAGAAATATGAAATTATATTTGGAAAACAAATGAATAACTTCGAGTTGCTATCAGAGTTAGATTGAAATAACACTGTTTCAGCTCTGTTAAAATATTGTCGCAAATTTGTAAAACATGGAGCGAAGGAATTGAATTATGCTTCTTTTTCGCCCTTGTAGCGCCAAAATATTTGAATTCGCTTATGTCGTCGCCGCTTAAGCTTGCGGAAAATTGGATATAGAATTTTAATTGTAAATACGATTAAATTGTTCCAGTGTTCAGAAATCACGTAAGCCAGGTTTTTTGAAATTTAGTTTTTCATTACGTTTTCGAGTTAAATTTTACCTGTGTTACAAACGAGAAGTGGCAACTCAAAAGGTCTTAACTTTACAGTGCATGTTAACACCATCTTGTGCAAAAAGTTTGAAAACTTGGTTTCGGATATATTTGGTTGAAATTTTTCGGGATAGAAGGAGTGAAAAATACGCTTTACGGCTGAAAAATTTCGCGAAACGGTTGTTTAAAGATTTGTTTGCCATAATATTTTTGCACGAGGTGGTGTTTACATTTTTTTTGGCGGGAAAATTTCAAGGGAAGCCATTATTAATTTTTTGTCAAAAATGTTGTCAGGGGAAACGCTGTGCAAATGTTTAAAAATTTTCCCGCCAAAAGTCTTAGTATATATATAGGGAACATTTTTTCTTGACACCTTTTTATTGATTTAATCGAATTCTAATTTAAGAATATTAAGATAAGCAAAAGTAATTAACGGACAAAACACTTGTTATTTATTGAATTTACTTTAAGAGATAATAAAAATTACAATGAAAGCTAATACAACTTGTTGCGTTTATTGACTTAGTTTTAATTACAGTAAAGAGAGTAGATAACAAACAAGTGAATACAATTTTATTGACAAAAAAATAAAAATATATAATTAAAGAGTATATTAGACTGACGAAACCAACAACTTAGGAAAATTTTAAAAAAATTGGCGCATGCGTATCTTAGGCGCCCGTATTTTTTCTAACTTTTTTGGCGGGAAAAATAACAATTTTTTAACAGAGGTTACTTACAGCAACTAAAGAGAAAAAAAATTTAAAAAAACGGCGCATGCGTATTTTGAGCGCCCGTATTTTTTCTAAGTCTTTTGGCGGGAAAATTAAACACGGTCAAACCGATGTTAACAAGGAAATAACTTTTACGAAAAAAAAATTGACATGACATTGTGAAAGAAAATGTATCTTGCTACTTATTTATCTACCATCTTGGAATGGAAAAGTGTTTTTGCCTTGCGTCAGTAATTACTGCGTTGAAGTAATCCTGCTTGAACTAGACGAAAATCCGAAGTTCGAGCTGCGATCTTGGGTCATTAATTTACTTTCCACCACGTCTCCTAAAACTTGTTTATGGTCGTGCTTGATTCCGACTTGAGGCAGCGACGGGAAATAATTTCTCAGCAATCTGTAAGAAAATTAAAAGAGACAAATAAATACACTACTCAACAACCATAATATTTAAATCTTTAAACGTTAAATGTTTACATGTTTGTTGTTACATGTACTTCGCCGCTTTTTCGCCGCTGTTTAGGCGCTTTAACTCTGAAATGCGACAAGCTGTTTTGTACTACCGAGCGATACAGCTATGATATAGATATAATAATCAAAACCTTGTTTATCTTCTTAGCAATACCTTTAAGTTTTAAGTTTACAGAGCTTCGCCGCTCTTGAAATGACCGGTTTCCATATTATCATAAGTGGTCGCAATAACATTCGAAGAAAGCCCGTAAATCTTTAAAGACGATTTTAAATTATCCTCGAGACTTGAGCGTATTATTCCAAACCCGACAGATACTGGCCGTTTCCTGAAATGTTTCTGGGAAGTTTTCGCTTTGAAATTAATACATCAAGCTAGCAAAATAATTTAGCTTAAAGTGTAAATATAATATTTCTTTGACTACTAATTGCATCTAATGACGGTTATAATTCACTTGTCACTGAAACGAACGGGAAACTTGACCTGAGAAATTGTAACTATAGTTTTAATGCTAGCAGAGGACTTAAAATTTGCATAAAACGCAAAATTTTCCAAAGCTTTTGGCCACGTGCAGCACCAAAATGCAAATCAGATGGTGTAGAAGGTAGGAGGAGCCAAGTCCCTTTCATACTCTTTTCTGAAACTCATTAATAATTCATCGAGTTTGAATAAAGGAAATCATGACCGTGACTGCGTTTGGATATCTGATCTTACTTAGCATAGATTTTCACGATTTTATTTCTCCGTTTTCTCCATAGTTTTCGCTTCGATCGAGAAGATATATCAAACACTCAAGACAGTGTTTGACCACATTTCCAAACACCTCGAAGTTCGTCAAAAATACTCCGCTGCGCGTCCTATTTTCAACTCTCTCCTCGGTGTTTGAAATGTGGTCAAACACGGACTTTTTTGTTTGATATATTACTTAAATGTCGTTGTAAAGTTTCCAACGACCAATATGAATAAACATTAGCGGCCGCCAGTGATAATATGGAAACTGGTCACCTGGTAAAGATTGGCTGGACTCTGGACTCTGGGCTCTGGACTCTGGACTCTGGACTAGACCATCGACTAATTCTTATTCGACTACTCAACGAAGTTAATAATTAACTTGAGTTAAAAGTTGGCAATAAACTTGATCAACTGTTTATATGCCATGCAATACACCACTGGAAGCAATTTTGAACACTCAGCATGGCAAATGAGATCACGAAAACTCCACAAAGTGCTTTTAGACCCATATGATTTACCGGTCAAGAAAACTCATTCCAGTTTACTTGAAAACACCACCTACAAACCCATGGTGCAGACCTGGGCACTGACAAAAATGGCAGTCACCTTTGCTAATACCTTCGTGGTTAAGGATGAAACAAAACTCTTACACCAAAAAGAATTTAAACCACTAGTTTGGAAACGCTTTATAGAAGACATATCTTCCTTCTGGACAATAAACAGACAAGAGATAATGAGCGAGTAACCAAACCCCTTCAGACCCACGCAGAAATTTCTGAAATAGAAACGATTTTTCGGAAACAGAAACGGTCTTTCTACAGGTGAAAGATTCATAAAACAGATTAGTTCTCGATGAACGCCCACTTCCAAGCCCATTAAAACCATTCGATAAACGCACTTTACTTAGAGCCACCCACCAGGGGTGAAAAAAACCTTCATTCAGAGGAGAGTCGCTACGACCTCTCAGAACAAACTTTTCTACAACACAATTGAAGAGAAAACGTTCGAAACATCAACCCTCGCCTCCACGAGCGAGGCTAACAAGAGAAGCCTATGCAAAGGACCCCTTCACCTGTGCTGTTTGAAGACAGAAAGATAGATAGCTCTCCAACAAAGAAATCTTCCTTTTCATTAGCTCACCTAATTTACAAAGAGATCCTGTTAAAGTCGCTGTTTCAATGATATTCATGTAATTGTTCTTCAATGTATTGTCCCAGCCAAAAATGAATTTTAATTGAAATCGAAAACAAACTAGAGTGAAAGCCAACCACAAGCAAACCATTGTTCTTACTACCACATTCATGTCATTGTTGTTTACTACATTTATGAATTTTCCCAAAAAGAAATTTAAAATGCCAGAAAACAAAACAGATTGTTAAAAATGAAAGATATGAAAATATTCATGCCTCAAATCTTTAAATTTGGTGCCAAAACTGGGTTGCCTGCGTGTGGTAAGTAGCTTTCCAATGTCACAAGGTAGGACAATAGCCAGTCAAACTTACAATATTCCAACAAAATATCTTGTTCCTCGATAGATTTAACCTAAAATTATCGAAAGTATTAGAAGTGGCCAAAACTACAGTTCAATGTATTTTTGTGGAGGCCACTGTATGCCAGGAAATTTTCCAAAGTTTGAGATTGCTAATAAACCTGACCAAAAAATTCTTTGAACTTTGTAAGAATTTGTAACTTAAGCATGTGTATCACAATTTGAAAAATGGGGTAATATTGATCAGCCAAAGTATAACTGCTGGAAAGAGCTGGAAACTGTTGCCAGCCACCTTATGCTAATTATCATTCTTCATAAAGTAATTGAGTAAAAATTAGTCTATGGTCCAGTCCAGAGTCCATACTGCTATGGGTAAATGACAATGAAAGCCTTTTCAGTGAGTGAAGTGAAAAATTCAGTTCCATAATTACAGTTTTGTTTTAATCATTTTTACTATAATTTAATTAAAGCTCTTCCATTTTGCTGTAAATGCCCTTGTAACCAACAAGATGATAATTGATGAACCAAGTTTGAATAAAAAACATTTTTCAATGTTCCATGAAAAACACTTGTACGGCGACTGAGAAGACTTTCATTCAAAGATCAAGTTATCCTGCAATATCAAATACACCCCTAACCTTTTTTTCTCGATTTTCAGACTCCAGAGATGACCAGACTGTGGTCCTACACCATTTCAATCTCACTGCCTATCCATGTATAACCAAGCCAGTGTATAGTTCCTCACATGCACTTTCCACAACTGATGGGAGATCTACCCATACTCCTTGGGGGAGACATGAAGCATATCTGCAACTACAAAACAAAGCAATCTTAGTTTCACAAAGTGATGTAGTTTTATAGTGGTGTTTCTAAGACAGAGGGAGAGATTTTGTAATTTGGCTCTGTGGACCATTGCTTATTTCTTTCCAGGTCTTATAAAATGTACATCTGTACAGATTGATAGCTTTCCTGTATTTTAATTTATGTCACTAAGGTAAATAGTTGGTTCCATGTTTTCCAAATTGACTCAAGTTTGAGCCTAAAGCTTGTTTTTAAGTGGTACTATGATCATATTTTTACCCCTTGATTTTTTAGGTGTATCACATAGAATTCCACGAAAGAATAAAGACACCATTTGCCATTTGCAAATCTCTGCATTACTTCCGAAGATATTTGAGTTTGAAAAATGTGTAAAATATGCAATATTTGTCATAGTACCACTTTAAGCAACAGAGACAGTTGTTGATCGCCTTATAGGCCCTTTGCAGCTAAGCCATCACGTGACCTATTTTTCATAACATTATGGGCTATAACTTAACCAATGCCAGAAATGGAAAAAGCATGTCAAAAATATCAAAATGGCCAAGTTTGAGGCCCCCATCATTAAACAAGGAGATTTTATGACAGTCCAAATTTTTAAAAGAATGAGAAGATTTCTGTGGAAAAAGTTGCTGGAGAGCAGGACCTTGCTCTCCAGCAACATTTTGCATACGAATCCTCTAAATTTTCTGAAAATTCAAACTGTCGTATAAAGTTACTCCTTAATTCCAGGGGCCTCAAACTTGGCCATTTTGGTATTTTCAATGCGCTCTATCCATCTCTGGCATTCTTTAAGTTATAGCCCATAATATAAATATTTTTTAGGAAAAATTTGGTCACGTGACCCCAGCTGCAAAGGGCCTATTGTCAAGCACTTGTGGTATCAGGCTTTGCAAACCCTCCCATTTCTTCCGCTGTGCCTGTTGCAAGTGTGTGTTCAGGGGCACTTCTAAAATCAGCACACTGTCATTGCTATACAGGTCTACCATCGGTTTTTTGGCTGCTGGAGGGGGACTATCACATTGATCAACCAATTCATTCTATGCCTATGTGTGCTTTCTGCTTGCTTTGCCCTTGTAGGACAAGATCATCGCAGGTAAAGACATTGAACAGAGTACATTATTGGCAGTTAACTTGGTGCAGAAAAATCCAGTACCACAGCTGTTACTGGATGGCCACCTTGTGTTGAGTTCCCAGCTGAAGAAACAATGCTGGCACATCAAGGACATAATTCGTGGATGGAGGAATTTTCCATTTTTTCCCTCATTCTTGTTCATCATTTTCCTCACAGCTAGAAGGATCTGATGCAGTGCCAACTTCCGATCCCTGTACCTCCTACCCCCATTTTCCTGAAGAGTTTGGCTTGCTCATGATCAATCTTTCTGCAAACATGCAGACGCAACTCATCTTCCAGATTGCTCTACTATAATTGTGGCTGGTTCATCAATCTCTTGAGCCTCCAGGATCGTCTTCAGCCATCATTGGGCATACCACGGTTCTGTTTGTGTCTTGCCATTATGCACATCGTTGCAATGTATGTCCAGGCTCCCACCATGCAACTTCGTGTACCACTTGGCCCTTCAAGGATGGCAGTGCTGATTCCAAACATTGTGACCATTCCCCA
>Ga0126338_10000389_pt1 | contig 22910 bp, 12 predicted proteins | sample OrbCmetagenome_2_FD_92529 | JGI IMG/M metagenome (GOLD analysis project Ga0126338, IMG submission 92529) | Coral microbial communities from Petempiche,Puerto Morelos, Mexico - Orbicella C C metagenome | ecosystem: Host-associated > Invertebrates > Cnidaria > Coral | place: Petempiche,Puerto... | reverse complement strand
GCGAAGTAGTTTTGAAAAAATCCCCGCGTAAACCCCCCCCGAATAAACCCCCCCCCCCCCCCGATATAACCCCTTCTTTTTTTAAAAAAAGAATTTTTGCCGGAAAAAAGGCCCCCCCCCCCCCCCCCCCCCCTCCCCCGATATAAGCTCATGTAATGTATAAGTGCGTTACTTTTGCGTTTCTTTACAAACATTAAAATTTTTGATCGAAAGTTGTAGGCATAAACAAGTGGCTGTGGAGTAACAATAAAAACAATAATTACAATGATACCAAAGAAAGAGACAAATGTTCATGCATATATAAAAACGTGAAAGTGTAAAAAAATGTATTATAAATGTAATAGATCTAGATGTAATGGTATTCTAGCTTTAATTCGTTTCTCAGATACGTTTTATCTCGTCGTTCCGGAACATGTTTTTTGTTACGCTTATATATGCCCCCCCGGATATAAACTCCCTCCCACCGCCCGTTTGTAATCCCATCTAAAACCCCTTATAAAGTTATTCAAGCCTAGGGCTTTAACGTGTGATTTTACGGCACTATGTTTTCATGAATATCTCACTGTAATGTATCTGGGTAAGGCTTGCAAGACCCTGTCTGAGACCAAACGGTTTCCTGCAAAATTCGAGATTCTGAGGAACTCTGCAATTTCAAGATTGTGAGACATGGAGATTCTGAGACTATGCTTTAAGACCCCGAGACTGTTTCCGAGAGAATAGCCGTGCAATGTATCTTTCGTGGTGGATAAGTCATTTCAAGAATAGTTGTTACTTAAAACGACATAGTGGAACCTTCTCTAACATAACTAGCCATCTCTCCACAGCAGCCATTGGCATTAATCTGTCATTCTTATTGAAACTCCTGGCTTCCTTCTCATAACAGCAACTTAATTTTACGTTAGGGTGACTCGGCCGTACGTGTTGTAAAGACGGGTTCAACTGTGATCACGTGGAGTCTAATGAAGCAGGCCTCAGGACTGACATACTGTGTTATTGATCAAGCATGAGGTCAAGATGGCTGGATAAATTGATCTATATGTAGGATTTTATATTGTAAAAAAGCATCGAGAACATCACAGTTTGATGAGTTTTTAGAGAGATTCATTGTTATTATTGTATTAACAGTCAGAACATTTAATTTGCATTGTTTTGTTTGCCTGAATCTAAATAAAAGCAACGCGATGATTGGATAACATTCAGCATCTTAGATAACGCAGTCGCTGATTAGTTGGTTCTAAAGACCTAACCAGTTGCTAAGATATTTTCCATGGTTGAGGGTCATAGCGAGGAAACAGTCATACCTTAACCATTAGTACTGCATAAATTAGTGGCAGCTATTGAATTCTTCGATGATTGGATAATATTCAGCAACTCACATGTAACGGAATTGCTGATTGGTTGCTCCTTAAGGCCTAACGATATTTCCGTGGTTGAATGTCATAGCGAGGAAACACTCATACATTAACTATGAGCCCTGCAAGGCTAAAAGAAGAGCAGAAGTTTCCATTTCACAGCCAACCAATCACCTAAAGACGAGCTGTTATAAACGTCCAATAGAAAGCCACATTTTCAGACTCTTCTACTCCTTAGTTAGATTTAATCGCCGCCCTTTAGTTTGGGTTATATTTTACCACACAAAGTCAGGTAGGGAAAGTTTCAGACCTGATATATAATTTTTTCAATTTGCAGTGAAACCCGAGCTTTAATTCATACTTTTTAGGGTTTGATCACTTGAGTTCGGGTGCCATCTTGAGTAAAGCTTGAAAGCGGTTATTCAAAGGTTTTCAAAGGTAGGTTAGACCTCAGTAGTCCCGATAAAGTCAGCATAAACCATTGCTTATTGCTCAAATGCCAAACTTTCAATTCCTGGCGAATTTAGCATGTTAGAGGAAAAATTTCGTCTTTTGATCTAACTAAGGTGCATTGATTTCGACAGCACAACAACACTTATCTAGTTTACACGTAATTGATGGTGAGGCGCGGTCAAAAGCACGCTTTTGAGGAAAATCAATAGAATCGAAGGCCATTTTACACTTGTTATCAAAATAACAAGGTTAAACTATCAGAAATAGTTCGCTGAAAATGAATATAATAAATATTTAATTCTGCAATGAAATGAATCAAATTGGACATTAGTTACATCAAGGCTTTTAATATAACTTAGGACAGAGATAACTTAGTAAGCTACACTCTTTATTTTTCATTAGAATATTGTTTTTTTTTTTCGGCAGAGGCTGAATATTCTTATTTTTCTGCTGACTTTAGGCTGAAAATATTCTTGAGAATATTCTTAGATTATAGCGTGTGACAATATTTGTTTTCGAATGTATTTGATGTCCGGATGGTGTTAAAGTAATTTTGGAGCCAGCCTGCGGGCATTGAAGCCTGCTATCACGCACATAACTTCTTGGAGAAATGGTTATTGGCATCGAACAAACGGCTAGTGCTGTTTTGTTGTTGTTGTTGTTGTTGTTGTTGTTGTTGTTGTTGTTGTTTTCCCGTTTAGAGAAAGAAAGAATGTTTATACGGTTTAGTAAAAACACATAATTGTATTGTATTTACAAATTTTTAACATACATTATATTCTTTTCAAAATGTCAACCTCGGGGTTATTCTTAAAATGTTCTTAAAATTTCACAAATTTCAGGCTCGATATTCTTAAAAAAAACATATTATAAAAAATAAAGAGTGTATTTAGAGGTGTGACCTCTTCTCTATTCATTCTAACTATGGTTAGGGACTCGTGATGCATGCTTCGATGACCCAAACCAAAGAAAAATTTGCATAATGGAAAAACATCACGTTGTAACCCTCTCTAAAAGTTTGACTAAATTTCTTCATTTTCGAGGGCGTTTTCTTGCGTGAAGATATGCAACCAGAACGACAACCAGACATAGCCTTAATAATAATAATAATAATAATAATAATAATAATACTTTATTCATAACGTTATTTCCCTTTAGCTCAATAGCGCTTTACAATAATTACAGTCCCAAGTTTCCAATTACAAATTTTACAGATATAGTGGTAGCTAAAAACGTTACAAATTCATATATATATCTCAATTACTCTTGACTAATAATAACGGTAAAAATTTAGAAATATGTAACGTGCTAGGGTCGCCGCGAAGCTCTTCGGAACGTCTCACAGAACTGGCTGAGAAATGATATACAAACAATAGTAACAATGGGCCCTAGCCCTAAAACAGCAGAGCTTCGTGCTAACAAGATCCAATGAAGTTAGAGGTCTTAGAGAGCTTCATGACAACAGACATGCTAATCTACATTATAACATTTATTAAGAAGGTGCGTTTTAATATGGGTCTTGAATTCCAATTCCTTCTCCAGTCAGTCATGTTTGAATTTCACAGTTCACCAGATTAGGGCTGTCATGAACTTAGTCGGAGAGTTCACTGCAATCACTAACACTGTAAAGTCTGACTACAAACTGCAGTTAATGGTGTTGATGTGACGACAGCCAATATTGAGAGATGATGTCAATTCTGCAATTTGCATTTTTGTCCCCGCGCAATAATAGTACCCCCGCGTATAATAGTAATGAAATATTGGTACCATCGGTGGTGTTATGCGAATCGATCCCGGTTTGACGAAACTGGGCGCGCGCGGTGGTCCTGTGTGCTAAGACACTCAAATATGGCCTTCATAACGATTTTAGCGCGATCAAGCAATTTCGCCTCGAAATGGCGGAGATTCTAGGACAAATTTAAAACGATTTCAAAGTTCCTGAAGATTTATTTTGGGATTAAAACAACCCAGAAGGTACCGCAAGTAATTGAGAAAGTAGTTTTCTGAATTATCTCGAGATTCGAAGTGGAGAATTCTCGCTAAACGATCGTACGTGTCGATTCGCTTGTGTCCGAGATGTTATCGCATGTTTTTAATTGCAACTAAACACCCTTCCGATCGGCAGTTGTATTTATTTATTTATTTATTTATTTATTTATCACAATTCATGGCGCTAAAATAATTGCGTGTAAACACGAAACAATACGCTCCTAAAAAAGGTCAATGGATAATCTGTAAAAGAGTCCAGAACCCCATATAACCTGTGTTTTTCCAGGAAGTACGTTTTGTTCCCTTTCAAACGAGAAAGAGTAAACTGCTCTGCTGTAAATGCTTCATGAGATATTATGTAAAAAATATCATGTGTTAAATTTGTCCTTTAAAACTGTCTGGAATAGAATGAGTTAAATAGAAGGTGTTGGTTTAGTTTACTTAGTTGATTGTTTGGATCATATTAATGATAAATTGCCTAAGTTATAGGAACATTATGAGCGATATAGTTTACAAAAAAAGAAATAAAAGTTTCAGTTCACACAATGTTCAATTGTTTTCAATCAGCACAAAAAGAGAAAACGCGGGCAGTTTTAATGTGAACTATTACTAGTGTTAATTAGACAGGTGTTTTGATGTTTTCGCATTGTTATCGCATAATGTGAATTGTTTCAAAAAGTGTGGACTTAGTTCATACTTTGAAAAGGAGGCTTTAAGACTTTTATGATAACAACTCTTTCTTATAATATTCCAAGCAGTGGGAATGTAAGTATAGAAACTTATTTTTAAATCAATTTGATTGTAAATATTATTATATGGTAATTATTACTATCATTACTACTAATGGGGCTGAATGTCAATTGGGACATCGTCCTGTTTTCTGCTCCAGTTGCTAACGCCTATGACTTATTTATTATTAATATTATTTTGTTGTTTTATTATTTTGGTTTCCTATGTATAAGTATGCAACGAATTCAATAAAGTTTAAAGTTCTGTACTTTTTATTATTTCTTTTTCGCCACTCTGAATCTAGATATATTATTGTTCTGATTCTTTCTCTTCAGAAACTTTGCATTTGTTTCATTGCCCTTGGTGCAAACCATGAAGACTGCAATTTGTGTGTTCATCACCGCTCTGCTGATCCTATCTGCGAACGGGTTGCGTAAGTACACTAAACACAAGAACACAAGGAGCGCTGACCATTACAAACAGACATCCCTAGAATATTCTATTCTTATGACATACTATAAAAAGTTTTTTAAAATTTCTTTGACCGGCTTTTGTTTGGAATTCTTGTGAACAAATAACGCACAAGCAGATGGGTTTTTGCAAAACAAAACAAAAACATCTCATGTGGTATGGTCAATCACAAATCATAGGTGTTGAACGGGATGGATGAATATGATGAAATGAGGGTTTCTGAATCAGTGGTGTTTAATTACACCCGCTTTCAGTGTTCCGTGCATAGGCGACATCTTTCGGTCATCTTTCGACATGCTATGTAAACGGCTGAAAGACCGTTTAACGGTGAAAATGACAACTTTCCAGTTATTAGTGGAGGAAATGGCAAATAAATGATAATCACTGACCTCAAATGGCTGAAGAAGATTGTGGACTTTGCATGTTTCCCGTTTTACGGGCAATTCAAACGATTTAGGTGTAGTCGATTGGCTCTCAATAGAATTGGGCCGCTGCCGCTTTTAATATTCGCAACGTGTAAACATTCAAAACAGTAATTTATCCTCACTGCATATCCATTGTTTCGATCACGTTAGACTAACTTATGGGAGGAATCCGCGACCGCCTAAGCAAAAGATATGCAGCAAGGCCGGGTGAGAAGTGGTCACCGCCACCAGGGGAGGAGGGAGGGGCGCAAAGCGTCTTCCCACGGCAATCTTGTCAAACTGCGAGATTTCGCACTGCGCAGCCAGATTTTATGTTCGAAAGGCTGCAAAGGATCATACTAGACGTTACTAACCTAGACCCTTGGGATTAGCGGAATGTAGCGCGTTATCGCGATACGCTCATTATATATGCAGTGAGAATAGTCGATTTATTTCTCCCAGAATGACTTCTTGAACTCGTAACCTTAGTTTGATGTCAAGATTCTAGTTTTCAAATCTTTACCCTGTCAATTCGTTTTAAATCCACTTTCAAGGGCAGCACGCGCGTTATTAGTGTCGATCTATTAAATAGCTTTAAGTATCTACTTTTATATTTACATTAACAAGTCTCTGCGCTAAAAGACAATGTCTGATTTCTTTGTTTACTTTGATTTAGTTTTCGGTAAGAGAAGTATTGAAATGCCTCACGAAGAGAATGAATCGACAGAAATAGGAGACCAAGATAGAGCGCTTCGCAAAGACCCGGATTTGAATGCGGCTGCGCTCGATGAGCGTCTTAAGTTACACCGAGAAAACGTTGCCGGGACATCAGCATCATTTTAAGGCAAGTTATATCAGGTACACTGGATAACACGTTTAGACAATGTACCGAGAAATAAGCCCTTGTTATTGTGTAAAATGTCCGTAATTAACATAAAAATGGTGATGAGCGGTGGCATTGAAAACGTTAATTACGCAGAAATCCTCATACCAGTTTCCAAACCAACCTCGTCCCAGGCCTTTTGCTGGATTTTCTACGTACCTAAAGTTTCCGTATATCAGATGTACGTAGTGGCTAATGTGTTCACTAGTTAGTTTTAAACTCTTAAATGTACATAGTACATATAAGGTTTTCCTGTCTATTTCTTAAGCCTTGTAAGGCTTTTTGTATATTATAATATAGATAGGACCCTGCGCGCGCTCTGATTGGTCGAAAACCCATGTTTTATCAGAGTACAAAACATAGAAAAATCGTGTTTTATTGTTTTTCTCCACATTACTCTCTATATCATAAAGCAAATAAAGAAGCCTAAGCCGTGTACTGATTACACTGTGTTAAAACACTCCTGACATTTGAGAACACTCGAGAAATGTAGAAAACACTCGCCTGCGGCACGTGTTTTCTACATTTCCCCCCCTGTTCCCAAATGCCCGTCGTGTTTTATCGCAGTGTAACACACGGCTTAGGCTTCTTTATTTGTTTAATATATCATGTTTTGCCGGATCAGACAGTTGTACGTGATAATTTCTAACGTATAATATTCAGGTTACTGATACATTAAGAAGACACGACTGATCATCGCAGTTATACACAACTTAAGCCTGAAAAAAAATTCATGTTACTGATACACTGTCCACGATTAGTTTCTTTTATAGCTAAATAAATAGCCTGAAAAGTTATTTTCATTAATTCAATCACTCAAATAACAACACAAATTTGTTTGGTTTACTTCAGAAACGTCAGAGCAAAGTCCAAGACTGAGAAACGACAAGTGTTTCATTGGTGTGGTGCCTGGGAAAATAAGGGTGTGGTGTAATCTTTTTAAGGGTTCAAATAAAGTTGTTAAAACATAGGAAATTGCCGTGTTTGGGTTATTACATATATCTTTCTGTAATATCGATAAGAATATACTATTGCTTAGCAATCCTACTGACTAGAAATGAACAACACTGACTCAACCGTTCTGCATCGACTCCCGCACTGTTGTACTTTTTCTCTCTGTTAATCACACAAAATAATATCAATACATAAACCATATTTCCTTTGATTGCCGTTGCTAATATTTGCGAAATTTAACACAAAAGTTGGGTTTTGTGCCCAGGAAATTCTCTTTGAAACGAAGTCCTCTTGCATGACTTCAAAACATTTGCCACGCACGCGGCCGAAAGCAAGCTACAGATTGATGGCAAGTACCGCTTTCATTTGAATAGTCACACATCGTTTTGTTACATCTATAGCATTTAAGGTCTTCAGGTCTTAAAGAGACGCAGTGGTAAAAAGTCAATTTTTGCCGTTGGTTTTCAAACGGAGGGTTTGTCTCGCATACATGGATAGCCATTAATATGGGCAAAGAGTTGTCTTCAGCACGAACTTCGTCAGTTATTGACTTCCTCTCTATCTCCACTTCGATTGAGCTTTGCTCTTGCACCCTGATTCGTCTCCATTCTTAAAAGACACGAAGGAAAAGCAAATGATAAATGCCATCAAACTATTAGTTATTAACTTTGTTTCCTATTTTAAATCCATTAATCTCCCTAAGACCAAGAAGTGACCCCTTTCTCTCGCTAAACAGCGAATAGAAACGATAAGGGAACCATTTGGTACCGCATTTTCTGTTATTTCGTTAACTTTGGAGAGAAAGTGACGCAGATAAATTAATAGAAGACACAATAACAGAAGCTCTGCCGATAAGACTGTGGCGACGTTAAATTTCTTGAAGTTTGTCGTAAATATTCCCCCTCAGTCGACAGTGGACCGCTTTGTCGATAGTAGTAAAATTGGCAAAACCAGCCCTGCCTTTTATGCCGGAAGGGAATGAGAACTTTGCAATATACGAATTGCTGGCACATACGTGCGATAAAGTATTTGCCTCTTTCGTTCTCAAATGTTACATCAAATTCCATAAATTAGTTAGCAGCTTTTATTCCATGGTCCAAACACAAGGATCGAAATACCTATATAGTACAATAAACAGTATAAAGTGAACTATAGACTGCGAGCAGTCTTTCTTTGCCTCCAAAATCCGTGGGTAAGAAAGCAAAACAAGTGAACGTGCGAGCGTGACTGTGAGCGTGATGTGCGAGCGGCGATGACACGAGTTCATTATGATAGTCAAGGACTATGGCTTTATCAACAAGCTTAGTTAAAATCATATTGGACATATTGTACAGTATAAAAACAGTCAGTACCATATAAAATTGCCGCTCATTATTATATCTCTCAGTTACTACGCGCGCTGTGATTGGTCAATTTGGCGGGCCGTACTCCACTGTACGGCGCGCTAAAATTTAAACCTGTTTTCGTTGCCAAAATGTTTCGTGATTTATCGCCAGGTGTCCTTAACTTTTGTAGCAAGTAAAAGTCTGGAACTTTCTTTTACTTTAAATTTTGTATTAAAACGTGCTAACGACTTAACAGTGATTTAATAGACTCTTTCTGCTTTCGACGTGCGTCAGAAATTTGAAGTCTTTCCGTGTGAACAGAAATCGTTCCCGAACCCGTTAGACACACAGTAGAGATATAATAAATACTTCTTAATAACCGAGTTTTTCCCCTTCGATTTATGGCTTCGTTTCACGCTTTGAAGGGGAAAAATTCGGTCCGTAACTTACAGTGAAATTGAATTTTACACGACTAGCACTGTTGTTTATTTGCACATATTGCGAGCAATACACGGTGACGAATCACGTTCAATGAGTTTTATCATTCACTCTCTCTACATGCTTTCGTCTGATAAGTACAGACTTCGTCAGGGAGACAAATGGATCGAGGTTGCGTATAGACACTAAATTTTGGCAGTTTTACTAAGGCAGAGTGCTTAAAACTGACCGAAATCTGTTCCCGAACGGACGGCGCGGAATCAACGCTGAAATTAGCTAAAGATGAAATTTATATTGCGCATGTGCTAATAATCCCTAGGTTGTGGCGGTTTGAATCAGACCTATTAAGTTGTACTATAATGCGTTGCTGCGCAGCTCTGTTTTCACATTCTGAGTTAAAATTAAATTTAGGAATTGACCTGCTCCTCTTTAAAACCTCTATTTAGGTTCGCTCTTATTGATCTGCACCTCTTCTGTTCTCAGGCCTAGGGAAATTGTTTGCGTTCTTTACCTATTGTTTCGTTTGGCCAGTAATAAAGAACCTTGTTAACAGCGCTGGTCGCCCCAAATTCAGAGCGGTAACTTTCTTGTCCTAAACCTTAGTTCTAACCGAGTTCAGCACGCGATTGAGGTTTGAAAACCACAACTTCTTTTGAGCTCACAGTACGTGTTAACAATGCTGTGACATTGGACATACCCACTTGCGTTACAATCGATATACTGCACCAATCCGCCATGAATATCAACCCACGTGATCATGTCATCGCGTGACACAACAGAGGTGGTGTAACGCTGTAAGTCGTGTAAAGAAATATCAAACTTTGCTCGGCTGAAAACTTCACCGAGGCTGGAAAACGTGACAGTCGTTACTTTTTGTCGACTTCCCACAATCTTCGCCAGGCCACCACCGATGGAATGGCCCGTGAGGAGAATGGTGCTCCCCGTCGTTCGATTTATTTTCTGCACGTATGACTCAACCGAAGAGAAAGCAAAATCCTCGCGATTATTGTGCAGCAGTCTCTCAAGAAACGATGACGCGGTTATGTAAGACGTCACGAAGTTCAAGGGAAAAGTCTGCTTAGGTAGAGCCACAGAAGTCACTTTGTAACTGATAATCTCACTCCAAAGTTTCAGGTATTGAAACCATTCCCGAGAAGATGCGGTTCCCCGTATACCAATGACATGAACTTGAGTGGTGCCCTCGAGTAGGTGATAAAACCTGGGATTTCCCCCTGATATGAAGGTAACATTCCACGTCCCACCTCGATCAAGAAAATAACCGTTGACTGATTGAGTAAGATCTCGTTTGTTCCAGTTCTTCTGGTAAGCGATATACGAGAGATAGGCCATATCTGCAATGTTTAAACGTAAAGGAGTCCCGTACATTTTGCCGCAGATTGGGTACTTAGCCGAATTTTCACTGATAGAGAAATCGCGTGTGTCCCGCGTGTGATTGAGAGGTGGGAAATTGCAATCTTTATCACAATGTACTTGCGACGTGCTCGCCAAAATCATCACAGCAAGGTAGGCAGCGATGAACATCAAAGCAAAACGTTTCTTTATCACAAAGTATTCCCCATTAGGTCTTCTACAGCCTCGAAAGATGACGTATAAAATGAGACAGGCGGTAAGAAACGGGTAGAAAAACGCAAAGCAAACCGCCCCAGTTGACGCCCCGACGAGTGTGAACGACACAGGGGAGAGAATTGAAAACATAACAAACAGAAAACGCATCGGGAGTAGGACTACAACGTAAGCTTCGTGGCTTTCCTCTCTGTAGCAGAATACTATCAAACCAACTGAGCCTATCACTGCCACAATCAAAGCTGCAAACCAACACACTATCAGACAACTGCTGAGAAAAGTCATGACGCCAAAGTTCTTATCTGCGCAAGCAGCGTGGATACTTGAGCTCAATAAGATGGCGAGGAAAATTCCCACTTTGACTACTCTGAACTTGAGAGATCTTTTAACAACAGCGACTTTTATGATTTCCCAGAACAACGAGAACACGAAACACACTACGAAGATTGTGCAGCAAAGGAGAATTAACATACAACACGTGTAGAAATTCTGATAATCCATGGACTCTCCTAGCGGTGAAATCATCTCGAAAGTCATTTCCAGTGCACAGTTTATGGCGAAGCTGAAAGCTGTCACAAAGAAGGACACCAGAGAAATGACTATGGTCACGTGAGATATCGGATAAAGGGTTGAAAATAACCCTCTGAGGATCTTCCATTGCAAACCTTCACGGCGTGGAAATATCTGTAAGAAACAAGACATAAATAGAAGTATAATATCTTAATTTGCCGCCGTCGCTGCCAATCTCCCCACCCCCTCCCCCCTCCCCTCACCTTATTATAAGCTATGAAAACTTATTGGGGAACGGATTATTTTTTGGAACATGAAGGTTATTAAAGAAACGATTTTGATTCCCACGTTTGGGGTGGTTAGTTTACCGAAGGGCGTATCTTAGGGACAGGTTCGCTTGTTATCGGTACTGTACGATTTCAAGAACTTAACGAAAGCTGATATAGTTTCTTCACAGGTTGCCCAAACTCACAAATGAGCGTCCCTTTGTGCTCTATACATGACAAACCAGCGAAGCTAAAAGCCGCCTAAATTGCCATAAATTGGCCTAAAAACCTCACCGGGAAACCAAAACACACGCCTGAAGCGAAAGAGGTTTATTTTGTTCATATTCCGTCGTATCTTTTAGGGTTAAGAACATAACATTTTCCTAACACAAATCCTTGTATTTCGACTGTTGCGTAACCTGAATGTATAAGGGACGCTCATTTGCGGGTTTGGTTAACCTGTGGTTTGTTCAGATTATAAGTCTTGTACTACATGTATAGACCTCTTCACAGGATATTGCATGAAAGAGACATGCTGAGACTTAAATTCTCCTGAATTTAAGCACAACCGTTGTTGAAACGTAAGTTCCTTTAATTGATAATCCCTCTTAGTTACGTAAGCCGACCAAAATGACTTCAAGGTAAAAATGGTCAAATATAAGCCAGTAAATTTTACGGTATATTGTCAGGAGCTCTTAATTATAAACACGTCTTGGCGCGATGAAACAAAGTACGTGTATGGAAGTGGTACGTGATGATAGAAAATTCAACGCTTGTCCTTTCAGGCTGGTCACGTTGACACCACAAGGAAATGTCAAATAAAATACATCCAAGCTCTCACGGATTCACTCATCCTTATTCCTAGGGTGTCTCTGGGGTGTCTTGTCTTCCCGTTAAGAGAGGCGAGAAGGAGACCCTGGAAATAGAGTTGAGAGAGACATTGAACCCATTCTGAGACGATCACATTTGGGAGTGGCTCCACTGGTCCGCTCTGGAGAGGTATCCAATTGCAGCGAGACCAGCGCGACCAGCTAGATATCCATTAGACTGGGAGAAGTCTCTGTTTTGCTCGAAAATCCGTAGGGAAGAACGCAAAGAAGAATGCAACACAAGTGATTGGTTGTGAACATGCAAAGCCGCGAGCCACAAGTAGCGCGGGCGTAGGAAGATGAACAAAAAGAGAGACTGCAATGTCATGTCCGTTTAGGGTGAGTTGACAAACAGGGGTTGACAATGTTTCAGACTTCAAAACTGAATTTCCTGTCTTTCGTATGTAAAACAATCAGTCCATGATACTTTGTGTTCGCGAGCCGGACAAATTTAAAAAAGGAAATTATCTCATAATCCCGGAACAATGCCAGCGATACTCTTTTTTTGTTTATCAAACCAAATCTCAAACAGGGTCACGTATTAAAAGAAAAAGTCGAAAAAAATTGAAAAGAAAGTTAGAGAGCCTGTCACGGCCTTCTTTATAACTGACTAATGAATTGAAACTTTTCTTGTGTATTAAAGTTCAAATTCTTCTACAACAAGAAGAAAACAAGAGAAAAACGAGGACAACAACACTCACTCCCTTTCAGCTTGAGCTGATTGTGGCTCATTTGTAATATTTGCTGTTGTTATAATACTCTGCGACCCCGCCAACAGATGAAGGGTCAAGATACTGGCAGGGAAACGATCAGGGCTAGACACTTCTGTGAAGGTGTATCTTTCTTTTAATTTTGTAGGGTTATTGTAGCCTTGAAAAGAAAATACACTGACGCTTTTGAGAAGTGGGGGAGAGAAATATTTGAGAAAAATAAGGACTGAAGGGAGTAAGATTACGGGAGGCGCCGAAATTTGAGCTAAAAATTACTCAATAGCTAACTCGTAATGAAAACACCAAACGTGCGATTTAGGAGAATCATATTAACTTTTGACTGATAGCATAATGTCTTGGTCCGAAAACCGATAGTCTGCGAGAGAGACACGTCTGCACTAGATCGCAGGCTAGAAAACCGATTGCTTAGCCGTGAAAATTGGCAGGAGTGACATTAAGGGTGCGTTCCTTTGGGGTGATCTGGATCAGGATCATTGATCCAAGATCTGTCTGGATCATGGTGCATCAAAGAAACCGATGAATCCACTCTGGTCATGGATTCATCGGTTTCTTTGATGCACCATGATCCTGATCCTGATCACTCCAGAGTGACGCACCCTAATTTAGCAAGGTAAAACTCCGACATGAACGGGCCACATCAAGCTTACTAGTAGGAACTCATCCTCCAGAAACGCCCCTAACAATAACCCGGGAACAATATTTGTCTCGTCCATTCGATTGATCTCAATCTAGACAGTAAAGCAATGACCAACTCGGTAGCGAAACAAAATACTATGTGAGCTGTTCGTGACGTGCTTTTAAACCTAAATATGTCGTTTCTTTCTAAATAAGTAACTTCTTACCCGAACAGTGCTTCTAGATCGAGGACTGACAAACAATGGAGTGTTCTCTTCTTCTTCCGTCAATACAAGGATATCTTCGATGTGTCCTTGGGCCATACCTTTTTCTTCTGTGTCTTCGAAAACTCTTAAGTTTTCCGCGCTAACATCATTTCTTCCTGTTATTTCTGATTGTGGAGCGAACAAGCATCACTATAGGCTTACGTGGCGCTGTGACTGCAAGTCAAATCTCGTTATGAAACACGCATGCTAAATTGCACAACTTCCGGTATAACAACGTCTAGCGTGACATCGGGGCGACTATTGTAGGTCAACTGTGGACATCTCATGAACGAGTGACTGATGCATTGCGTGACCATCGTTGCCAGCGGGTGAACGTTTTCCCGTTCCGCTGGACAGGGTAACGAGGGCTCTGAGAACGAGATTGCGTAGTTCTCTGCTAGAGAGAGAGCAGTATTGCCCATTTTCAAACGCGCGCACCGAGTGGTTAATCTCCTTTATCGCGTTTAAATTGCAACTTTATGATTACAAAGTTTTTTTGCTCATGAACTAACCCCAGGGTCATTCGACTCTTAGCCAAATTCTCTCTCGTTCCAGGATTCTTCCGGATTGAAATTAGAAACACTCTCAAGTGACTGGGGTTTCATTCCGGGAGTCTGGTCATGAGTGACGTCACGGAATCAAGTTGAATATTTTGCTTGTGTACAAATCCATTTTTAGATAGATTTTTTGCCGACGGTAGCTCATGGTGGTTCTACGTCTGGGCTGTAACAAAAATAGGCTCTGGTAATTTAGCAGAGTATCGCTTGCTATTGTATTGTCCTGCAGGACCAGTAGCGCACAAAAAGTTTCAAAAGTTTAACGAGCTAGTAGATCAAAGCTGACAAGATGGCTTCAGATCAAGACCTGTTGTTCAAGACGCTCCTCATGTCCATTTCAAATCAACTCACGACAGAAGACCTCGAAAAAATGAAGTTCGGTCTTGAGTTACCTCAGGGCACCTTAGAAGACGTACAAAAACCGTTCGAACTCTTTCGTCGAATGATGAACGCTAAGTTATTGTCTGCCGAAAATCGAGGTCACTTGGCGTCCCTGTTGCAGTTTGCTGGTCGATTCGATTTGTGTAACGAGCTGATGCAACACCGTGTGTCCCAGTTTGGGCCAACTGAAGGTGAGTTGAAGTTTACTGCTAAAAGTTTAGTCTACTTGATGCTTCTGATAGAGAATGGCATTTAATAGCTAACCCAGAGGAACGTACTAAACGTGCTCTAACCTTCGTTCTCACTACACATCTCGGAACCGTGAAAACTCGAGCACTATTTACAGCTCGTTATTCAGTCTCAAGTTTAATTAAGTTGATGAAAACTTAATGGCGTTCCTAAGTAACGAAGTCACGCGAAGTAGTGCCTCACAAATTTACTTCCAATCTAGTAAGGAAGAAAGTTGTTTCATCACAAATATCTGCTAGGTAGCTTACTACAACAGCGGAAGTCGATAAAGGGATTTCATGCGTGACCATAGTGAAATTACTGATTTATTGCATTTCAAAACGTATTTCAAATATATTTTTTCTCGTTCATTGTATTATTGAGATAGTTCTGGTGGCTCGAGTTTTATTTGTTTCGATGAACAAGTCAGAGGAATTGGAATTTTACTGGTAAATGCGAAATTGATGGGAGAGTCCCTATGCGTCATGACTGTCTATTGTTCACGTGCTCATTCATGAGTCGAATGTTACTAATATTGTTCACGTTCGTTTCCAGTCACGCTATCGTCCAAAATGCTTGTAGCAGTAGTTAAAATTGACAACGTTGGCAGTAGTAAGTCATATTGTGAGTTTTTCATTGTGAAATAATCAACCTTATCCGAAGAAAAATCCTTTTATTTTGTTGAGAGTTTTGCGCTTTGATTTTATGCTAGAGTAATTGTGACCAATTGTCGGATTCCTCGCGTGCTTTACAGAGACCATGACGTCATAGATCACGCTACTGCAGCGGAAAATTTATATTGTTTGCATACCGTAAGTGTAACAATCCTTATGAACAGTTTGTTCGATCACATGTTTGCTATTCGATTAAGTTTAGAGAACGCTTTAGTCGATTTTAGAACGTTTCCGTTAGAACCTTAGCCATTCAAACACGAATTCTGAATTCAGCTGATCCGGTCGATCGTTTTACAATGTAATTCCCCCTTACAATTGTCTACGATGCAGTTTATATCCCGGCCAAGACTCTATCAGAAACAGTATGATAACACTTTTATCAGTTCCGACTTTAAGCTACAGGATTTAGAGACGGGTGTTGGAGAAACTCGGCGTTTGTCATGCCAGTAGAAAAATGAAATTCTTAAAAATTGTATAATAATATGCATGATACCAGTTTCGGTCTACCCTCCTCCGAGTTCAGACTCCGTCAAATGCGCTAGCTGGCCCAATTCAAAACGGCGGCCGGTTGCGACTCTCGACAAAGAGATAATATCAAAGAGAGATGGAGATTGGGGATAGACATTGTAGCAACCATGTAGCCGTGACAAATTCAAAGACAGTGCGAGCGAGCCCTCCTGGTGGCTAACTAAAAAAGGAAATTTGACTACACTGCTTTATGCATGATATTCAAGGAAAATGTCTGGCCAAGTTTGACCCATTCCATGTTAAGATTAATCTTGAACAGACGAAATCATCCTTGTGCAAGTCTTACTTTCTTATCTTTTTTTTCCTTTTTGGAATTTTAGATGCCCGTCAGTGCTATGCCGGAGATCTCCCTTGCAGGCCTCCTCATTTTTACGGCAGGAGCCAAACTTTGGATGAAATTGTTGAGGTACTCAGTAAAAACAATGGCCAACGCCTTGTTATTATAACCGGCCCGCCAGGCTATGGAAAATCCTGTTTAGCGCAAACAATTGGACACACGATGCTTGAAAAACAATTCAAGGTCATCTTCCTGTGCTTACGCGAGATCAAGGCTGTGGATAAGATGTCTGCGAAGATTCTACTTGCCTTAAACGTTTGCCAGGGACTGGCCAACAAACAGTGTGACTTGGCTAAGTCGCATTTAAGGTCACTGACCACAAAGACTATATTAATTCTTGACAACGCTGAGGATCTTCTTAGTCAAGAAGACACGAGACATGATTTTAATAATTTTATTGACCACGTGGCCAAGTTCGCGAAGAATGTCAAATGCGTCATTGCTTCAAGGGTGTGGTGCCCAGCCTCCTCTCGCCACCCGGTCAAACTGCTCGCTTTAGAAAATGACGCCGCAGCGGAACTGCTCCGAGTGAAAGTCCAAGAATGCACCATGTTAACATTAGAAGACCATGAGGCCACGACTATTGCAAATCTTTGCTTCAATGTCCCTCTCATTTTGAATGCGGCCGCCGCCTACTTAGAATTTGTTAGTCCGCAGAAGTTGATTGAAATTTTGGAAGAAAGTTCTGCTCCTATAAACTTAGCTGATATGGAGGATTTGTCGCCGGAATTTAAAATGAGGCGCTTTCTCAAGGGTTGTTTGCAACAACTCGGTCAAGAAGACCAGGAAGCCCTGGTCTCCTTAGCGGTCTTCCCAGCGGCGTTTGATTATGAACAGGCAGCGCGCGTGTATGATTCACCCAGGCTTGACGTGACTTTGATGCAGCTAGTAAAGAGGTCACTTGTCCACTGTGATGTGAAATCCAAGCAGTATTTTGTTCACCAAGTGATTCAACTTTGTTGCAAGGAAAACGCCAAGAACGACGAGCGGTTGTGCGCGTGTTACAACAAAGCACGAGAGAGGTTTGTTGAACATTATTTGGCCCTTATCACAGAACTTCATCGGGGCTTTCTAAGCAGAGGCCACATGCAACAGAACCTTTGTCGTTACTTTGCAGAGGAACAGTATATTATACAAGCAATTTGGTGGGCGGCAAAGGGTGGTACAGCGCTCGCCACACGCTGTGTAGAGATTCTCAACAATGCTGTGATTTTCTTAGCCAAAGTCATGAAGAGGAGTGAATTTGAAGAAGTTTACGAGCTCGTATTAAGCGCATTGCAAGGCGATTTGCGTTTAGTTGCCGACTGTCTTACTTGCGTCGGTATAAAACAAATCTACAGCTGTGAATGCCATCGAGCATGCAACGTCACGTCAGAGCGAGGCTACAGGGTTCTACAGAGAGCGTTAGAGATTTACGATCAGCTAGACCTGACCGAGGGAGAGCTGGTACTACAGTGCTACAGCAAGATCGCCCGCTGCATGGCCAAGAATGGAAACCCGTCAAGAGCACTGGAACTGAGTGCACGAGCTCTTGAAGCGCGGGAAAAGAAGGGAGAAGAAGAACCCCTGAAGTATGCGGCTTGTTGCAACGACAGAGCAGGTTTGACACGCTCGACTTCTTCATCGTTATTTTCTGTACATGTTACAGATTGCGTACTCCGGTTACAATTTTTCACAACTGAGTGAACAAACGTTAAAGGAGCTACTTGACGGATTGCGCATCTTGAAAAGTCTAGACTAAAGTTTTCAAGTTCATCCTTTATAATCCGTGTTAATCTTCTCCATCCTTAACCATCCTTGTTCCTTTGTAGTTTACTATTATTTCTTTGGTGTTTTTCTATCTTAGTAAACTATCATGCCGTGACTGAGCTCCTTTAGCATTGCTGTACATGCATAATGTTGCAGACAGTGGATAAAAGTCAACATTGATGCGTGTCATATTGAAGTTTGTCGACAGAGATTTAAAATGTTATACACAATGCCGTATATTGTAGGCGCGAATTAAAATTGTTGCGCATAATTTTGCAGATACATATAGTAGACACGAATTTAAATTGTTGCGCACAATATTGCAGTTAGTAGACACGAACAATAACAACAACATTTATCTGTACAGAAAAAAGGAAAGAAAAATACAATTATTTGAAGCTTATAAAATAGTATTAGCTGCCTATAACGATCATGAGGCTAAGAATTTAGATTGTTGCACACTATGATGCAGATTATAAACACGAGATAAAATTGTTTCGCTCAATACAGCATTTAGAAGACATGAATTAAAATTGATGCGCGCGATGTTGCAGAAAGAAGACACCGATTTAAATTGTTGCGCACAATACTGCAGCTAGTACCCAAGAGTAATACAACTGTTGTGTACAATGCCTCATTGGTTCATGAAATTTAAAATTGCTGCGCACAATCTGCAGGTAGCAAAATATTTAGTTCAATGTTGCAGGATTATGACGCAACTCTACTTCTGAAGGTTAATGATGTGATGGTTTGATTTCCATGGGCTTTGCATAATGAAGTTATTTAAGCTGTTTTTGTTTTTCTTTCATTAGTTGTTCAAAGCTCCTTGAACAACCACGTGGAAGCCTTGAGTCTCAGAGAACGCGCCCTCAGTGCCTATATCGACCAACTAGATGATCATCCGTTCACTGGAACGCTTTATAACTATCTGGGCAATGATTCTCTCGCGCTGGGCAACTTTGATAAAGCGGTCGAGTATTTCTCCAAGGCGCTGATTATCAGGAAAAAGGTTCTTGGGTTTTACCACCAAGAGACTGCTCGTTCTCTCCATGATTTGGGTGTGGCCTACAAAATGAAGGTTAGTTTGTTATTTTAAAAGCTTTACTACTCCTTTTAAAAAGTAGTCTTCGCCACAGCTGCATTTTAGGATGTCACGCAACGCTCGCAAAATCGGGTTCGGAGGAGACTATGTAAAAAGGAGGGGAATAAATAGGTAAGGCCCTTTTCCTAATAGTTTTAAAATGCATCGAAGTCAAGGTGTAGAGGGGTCGAGTCTCTAAGCCTGATTGTGGTCCTCTCGGTATGACCTGGGGCAAAATGAATACCACGCTGACATAGAAATTAAACCGCCGGTATTTTAGTACTCTTAATCTCAGAGGAGATAGTTGTTCTGGTGTTCCTGATCTGTTGACAGTAACAAAATTTTGCTTTCATTTTAGTCGCACACTTAGTAGCGTAGTTGATTACGTCCTTTTCACCCCAGCGCGCACGTAGCTTGTGAACCATGCCTTGTGTGACGCACAGAACGTGTACGCACTAACAAAAGTAGGCACCGTCCACAGTGGGGTTGGTGGGGTTGGTGCGCATTGTGTGCACCTCTCCGAATTCTAATTACTGTTTCACTAATGCCTTCTCTTTGATGTTCAGGAAGACTTTGGGAACGCCATGAAGCAACTTGACGAAGCGGTCGCGGTTCAGGAACAGTTATTTGACGTCCCACACGAGAAACTCAAATCACTGCAAGAAAAGAGTGAGTTATGCTGTCGGCTGAATTTACCTGACTGTGAAGCAGCTGTTCAGGAACTACAAGTGAAAATACAGGATTGCAAGGAACAGATGGCACAGGCCAAAGAGTTCAACAACGTGAGACTGGAAAGAATTATGAACTTTGCCAGCAACAATAACGTCATTCCGTAGAATTGCAATTATGGATGTTTCATCAGTCATGGAACAGAGTCAGTTTATATTGGACTACGAGTAGTCCCTCTTTCGCTGAGTCCGTCATGCTTGACGCGAAAGGAAACCGCTTGAAAAAAATGGCCTCGCGAAATCCTTGGGGCGAGAAGCGTGCTATTCGCAGCCCCAGGATTTCGCGCGGCCATTTTCTCCTCGTGGTTTATTTACGGACTCAGCGAACGAAGGACTACTTGTAGTCCAGTTTATCTAACTCATGGTAACCGTTGTTTGTTGTTTGTGAGCGCCACTCGTTTTCCAAGCCGAACCTCACCCCTGTGTGCTCACCACTACGACTATGTATTATTACTTTAAGGCTGCAAAGAACATGGAACTGATCGGTCGCGAAGAAACTGATTAAGACTGGGAACAATCTCAGATTTCTTTCTCAGAGATTTAGAATTTAAAAGTCAGCCGAAGAACAAATCACTTCTGCATGTTTGCAGACCGTCAGAAGCCAAATTGCAACATCTCTCTCTTCAGGTGCCCAGCTGAGGACAGTTGAGGAAAACAAGTGCTTTTTTCCGCAAATCTTGCGCTCTTTCCGAGTCTTATTGTCCAATCAGAATTAGCGCGCACAGTCTTAAAGTCGTGACACCTAGCAACGTAATATCGAGCAAATACCACGGACTCAATTCATTCCTCTGTCAAAAGATCATCGGATGAAAAAACTGCGCCTGATTCACCTTGACCGAAAGTGTTTGGAAGGATAAATTGAGCCAAAGGGTACAAGCAATATGAAAGTTTTTCCACAAGCTTAGTTTACATCGTTACCGATCGCGATTAAAAAGTAGCGGCTAATTGTGATTTTGTAGTTTTAACTGAGTTCGTGCCATACGAACGCAGTTAGAAGACTAAGTGGATGATCGCATGTACTGCCAAGTTAACCTAAGTTAAATTCATATATCAGGAGGTTTTCCCTAAGTGTCGTGACTTATTTTTCATGCGAGAGTCAGACATCAGTTTTATAGTTGGCTTGATAATTCAATATAGTTTTTTGCGGACTTAAACATGTAGATGTAGATGTAGATGTAGAAGAACCTTGTTCAATCCCTGAACTCTCCTTTCCTCCCGCACTTTTCAGGGGTTGAACCCAGGCGGGGCCATGCAAGTTATTCTGAACTCTCATTTCTTCCCGCACTATACAGGGGTTGAACCCAGACACATGCATGTTATCCTGGACTCTCTTTTCTCTCGCCTGGGTTCATCCCCTATATATATAGGGTGGGAAGAAAAGAGAGTTTAGGGACTGAATTAAGGAGAGACACGGCCAGAAGTGCGTTGATGAGTTCTTGTCGAGAGCCTTATTTAATATTCCATTTGCTATTAGAATTTGTGTTGTAGCCGTTGTATCGCTATCTACTCTACGACAGAAAAATTGAATTTTTGCTGAAGAGTAGACGGTTGTAAAAGGAGTCTAGGTTGCAAAATTAAAAATAGTGGTAAACCGACATACTAAATGACAGGCTTTTACGTAGCTTGTAAGAACTGTGAATTGTAACTTATCTTTATCAACAAAACTTTAAAATAGAAATAATGTGAAAATAAGTCCGTAAGTAGGGCATATTCCTATGTCACGTGATCAGGTTATGTTGTTAACCAGCTTCTGGCACGAAGACATCCTAGCTCGTTCCCAGTCATTTCTCAGCGCGCTGATGAGCAACAGTATTCTCTCTGTTTTGGTGATGCCATTCGATATAGTAGAGTCCTCCAAACAGGTACAGGAACATGGGCAAGTAAAACTATACAAGACGAAGATAACCCGAATCTTGTTCGATAGCCTCTGGATCCGAATCTTATTAAAGGCGGCAAAAAACGAAGCGAAGGCTGTCGGTGCGAAAAGATGCATCATCGCAATCGTTTAAGTGTCTCGATGTGAAGGTCCCTAAAGAATACACCGTGACACTTTTTACGATGTTCAACGTTTTACGTAGGTGGTTACAAGAAGTTAGGCGAATGTTGACAACATTTCACAGCTAGGCTATCTGTCAGGTCAGGATCAGATCCTGATCAGATCTGTTATGCAAAGAGGACAGATTAAGTAGCCTCCCACGCAGGCGCTCCAAAGATCAAGAGCGTCTGCGTGGGAGGGCCTGGGAGGTTACAGATAAAGAGGCTTTCCCGTCCATTGTAAGAGTATTGTGACAATTGAATGTCAATAATATGCAAGGAAGAGAGAAACGTTATCTTAGGACAAAGTGAAATTTTGGAGGTACTAATCAAAATTGGTGAAAAGTTGGTTTTTTTTCTGGTGTTGTGGAGATAAACACTGTATAATTTGGATAAACTGTAATGCAAGGACCACTTGTACAAACAGCAGCGGAGTGAAGCCGGATCTTGGTTTGGATCAGGGCCAGCAGTGTAAAATAAAGCATAAAACCAATTGAAAGGCTGACCGGACTGCTGAAAAGGGTAAATTTAACGCCCAATCTGTTCCCGAAGAAGGTTAGTCCCGTCTAACCAAAATGTTGGGCATTAACTTTACCCTTTTCAGCCGTCCAGTCAGCCTTTCAATTGGTTTTATGGCTGCTGGTTTTATGCTGTATAATTACTCTTCTTTGCTATTTTTTTTTTTTTTTTTTTTTTTTTTTTTTTTTTTTTTTTTTTTTTTTTTTTTTTTTTTTTTTTTTTTTTTTTTTTTTTTTTTTTTTTTTTTTTTGTTAT
>Ga0126338_10000388_pt1:7500-22938 | contig 22938 bp, 10 predicted proteins | sample OrbCmetagenome_2_FD_92529 | JGI IMG/M metagenome (GOLD analysis project Ga0126338, IMG submission 92529) | Coral microbial communities from Petempiche,Puerto Morelos, Mexico - Orbicella C C metagenome | ecosystem: Host-associated > Invertebrates > Cnidaria > Coral | place... | reverse complement strand
GTCGCAAATCGAAAAACAACGTTATCAGTTTTGGTGCAAAAACGGTGGTAAAATGGTCCACTACGCCTATGATTGATCAAGGTCCATTTCTAGGCTTCGCCCATAATTAACATCCAACTTTTCCCGGTAGCCAAAAAAAACATGCAACGCAAAAGGTAGCCAGAGTAAAGGGGCCGAGAAAAAAAGAAAGGAAAGGGGGAACAAACAAAATTGAGAAGGGTTAATGGCAAAAAAAAATTAATTGGCTTATGCCCAGAATTGAAATACTGTCCAATTTTGTACCTAATCCTCGAAAAATCTCTCCTTTTGGTAAAAAAAGTTTTCTTAGCAAAACTTAGGCTTATTTAGCGTCATGGTAGCCAAAAAATCTGACTAAACGGTTAAAAACGGTATTTTTTGGCGAAAGTTTGGTATTCAAAGGGTTAAAACATTAAACCAAAATAAACATGATATATACTAGTTATTCAACGCTTTGTAGTGGTATACCATGGAATATCCCCCAAGTCACTAGAATTTCCCATGCCATAGAAAATACAGTGGACAGCACAATCAATGCGATTGGTTGTATTTTCTATGGCTTGGTGTAAAGGTTTAAGTCTGCATACGAGCCAAGTGGCCCATCAGGTCCGAGCTCATCCCGGTTTCAGTAGCATGAAGCGATTAGAAGTATTTCTACTCCGCCTGGATGGGATGCCAGTCCATCACAGGGTTACCCACAGCATTAAATTCGTCGGTACCAATTTATACACCTGGGTGGAGAGAGGCGCTGTGAGAGTAAAGTGTCTTGCCCAAGAACATAACATGATGTTCCCGGCCAGGGCTCGAATCCGGACCGCTCGATCCGGAGGCGAGCGCACTAACCATGAAGCCACCGCGCTTCCCAAGCATAAAGAAAAGTATTCAGTAATGTTTACATTCAGTTCATTGTTTCATTACAATGTTTTGTTTCTTGGGTAGATACGGGGACATGACACCGCTGACGTTTGGAGGTAAAATTGTGGGTTCAATCTGCGCCATTTCAGGTGTGCTAACTATAGCTCTTCCAGTGCCAGTTATTGTCTCAAATTTCAACTACTTTTACAAGCGAGAGGAAATTAACCAAGCTCTGGAAATGGCTGAAAATGGCGAGTGCAGCAGAGAGCAAAATGACGACGACGTCTTCAACGGACCCGTCACTAGTCCCTCCGGGCAAATGACTGTCAGTTCACCCAACTCGTTTGGACTGGAAGAGGTTCGAGTTAAAACCGAGACGCCTGTTTGATCACGTAGTTGTGATGATGTAATCATTTCCAAGAGTGTCCGTGATGGCCAACTGTTTGCTCCAAGTTTCATCAAGGCGGTACATTATAAAAATACACTATTCAGAGAGAGCTTTTAGAGACGAGATTTGAATACTACCAAGAAGCTTAAGAGGCTAAATAACTGCGTCGGAACCAACATGGTGAAATAAATGATCACTAAAGAACATTACAACTGAACCACTGGTAGATCGCATATATTTTACAAGGTCGTTACCATGCTCTGCAGTGTGTTACAGCAAGAAAAGATTATCATCTCTTGGTTACATTAAGGGGACATTATATAAGAACTCCCGCCATGCTTTATTGGCATAATGAGAATTTCAACACGTGCACGATGTTGAGCTATGTGCGTAAAAAGTGCTAATTTCTTCGGGATTTTCAAGTTCAGCGAAGGACAAACTTTTAATCACAGCGGATGTCTGGCAAATAGTTTCAATGTATGTCACTTCAATGCGTTTATTGGAACTTTAAAGAACATACAGTCATGGAATTTGATATTGACTTGAAATTCCAATATAGAGAAATGGTGATTTTAAAGAATGAAATCTGGAGAATTAACATTAGTCTTCACTATAACAAAATAATCCTGTCCAGGAAACATTTTCTCACTGGCGGTGTTACGGACCTTTTTGAAGCTCAATTTTCTGGAGCAGCTACAGGATCAGCAACACAATGTACAGTTTTGCAACAATTTTAACTCGCTATGTGGATTGACATAATAGCTATTAGTACCTAATTCTTGGAAACAAGAGAAGATGAGTTATGCTTCAGCCCACACCCCTCCTCCCTGGGTCCTTCATCTTTCCTAGGTGGAATGTAATGGACCGCTGGATCATAACGGAGTGATACTGATGGTGAACTGATTCATATTTTCTTTAAATGAATAAAGTAATACATACTAATTAATTCAATTTTAAAGAATAAACTCTTATTGTCGTTGATGATTACACATAATCTGATGATTACCCCGAACCAGAGTAAACAAAACATTTCTTATTGATCACAAGCAAACGACAAAAGGTTAGATCAAAGTCCTTTGGTACTAGCATAGATTTCGGGTACATAGAGATATGTTTGGTTTCATCACTGTCGAGGAGAAATTTCGCTCCGTGCGCTTTTACCTTTTGAACGAAAGATGAATTGGAGCTCAAACTGATAAGTGTACGTTTGCTAAATCATTTAGAATGCTATTTTCGAACTTTGCTGAGCGACTAAACATACTTAAAGAAAGTGAATAGCGATTATTTTGAATTTTAATCAATAATCAAGTTTCGTTGGCATCCCTTATTTTATTTTAGGTGACCGGGGATGGGGTTAGTTCGGGGCAGAGGGTGCTAACAACAACAACAACAACAACAACAACAACAACAACAACATAACAAAGACAATAGCATTAAGCATAAAACCAATTGAAAGGCTGACCGGACGGCTGAAAAGGGTTAATTTAAAAAACCATTTAAAAAAAAAACAATTTGGGCATTAAATTTACCCTTTTCAGCCCTCTGGTCAGCCTTTCAATTGGTTTTATGCTTTATTTTACACTGCTGATCCTGATCTAAACCAAGATCCGGCTTCACTCCGCTGCTGTTTGTACAAGTGGTCCTTGCATTACAGTTTATCCAATATTCTAAGGGATATGTAATAAGCACAGTAAACATTGTAAAGGCTTTCGTGCGGTACCTTAAAGCAGTACAGGTCATATAAGAAAAACGGAAGGACCTGAGAAATGTAGTGATGATAAAAGTAAGCCAGACAGACGGGAAAAATTTATGCTGAATTATGCACTCACGTGCGTTCTACATTTAATTATGCAACGTGCACCTCTCGTTATTATAGCGGCACTTCCGGCCCATTACAGGCCTCAAATTAAGACTCCAGTGGATATTTTCTGAAATTTTTGTCGCAAATGGGCAGTAATTTCATTGTTTCCTGCTAGCTAGTCCCAAAAGGGCTTTATCTCATTGATATTTATTCATTTATTTTTATACAGCTATACGACATTATTTAACTCAAGTTTTATTGATATGATAATTATGGTCCCACTATGTAAAAATTCCTTGTTATACTGGTCAGCTACCTATTAGTCTTGTATGCATACTTAACGTGAAATCATCACGCAATCTTTGATGGAAGTTGGAGGGGAACAGTAACGTGACAGACATCAAATAGCTGGAGCTTAGTTGAATCTAACGCGCGCTCTTATTAGTTGATTTATGGTCACGTGGCAATGGCTTAAAATCTAGATGCCTCCCGGCGGGCAACAATTAAGAATTTTTGCCCGTTCATTCACTAACCAGATCAGAGGTTATTTTGATTTCTTCTTGCCTTATTACTTTACACTAAACGTCAGCTATATAACAGAACACTTAATTACTGGTTCCTTGGGAAACAGTTTTCTCCCCTCGAATCTCGAAGCTTTCCACGACTTCGTGTCAGGAAACATCGAGATTCTCAAGGGACCAATGAAGCGTATTATGTCTGTCACATTGGTGTTTCCAAACAACAGCATAAACAAATAAGGCCTCTGTGACGCCATAAGTCTTTCGCCTCTGTTTCATAATGAGGCTAAGTGCTTTGCGAAATAAAAAACCCTTTTCAGCAGCCTTCATATTGAGGCATAAAGTCATTTCGAATTTCAAAGTGACCTATTTTATGGTGGTTCATAGCTTTTAAAATTCTATTATTATGGATCTGATTTTCTTATTATGCAAGTGGGACCAAGCCATGGTGGCCAAAACGTAGTGCAATAGTCGATTACTAGGTAAACATACTTTTTAAAACGTTGTTTCAATCTGTACATAGTTTACAAGAAGACCCGACTAGAGAATTTTATTAACATTGACAGGCTTTGCGCTGTCGTCAATAGGATGTCACATTAGTTTCTGCGGCATTGTGGCGTCAGAGAGCTGGGACATCGGAGTGGGGAAATCGTTGGCTTTGTTGTTTGATATCTAGTTTATTAACCTCGTCATAACTGTAAGATAACAGCAGCTTCAATAAATAAATTTCCCGCTGTGCAAGCTAGTTTGATGTAATACTTCTGCCAGTGCATGAAGAGAAAGCTTCTTACAAGCTTATGATATGAAATGATATGCTGGATCCGTTTCCAAGTCACTACAAGTTGTGGCAACGAGGAGCGTTACCCTTTTAGCCATTTTTTCCCCACTGCACATGTATGCTTTTAAGCATACGTACATGCCTCGTGGCCAAGTCAGGGAGATCAACCAACCTAAAAATAGATTTGGTCTGACTATTTCCTCCTCTCCTTGATTGCGTGCGTAAAAAAATTGGTAACAGATGCTTCGAGGATTTAACACATTCTCATTTTTGTCCCAGTTATCACATATTCTCTCTCGTTTTCTACCTCCCTTGTTATGATGTTTGAACATTCAGTTACTAAAATTATGGCGGCGAACTGAAACGGCGGAAACTTATTAGTATGTTTATAGCCACCGCAAAGAGTGTGGCTGTGCGCTTGAAGGAAAAAAAAATCAATGTTTATCTAACACATTTTTCCTGTTGATTTAAGGACGCCTCTTTGGGTCAACAAGTGTCGGATGAAAGCCAGTATAATAAAGCAAAAGTATTTCATAAGACGTCAAATGTTATCAATTTTAATACATCCAAAATAAAAGCGATAATTAGACAACAGGGCTTTGTTGGAGGGTGATAAAACAGCAATGATCTGATTTTTGTCAGTTGTCATTTTTGTCAGCTGTCAGTAACTGAACCACATGTGGCCCACAAGAGCAGTCGGATAATATAAGCCCTAAGACGGGGGGCAAGGAAACAGCACTTGAAAGCTCTTTCCTTCTCAATTAGACACTGTTTCACCCCGTTGCCATCCAGAGTATTGTGTTACGTCGCGTTGGTGGACTAAATCAAGACCTATCAAAATCTTGAAACTTCTATTTGAACAGCGAGCGGAAACGTTTCGTTAAGGAACTTGCTAAAGCAGTGTCCTTATTCAAGATTAATAGTTGGCGTTTTCACATGTAACGGTTTGTTAAACTTGATGGTTTTGAAGGAACGTTAGCGGATTGTATATTGCAGTTTTTCGCAGTCGACAAATCGAAGAGGACCAGGAATCGAAATCACAACCTTGGTAAGTCAACATCTCAACACATTACAATTCAATTGTGTCAGATGAATTAATCAATTATACCGCCATTGTGAATCATATTAGCTGACTGTTCATATTAGAGTCACAGAAAAGTTTACGCATTCGTTCATGCTCACATGCACGACCCGTGGCAAAAAGAAATATATATTAGCATATTTCTTTCCGGTTAGATAGATAACGTACCGCAAGTCACCCTAGGTCACGCTAAATCACGCAAATTTTTTTTAATTTTCTTCCTTTCTTGCGCCTGTGAAAGTTGTCGTTGATGACACCATGACTATATAACAGACAGAGCATTAATGGACATTCTTTATCATGCTTTCTTATTTAACAGAATATTCCGGGAGATTTCTTTCCAAATGGGGCCAGAGAAAAATTATGTTTCGTGGGTTGAATCTCTGTTGACCTCACAGATATTACTTAGGTTCCCTTCAAACATTTCCAATTTAGTTCATCCATCCCTTCTTTGACTTAACTTAAAATGGTACTTACACCTCTTTAAGTTATGAGAAATTTTAATTTCGAAGTTCACTAGAATGCTGGTCATTCTTTTTAAGTGCCTAACAAGTGCCACCATGGCAATCAAAGCCAAGGAAGTTATGCTACTGGTGTGGAAGTCTCAGTCACATTTTGGCCAACTTCAACTCTGTGTTTGGTTGATGTCTTTTTTGGCCACCTTGATCGGAATAGAGATACTTCATTCCAGAAAAGATAATTTCGTTTGCAACGGCACCGTGGAGCAGAAGAGCATGCAGTGTCCTGACAACCCCTCACTGGGTGTTCAGTTAGTTTTGACGAGAATTTATGGCGGCGGTTTGTTTGCGATTTGGTTTCTGTACACAGTTTACATCGTTCCTAGACTCTGGCGGTTCCGTAGGAGAGAAAACATAACTCCACTATGCAGTCTATATCTAGCATATTGTTTACATCTGTTTGCAAAACTTCTCTTCAACGGTGCGATACTTTTCATTTACATTTTCTATGCTCATCGTTCATTCCCGGCCCGTCTGCAATGTGTTCTTCAGAATGGGACACAAAATGCTATTTGTACTGACAAATTTCGTGTGGAGAAATCTGTCATCCAGACTACGCTGCTGTTAGCACTTGCGGTTCTTACATTGTTTTGCCTTGTGGAATTCGCTTACATGTTGCATCTTATAAGGTCGAGAAGCAGAACAGTCTTCATCGGAGACGAAGCTCAACGAACTGAACAGCTCGACAATGGATGCTGGTGCGAGTGTGTAATGCCAACGGATCGACAGTTCAGCCTGTTTCGCCTTCACTTGAGGGAGATATGTCAGGATCCTGTCAATGCATTAAGAATGTACTTTGATGACATGAAGAAGTTCTACTTGGAGAAAACCGAATATATCGATCACTTCTACTTGGAAAACACCAAGGCCTTGAAACTAGACGACATCTTCATAAGACCAGTTTTATCAGAAGCTAGAAGCTCAAACTCTATTATGAGAAATGCATCTGTCCAAAAGGAACTGGAAAACTGCGACGAAATTTCTAGCATTTTGATAACTGGAAAGGCAGGAACTGGGAAAACTACTTTTGCACAGAAAATCGTGAGAAGGTGGGCGAAAGGAGAATGCGCAATTTTGACCCTGACCAAGATTGTCCTTTGGCTGGACTTCACGACTCTGGAAGACACAACTTGCACTGTTTCCCTCGAGGAGTTAATCAGCAGTCAACTTTCTTTGAATCTTCCTAAAGAAGAACTCCTCGATTTTGTGAAAGACAATCCCAAAACGATTCTAATCGTTATTGACAACGTCAGCGAATCACATTTTGATTGTCAAGAGACCGACTTTGCCGACAGTTTTGAAGAAAGAATGCCTTTGTCGGTTATGCTGAAGAAACTTGTTACAGGAAAGATATTGAAGGGTGCTACACTTCTAACGTGTTCCAGACAAACACACAGCAACTCTCCAGATTTTTCCGGCTTTAGAAGTCGAACAAACATCATGGGATTTTCTCCACGGGAAATTAAGGAGTATGTTAAGGTATATTTTGCAAATGACGGTTGTGACAAAGACGAGTTGGCCACATTCGTGTTGGTGGAGAGTTTAACAGACAATACGCTTTCCGTATGTTGTGTCCCATTGCATTGTTTCTACATGTGCTCCTTTATGCAGTGGATCCGTAACTCTCACAGAGCATCTTCATTGGAGGTAGGAGGGGACATTCCAGAGACTGTCACTGAACTTTACAAAGGGATTGTACAAATGAGTATCCAGTTGCAGCGGTCAGCGTCTGCACCGCTCAATTTTGATGAAACTGCAGACTTGTTACCTTTACCCGGTGCTCAGGAGAACTCAACAAGGACTTCAAGCTCATCAAAGGGAGCTGCCATGACAGACACTCAAGTTTCAATCCACACTGAATTAGAGTCAAGAACACAGTGTGTTCCTCTTCACTCATTACTCGGGATTCCCACAAAAGTCTGCTTTCTCGCAATGAAAAGTGTCGATGAAGAGAATTTCACCTTTGGTGGTGAAAACCTTCGCTCAATTTTAACGCAGGAAATGATTTCCATCTACTTCAAGCCGATTGCGATGCCGAAGGATTGCGCGGAAACGCATTTCGCCTTTCGAAGTGATTACCTTCAGGCGTTTCTAGCAGCCTGCTTCGTTGTCTCAGACCCTTCACTAAAGAGGTTTGGAAGCTTGGTCGAGCAAGTTAAAGAAGGCGATTCAAGTAGGCGAGACGACATGCTTCAGTTTGCCTGCGGTCTTTTATTTGGCGAATCACAGGCTTCCGACAAGAAGAAGAGAGAAGCTATTCATCTTGTCACGGAACTAGCCAGCGTATTTCAACCTGGCAAAAGGAGACAAAAGGAACTGCAAATTGTTATGATCAAGTGTGTTGCCGAGGTTAAAAATGAGAAACTGTCACGTAAAGTAGCAAGTAAGATAATCCCTTCTGTGGGGTTTCCTTGCTGCGATGTTGGAGTTGAGGAATGCTCTGCTCTTGCGCGTGTGCTTGGCGTCTCTCCATTTGCGTCCATCAGGCTTGTCGATTTATCGGATAACAAGATCAGTGTCATGGGCACTCGACAGCTGACTCAGAAGTTGCTGCTTCCTGGTAAAGGCCCAACCGAGGAGTTAAATCTGAAGGGAAACATGTTGGAAGATGAGGGACTCGAGGAATTGACCGAAGCTCTCAAGAAGAAGGAATGTCGACTGAAGATCCTAAACGTAGCTGCAAATGACATTACAAGCTCAGGTGTGTCGAAGCTATCTTCAGCACTTGAATCAAACACATGTTTGGAGGAACTGAACCTTAGCTCCAATGAGATCTGCAGTCAAGGAGTTGCGCAACTTTCCACGGTTCTCCGGAAAGAGAAGAGTAAAATCACAAGGTTAAATCTCTCCTGCAACAAGCTTGGAGATGACGGGGTTCCTTTTTTGGTGTCAGTTCGACAAACCTCGCTCAATCTGGCGTGGAACAACATTGGCATCGAAGGCCTTCGTTCACTGATCTCCATATTTCATACCTTGCAGAACCTGGAGCAACTTGATTTAAGTGGAAATATCATTGAGGCAGTTGGGGTGGAGGCTCTGTTACCCTGCTTAATGGTTCCAAGTTGCAAACTAAAGTGCCTTGAACTAAACCACTGCAAATTAGAAGATGAGGGAGTCATCCATTGTGTAAAAGTGTTAACTTTTCCGCAAAATCAAATGACATGTTTAGGCCTCGCTGGTAACAGCATCACAAACGAAGGAGTTCGGAAGATAGCAAAAGCCCTTAGTTCTCCAGAATGTAAGGTGAAAAGTCTAAACCTAAGCTGCAACGTCATTGGGGACGAGGGAGTAGAAAACCTTTCACTAAGTTTGGGTAGCCCAAACTGCAACCTTCAAGAACTTGATTTGAGTCATAATCAAATTGAAAGCAAAGGCTGCAAGAGTTTGGCTGCAGCAATCAGAAAGCGCAACTGTTTGGAGCGATTAGATCTCGATGGCAACCATGTCGGTGACGAAGGAGCGACGCAATTACTGTCAGCACTCAGGATCCATAACTGTAAGCTTCACAGTTTGATGTTGGATGGAAACGAAATTGGTGACGGAGGGATCGCTGTCCTGCCGCATGCATTCAGAAGCCCCCACTGCAAGCTGGGCCGTCTTCACTTAGGAAGAAACTTGATCAGTCCTTACAGCCTTGAAACTTTTAACGAGGCATTGAAGAGTCCCTTCTGTCACTTGGAACAACTGATTTTGAGAGACCCTGCTTTAAGTGAATCATTTGAGGCAAAGAAAAGCACCACAGGCACTAAGCTGACTTAAAACTTTCCTGTACCAAAAACGTTTGTATTATCCCTCTTGACAGATGGTCTGGATAGGGGTTATCATTTAACCTTTGTCTCGACCATCAATAGAAGTCTCAGTCCACTTGTCAGCTACGCGTAAATTTTGCAGATCCCAGATCTCCCATTTCTAAGCTGGCACTTAAAATTTTGCCCATTTCTCAGTTAACAGTTTCAAAACCGAATCCAGACCATCTTCACAAGAGACCAAATTTGGAAGTTTTGTTAAGTAAATCTTTAATTTGAAATACATATAGTGAAAGAAAAACGACAAGATCAGGTATTTGATCAATAATTGTTTCATATTTTTTTGGCTACGATATTGAACAGTGACTATAAAAATAAGTTTAGGTTGTGTGCTCGGTTGGTTCTTACTTTTCCCGGCTTGTTAGAACTTTTAACATTTTTAATAATTAGCGAATGTAAGGTTTTTTGAGATCAGTCAAGGCTGATAAGATTTGTAGAGACCTTGATGATTCCATTATTCTATTTTTCTTATAGAGCGTTTTCATGTGACGTCACAGCAGCCATATTGGTGTTCCAAAACAATGAAACGGCGGCAATGTTGGTGTACCAAACCAGACCTGTGGGAGTTAAATTCTTTTCTCATGTAAACACTTTCTTTTGTTCCAATAAATTTGCATGGCTGCTGGCCACGTTAGTGAAAACGCTTCATGATAAAACTGCCTTAAATAACAGCTAACGTTCTGTACATATGTTGTGCCGAACACAATCGAAAAACATTTTCAGTTCGTTGTGTGAATGTGTAGAAGATGTCCAGACATCAAGCAAGATCCTTGTAATGCAGATAACATTAATGATCATCAGCATTATTCCTTTGCTGTCGCTTGCGTTGATATTCAGAATTGTGAAAATGTGAAATTTACAAATTGACGTCAGTTTTTCATGCGTCCGTCCTGTTATTGATCACGAATTTCGTCATAACATTGTCAAAGTTGTGGATCCGCAGACTACTTTTGACAATGTTATGACGAAATTCATTGTCAATAACAGGACAAACCCATGAAAAACTGACGTCAATTTGTTTTTTTTACGATAACAAATTGTCAAATTGTCCGCTTTCGCTCGTTGACGCATCGCATAAATTATGAATTCATTTGTCTGTCCGCTTATTGACAATGAAAATTAGCCAATAAGCGCGGGAGAATTTCTGCAGTTATCGTAAAGATAGTGACTGCAATTTTCAAAACTGGTAATTGTCTTGGTGAGATCATTTCTTACATTTAGAAGAAGTATGACCTCAGTCATCAAAATCGTGTTAGCGTACAACGTTTTTGAACTTATTACATGAAAAACCCTACATCCTACAGAAGATCCATTGTTTGGAATCTTTTAGAACCATCCGCTGTCAGCCCGCCAGAGATCATGCTAAAAGGGCAGAAAACAGCCTCCAGCCCTCAGAAACTTGAACTTTCGTGAAGAGTCACCGCAAGTGGGTCCCCAAATTGACTGTGATTTCGTCTTTTATTGATTTTATTCATATCTTTTTTGCATTTTTCAATTTTTTATTATCATATTGACATTTTTCGGCACGGCCCAATAAGCTCTATTAGCTTTAAAACCCACCGTGTTCAAATAAAAGATGTTGTTGTTGTTGTTGTAGAAATGACCAACTTGAAGTAAAGGGTGCTTTCCATTATGCCAAACCGACCGGTCAGAAACCAGTGGGAATACCCGAGGAAAATGGAACGACAGTTTCCGATCAAACCGGGGCAACCAAGAGGAATGTCTTACCATTTTTCATTCCTTTTCCGAATTCCCTACATAAGCGAAGAGAAGTACGGCAATGAACCCGTTTGTCAAAATTCGGTCGGAATATTCCGACCGAAATAAGTGGACCACCTCCAGAGGTGATCGCGAATATTCCCGTGACCTTTCCATTTGACTTTCCGGAATTTTTGGCATAATGGAAAGTACCCAAAGTTTTGAAAGGTTACAATTTCTGGTAACTAATTAATCCTAGTGCAGCTTAAATTATGTTCCCAAATCTTTTACATTGGTAATTTATTAGGTATTGAGAAGTAGCTTACCCGGCATGCTCTTTTGTCTCTGACGGCCAATACTGTGTGCTGTTAGTAGTGTAAAACGAGACTGCGGACCGTGGTAAAATGAAGACCAAAGGTAAAATGCAGACTGTCGACTTTTTAACTGAATCATGTTTCCATTTATGTCATTGAAAGCTCACCATAAACAGCCTAACCGGAGCGTTATTCAGGCTAACCTGACTGACGTTCAGGCTAAACCGAGTGAAAGTTTTTATATTTTAATTTTAACGGATGCGAGGAATCCCTGTACAAACTAAACCAGCATCACGTGGATTTTACAAAACGACACAAATAAATTTCAGATCACTCTCAGTCAGAATTGTCGACCTATTGTAGCTCCTGGGGTTTTTCTTCTTCCCACCCTTCAAGAGCGAGGCTGCTAATATCCTAAATTCGCTAACTGGAGGCTGGAAAAAGATCTTTTCAACCTGCGAAGGCACGGTTTTCACTTGTTTATATTCAGCCAAATCCAGGTTACCATTGTCGAACCAAAGACAACGAGATCACGTTCCTTTACTCCGAGTTAGAGCAAAAGGAGTACCTCGCTCCAAAATGGTCCTGTTCTTTCCATTATTCCTTCAATAGCCAATAATAATCATCATCATGGCTAAACAAGTAAATGAGCAACCTCATTCAGGCTCTCAGAAAGCCTGGGAACGAGATTAGTAAATGATTTTACTTCAAGCCTCCCATTCGCTGAAACGGGTCACGTGGTACAATCTTCCCAGTCCACACTCGCCAAAAAGCCATCAAGAAATCAAGAGAAACAACCCTCCACTGGTGTAAACCAGTTTTAGTTTATTCTCAAGACTTGCAGACTGCTAGTACTAAAATATAACTGTATTTCATGATCCTGATATTTGATTACATATACATTAAAGATAACAAAATTGTTGGTTTCCATATTTTACAAATGATATACAGTACGGAAAAACAAAAAAAATCTTGTTCTCATTTGTGAATAAATATAGAGATACTGCCTGTGAGGTGCTCCTTTGCAACTTGTACGAGGCAAATTATCCCACATAGTAACAGCTATTAAATTCCGCTGTCATTTTAAGCTATCATTCGACGCACAACCTAGTCTGTTGCTTACTTACCAGATGCATTAGCAATGAACGCAGTTTCAAATCTATAAAAGTCCAATCGTTGTAGATATGTTCAATATCAAGTATACGACTAACTTTAAGGAATTACAGCCAGTAAAAACACGGATAGCATACATTGAGATCACTAACAAGTTCAAGTCTTGAGGCGTGATACAAAAATGTCTTAGACAAGCTTCGCATAGTAGAGATAAATATTACACGATGAGTAGTTGGGTATGTACTACAAATTCATTTGCTTCCCGTCATTGCCTGAAGTCTCGATAAAGAACATCCTTAGTAAAGAAGCATACAAATGTCTCCACCTTGTTCAATGCTTCCAAAAATTCATTCCACCATATAAATGAACTATAACGTCCAAGGGCTTGTCAGAGTGCCCGCTTCAATATATAACAAGCTATTCTACTTATTTACGTATAAAAAAGCATTATAATGTTAATTTATTTCACGACGCTAGGGTACAGTTGCAGGAGTCTGTGAAGTTTGGAACCAGGCTTCATTATATTCCAAAACTTTACGGACTTGACCAAGTGACATACAACCCAAAGCCCAAGCAATCTCCTCCTAGTGAGTTAGTACAGTGAAACATATTAAATGCTAGTTTTCTGTCCCCCGTTACATGGCCAAGATATGGAGAGAAAATGCTGTGTAGACTTAACCTGTATTAATGATTGAACTTACACATACGAAAAACTGTGTGTTCTCGATACTCAGGAAATGATAAATGAATTTCTTTGCAATGTTGAGCTTTAGCACTCTAGGAAGTGAAAGTATTAAGGTCTACAGGATCAGACCATGTTCAATGCCTAGTATTAACAGAAAAGCAAGCGGACGAAAGAGATCAATTTCTGCCTCGTAAATTATGTCTTATCTTGCTATTCAAAATTCTGTACAAATCAGAAGCTTGACCAAGATTTACTGGACACTTAAAAAAATTCTTCTGCATCACTTTCTTCACTGACGAGAAAAACAAATTGAGATTTAAGCCAAAGACGTCCCACACTGATGGCGTAGGTATCCAGTAGCGTCTCTGATTGGTTGAGCTCCAGTTTAACCATTAACAAACCCTGTACGGGCCTCTGCAGGATTACGTCATCAGTATGAGATTTTTATTTCAGATCTCGAAAGTCTCTCCCTCAGTAGCGACTAAAATCCTACCACAAACGATTACAACCTGATTCAATGGGTGGAAAAAATACCAACTATACCATCAAATTTACTCACAACTATGAAAACTGTACTTAGTACCTAATACTTAAATTACACCAATGACAAAAATTCACTAATCACGTACCAAGCTAAATATGGTCAAACTTTGTGACGTAATAATTTTATACCTCCTTCACGAGAAGGTATTCTGAATTCATTTCAACTCGAAACAGTACAATAGTTACTTCAATTCATTACAAAATTTTATTAAACCACGCTCGCGACTCTCTCAAAATGGATGCTAGTAGCCTTGGTTGAGTTGTGTGATACCAATTTTCACCTTTACTCAATCAAAAAAGAAAACCAAACAACAATTTCCTTTTCTCGAAAATGGATTATTTTAGGTAACAAAGACAGAGAGTTATAAAATTTATATGACTATAAAAAATAAAATTTGACAAGGGCAAACAACAGAGAGATCACATCGAGGTTCTTCAGTAGCATTGAACAATCGAACAACCTCTGAAAACGGGTAAAACTGATCTCAAAGACTACTAGCAGCACATGCTGGACGGAGCGTGAACAATTTCAATTAATTAATTTATTATTCTGATGGAATTAATCATATTCACAGGTCAGGCATTGCAAATTACATTATACAAAACGCTCGAGATATTTCATCTTTACACAAGCCCAAGAACATTTGCTGTGGCCAATCTCGAGGAATCTCAGACCAATTCCTTAATAAATCTTTTGTTACAATTCCATAAAATTAGGTACTAAAACGACTAGTATAGTTTACAATACCAATACCCTTGTCTAAATGAAAAAATAAATTTGTATTTATAATTTAAGCATACTTGATATATTGGTTAATTTTAGTAAACCATTCATATTGGACACCTGTAGAGAACAAGACGGAAAATACTGTCCTTAGCTAAATTTTTCACAAAGTTATCCACCCATGAAATCAAAGCAATAAAATCCACTTAGTGATCCCATAAATTAGACCGTCTTTAACCCTTTACTCCCTAGGAGTGCCATTTGGTACACAACAGCATAACTTTGTGAATATTTGAGAGATTTCTATGAATTTTTGCCCTGAAAATTGTTTTGTAAAGATCTGCTCATTCAAGGCATAAAATTGTGACCCCCTCCTATCTGAGATATGGTTGACCACCACCATAATTTTACAATTTCTTTTTTTTTTTGATGCACCTGGAATGCAAGACTTGTTTCACACCATGCTATGCACTAAGACCTGCTAAATAAGCTACAGTTCAGGGGCATACCTATGATATTTGAGAATTGATACGTGTTGGAAGCTTTTCAGTTTCACATTTCAAAACAATTTCTCTCAAAATGACTACCTCCTTCATAG
>Ga0126338_10000388_pt1:0-5000 | contig 22938 bp, 10 predicted proteins | sample OrbCmetagenome_2_FD_92529 | JGI IMG/M metagenome (GOLD analysis project Ga0126338, IMG submission 92529) | Coral microbial communities from Petempiche,Puerto Morelos, Mexico - Orbicella C C metagenome | ecosystem: Host-associated > Invertebrates > Cnidaria > Coral | place... | reverse complement strand
CTTCATCCAGCACTTCTCTGTCAGTACCGTTCGCCAGCAACCAATTGAATTCCCGCTCAAGAATTTGACGTATCTGTAATAGACAAACATCAAGTTGAATGGTGATCACAAATTAGATTCTCTAACTTTCTGATATTTAGTAGAATTCTACTAGTTATATGATTGGCCGAGTTATCGCACACTGTCAGCCGTTAGTGTGTAGCGACTAGAAATCGTTCGAAAATTACTGACGCTTTCTCGCTTCTCCGATGTATGGAAAGGGATCAGCAGAAAGTTGTGTGTTACCTGTGTGTTTTGACTGGGTATCTGTAAAGCGTATGCCAGGGTACTGAAGTCAAAAGTATCATCCAGCGCAATAACAGCTCCATGGACTCCTGTGCCGTGCAAGTTATCAGCGTATTCGTTCAATCCAATCTTCTTTAACCACTCAATTAAACGTTCATTGCTCCAAACAAGCACATCTAAATAGAATCAAATCACCGTGTTTGAGAAAGAATTACTTTGACATGCTCGTCACCTGTGAACCCAGCCCCTTTAAGTGAGAAAAGAGGCCCTGAGAGGTCCTGGTTAAGTTTTAAGATTTGTAACAAAATTGTTTCTCTTCACCTAGTAGTAACTAACTTGGCTTTGTAACCAGAACAACATGACTAGAAGACTCCTGCTCTGGAAACAAGTCTTCTACAATGTGCTATGAAGAAGTTGCATTTAGGAACAAACTACAATTTGATTTCAAAGGCTATTCTCTATTCTACAGTTTAATGCACTCACGTACCAAGCATCTCAAACATGTTACACTACATTCCATATAAAAGACAATAACTATTTTTACCTTTAACCTCCTCTGCACACATTTGCTGTCTTTTCTCCAGCAACTAGGAACAAAAAACGTTTTTTTAGCATCCTTAAACCACCAGGCGTCTTTGTTCTATACCACTCTTGCTAGTTGACGATGCTGAGATCTAAAGATATATTTCTGAACTCAAAAATTCACGTTCACATTAACTCATTCCACAGAATACTGGAATGCTATTGTGGTTACAATCCACGTTAAAAGAAAGCAGTTAGAGCTTCCAACTTACCCTCCTATCGTAATTCATAAATCCTAAACATTTGACACCACATTGTAAGCTGTGTCTGCAACAACAGAGTTAAATGCAAACAATCAATCAATCAATCAATCAATCAATCAATCAATCAATCAATCAATCAATCAATCAATCAATCAGTCAGTCAGTCAGTCAGTCAGTCAGTCAATCACTCAATCAATCAATCAATTAGTCGGTCAGTTAGTCAATCAATCAATCCGTCAGTCAGTCAATCAATCAATCAGTCATTCAATCAATCATTCAGTCAGTCAGTCAGTAAATCAATCAATCAGTCAGTCAATCAATCAATCAACCAACCAATCAATCAATCAATCAGTGAGTCAGTCAGTCTAACAGTCAAGCAGTCAAGCAGTCAAGCAGTCAAGCAGTCAAGCAGTCAAGCAGTTAAGCAGTTAAGCAGTCAGTCAATTTGTGTGTCTGTGTCATGCAGGTATAATCAACTGTTATTAATGAAGGTACACTGAGTACAAACCTGTGAAAACCATCTACTAATTTCAAATACTTTTGGTGTTCTTTTTTGCTGATGTGTTCCAGCATTCTTGCATCTACTAAACATTCTTGAAAAGTACTCTGAAAGAGGAAATATGTTTGGGTAAGATTCCTTCTCAAGATTAGCCTTATTGTAAGGTAGAGTCAATTTCTTAGTTATACAATTTTAGTCTTGTGCTGTACATTGTGGTTCTAACTTTTCAGTCTGTGGATAAAACCCTTGTGTGTGACTATACAAATGTAACTATTTAACAGTGCTTACTCGTGTGTGGTTAGTTTAAAACATACCTCAAGTTGAATTTTCGTTGTTTATTTATCACCATTTAAATCTCACCTTGTATTGAGCAAGTCCTAGACTGGGCAGCCATTCATTAGCAATCCAGTCATGGTTCATTTCACCATACACTAGAGACTGTAAGACAATAAGACAACAAAAAAGTGTCACAAGCATACTGTTGATGCTAAACAAATGGAAACAATGGCTTGCACAATATTCTTGGCTTGACACAAAGGCTACTTATTTTAAGTACATTGCACTAATTAAATCCATACTCACATTTCTGTTAGTTGTTGGTGATGATGGACTTGTAAGAGTGACAATCTCTTGGATGGCAAGCCGTAACTTGAGCCTATGAAGTGGATTTGATATTCCAATCTCATGTTGAATCTCAGTATCTGACAAAGCCTGAAAGAAATCACCAAAAAAATTGGAATATAGTTTTCTTCTTAAAATAACTCTTAGCCCTTAAATGTTCCCCATGTAGCTTGTTTCTGGGTAGCTTTTTGCTCTTGCTCTTAAATGACATCTAAATTGTAGAGGCACAAACCTTCATAAAGAAATGAATTCAGTTCACTCATGTTCATGTAAGCCAAACCCATGAAACTTTAAATTACACTAGGCTTCAGCTTGCAGAGTCGAGTTCAGTTAACACAAAATATGATGATATACTGTAATTAATAACTAAAAGTAATAGGTGCATTACTTTTGGGTTATCTAGATCAGTGATCCAAGATCACTCAGATCTTGGTACATATACATCAAAGGAATTGATTAATCTACTCTGGTCATAGATTCTTTTGTTCCTTTGGTGCAGCATGATCCAAGCGTTCTTGAATCACTGATCCTGATCCAGATCATCCTAAAGGAATGCACCCAATGATTAGCGACAGAGGCATACAAAAACATGATCCCTTACCGACATGATTGCTCCACTCTTAACATTTGCTTTACAGGCAGCCACGTACCAGGCAGGCATACCAACCCACAACTATAACAACAAAAATAAACAGGAGACGAGACAGATGCTCAATGCTACATACCAACGAAAAAGGTAAAGCCTGCATTGGAACCTAGTGGCGCACTAGGCTGGAGCTTATCTCCAGTTTATGTAGTTTGAAGCAACTAGGAGTACTCTTGCTTGCCCTCAGACAGGATGATAGTCCATCGCATGACCACCCCCCAGCAGAACATTTGCTGTTACCTATAATGATAATCTTGTATTGGCTGGCAATGTTGGCTAGAAGCTTCACAGGTGAAGCTCACTAGTCTGCACTTCTGTCCACAGAGATATAGTGGTTCATGTTTTCCTAGACACACCAATGACCACAGTGAAAAGAAATATTGTCCAAAACACTAAAATGACCGTACTACTGACTTAACATTTTGAGCTATTTGCACAAGCAACTATGATGGCAGTGATAATGTCAAGTGACCGGTAAGTAATCAACTAACCTCTAACCAAGCCACAACTGTAGGCGCATTCCACAAAGCAAAAGGTGTCCCAGCTGCTAATGCTTCCGCTAACAAATGTGACTTATTTTTTATTCTCCTGTCTAACTCTCTCTGCCCTGTTCCTCCTGGAACAGGTTCATTTGAAAGAGAGTACGAGTCTGATAGGACACCCGCAGAGTCCTTATTTTTAGTCTTTGTTTTAGTTCCAAACAGACGCCCAAAGGATCCTTTGATGCCTTTCTTACGCGAGCCACTGCTGCTGTTTTTTGATAAAGATTCTGCACTACTTGTTGTGCTTGTGACACTTGGTAATGAGTCCACTGAGTTATCCCTGAAAGATGGAACCAATTTACTTGTCACTGTTAAGAGCATTTTTGCAGTTACTAAATAAGCCACTGGTGTTTGATCAGGACTGTGGGACAATGCTTGGACTCAAAACATGCCACATTCAATATCAATCTTCAAATTATCTATGTTTATTGGTGGTTTTTATCTGACATTATCATTGAAATTCTCAGATTCCAAACTTTAAATCCTACAAAGTTACACCTTTTACATACTCTGAGACAAAAAAAAAAACAACGAATCTTGATGCAAAGTTTGGGATTGATTGAATGAAATCAATCCCAAATTTCATATACTTGAGCCGAGTATTACGTCCACTGAACATATCGGGCCGAACCCACACACAACCGCTCTCATGTGGCTTTGATAGCTCAGTTGGTAGAGCATTGCACCGGTAACACAAAGGTTGTGGGTTCGAATCCCATTCAGAGCCTGAAATTTTTTCAGGTCATTTTTCCAGTAGTGTTATGGCTGCATTCGCATCCTTCATTCTTTCATGCTTTATGAAGTGTTTTGAACTTTATTGTGTCTTGTATGAACATGTTTCTAATGGTGATAGAAATGGATATTTATGGTACATCTTTTTAATTTTCAGACCTGAATATAATAAAACAAATTGATCTCTAAAGAGCTCTGAGGTGAAATCAAAATTAATGATATTGATGGTACAATCTCACGTGTTTCTCTAGTTTTTACGCTGATCTTTTGTGGATCAACGAAGGACACCAAACTGGTGGCTGCATACACATGTACTACTTGTAATACTTTTTGTCAAAACTACTTCTGTAATAACTCAATTATCAAAACAGTAGCACAGCTCTAATTTGGACAAAATGAGTGATTCTGGTCAAAAATTGTTAAGACACAACACAACATCCATTTTCTCCCTGTTTTCAATGCTCTCACCTTAATTTGATCATGCCATTAGTAGATGGTACTGTACTTGCTGCATCATCAGGTAATGAACTGGAATTTGCACCTGTCTGGCTGGGTTTAGAACTTTCTGTAGAATCAGATGTACCTGAGCTAGGCGTGGGAGGGGTGGGTGCATCATCAAGGTTGTTCAGTGAACCTTCCTTGCTTGACTTAACCTGCACAAACACGAAAGAATAAAGGTAAAGTCTGCATTGGGCTGAGCAGTCCATACCACTGGAGCTAATCCCAGACTTTACTCCCCTGTGGATGGGATGCTAGTCCTTCACAGGGTTACCCCCCCCCCCCCGCCCCTAATTTTGGTTTTTCCCGTTTTTAAACCTGGGGGGGGAGGGGCCCTGGGGGGGAAAAATGTTTTCCCCAAGAAAAAAAAACAGTGCCCCGGCCCAGGCCTG
>Ga0126338_10000387_pt1 | contig 22957 bp, 18 predicted proteins | sample OrbCmetagenome_2_FD_92529 | JGI IMG/M metagenome (GOLD analysis project Ga0126338, IMG submission 92529) | Coral microbial communities from Petempiche,Puerto Morelos, Mexico - Orbicella C C metagenome | ecosystem: Host-associated > Invertebrates > Cnidaria > Coral | place: Petempiche,Puerto... | reverse complement strand
TATTTATTTCTTGATACACAATATTTGATGGTTTGACAGAGTTTGACAGATCTTCTGAGGAGTTTCTGTTACTGTCATTAATGACATTTCATAACACAATAAAACAATGCCAACTAAGAAGTACTTTAGGTACAAAAGTTGTAGTTATGTTCTGGCAAACTTCAAGTTTTTTATGAATCATGCAACATTATTTTATGTCAAATCATATCCTGTTTTTGTTTGGTCTTTCACTGGCATAAAGTTTACAAAGACAAACAGTCAAAATGTTAACAACTTAAAATATTCAAATACCTATTTCAAGTTGTGTTGGTCTAGTTTACTGGGGAGATAATTTAAAGCATATTTTCGATTCTTGCTTTTATCATCAGGAGTTGAAATAACTGGTGAAATAAAGCCAGAGTACGTTCAGATTCTATCCTATGAAGCTCTGGAGTTTTTAGCTGATCTACATCGCAGTTTTAACTACCGGAGGAGAAAGCTGCTCAGAAAACGGCTTGAGATTCAAGAAGAAATCAACAGTGGCCAACCAATCAAATACCCCGAAGCACGCCATGAAAAAGACTGGAAGGTGGCAGCAGTTCCTCATGACCTGCAGATGCGACATGTTGAGATCACTGGGCCTACTGATCGTAAGATGGTCATCAATGCCTTAAACAGTGGTGCCGACATGTACATGGCTGATTTTGAAGATTCACTCACTCCTTCTTGGAAAAATATTGTTGAGGGGCAAATCAACCTTTTGGATGCCAACAGAAAGACCATTAGTTTCACTAATGCTGATGGTAGGTACAAGTCAATGGTCCCCATAACACATACTGTTCAAAGCACAAATAGCCTCTGGAAAGATTACTTTCTTCACTTTGTTTGCACTTGATTTTTCTGGTGAATAGTGCCACCCAGTCCCGTTTCTGACACTTGTGTACACCTGGACAATAACCTGTTGTTTATCAAAGGAAATGAATGCATTTTTAAACTTATGTCAGAGCCACCATCAGGCACTAAAAATCTTGAGCACATTTTAATTAACACCTGTATATATCGTTGTACCCAAGAAAAAATGTTTCCTTCAAGTTATTTGAAAACCCTATTGTGTTTGTCTCCTCTATAACAATAACTTACAATAATTTCATTTTTATTAGTAATGGCAATAACCATTTTAACATTGCTTGTTTTTTATAATGTATTAAATGATAAGGTTCAGAACGTTGTTTGAAGGACAAGACAGCATGTCTGTTAGTTCGTGTACGTGGTTGGCATCTGGATGAGAAGCATATCCTGTGTGATGGAGAACCCATGTCTGGAGCGCTGGTAGACTTTGGTCTGTACTTTTTCCATAATGTCCATGTAAGACTTGCCAATGGTTCTGCTCCTTACTATTACCTTCCTAAAATGGAGACTCACCAAGAAACAAGGCTGTGGAATGATGTGTTCAAATCAGCCCAGGATTACATGAAAGTGCCTCAAGGTATGTTTCTTTTAGACTGTCAGGGCAAAGTCAGAAATCTGTCTAGTTAACAAGCTCAGCCCATGACAAGAGAGTAGATTGGGTTGGGAAGATCAAATTTTCTCTGAATTTGCTAGCATTTTTAATGATTTGAAGACACACCCTACCCTTGAGGTGCTGTTAATAACCCTGATAATTTGTTATTTTCAGAGAGGTAGAGCCATTACTTGTTAAGAAACAGCTCTTTGAAGATTGTAATAATAGTAATTCTACAATTTAATTTGTTTGTCTCAACAGGAACCATCCGTGCTACTGTTATGGTAGAAACTCTGCTCGCAGGAGTTAACATGGAAGAAATGCTTTACGAGATAAGAGAGCATTGTTGTGGAATGAATGCAGGAAGATGGGACTACATATTTTCAGCAATTAAAAGATTCTCAAGGAAACCCGATTGTGTCTTACCTGATCGTAAACAGGTATATCTGGAATGGTTAAAATTTAAATTATGCTTAACTATCAATGGAACATTTCATGTCATTTCATATTTTGTGGTAGACCTTAATAATAATGTTGACAGAAACATATCGTTGTGGCCAGATGTAAATTAGTCATTTAAAAAGTCCAATTAAGGTAAGCCAATACTGACCATGGACTCTTGTTTTTTCCTCTTGTTAGATATCAATGATGGTACCATTCATGCGATGCTATACAGAGCGCCTTATCCAAGTATGCCATCAGCATGGTGCTCATGCAATGGGTGGAATGGCTGCTTTCATTCCAAGTCGAAAAGATGAGAATATTAACAAGATGGCTTTTGAAAAGGTTCGTCAGGACAAGGAGCGTGAAGTGGCTGATGGCTTTGATGGAACTTGGGTGGCACATCCTGATCTTGTACCTTTTGCAAAGGAGATCTTTATGAAGGTGGGTTTAATTTGCCTAATTCCACATATGAGCTAGGGTTCTTTTACAGAAGATGTTATCTGGTAATTAAAAATCAGGCTGTTCTGTATAAGATGGCTTGAGACTAAGTGTTAACTGTTGCAGGTGCAAATTATGCACATTATATACACTACTAGTTTCGTTAGAGTAGGTCTGAAGCTTAAGAATTATTTACCAGCTGATGTTCCTGTCGCTGTAGGGTATGCAGGGTGCTAGTCATCAAAAGCATCGTCTACGTGAGGAAGTGAATGTCAAGGTTGAAGAAATCCTTTCAGTTTCAGTCCCACAAGGATCCATTACAGAGGAAGGAGTCAGAGTGAACATCAGTGTCGCACTGCAGTACATGAACAGCTGGCTGTCGGTAATGTCTTGATATTACCATTTCCTGTATTCTTCTTCCCATGGCTGACTGCTTCCAACCTGCATACCACTTACTACACACCCCCTCCTATTTTAGTAGTTTACTATGCAATAGATTAGTGGTCGTCATTTTCTATTGTAAGGTTGCTTGTCATTCTTCATCAAGACAGCAAACTACTGCAGTAATATTGTAACCTACAGGACCATATTACCTTACCGGCAAATAAATTAATATGTCCATTATCATGCTGCTAACAAAAATGCTTACGTAAGGCAATTTCCTGCAATCTTCAAGAGTGGCCAATTTTCATCACATGCACTATCACAATTTGACAGCTGCAATGTACTGTCAAGACAAGCTAGAGCAAGCCTTGCACTCTTAAAAGAGTCTCAATATGTTAAGTAGTTGCCAATCTCGATCATCTTTCCCTTTCCTTTAACAGGGTGTTGGGGCAGCAGCTCTAAACAACTTGATGGAAGATGCGGCCACAGCTGAAATTTCACGAGCTCAACTATGGCAGTGGTTGCGTCATGGTGTGCGGCTTGAAGATGGTCGTCCATTCACCTCTGAGCTGTACAAGACAATGCACAAAGCAGAAATAGATAAACTTGGAGGAGCATCAAAAGCTCGCTTAGGGCAGGCTTCCCAGCTTTTGGATAAGTTGGTTCTGTCTGAGGAGTTTATAGAGTTCCTTACAATCCCAGCATATGAGCTGCTGGATAACCCCTCAGCCAAACTGTAACAGATTATTAACTGGAACATTTTTCTCCAGCTCTACTTCTCAGTCATGGGGTTATGTTCAGAATAGTTCAGGAATAATCCAGTGTTACCTTGTCTCTAGGGCATCAGATGCGTTAAAAAGATTATATGAACCAGTGAACAGATGCAAAAGACTAGTGGCAATCAGATGAATGTTGAATTTAATTTTGACCTTTGTAAAAGAACATCATGTTAGCAATTATAGTTATGGCTAAGCAGTTAATAATATTGTTCATGTGATGAAGTGGAAGAATAGTACATTGTTCATCTGTCAAGAGTGAAATATTGAAATAAAGCAAAATGTTGACAAAACAATATGGGGATGTGCTGCTTTTAAACCTTTTTACAGACAAGTGCTGTTCCATTTTTGGGGTTTTCATGGGCAACATTCATTGAAGTTGACCTTACTAAGGTAGATTCATGAATCTATTTGTTATACTGTTTTATTATATGGCTGTGTCTCACAAGGACCGGGGACTAGCGAATTCACGAATTTGATTGGCTGAAATCGATATTGACCGCGGTCTAGATTTTCCCATCTAGACCGGTTTCATTTTGCGTTGAAACAGTAACAAACTAAAATACAAAAATGTTCACCATTTTCTTTTAGTTTCTTCTCAATCATTTATGGAAGTTCCAAAAGCCTGATGACAACAAAAAAGTAAAGAGGACGAGCAAATTTTGGCAGGTTTAAGTTAAGCTCATCGCCATTCGCAAGCAAAATGTCAACAAACCAGTTACATTAAACGGATTAAAGTTTTCTTCTTTGCCATATAATAAACATCTTATTAACCGAGCTAAGTCGGTCTGTATGGGAGAATCTTGACCTCGGTCTGTACTCACGACCTCGATCAAGATTCTCCCATACAGACCCGCTTGGTTAATAAGAGCTAAGTAAAGACTGGTTGTTCAGCGTCTTACATGTAATATATCTCCAGTCAACACAGAAAATTATTATATTTCAGCGCTTGGGATGGACATGTTTGATCCATCCCTCACTAGAAAGTAACAGTCGGTTTTTTAATTTATTCTCTGCACAAGGGAATTCAAATATTTGCACGTCTCACACTTCTTGGCACAGAGGACATGTTCTTTAAACATCCTTCCCTTTATAACATTGAAAACTGTTAATCAAAAGTCGAATACTATAGTACAAGACAACCTCACCATAGATATTTTACTGAATGATTGCAACTTGCAAAATTACTTTATTTCTTCACCTTTTGATAACAAGTTTTAACTTGTAAACACTGCTATTCAAATTTGAACCCTCAATATCATTAGTGTTTACATATTAATTACATACTACCAAGTGATTCACAAAAATGAACCATAAATTTAATGATTATTAAATACAAAACTTGCATGGAAATTTTGCCCATATTACTGGGCCTATAGTTCAAATGTTGTTATTCTCGCTATTTGCATGCCCCTGCTATTACACATCTTATCTTAGTAAGTTGATAAAGGCATGACTGTGTTTTAAAGAACTGAACTCTAACCAAAGGAACTCTTAGATAGAGGGATGAAGAGGTGATGCTGTAATTCTACACTCCAAATCAAAGCTGACTGCAATAACATTTCAAAGCAGAAAGAACATCCCCCATTCTATTGAAAAAAACTGGTTGGAGTTTCAAAATGCCTTGTGAATAATTAACAATTAGACCCGTAGCCCGCAAGGGCTATGGGTCAATAGCCCATGAGGCGAAGCCGAATGGGCTATAGACCCGTGGCCCTTGAGGGCGAAGGGTCTAATAAATTTATTGTTTCAGTACCACCCAACTAGTCGGACAGAAAAGGCAATAATAAAGTTAGCAAATGCAAGTTGAAGAAATATTTATTTGGGAATAAAACGAAAGAAAGCATCACGCTTGATTACGCCAATATCGCCACTCGAGGACTATTACTAATAGTCCTTTAGTAGCGCAGCCAATTAAAATGCAGGATTTGCATTAGTCCACTAGTGGTGATACTAATCAGAATTATTGCCTCCAAATTTCGAAAGCATGAATTTTTTTTGTATAAATTAAGAAAAATAAATCTGATTTATTTGAAACTTCTTGACAGAACTCATATTTTGTCATCGCCATTGATAAATGTCTCCTTCATAAGTTCAGGTTCCTCTAATTTAACAAATACAATGTCATCATCAGTTCCATAACTGTGTCTAGCTGTTTCAAACATGTCAAACTTTGCACAGCAAAGATCTTCATTGAATGATGGATTCTTGTAATAAACACATCGTTTTTCAGCATCAAATCCACACAGTACTATATAATGGCCACAGTAGTCACTCTGACTTGACGGACATATACAGTTGGTGAGCATTCTTAGTTTATTTGGAGAAAAGACTTCACACCAGTTGCAGATCAGAGCATTTGAGTTGACCAGTACTATGGCAACATAGCCCTTTAATAATCTTGAAATGATTTCCTCTAATGAGACACTCCTGAAAGAAATGAAAGCTATAGATAAGCTGACATGACCTTTTATGGGTGGGCCATTAGATTACTGGTGGGAGACAAATTCCAAAAAAATCCAAGCATGTGCTCAATATAGAGATAACAATGGTTGTGTAAGAAACTCCCTGCCTACTGAATTTTGTTGTATATAAGTTAAGTATTTTAGTTAGACAAAGTTAAATAAACCGTTTATCGAGCTGGCATGAAAAGTAATTTCCTGCAGGGGTAGAAACCATCTAATGGTCCCCCTTGTCTCTCATACAGCATGAATTCCCACTAATTTTTTCGGCTCAATGCCCTAAAAATTGAACAAAAGTTCCCGCTGTGGACCTTTTGAGGCTCAACACCCTAAGTGTTGCCAACGCTTTTTAACCCCTAAAAGATACGATGAGCATTCACCGTCCTTTTTTATAAAGGAGTCTCCCCCGGGGGGTCAATGACATAGTACAAAATCCGGATTTTGTAATCAGGCTGTTCCTTTCCTTTTAGACGTAAGATCCAATAATCAAAATAAAAACTCTACCTTAATCCAACGCGATTGCGATCACACACGCCTTGGATGTTATGAAAACTTCAGTATCTATTGCTGTTATTTTCATTCTTATTTCTAAAGATAAACTATCCACTTCATTTATGTGTGCTTTGTTTACATTCAATAAACATAAGCCACAACACATTTTTCGGCCTGAATTCTGACACGTATTTTTGTTTTCCCTCCGTTTGAAACATTTTAAACAAGTAAATGCCCGCTTATAGAAAAAAAAACTGAATATTCTCGACTGAAATTTTGGAACCTCTTCGGAGGTTCGCTCGTTAATTAAACGAAATGTACACGTCTGGCGCAACACGTCAAAAGACGTCAGACCGGTCAAGAAAAAATTACACATCGCAAACAGCTTTGTCACGAAAATAATTCACGACTGACCTCTTCTTGCTTACAAATTCTGACTCAGCAAAAATGTAGTTATTCATTCATTGCCGGAAGAGAACTTACCGTTTTTCGACCTTCAGTCCCAAAGTCGGAGCGAGAGTAAACAAGCGATTCACTCTGGTTTCATCGAAATTGAACGTCCCTTCGTAAAATGAGTTCTGTCCGTAGCTCGGGTCTACACCCAGAGTTTTTGTACAGAAAATGTAGTCCGCTTTATAATCAGTGAATATGCTGGCAATGTCGATGGTCCAGACACTGGTTCCAAAATTCTTCCCGGCGCAGATCTCTTCGTATTCCGCGTTGTCGAACTTGTTTCCTAGGAGTTTCTGGAGCACCATCAGGGAACATGCCAATCCGCAGTCCCATTCAGTTTTCTGTCTTACATGAGGCAATTCGATCTGAAGAGGAAACATTTGAAGAAAATATATGTTTCTAGCATGTATCCCGTTGACTTGCCCCTTTGTATTGTACACTGGCTTGCGTATAAGGAACGTGTAGTAGACGAAGTTCTAAAGAAACACAATTTATCCGGAAGAGCGGGAAGCGAGCGAGTTCGTCCGGTTTGAACTTGTTGTTTACAAACAAAAATGACCTAACCCCTACCCCCAGCGTACAGGAGCCGTCACGCAATATTCGGAGTATCTTCAAATGGAGTAAAAAAATCTAAAACATTTTTTTATACAAGTAAAAAGAAGAAAAGTAAAGGGGCGATAATAAATGGAATAAGTGGAACACAAGAGTATATCGGGGTTAACTTAAGACTGGAATAAAATTTAATATATAAGCTTATACATTTAAAATACAAAAATATCCTCTCTATGTTAATTACTTCTTTCCCAATGTTCACCAACTTCAATAGATTTCCAGAATTGATAAATAAACTTACAAGTAGTTTCAGGTACAATTTTTATACCTTGAGCTTTTTGCCCTTCATCTTTCGTTTTCTGGCTAATGTGATCTTGCACCCTGGCATTTTTTGTTCCAGTCCTTCCCTGCTTCACTTTTCTGTCTTTAAATGTTAACATCATTCTTCAAATGAGACGTATTCGCGTATTCTATCACTATTTAAGAAGTGTGAGCGTACCATTTCACTCATTTCGAGTGTTTAGAAACTTTCCTCCTCAGAAGGAAAGGACAAGGCTCGGCCACTGAGCCCTAGAAAATTACTCTTCTTCCCAATCTTCCTCGGATAGTAGCGTTTGGAAACGTCTCTTTTAGGAAACGAGGTTGTGGATGTTTGTTGGAGAGCCTTCTAAAATCCGATCCATCTACACTTTTCGAGACCTTTATCTTGACAGCAAGATTGTTTGAAGGAATTGCGGATATTCATATTAGTCAAAAATGTCGATAGGTGTGCCTATAAAGATTCTACACGAAGCAGAAGGACATATTGTCACGCTGGAAACTATGACTGGCGAAGTATACAGAGGAAAGCTCGTTGAAGCCGAGGATAACATGAATTGCCAAATGTCAAACATCACGGTGACCGCGAGGGATGGCAGAGTTTCACAACTGGAACAAGTTTTTATTCGTGGAAGCAAAATTCGCTTTCTGATTCTTCCAGACATGTTGAAAAATGCTCCGATGTTCAAGAAAATGACACAAAAGGGGTCTGGCAGTGGAGCGGCGGGAAGAGGCAAATCTGCAATTTTAAGAGCACAAGGTACAGTAGAACTTACTCATAGCAGTTCAGTGTTAGCCCTCTGTGTTGTCCTTTACAACAAGGGGCTATGACTGAAATATGAACTCGGACCAGACATTGTAAATGCAAGTTGATTAAGTTGAACTCACTGTCAACGTCTTGGAGATGTTTTCAAATGAAATCAAAATGCGAGCTTTGTGAAATCAAAAAGGTAGCTCAACAGATGAACGGGTTAAGTCAGTGACTTATGTTTATGTAAGCAACTTCAAGGCCATCTATGTTTTGCAGAAACCTAAATGAGGGTAGGTTTGTATAGGATTCAAACCCATGACCTCTGCAATGCCACTGCAGTTCTCTACCAAGTGTGCTACCAATTCAACTGAGAGCTGTTCCCTTTGTAGTATTCTTGTAGAAGATAACAAAACATGGAGTGAAGTAAATATGAATACTAGTTATGCCTTAAAGTGTTATACATATCTCTTATTAACCAAGTTTGAGGCCTGCACTGGGAGAACATTGGCCTGCCCTAAGCTCTTGACAGTATCGGCTGAGTGCTGCAAGGTCTGTACAAAAAAGACTGAGGGCTAATATTCTCCCAGTACAGTCCCAAGCAAGCTTGGCTAATAAGAGATTTATTACACGACTGAAAGTGTTTAGAAAAAAATGCCATGATCAAAGACTGGAAAAAAGTGCACAATTCTGATTGGGAGCTGACCAGCTGTATAATCACATCTGATCTTAACAAACCAGCAGGGAAAGAGAGTTGGAAGAAAAGGGAAATGAATCTTGTATATTTAAGCAAGTTCTTTCAGAGACATTAGCCATAATGCCTGGTCCAATTCTTAGAGAATATTGGACCAGCAATGGAGCAATGTGATTGTTTGAATTAAGTTATTGACCCTCTGAGCTAACTTGGTCATGTAATAACATGGAATATCCCATGATTCTCTTGTATTTTCTCGGTATTTGCACAAACCTTTGGGCAAGTGCGTATACCGAAAAAATACAAGTGACAAGTGGGGTATTCCATGGTATACCACAAGAGAGCATTGTATAACTATTTTATACCATGCCATAGAAAATACAGAGGTCAAATTATTGCAGGAATAAGATTGCAGAGCATGGTCAGAGGATTAGGTGTAATACTGTGTAGTATAAAACAGCTTTCCTGTATTCCAATTGGCTCTATATTCTATGGAATGGTATATAAATATTGTATATGCATTTGAAATTTAATACAACCTCATAAAAGACTGTTGCTTTTATTCATGTCTTTCTCTGATTTCTATAATGATAGAAATGGTTAGAATAAACTTTGATTTTACCATGTGTTCTTGTTTCTCTACAGCTGCTGCCAGAGGGAGAGGAGGTCCACCCCGTGGGGGTAGAGGAGGCAATGTCTTCCAGAGAAGAAGATAGCTTGTACTTGTGATGTTTAGTTAACAGAAATAAAGAAGCAATTTCTAGTGTACTACACATGTAAATACGACTTTTGTGAAGCAAGTGGTGTAGAAAGCTGTTCTGACACAAAGTGCAATGAAACAACTTCAGTAATTCCTCTAAACACCTCTGACCACTTTTTGTTTTAATTTACAGTGAATATGTGTGTTAATTTGTTCTTCAACAACTCTGATGTGTATAGGGTATTAGGAATAAAAAGAGATAGCTTAGTTTTTAATTTCTTGTAATAATTCCTTACATTTTGTAGTTTCTCTCGTGTTATGTTTGTTCTACACATACTTTGTCCATCCTAAACTCTTAACTTCTTTGTGGTTTTAGTAAAGTAAATAGTCTTTTGTAATAACACTTATGAAACAGCTTACAATGTTTTCATGTCTTTTATGCAGATACTTAAGGTGGTTTTTAGTCCTTAATTTGCAGTACTGGGCAACTTTTAACTTTGTCTTTAAGTATGGTTAACCAAACATGTAAAGGCAGTGACGACATTTTGAATTTTTTTTTCTAACTCTTCAGACTTTGAAAGAAGGGTAATGACATTTTGTAACCAGTGAGAAGAGTTAAGTTATTTGAGACTGCTAGGAGAGTAAAACTTTCATTTTAATGATATCAGGATCTGATTCTCAACTTGTGATGTGATTTTCATTTTCACAATTTTTTTTAGGGCATGTACTTTCTCTGAACTCAGTATCTCATCAAAAGTGATTATCCAATGCCCACACTTTACCTTTAAATTTGTATTAGAGATTTTAAAGGGAGGAATTTGGTAACTTGTTGTTAGAATTTGTTTAAAATGGCATATGCCAGGCATGCTAGTCACTACGGGTGGTGAATGGTCCTTCAAAGCCAGGGGTATCACCAAATTTTTGTTGAATTTCATTTGTACAGCAGTCTTGGTCTCACAAGTTATGTAAAAAGTTACAAATGTTTTTGCTTCACATAAAAAAAACTCTAATCCCTTCTTGTGAAGTCTCGGATTTACCACTTCCAATCCTATTAATATCTTATTAGGCAGGCTAAATCTTGAATTTTCAATATTTGGCAAGCAAAATCTTGAATTTCCAAATCTTGAATTTTCAATATTTGGCAGACCAAATCTTGAGTTATCCGTCTTTTCAGGGTTGCTTGTTAATCCGAGGTTAGCGTTAATTGTCTTTGAGCGCTAAGCAGGATCCCCTTGTCCCTTATTGAACTTTATGTTTTCTCCCATATTTGTTTGTTTTGCTAACAAGCTAGTATGCTAGTTTTTAGAAAGGGTGGGGTGGGTGGCCAAGCCATAGCAATTTTGTCCAAGGGGGAAAGGCTCGATGAGCTTTAACCCTATGTGAAGTACCAGCCCGTGAGACAAGGCCAGACTACAACACCGGGAACTCCGTGCTCTTTGCTTTGCGATAAGGTGCGGGTTCTTTAATGTCCCTTGCTAACCATGTAACACTGAAGATGCAGAAAACGGGGCCTACGGTTTATAGTCCTTGTCCGAGAAGACTTGAACGTCTAACCATTTGCAGATGTAATTACAAAGGTAGCACATTCTCAGTTTCCGCACAGCAGTCTGGCGCTCTACCAACTGAGCTAACCAGGCCGCGGTATTTTAAGAGCATTCTTAGAGTTGTCGGTTCTTGCGAAGTGAACCAAAAAAAACAAAAAGACCCAATTATGTAAAATTCAAAATTAGAGTCTTATTCATAACGATGCAAACATGCGTGGAAATCAGGTTAAGTCTGCATACGAGCCAAGTGGCCCATCAGACCGGCTCTTATCTCGGTTTCTGTAGCATAAAGCGACTAGGAGTATTTCTACTCCCCCCCTGGATGGGATGCTGGTCCATCGCAGGGGTATCCCCAGCATAAGTTCGCCGGAACCATTTCTACACCCGAGTGGAGAGAGAGACTTTGAGAGTAAAGTTCCTTGCCCAAGAACACAACACAATGTCCCCGGCCAGGACTCGAACCCGGACTGCTAGATCCAGAGACGAGCGCACTAACCATGAGCGGGGGAATTATCGAATTTGATATTCAGGTTAATTTTTTTGCCCAAGCTGGACAAAAAGTGTCAAGCTTGATTTCGGAAGCCACCAATGTTTGTACAACGATGGCATAAAATAAAGACGCTCCGTGTCAGTGTATAAGAGCGGTCGCCATGGGTTACTAGGAAGAGAACAAGTCTGGGTACCACTAGAGCTTTTTATTTTTCTTCCTCCAAAAAGGACATCATAGCCTTTATACTGCAAAATAGTTTGAACTGCGTGAAATATATGAAACAGCTCGAAAGAGCAAGAATACTGCTTACAAGAGTAGCTTGTGTAGCTGGCAGCGCCTTAGTAAGGCGCTACGCAGCCTGTGTCCAACCCGTGCCAGAGTTCCAAGCACTCGATTTTACTGCTGACCAAATATCGAGGGTTTTGTGTACGCTGTTCAATACAAAATTAGAGTAGTTACAAAGGAATGTAGCCAGTAAACTAGTCTCTAATTCTTGACGTTTTGTCATCGAGATATCAGACGTGAACCTGTCAAAATCTCAAATTTAATAAAGAGCGTAAACTAACGCGGAAATTTTCTTTGTGGTATATGTTGTGTCGAGCAACCTTGTTTTGTCGAAATTTGTTTCAACGTTGAAAATTGAATTGATTACGTCAAGCAGTACAAGCAAACATTTTCAGGCGTTTGACAGTAATTAAATATGCAAAGAAATTTTCAGTAGTCGTTTACTTTTCAGCCATTAAAGCAACAGGATGTTGACCACGTATGTAATCTGTCTTTACAGCACCAACTTGTGAAAAGCTCTTCTTGCTTGTAAAACGTATGTGGAATTCACCCGTCGGGCTTGGACTGAGAACTACGGAGTCTTGATTTAAACTGTTTTCACCATCCAGGTTAGTTTTCATTTGTTTTAACAGATTCTTAAGTCTCCACAAGATAAACTCGGTGACTCATTTTCGGCTTAAACTCGTAAATTTCAGAGTTGAAATTGAATTTGTCAGTTTTTTAAAGTTGTGTTTTCAGTCATTCTGGCACTGTCTTGATAACGAAAATGCACGTTATTTTTTTGTTGCCTATCGGCTGACATTCACCAGATATAATGAATGTTTTACACTGGCTCAGTAGCGCGGAATGTTTGTTCAACAAGTTGCAAGCATATCATAATGTCGTCGTTCGTAACATAACTGCCACTTCTGTCCTGCAAGAGATTAAACTCTCATTCCCGATTTTGACCTGTGTTAAAGTTCGTCCCGTGTCCCGTTCGTTTTGGCTGATTATGGCCAAACAAATAAATAAATAGTTAACGTTTGCGATGGTGGACCCAAATATTTCAAGCGTCTCGTGTCAGACTTCGCCGGTTCTGTAGTGAAAAGGGCGTTTATCGCGTGAATGGAATTCAGTATATTGGAGTTGCAACGATTATGAAACATGCATAGACTCACAAACTTGAACGTATAAACATTCTCTTACTTGGGCGATTAATAATGGTAATAGGACTGAGTGGAGTCCAATTCGGTCTGTAATCATACGAGTGATTAACAAAATCGGACTGCCGCGAAGCGGGAGTCCGATTTGTTAATCACAGTTTCCCACAAAAGTAAAAGTTTCATTTGATAAAGAGCTTTTTATTGTCAATTTAAATATCATAATTATAAAATATGGAGAACAGCGCGCAAAATGGCTGTCAAGTCTCTTTCAAAACAGTCACCAGAGACTAAACCTCCACAATTTTACAAAGTCAGTCTCTTGAATTGTTTACCATAGTGATTGTAATCAATGTTGTGATTGCTGGATTTAGTGGAGAGGACTCAGAATGATTGGCTCATGTAACTGTCCGATTACAGGTGTCCGATTACAGCCAACTGTCCGATTACACTGTTCGATTACAGCTTTGCAGATTAATTAGAGCAAAATACAGCAGTTTATGCACCAATCACATTTGAGGAAGTTGTAATTGTTATGATTAAACAGGAACAGGGACAAAGTTCATTACATCGAGTTCCTTTACTGGCTGACGTCACTTTACAGGAAGTCTTGAAACATCCGCCTCTTCCAGGCGTTCGGTTTCCAAAGGAGGACAAGCGACAAAAATTAAAGTGGTTGCACTGATTTTCTTTAGCTGTTTGTAGACTGAAAGAGACAATATTTACATTTGCCAGCTGTGAATGGCAAATATATACTTAGCCAATAAACAACTCTACAGCACAAAAAGTTTTGGTAAAATCGTTGGGAGGCACGGTAGTATGTAAAGGTTCTGAGGTTCGAGGTTTGAACCCTGAGAATCCGTTTTGTTTGTTTGTTTGTTTGTTTGTTTGTTTGTTTGTTTGTTTTTCTACAGTCTCTGTGTGTTCTCTCAAAAACACAGCTCCTTTCTTTGTCTAGCTATAGATAGATGGGACACTGACCAACTAGTCGTAGCAGGATTTGCTAAGGCTAACACATACAATCTCTCCTGTATTGGAGGATGTCGATCTTGCTGTTGTTATTGTACATCAGCTACTTCTAACTTGCAAACATTTCAAGGAATCCTGATGTTGCATCAAGAGAGTTTGAAGTGTAAGGTATAGTTAATCTCCAAAATTGGCCTTATTCTCAGGGTAATTCCTAAGTTTATTTTTAGAAATGATATCTATATAGGTCTTCCCGTTGTTAATATTACCATACATGTTACGTAGATATATTTTGTAAGTATGAAATTGTGGGTAAAGCCGCTTGGGCTATCCACGTCAGAAAAATTCACCTCACAGGACTGACTATTTCGAAACTCTACTGTTGGGATTTCCGAAACCGGGAGTGATCTAGAAAATAACTTAAGAGTGCCTTAATTTAAAGACTTCACACACTTGTCACCAACAATAGCCACTTTCAAATAGTATTGCTAGCAAAAGTGGTTATTATAGTTGCGAACACCAAAATGCAACGTGCCCGGCTAGCTCAGTCGGTAGAGCATGAGACTCTTAATCTCAGGGTCGTGGGTTCGAGCCCCACGTTGGGCGCTGGCATATTTTCGTGACTTGTTTTAAACCACTTATGGTTACTCTGTTTGTAGCAATGCCTTGAGCCTCTTTTTTAAAGTCAAATTTGGTGTGAAGGTTTTCTTGATAACACTTTGAAGGAAATGCCTCTTCTATGCGTTCGGTTTGCAAAAACCGGAGAAAAGGAAAAAAATAGAATTCTGGCTATTTTTTTAAAGCTTTTTGTAGACTGAAAGATACAATATTTGCATTTGCCAGCTGTGAATGGGATATTTTTTTTCTTTTGTTGTTGTTGTTAAAAACAATACCTATGAAGATAAGGTGATATATACTGCCTAATAATGAGGTAATACAGTCGACCCTTCGGTTGTGATCACCTCTCGTAAGCGACCACCTCTCCTCAGCGACCAGTTTTCCAAAATACCAAACGTTTCCAAGTCAAATCACCATATTTGGAACCTCTTGTAAGCGACCACCTCTCGTAAGTGACCGCGACCACTTTTAGAACTAAAAGTTTTAAATTTTCCTTTGTTTTTAACCTCTTGTAAGCGACCAATTGACAAATAATAGAGCCAAAATTGGATAATGTGTTGAATCGTATTCCTGCCTAGTACAAGAAAGGGAAATTTCTCAATGGCAAGAACCGAATTTTTTCTCGAAATTGACTTTTACGACCTTTTACATGAATAAAAGTTGCATCGGCATTGGCGCATTGGTAAGACCAAGAGAAAACAGATCGTGGTCTCTTGGTAACACTCGGCAGTTACTCGTACGAAAATCTAAAGTCCCCTATTGCATATCAACTACTTCTAACTTGCGAACATTTCAAGGAATATGTTGCATCAAGAGAGAAAGAAGTGCAAGGTAGTTAATCCACCATATTCTCAGGGTAATTCCTCAAGTTATTTTTAGAAATGATATTTATATAGGTCTCCCGTTGTTAATATTACCGTGCACGTGCACGTTAAGTAGATGTATTTTGTAAGGATGAAATTGTGGGTAAAGCCCCTTGGGGTATCCTCGTCAGTAAAATTTGCGTCCAGGCCCTACTAAGATTTCCGAAACCGGGAGTGATCTAAAAAAATAACTTTAGGGGTGCGGATTACCTTAGGAATAAAGCTACATAGGGGATTAACGCTTTCACACTTCATCCTGACTTGAAGAGACTCTCAGCTATAAAAAGATTATTTCCTGCAATCATTAAAAGAAGTGCTTAACAACTTTCGTTTCGTGAAACTCAACCAGCTGACAATTCTAACTGGTTGCCAGTTCCAGGTCTCGGAAAAATAAAATATTATTAGCGCCCAACGTGGGGCTTGAACCCACGACCCTGAGATTAAGAGTCTCATGCTCTACCGACTGAGCTAGCCGGGCACAGTCAAGGTGTTTCTTTATAACCTTCTCGTTGTTATGTGATAGCGAAGAGAGCTAAACGTCGTCGTAAGAAAAGGTCTTGAAGTTGTTTTTTATATCAGAGATAAACTGAAATTAAGAAGTCAACAAAGTCGAACTTGTTTCCCTGTAAGGAATGTACCATAAAGCTCTATGGTTACTTTCGGACTTTTGTAGTCTTTTTCTGTGGTCACTTTCATAAGTCGTAACTTTGTGCTTGTATTCGGAAAGAATTTGACGTTGAAAATACTGAGGAAGTTTCTGCAGCGCCCAACGTGGGGCTCGAACCCCCGAGGTCTCATTAGGAAGAGGAAGAAGAGGGAGAAGTATAATATAGCTGGGTACTTATGCATGATGGGAAGGCGTTTCAATTTCACTCAGTCCCACATAGTTGTGCATAAGTTCAGCCTAGTTCACTCCTAAAGTACATTTGCTTGTAAGAGCGACTCTGCAAACAAGGTAGGATCTGTGAAGTCTGTACTTTGTATCTGATTTTTTTAATAGATATTTTTCAGTTTTATTCGTTCACTGGACAGTTAAGTGAGTTTGAATTGCATGAATCTCGAATTCCCAAATTCCGTTGCGAAAATGCCATCATTCCAAATAGCAATACACTAGAGATGCTTGCAGTCGTTACTGTTGACGATTTTCTGAAATTCGATATACATGCTGCTTATATCTGTAGGAAAGTGTCTAACTAGGTTGCAGTCGTGAGAAATGTACATTAATTTACATGCCATTTATTGCTCCACACTTCGATTACCGGTGCACAGACCTGGCACTTCTGTAATAAAGGTACGGCCGGGAAATTGAAAAAAAAAATGAATGAAAGGGCTGTTCCGTTTGTCTTTTGAGACAAACACACCCCATATGAAGAACTTCTCAGTGTTTTAGGTAGAAGAGCCTTATTGCATGGAACAAAGATTACATAACATCCTTTGTACGGTTTACACAGTCGTGAATCAAGGCACCCGGAGAGTCTAAGTGAGTTAATATCACCAAGATAAAAGACATACGCTTTGAGAAGAAAAGACATTCTGGCCCCCAAGGTTTGGAATACCTTACCTGATGTTCATAGAGCGTCATCGGATTTTAAAACTTTTAGAAAACTTTTAACAAGTGAGTCAATACTTTAGACAACATTGCTTTCTTATCTTGTAAATAGTTCTTGTTCTGTGATAGCTTTATTTTCAACTCTTACTTGGTTTATATATTTTTATCAAATATTTTTCTTTTATTTACTTATTTATTTCTTATTTATTTTTCATGGCATATCTTTGAAGTAGCTGATGCATTGTTTTTAAAAACTAAACCATATAGCAAAGCGGATGTTCCTCGTTAAATAAAGTATTGTATTGTATTGTATGAATGTTTTTAAGTGCATGTGATATTTTCCTCAGGCTCGGATTTTTTCCATCAAGGGATATAATTGAAAGGCTGTTGTTGATGATTTTTTGAGGGGGTTGCAGCACCATAGTCGACTGAGCCTCAGCAATTTTTAAACTCTTTTTTCTTGTTGGTATAGAGCAACTAAACATAAGGATCCGCATTCAAGTTCAACTGTGGAAAGTTTACACTCGACATAGCGTGGGAAACTGCCGATTCTTCAATATTTACTGAGGAATCTGGACTCTGGAATGCATAATGAACTCCTAACAGAACACGAAACCTTTTTCTGTTTCTCAAAGAAAACCTCTCATTGTAGCAACTAGACTAAACGAGCTAAATTATTGAAAAAATACTTGTTTAAATAGTGTTCGATTAACACTACAGACAACAAGTCCTTTAAATGTTCTCTGCCATCATGTGGAGCCGATAGAAAGCGGCCATCTCCATACTTGGCAAATTAACGGTCAATTACATTACTAAGACAGCTTTTAAGACCTTTAAATCACCTATTTAGTTGTTAAGGCCCGGAAAATCAGGTGATCATGTAAAATTTCAGCCGATTCAGAGAGTTGACATATCCGACCCTACTTTTAAATATTGCTCAATTCTTTCAGATTATATGGACTGAAATGTTTTACAGTCAACTCTCGATTTCTCGAACCTTCAAGGGAATTTAAAAAAGCTTCGAGTTATCGGGAGTTCGAGTCAGTATCAGGAGTTGAGAACAAATGACCGGAAATAAGGAAAAAAAAACGGCTTTTACAGTATTTCTACTCGTACAGTGTACATTTAAATCAAATTTACTAATAATTCTGAAGACTTCCAGTTAAAATGAAACCGTATTTATAAGAACGTAACGTAACGCGAAACAAAACAAAGCAAATCAAAGTAGCAGGAGAAGTACAGATACTGGAAACAGTTCGCAGGTTTTAAAGGGAACAAGGTCGGGCTACTGATAAAGTGTTTAAGTGATTTACTTTTTCGAGACTGAATAGTTTCAATGTTTTGGACTACAGTACTGTTTGTTCAACTTGTCGCATATTGACAAACATACTTCGAGTTATCAAGAGTAAAATTGTATAGAAAATGACCTGAATGCAAACGAAAATTGCTTCGAGTTAGCAGTGCCTGATGTTTGAGTTATGGAGTACATGGAAGGTTCGAGTTACCAAGAATAAAAATACAGTAAATGCATGACGGAAATTCCGGGCAAACCGATTTTCGTTTGAGTTTGTGCGAGGTTCGAGTTATCGGGAGTCGTCTGTATATACTGGTGTTTACATAAACTTTTTTCTTTTTCTGAAACTATTTTAAGAATAAACCTGAAAAATTGGCAGGAGTTATCTTTTGGAGGGCTTAAAGAACGTCTGACATGCGTGCAATACTTCAAGACACTCAAGATAGCTAACAACACGGAAATAAAACAGACGTATTCGGTTCGTCTTCTAAGATAAATAAGGCAATTTTCTGCGTTCTCTTATTAAACCCATACTACTTCTCAAACTTGTTTTGCATCTTTGAATAAAATTGTCACAGACACCAGTAACAAAGTATCTCTACGGAGAAAACTTACTTAAGTTGAGTACCTGACTAGCCCGGCCTGTAGAGCATGTTGTGGGTTCGACCTTGCCTAGTTTTCAGGCCTCGATAATTCACCACCGAATTGAATAAACAGTACCAGTGTTGGCCTGAGAAAAGCCGTTTAGGCGCAGGCCGAAGTTTCAAGCCTATCTTTGAACGCTGGTAACGTATTAGTTACGTTACTGCGGAAATCCTCGCCTCTCGTCGACAAACGTTTCAGTTCTCTCTAACTCCTGAAACTCAGTTCTCATATACGTATCAAATTTTGTCAACACGCTTGCGTGTCTTTTGCTATATTTTCCCAAAAACAGATTTTGATTTAGATGTGGACAATATTCATGTCTTCCGGTTGTTACAGTCCTCTATAATGGATACTTATGTTTGAAGAGGTTTAAGTCTTGTAGCCTTAATCATATGCCACTCGTAATGCTCAAGATGGAGAATCACTTCAAATATATAGGATCAACCATTCCGCAATGGAAGATTCCTGCCAGTGATATAAGCCCTTTCTAAAATAAGCCCACAAGAATAGTTTTTTATAGAAAAAAAATTAAAAACAGGACTACGGATTTTCGTTGGAATTCTACTGAAGATAGAAATTTAATAATCGGTCCTTGTATATGTGAGTGCCTTAATCAAAAGACTTCACACACTTGTCACCAACAATAGCTACTTTCAAATAGTATATCTAGCAAAAGTGGCTACTCTAGTTGAGAGAAGTACGATTCAACGTGCCCGGCTAGCTCAGTCGGTATAGCATGAGACTCTTAATCTCAGGGTCGTGGGTTCGAGCCCCACGGTGGGCGCTGGAAATTTTTTTGTGACTTGTTTCAAAGAACTATCTCTTTGTAGCACCTCCTTGAGTTTCCTTTTTTAAGTCCAATTTGGTGTGAAGGCTTTCTTCGGAACGTTTGTTTGGCACAGGAATGAAAACTAATATCAGTGAGTATGGAATGTTTTGCACCAAAAATAACTTGGGAAAAGCTATGTGTGGAAACAGTCTCATGGCTGGTGTCTAACACAGACCGTTGGGATGTACTGCTTGCAGAAGTATTTTTTTCTTGGTATGCTTTCAAGCTATCATGCTCGACCATGTTTTACCTATTACAGCCACAGTCAGTGACATGCCTAAGGCAGCGTCCACACTAAGCCGGAGAAAACGCAGCTTTATTTCGCCGATTCGCCGGACCTACCATCCACATAATCCGTCACGAAAACGGAGCTTTTCGAAAACGCTTTACAAACAGGAGGAATTTGAAAACGCCGGCTTTTCGTTTTCATGTGGACGGAAAACATTTGAAAACGGAGCTTTACGAAAACCATAGCGTCACGATAATGATGGAATTTTCCTTGACCGAGTTTTCCTGAGACACAAACCTAAAATAACCGGTGTACTAATTTTCCAGCGTAGTGTGGACGGAAAACATTTGATGCGTTTTCAGAGTGAAATCGCCGTTCTCAAATTCCTTCGAAGTAGTGTAGACGGGGCCTAAATTTCTTTTGGTTGGTAACAAGGCCCAGACAATAGGCATAAAATGTTTAATCAAACGGGACAAAAATGGCGCCCAACGTGGGGCTCGAACCCACGACCCTGAGATTAAGAGTCTCATGCTCTACCGACTGAGCTAGCCGGGCACATTGTAATGATTTGCTACCGTAAGTACAATTTAAGGTTTCCACTTGTTATCGCTTGCTGTGGTTTCCTTTGTTGTCAAAGCTGAGTTCAAGCTTTGAAAACAAAACCCTTGTTGTTTGGAACATGAACAGTAAGGAATTTGCATTCGCATTATAGAGACATCACTCTTTGTCTAACGAAGCATAAGTTATTGCGTGAGAAAAATTTTGCAGAAGACATAAAGTGGGCTGGGGAGGAGGGACTTGCCAGCGTCGCTGAAGGAGAGATTAGTGGGGAAACCTGCTTTAGCCGTCGAGTAGACTCGAGTCAGGAGCAGACTTACGAGAAGAACAAGATTTGCGTGCAGCTGGTGAATAATAATGTTCTGGGAATCTTTCATGGGACCAAAATAAACAATTGGGTGTTCAGGCTGCAAGAACTCGTAGTTATCCGATCTAATGAATAGTCATGCGAGAAAAAATGGCCGTCTGACCCATATCAACCGGCAGCGTATATAGAAGAAGTTTTAAAGAACAGAAATTCGTCTTATTATTTCTTCAGGTATCATTTTCATTGTATAACCAGTAGCTAAATTCTTTCCCCGGGTAGAACGAGTTGAGAATCTTTGGTTAACTTGCTGCAAAAGTAACTATTTTGTGGAGTGCATGCTTTGTAAACCTATAAAGCTACCACGCAGAACGTTCTATTTCGAGGTTGCAGCCACAGTATGACATGGCTTATTCCAGTTTCTCAGTTATTTAACTCAATTCAAAAGAAATTGAAAGAAAAATATATGCGCCCAACGTGGGGCTCGAACCCACGACCCTGAGATTAAGAGTCTCATGCTCTACCGACTGAGCTAGCCGGGCACGTTGATTTTGGTGTTTTGGTGTTTGTAAGATTACTATTGCTCTATCATCTACTTCTTATCGCTACGAAGCCTGGGAGGAGTGAGTTGATAATTTTGACCAAACAAGAGATCACTCGACCTTTAAAGTCGCGCTGTTCCAGGTCCGCTGCGATCGACACACTCTCGTGTTCATTTTTCGTGATCATTTTGTGCACGATGAAACCCAATGCTTTAGAGAGAAGAATGGGTGAATCTCTTGAGTTATACAGTGACATCTTTTTTAAATTCAAGAAAACCCATCTTACTTTATATGCATATAAAATTTTCTGTTGGACAAAGCAGTAAAAGAGTGGAGGTTAAGAGTCAGAAAATTTTAATTGCCTGGTCCGTATGTTTTTATGGCATGAATGCTTATTTTGACTGTTGTATTTATCGCGCCCGGCTAGCTCAGTCGGTAGAGCATGAGACTGTTCATCTCAGGGTCGTGGGTTCGAGCCCCACGTTGGGCGCGGGCAATTTTTTTTTCGACTTGTTTCCAAGAACTATCTATTTGTAGCACCACGGTGAACTTGAACTTCCTTTTTAAGTGAAATTTGGTGCGAAGGCTTTCTTCAGAAAGTTTGTTTGGCACAGGAATGAAAACTAATATCAGTGACTATGGAATGTTCTGCACCAAAAATAACTTGGGAAAAGCTGTGTGGAAATAGTTTCATAGCCGGTGTCTAACACCGACCGTTGGGATGTACCGCTTGCAGAAGTATTTTCTTCTTGGTATGCTCTCAAACTATCGTGCTCGATTTTTCTATGGTTCGTCGGACCTGCCATTCACATGATCCGTCACGAAAACGGAGCTTTTTGAAAACACTCTTTTAAGCAGAGGAATTTGAAAACGCCGGGTTTTCGTTTTCATGTGCACGGAAAACATTTGAAAACGGAGCTTTACGAAAACGATAGCGTCACGATAATGATGGAATTTTCCTTGACCGAGTTTTCCTGAGACACAAATCTAAAATAACCGGTGTAATAATCTACCGGCGTAGTGTGGACGGAAAACATTTGATGCGTTTTCAGAGTGAAATCTCCGTTTTCAAATCCTTCGAAGTGGTGTAGACGGGGCCTAAATCTCTTTTGGTTGGTAACAAGGTCCAGACAATAGGCATAAAATGTTTAATCAAAAGGG
>Ga0126338_10000386_pt1 | contig 22965 bp, 12 predicted proteins | sample OrbCmetagenome_2_FD_92529 | JGI IMG/M metagenome (GOLD analysis project Ga0126338, IMG submission 92529) | Coral microbial communities from Petempiche,Puerto Morelos, Mexico - Orbicella C C metagenome | ecosystem: Host-associated > Invertebrates > Cnidaria > Coral | place: Petempiche,Puerto... | reverse complement strand
GCAGCTTCAACCACCTTTCACCTTTGAGAATTATTCTAAAGAAGATCAACCTCAAGTAAACGGGATCCTCCATCAAGCCCTAGAGTTCGCTTTGGAAAAGTGTTGCAACTTCTATTTGGGGAACAAAACGACAATGCGATACCTTGCCATGTCTGATAACTCATCTTCGCTTCAACGCATGGCGCTTACGGAAGACATAAGCTTGAGTTTTCCTTTTCAACCAGACTGGTACATAGACAGTAGCCGACAGTACATTAACATATTTGATTCGCCTGGGATTGTGATAATTCGAAGAGGTCCTTCTCACACCACGACGGAGAGACGTGCTCAGTTGCTTAAAGCTATTTTGGGAGCGTGGCCCATCGTAGTTTTGAGCCTTTTGATGTCCTCTTTGGCCGGAATCTGCATTTGGATATTGGTAAGTCCACATTTACATTTAAAATAACACATTGAAACTCGGAAAGTTTTTTTTTCAGATACAAAAGTTTGGCAGCGGATACGAAAGCTTTTATTGGCCCAAAGACTTGGAGCTTCTTACTTGAAAGTAAAAACACAATTAGCTACTTACTTGAAAGGATGTGAGTGTCATCGCGGTTTTCCGACAATAGACATTTAACGTTCTTAGACAAGCATTCGTGTTCAAAAAAGGTGGTTTGTCTTGTCTATTTTTTGTTGAGAGATTTTAAGGTGAAACAGCGGCCAGAAAAGTCATTCTTTTTTATCCTAAAGTTGTTTCTAAATATAGATCACTTTAAGAGAGCGATACTGAGTTCTATCAAACGACTGAATTGAACTGACAGGCAATACTTATTTAATTGGTACGTTTGTGGCCCTATTTCAGATCATGCCACAATGTCTCGGAGAACCGTTTCTTACACTGAAGCTTTTTTACGTGTAAATGAATGATTTTTTTTACCAGAAAGATTTTATATTGTTTTGGCTGTGGAATGTTTTGAAACTCAAAATCCCGTGTGAAAATTTTATTTATGGGCCTTACAGCTTTTCATGACAGGAGTCCCTTCACTGCTTAATTAACTTGCTGCAAGTTGGCTAACATCAGCTGGTACTGTCTCCCATTTATCGCTTTCATCGTTTCCAACTCCACCAATGACGCATTAGAAACCTTTTTAATATTTCGACAGAAAAATGCATAGTGACTGATAAATTGAAGCTAGAGGCGTTTCATTGAACCAAGAAATAGGGGAAACATTAATTAATTGTTTGTATTTTTTTGACTAAATGTTGAAGGACAACGGTGAAAATGAAGAAGAGTTCGGCCGTCCTTTCTACCGCGGAGCTTTCGATGGCTTCTGGTGGGCGTTTGTCACTATGTCGACGGTTGGGTAAGTATTTAAACTTTCACGATAAAGCGGAAACACTGAGAGCACGCTGAGGAAAAAAATATCCAACACGCTTTTTGATGAGATCCTCTGTTAAACAAACTTTGCCGGAGGTCGAGAAAGGTGAAAATTTGATGCTGTTAGTCTTTTGATACTTTATATAAAGTTGCGTCTTGTAAAAAAGACTTATTAACTTCTACACAGACAGTTGCCAGCCGTTTCAGCTTTTTCAGCTAATACAAAGTAATTAAAGTCTGGTCCATACAGGCAGTTTTATGCGACAAATCTGTTTGATCGTGTAGATGGTAGGGCAAAAATTTGTCAATAGTTCAAAGTTTAGTGCGCCAGTAAAGACTTTGGACAGCAGAGATACGCAGAAACAGAGCAGGGCTGCTTAGTCGCCCTCCAGAATATATAGCGCTAACGAACATGTTTGCCACATTTTATGTGACGAGTCGTCTACACGAGCAATTTTTCGTATGTGACAAAAACCAACACGCCAGCTTTTCAGAAAATATATTTGCCACGTAAAAACTGGCTAGTTTTCCTCGTTTACACGAGCAAATACGAATTGTCATCTAAAAATTGCTCGTGTAGACCACGTTAAGAAAAAAATGTGTTTTGAGGGCAGTCTTACATACCTATCACCTTACTCTCATGTTCAAATAAATTGTATTTCAAAAATATTTACGTCCAACTTAAGTACAAACAGTCGTATTTAAGCAATATGCTTCGCATTAAAAAAGCTGTTTAAAAACCTGTTCATTTTGCAGTCTTTTTCAATGTTTATTTTAAATGACATCAGTAACTCATAGGAAAGCGCAGTTAAATTATTCAGAAGGATGCGGTTTTGGTTTTGAGTAACTGTCGAGTCTGATCATCCAAACCGTGTATCTTAGCTTTCATCTTTTGTTGTCTATTTATTTTAATCTAGATATGGCGACAAGACTCCAAAGTCTATAAGTGGCAGACTATTTTCCGTGGTGTGGATAATGACTGGTATTACAGTCTGTTCAATACTAACAGCCACACTTTCCAGTGCTTTGACGAACGTCACGGTCAGTGTGGAGAGATATGACGTGACCACGGGAAAAACGGTGAGTTAGTACGATTCACTCCTTGGGAAACTGTGTAACCTAGAGCGATGGATGTTTAGAGTTATGCATCTTGATTTTACTGACTGAAATATTTTTAATCTAAATTTTAAACACCTCAAGCCATTTTTATCGGTACAGGCCAATTTATGCTGTGAAGTCGTGGACTGGTGGAGGAGACGTGGCCGAGTGGTTTAGGGCGCTGGATTTGAAATCTGGAGGTTCCTGGTTCAAATCCTCCACCCTACCGCTATCTGGATTTGTTCTTGACAGTCCCGAGTTCAACTCCTCGACCGCGTTGTGTAAAGAGCCAACTGGTCGGCCTCCTACCAGTTGGAATTCTCAATGGTTTATGTCCTGTTTGCAATATTTGTTTATTTTATTTACTGTGTCCCTAGTTAGCAAAACAGTGCTAAATACAAGTGACACTTAAATAAACCTATTTATTTTATTTATTTAAACAAAACAGTGGGACTAGCTAGATTGTTTATTTCCAAATCACGTAGTTTATTTCTCCGTCGGTTAAAATATTTTATTTTGACTTTCAAGCCGGTAAACTTAGTAAAGTACCCTTTTTCGCCACCAAGATTAATTTCACGTGTGATGTTGCGTTGTTAAGCAATTAATATATTTTTTTTCAGATTGGTGTGCCGAGGGAGAGCATTGCTTTTAAACGGGCTGTAAATCTTGGAATAAACATCACTGGTGAGTTATATATACATTATATATACAGCAGAAAAATACACGAGCTTGGATTGGTTAAAAGCAGTATTTATACGAGTTGTTTTTGAAAAATGGACGGTGTTATTCTGCCGCAGCTTTTCGGTGAAGTTATAGATATACCATTACGATATACAATCTGTTTTGAGCCAAGTAATTTGCCAAAATTTGCATACTTCCTAAGTGCTTCAGAAATAACTACTACTTTTGCTCTCATTTTGGATGTTTTTATGAAAAAAAGAATGATGCCAATCCTTCTACCTGTCGCCGACATGAAAGGTGAAGCCATGTAGCTTTTTATGATTTTGAACTATAGCGTATATCTCATTTCCAATTAATTGCCGTAATTTTATTCTTGAGAGCCAATCAAGCGACTTGGCCTGACTAATTATCCGATCATGATAAAGCTTCATCCATGACATGCTGTTCTTTTCACACGAGCCTAAAATCCATTGAATCATTCTCGAATGAAAGACTAGTGGCTATTGCGGTTTTGACCGTCACACCTTTTATCGGATACAAGTGAACTCTACATGTACCTCTGGAGTTTAATAGAACATCTTCCTTTTTCGTCAGAGTTTCAAAGCCTACATGAAGCCTACTCTTCGTTGGAGAATGGAAAGGTAGACGGAATTATGGAAGAGATGTTTACCGCGGTCGAGTTTATTAAGAGGAAAAGCAACTCAGAGCTATCGATCGCTCAGTTCTTCGAGGACAAACACGGATTTGGAGCAGCAATAAAGAAAGATGGTTTCAGTCTTGATGTAGTGAGCTGTTTGTCGAACGTGACGCAGTTTGTCTCCGATGATATCTATCTCAATGCCAGTGCATATCTCAAATCTCGCACGGTAAGTATCTAAATTTTTACAGTCATTCAGCACGCAAAAGGAAAGGAGGAAGCGCTTTTCGCCTCCAGATTCCGCGCGTCCGTTTCTCCGTCGCTCTGTTTTTTTGTTTTTTTCGCGTCACGCTCAACGGACTAGGCGAAAGAGGGACTGTCCATCGTCTTAGAACTATCCACTGAATAAATAACACGTTTATCACACTTACCAAGACAGCGTAACCTCAGACAGTTTGTTCTGCTTGTGCAAGCATCTCAGGATGAAAGCAAAGTTTCTGCCCTTTCTTCGAATTCGAAGATAAATATCCCAGCGCTTCCGGAAATGAAATAAATAAAAATAAAGTACAAGCGGGTCCTCTGCCCTGGTCGAATTGGAATTTGGTTTTTGCGAAGAGAGGAAAACCCATGGCTAGAAATCTCGGACACGCGTGCGCAGTCGAGAAGGCCAGATTAAGAAAAAGCGCGAGTCACACAATTCCTCACGACTTAGTAGAGACTTAACTGAGAAAACAGATTTAACATTCCGCTTACCTCCTTACTCCAGTGCAAAGTCCCAGATGTTCACTGAATGTCATTTGGTATGACCCGAGACCCAAAATATTCCTGGAAAATTGTCGGCTTCCATGTTGTAATCGTTGTGTTTTTCAAGTATAATAATACAGATGACGTTTTGTAGTAACAGTATGGCAGTATGACAGCGCGAGAACAACACCACCGGCTCTCCCTAGATGTCCTTTCGCCTAAAACCTTTAGATTGTAACAACTTTACTTTGTTCACTGCGATTTTTAAACCGTCGAAGCCACACTATGAGATGCAGTGAATCTCAATTCTGAGGACTTTGTATCCATTGCGTTTTTAGGACTTGTTTCTCTGTAATTTTCGCGCTTTCTGGTCGACGAAATATGATATTCTGGAAAACCGTGCAGCGAAATCCAACAGAAAAGTAGTACACTTCTTTGCCTTTCCACATGCAGCTAAATACAGGAATTGCACCCTATGAAAGACCTAACCATTTCCAAGTCATGATCAGCGCAAACTTAAGCTAACCGAAACGCTACTCAGGCTAACCGGAGTGCTGTTTAGGCTAACCAAAGTGGTATTTAGGCTAACCGGAGTATAATTTTGTGTGGTGCAATTCCTGTCTTTAGCCGCAAATGCGCATGCCTTTCCTTGATCAGCCCTGTTGTTTTTCCGTGGGTAGCTGGCTTTCTAGGTTCCAGCCTCTTTTTGAGTCCATTTGCCCCCAAAACCTAAATAATTGGGGGATCTGAGACCGTGCTCTGCCGAAAACGCGGCGCGAAAATCAAAGCAAGGAATCAGAACTGAACACAGTCAACCATAAAATTATCTCTATTAGCCGTTTGGCAAACACTCAAATAAATTACTTTATAGAAACGCCCCACAAAACTTTAAATCAGCGAAAACCCGATCGATCTCTTCGCACGAGTAGGCATTGCTGGAGTTGACGCCGTGTTGTTCAGATGTCACGCTTAATTGCATGTTTCTTGCCAGCCGATGGCGTGCGCGAATTTAACTTCTTTGAGTGGCAGATCAAATCTTAGCACCTTCCACTGATGTCCGAGATTTCTAGCCATGCGGAGAACCTGGAGAAAAACTCTCGGAGCAAGGCGAGAACCAACAACAAACTCAACCCAGTATGGCACCGGACCGAAATCGAGCCCGTGCCGCATTGGTGGGAGCCGAGCGCTCCCACCACTACGCCATCCCTGCTCCGACAGAGTTTGCAAAGAGGAAGACCAGAAAGGTTTCGCGCCTCTGTCGAAGTGTTTCCCGGAGAGGTATGTAAGTCCAACATCATTTAGTTTAAATCTACTTGCGTTCTGTCGCGAATGTTTTTCTCTGCTAGGCTATTTATTATCTTTAATCTCGGTTGTAGATAGTGAGCAGCTTAGTGGTGTGCAGTTGTTAACAAAATATTGGCTTCTTCTTTGCTTTTTAGAAGTGTTTGTGAATTGGACTTCGTAGAATTCATAGCTTAAATTAAATTATTCGCTCTCGATTTCTATGCGAACGATTGCTTGTGATCTAATTGTTAAACAGATTGGCAGATTTTATGTGATCATTTGCTCCAAAAGGTGTTTTTCATATTAAAAGGGTAACATATTCATAGTATGTTCCTGTGCCCCCAATTTTCTGTCATTCGTAATGTGTGTCCAAGGATTACACAAACGAAAACTAAGAATTTATTACAATTTCTCTGTTTTCGCCACTTTGCTATTCGGTTTTGTTTTCTAGAATCAAGACTTGACTCCACCTACCAAAAACCTGGAACAAAACGATCCACCAAAGAATGAGTACAGCATATTTGACCAAGAATCCAGCTCTTTCCAAGCAACAATTCTCGGAATTTCTGTCGCTCTGTTCATGTTCATAGCTTGCTCTATCGGCTTTGCAGGAGTCAGGTATTTGCGACGACGAAGACGACCAAGCAAGGAAGTAGTTGAATTGGCAGAGGTAGAAAAAGGTCTCTAAGCACCTATATTTCTTGTCATGTTTCCTCTTTTTTTTTTAATTGAGAGATGCAAGTGATATACATGAGATGAATATCGGCGAAACTGCCATTGATTAAATCTTCTCTTTAAGTAAGTCGCACCAAAGGAAATAGATCTAAAGTAAAACATGAACTTAAACTGAAATCCAAGAGCAATAACATACTTAATGAGACCAGACTGAATAACAATACTTTAAGATCGCTACCTTTGTACTATGTAATAACTGTAGGATATTTCAGTTTAAATACGGAATGCTTAATGAGCTTACACAGTGTAACTGCATTGAAGTAACGTTATTATATTTGATAACGTTCGTATTTCAGAAAGTTCAAGCAGAAACTTGCTCTCTCAGAAGTTACTTTTGATAGCTGACATAAACTTGGTTCATTCCGTGAGTGTGTGATCAGTTGACCTCGGAAACATCGCCGGGCAACTAGATAATTCCACCACTGTGATATATTTGAAAATGAAATGTATGATTATACAATCATCAATATCAGTGGCAGGAATGAGATGCTTCTCGGATCAGCTAGCTATCAGCTAGGTGATAGTTTGCTCTCATACCGAGTTGCCTCGATATAACCTGCGAACTTACCCTCCCTTCCTACCTCTCATCCATTTAAAAAAACGCCTGAACGCAGGTTAGCCTTAATACTACACTATCAACTATCAACATAACAACCTACAGTCCATTTGAATAGATAGCAAAGACATATACGTAGATCCTGTTTTCTTGTAGAAAGCGTGCGTTTTATGAATCTTCAATTTGTCTTGAATTTGATAGACCCTTTATAACTTAAGACTGTGATGCTGCATATCCACGCCTTAACAGAACAACCAAGCCAGTGTGAGAGTTAACTTGCTAGCTAAACTGTTTCAATAAAACTACCTTTGCAAACTTAAGTTTCAAGTGACGAGTGCTTCTCCTCTCATTGCCTTCGATATAATTCTGAAAATTAGATTAGAAAAAACAAGAAGGTCGATCCCAGCGAGGGTGCTGGACGGCTGTTGGCTTTGTCGTAGAGATGCAATGGTGTTGCGTACTGGAAGGCAACTTCTCTAAAAATATCTGCCTCGTTTGAGGGTGGGCTTTGTTATTTAATTAAAGCCGCCGTGTCACCTCTGTGATCTTCCACCAAATTTTCAATCTGTGTGGACCTTAACTGACATAAACCCGCGTCAGGTTTATATGTAGTACTCCCAAGTTAACCGGAAAATGCCGATTTGTCAGTGAAGTGCAGGAAATATTTGTAAATAAGACGTGTTCATTAACAGAATAATTGAGTATCTTTATGGCAAAATTCAATTCCAGCAAGGTGTAGAAATATCTTGTTGACATATGTAACAATTATTCCGTGAGCCCAAGTTGGATACGAGGTGATAAATAACAAACGAGTTTAGCTGCAGACCCAGACCAAAAACACTGCAGACCCTGAGTAAATTGGGGGGGGGGCCGAGGCAAACGCCCCGGGTTCAGAGTGAAATCTAGTCTCAGTGTAATCTACTCTTAATCTAAATGCTTTGATGTAATTTTTATTATTACATCAAAAGGTTTTATCACTGTAAATTAGTCCTGAAATAAACTCGCTTGGGAGAAAGTAATAAAAGAATTGTATTTATCGTATTTTTAAGCAGCGGGGCCCCCGGATTAATTAAAACGGTGGTGACTTGAAGTAAAACATTGGGATCCAAATCAAACGGTGGGGCTCCGGAGTAATGGTCAGACCTGGACTGAGAAAAATCCTTATCGAAATACTTCTCGCAAATAAGGCCTTACCGGGGTACTATGGGCAGTCGGGTTTCCAAACCACTCCCAAATATCCACCACAGAAATTGATGCCCTGGGAAATTCTCAAAACTGAGATAAAAAGCAATTTATAGCAAGCATGAAGGAGAATTCGTATTTTGAGATTTGAAATAAGAAATGACAGTTTGGTATTGATGTAACTACGAGAAACAACTCACAGAAAGATACTTTGACAACACTTTTATTATTGTGTCTCAAATTTTTAGTAGTTGGCTTTCTGATCTCTTCACCTACAAGTATCAAGTACATAAAATTCGTTAGCGGATGTTAATAAGAATTAAATTAAAAGGATAAAGTTGTTTACAAGTGACAAACATGGCATATTTTTGATGTAGTGGGCAACCCTACTGAATTTTGATAGGCTGGTAATTTTGTGTTCGTGGAGGAAAACTGACTCCAAAGATTCCCAAAACTCCTCGACGATTAAAAATTTGCAAGACTTATCTCTGAAGATGAGCGGAATACATCCGTAGATTGCCGAAGACGATTCAAAGACTTTCAAGGATAACCTCCCGAAGATTGCCGAAGATAAGTTACGATATATTTGCCATAATAGTTTTCCGCTTATGTTTAAAGAAAGTTATTGAATAATTCCTCAAAAGATTAAGGAGTAATATAACTTGTTTTCAGTCTTAACAAGTAGCTCAGTTTCATGCGAATTTCTACAAATTTCTGCAACACGCCCCATATTAGCCCAATTCTGGCCCTCTCTACGCAACTCTACGCTCCAGAGAGAATACTCTTTTACCAGAGATCGATCTTCTCCTAGTTCGTAGTATTGCGTGACGGAAGAAGAGCCAGAACAGAACTAGCGTGATTTCCTGGTCTCATGCGATTTCCTACACTTACTAATACCTTGAGAGTGATTGCTCGAGTTCGTAAGAATCTGCGTCACAAATTACGCTACAGAGTTTATTGTTTTTCACTACTTAAGTTATCGTTTGAGGTTAGCAAACGAAGCGAATGCCTAAACCCTTAAGTGAATTATTCTTTGACTCCCAAGCTGTCATTCAAGTAAGCTGTTTCAGCGATTTGGTTTGCAGGTCGGTAACCTGGCTTCCAAGTTGAACGAGTTGATGCTGCAACCATTAGGTCCTACAAAACAATGAAAATCAGGTTGTCACGATTGATACTCAGATACTTATTTAGCTTTCATTGTAGACTCGTTATTGTCTCTACCAAAGTCCGTTCAGCCTGATTTTAGAAACCTTTCTTAGAAAAAACATTCAGAGAAAACTTTTTACAGCGCGGTCATAGGTCTGTTGTCATAAAGAAAAAATGAAACCAAAAGTAACCAAAAAACGCAAAACAAAACAAAACTTTCACGCGTGTTTCGCATCAGGATACACTTCTATACATTGTTCTGGAAGCTTTACCCTACTCCGCCCTGGCTACTTTATCTAACCTAACCCATGTTACTCTGCCCTACTTTATCTTACCTAGCCCACCCTACCCTACCCTACTTTATCTTACCTTACCCTACTTTATCTTATCTAGCCCACCCTACCCTGCCCTACTTTGCCCTACTTTATCTTACCTAGCACACCCTACCCTGCCCTTCTTTATGTTACCTGGCCCACCCTACCCTGCCCTACTTTATGTTATCTAGCCCACCCTACCCTGCCCTACTTTATCTTACCTACCCATCCTACCCTGCCCTACTTTATCTTACCTAGCCCACCTACCCTGCCCTACTTTATCTTATCTAGCCCACCCTACCCTGTCCTATCCTACACTGTCCTTAGTACTCTGCCCGGCCCCTCCTGCTACTGAGCAGGTTTCATTATCTCGTTACACTTCATGTTAGACGCTATATCTTAAGAATAGTAAATGAGAAAGAAGGTGATTTATGAAAGAATTCACCCACTTCTAAGTCTCTGGGCCCTCAACTTTGTGATGCAGTTGTCGTATGTAAATCCAATAGCCAGAATCGAGACAAACGATATAAGAAGAGCGAGGAAAGTCTTCCTAAACCAGCGGGAGTCGCCATCCAGTAACGCCAAAATGTCGTTATTGTCATCTGTCAAACTGCGGTTCTGGGTTTGGGTCTTGAAAGTAAACAAAACATTCACCTGAGTTGCTTCCGGTAACATCGTCGTCTAGGATCATAGGCCCGCAATGCGTACAGAATGCTAGTTTATTATTTAGGCTATATTCAACAGATTTGTCGGGGACTTCGACTCGACGTTTTGCTAATTAATCTAGCAATCAAGAAACTATTGTAATAGATATGTCATGGACCATTCTTATCATTCGGTTAATTTTTATATTTTTTCTCAGACAAAAGAACAAAGGAAAATAAAAATTGAACCAAGGCAAAAATATACTGTGTCCAAAAGAGTACATTTTGCTGTTGCGAATCAAGTAATTGTTTTCAGAAATACACCAATTTTTTTCTTAGATACAGACAATTATACCAATGTTAGAAGCACTTTTAAGTGCAATAATGCTTCTTGCACTTTTGTATTTAGAAGTAAACATATACAGCTTGGTTAAAGATTACTCTGAACATACCTTGTACAAGCACACAAGCTAGTATCACTTAGGATAATTTGATCTGTATAAAAAAGGGTGACGGCTTATAAAAATATTGAAGGAAGACCTGAGAGGTCATGGGTTCGAATCATGCTGTGGACTCAGATTCTATTTTGTCCCACGGTCGGGACATAATAAACTTTTTCATTTTTCTCAATGTCGAAGTTGTCGACTGGGGAATGAGGAGGGCTAGTCCTGCTTTTGTATGGAATGTCACAATACAAATTGCAAACTACACGCGTCTACCCACTTCTTCTGAAACCAGATAAGATCATATAGATTTCTCAACTCACGTGAAAAGCGTGGGTGTGTTGGAAGATGATCTTTTTGATATCGCGCTGTCTGTATTTGAATAACTTTCTTAAGCATTCCCCTGTCTTGGATAGGTCTTCGTTATTCTCATTATGTCCGATCACTAAACCAATGGAGCGCTGACTGCTCAAGGTCATGGAGACGGCCAATCGAGGGTCGTCGATTTTTTCCATGTAATACGAGGCTGTGTAAATATCCGCTAAGATTCCCTCCACTTCTCTCGTTTTCACCAGTGCATCGTACATTTGGTAGAAGTTGGGATAGTCTTGTGTACAGAAATAATAAATTGAGTGATTTGCCATAGCAGACTGGGTTTTATAACTTCCAAGCTCCCTGGTTGGTTAGGAATTTCTGTGTAACACGCTTTTTTTAAATTTAAACCGCAATCAGGGCTGAAGTGCCGTTTTATCAACATTGCATGATAACTTGGGTTATTAAAAGAAATTCAAGGCCTCATGTTACACAGTAGTTTTAATAATTCGATGTACCCTCGTGTTGAGTACTTAAATTCTCATGTGTGATCAAAATTGAATTTCTCCTTCCAACACCAATGCAAAATCAAGGCGACGGGTGATGAGAAGAAATAGAATCATCACGCCCATAAGTTATCAGCTTGCGATCTAACCTGTTGTGTCTGCAATTCGTCAGAACACTGTTATAACTACCAAACCTCCCACTCTACCGATCTAAATTGAGTAAAAATTTGTCTATATACCTTTCACGTTTGCAGCATGATTCATGGCCTCCTCGAAGGCATGGCTATCCGTAATGACTGCAACCTGCATGAAAAAAGGATTAAACTTAAAGAAAAATTGAAGAAGTCTCTGCTAATAGATGTGTTCAACATTTTTAAGGGCGCCTATTTACTGTATGCACTGACAGTGTAAAATTGTTTTATGTACCGTAAGTATATTCAGATACTCAATAACAACTAATCCTGCATCAGAAGAAAGTACTTCTCAGTTTTCTCATTTAATTGGCCTGTTTCGTCTTGTATCATTCGGATCATTCTTCATTGATACTCAGTACGATGCGTAGTTTTTCAAGTTATGAGTAGCACACAAATACACAACTAGGCAGTAAACTAGGAGGAATGTGAGAGCATGAACGCGCGAAATCCGTATGCTCAAGCAATTATTGTCAGTTTCCTCCCACAGGAAGTGATTTGCCTTTGTGATTCCTGTCAGTAAAAGATATTCCCCTAATGAACATCCAAATTCACAGAGATAATTTGAAAGAAATACTTAGAAATAAGAAAGGAGAAGTAATATTTCTAATTTCAAGGTTTTACTGTCGAGAGGCGCAAGATTCTCAATACCAACCTTCACCCCAAGCAGAGGTTCTCGCTGTTTGATGGACGAGGCTGTCAAGGCGCTTGTGAAAGTTGCAGTGAAGAAGGAACAGAGGACAATGCCAGTGAGAATCCACAGGATTCCAAAGAAACGAGCAAAAGGGGACTTAGGAACCCTGTCACCATACCTGCGTTCAGATATTGAAACAGACGGATTAGCTGAAGTGGATATGAAGGTTATTGCATGCAGTCAAGAGGATCATTCAGTCAGGCAAGTCACTGGTTCTGTAGTCAATACACAATAGGCCACAATGCCTCAAGCCTAACACACACTGGAGTCGGAGAATGGGGTAGTACTTTGGCTGACTTTTGTCACGTGTTTGCCTCCGAGTTACTACAAGAACCCCAGCCCCATTATGGTCTACTCTGCGGCCAATCACTGACCGCCATCTCAGTCACTTTCTTTCTCATGCAATTTATGAGGTCCAAAGTAGTCATTTTTCTTGTTTGTGAACCAGCCCTTATGAAATCTTTTAGCTCAGTTGGTCGGAAATGAGATGACACATTTTATGTGTGGTAGTCGAGTTGAGAATATGCGACCGTATTCTGCGAACGTTTTGAAAAACCTTGTTACGGTCAATCCAGTCTGAAGATGCCACCTCATCGAGCGCGATGTTCCCAAGAGGACGTACTCTCTCCCGGAGCATTAGAGGGTAGTGTCATTTAACAGACGAAAGAAAGTAGAGTTTCCCGGCAAAAAGGTATTATCTTCCTTTTTAAATGCGCCATGCCGTTAGAATACCGCATGATAAAATTCAGCATCAAAACTTTGACAAGTTAAATTAAACCTTAGAGGGAAAAAAAAGAACAACATTTGTCGCTTTTTAAAGCGACAAATGTTCAAAGTTCTCCATCTCCTATCTGATCTGATTATAGACAAATCAGGAAACGACCATTTATGGGCAATAACGATAACAGGTTCAAGATTCTTGTCCCAGCGGTATACGATTTGGCGGATTATAAAGATCATCGCTGAAAAAATGCAACTGAGCTTCCGTTTCCCAATAAGAAGAAACTATTAGCCTCGGGCAAACTCATAAAATACAACTGGGCAATTCTGAAGTTCCAATTCTCTATTCCTGGTCCTCGGTTTTAACAACAATATGGCCCTTAGCATGCGTAATCTCTTGTGGAAAGTCCGTAGAGAAAAAAAAAATCAATAATGCACAGTGGGAGTCTTTCAAGGAGCGAACACCCGAATGTTCATTTTAAAGAAATAAACCAATAACTAAGAATAGAGTTAAAGGGAACTTTTGAAAAAGTCTTACCCCACGGTGGTCATGCTCACAACAGACCACCAAATCCCCTCCATTACACCCCGTGTGAAGGAGCGCGGGAACTGTTCTGGATTGCCAGATGCGTCCTGTGAATAAGAGAAGAGAAGAGATACACAAGTGAAGAACGTAGTAAGACCAGTAGTAAGTTCATAAGTGTAAGCTTGCCTCATTGCTATCTAATTTTGAGGAAACTGTTCGAGGTTTCTATGATGCCGTCGCTTTCCTCATTTCGCTTGTGTACGAGTCGAAATTAAAAGGAATAGACAATTTTCGTATTCTCGGTATTGGGCTGGAACTAGCTTGCAGTCAGTCAGTCAGTCAGTCAGTCAGTCAGTCAGTTAGTGATCTCCACAGCGCCGGCTGGCACAAATGGCGGCAACCATTCTAACCGGTTTTTCATTCTAACAGGTCCTCATGTCAGCAGTTTTCAGTAGGTTTTTGCTCTTAGCAGTCATAAAATTCAGAGAATCCGAAAGTGTCTCTACCTCTGTTGTCGTTTCCGTGGCATATGCAGTGTTTTATGGGGCAAGGTTGCTGGCCTTACGCCCAACCCTCAAACCTGGAGGACCAGGGGATCACTCTTTGTCTGGCCTCTACCCTCTTACCTGTCCGGCATGGGTGATCCTGCCGGGAGTACAAGACTCCCGCCAGCATAGCTCTCGGCGTCATGGAGACACACAAGCTGCCTCACCACTACAAGGTGACGATCCCACCGAGGCAAGGAACTAGCTTGCAACTGAGGCTAATGCGAGGAGTCTTTTAAAATGCAAATGACATCCACTTCTTTTCAATGACACTCCCCCGCAAGAGCCTCCATCGCAAGCTAGTACCAGTCCAATACCGTGAATGCGAAAATGGCCTATTTGTGGTCCGACTGCACTGATGGATCAATACAGGGCACACCATCAAAAGAAATGCTTCACGTTTTATTTTAATGAAAATTATCGAAAACCTTCGTTAAAAGCTGGTCTCCGAGAGATCTAGCCGTGCTTCAAATAGGAACGAGATGGAACTCTTACAAACACTGTAGGGAACATGTAAAGCGATTTCAACGATAAAACCAAATGATTAAAAGTATAAAAAAAGGTTTGACTGAATGACGTAATCACTTAACCATAGATTCCAGTATCGAACGTGTTTCGATGTGGTGAAAATTAATGTATATATTCCCTTTCGCCTTCGCGAAAAACAGTGTCTTCGAATACTTCGATTCAAACGATCAGCATCTGTCGACAAATCCCGTTGTCATACTTCCCAACTCAAATACATTTTCCGATTGGAGGAGAGCGTGTCATGTGTTGTGGGTCAAAACTCACTAACTCCTTAAGGAAACAACAACTTTCGACTCGCACGAGATCGGGTCGTGCTCTTTGAAACCGCGGCAAATTTGTCAGTTAGCCGGCGTAAAGCAAACGATTTCTTGCAGTTTTTTTTCTATTTTTGAGTTGGGAGTAGGGAGGTATAACAAAACACTTAATGACTGGTACCGCGGGAAACAGTGAGATTTGTTTCCCCTCGACCTTAATACTAGCTAATACTCCCCTCGGCTTTGCCTCGGGGAACATCGATATCGAGGGTCTTGGGTAAAACAAAACTCTCTGTTTTCTTGGGGCCAGTCATTAAGTGTTTATTAACAGACGTTATCATATTTTTGGCGCTCGTCTAAATAATCCCCCGCGGTTTTATTTTTTCGTGCGCTCGGTGATCTTTATAATCAACGATTTGACGGTCAATGTGCTCAAGGTTTTTATGGGTAGAAACTGAGAGCGAGACGTTTAAGAGTTTTAGCATAACCCACTGATCAATCCATCGAAAAAGAAAATGTTTTATTGTAGTCCTGAAAACGCAAAGTTGAACCATTTTCAGTGATTGGACCAGCTCCTTGTGACTTCAATTGATCTTTACACTGACTCGACACTTGAAGCCAACCAGAGTATTCTTCGGTCGGCGAATTATTCTGAAAGAAATTTGGTATGTAAATAGACTGTTATTCGACGTCACTCAAGGCTCAAACTGAACGCTTATAACTTAAAAGTCTCATTTTTAAGTAAACATGTGTTGACGCCACTCAGTGGAAATATGTCTCTTAGTGTAAGTTTCGTGTCACGAACGTCAGTTTGCGTGCACGTACGACATGCAGGTGTCTTGTAGTCAATAATTGTTTCTGCTCGAGTGTTTCTGTCATACGTCGGAAAACTAAGTTTCGAGCGGACGGCCACTATTGAAAATTACCTTAACGTGTCAATCGCGGACCGATTACTACGAAAAAAGAAAACGCTCTTGCGAACTTTTGATGAGAACTCTTTTTTAATGACTATTTATCGTTTTTCTGGTTCGAATTAATGCATTTTGTTTAGGAGGAAAAGCAAACGTCAGCACAGGCGACCAAGCTCAAGCTGGGAGAGATGATAGCGGTATAGCGTAATAGCGGTCATGGCAAAATTATAAGACTTTGTATGGGAATATTGATGAGTAGTTTTAGGAGTTAGAAATACTAGAAAGCTCTAAAAAGTAATAAAAATACCTTATCTTACTTCCACAGTGTATTGCTTGTTGTCCGTTCGCTTTTTGTGCTGATTTGAAGCGGTTTTAGCGAGTTGTCATTTACTGGGTTTCCTATTCACATTCAAGAAAACAGACAACAAGAAATACATTGCAGAAGTAAGCTAAAGCATTCAGTGTTATTCAAAAATCGCTTTTTAGCATTTACACTCCTAAAACCGCTCATAAATATTCCCATACAAACTCTTATAATTTTGTCGTAACCGCTACAACGCCCGGTGATCTCTCACAGCTGGAGCTTGGGGAGCCTGTGACGTCAGTAGTACTGCCACATGCTCCGAACTAAAACAACACATTTTTTTTCCTACGATCTTATCAGCTCTTAGAGCACGGTTGGTTTATTGTTACCTGGCTATTTAAGCAATTACGAACGGTGGAAATGTATAGAGGATAATACATGGGCGCGCGCAGATAGGAATATCTCCTCAGGGCCGGGTTGTTCAAAGCCCCATTAAGGATTAGCGAGAATTTTGATTTGAGTTTTGTAACTTTCCGGTGATGTTTCCTGTTTATAATCTTTGTGCTTCAGTTTTGAGCTTGTCTAAGCTCAAACTACACAAAACGTAAGCAGTAAGAAAGATTTTTATACAAGAAAAATTAATACTTCGGTTAACTTTTAATCCTGGGTTAGCGTTAACCGGCTTTCGAACAACCCAGCCCGGGTGTTCGACTCGATATCGCACGATTGAGCCCAGCGAACGAGTGAGATATAAAGTTGAACACGAGAAGAGATATCCCATATCTACGAGCAACCATGTATTATTTTGTTTATTATATAAATATACTGATAACGACGTTTTTGACGATTTTCCGACCACTTTCCGAAGAGTTCGAAGAATCCCGACCACCTTCCGAAGATTTTCGGAGATTATCCAAGAATTGTCCGAAGGCCACTCAAACTTTTCCAAACATTTTCCGAAGATTAACGAAAATGACCGAAGATTTCCGAAGATAACAGAAGATTACCGAAAACTATGAAGGAAGATCCGAAGATGTTTCGATCATACACCAAGAAATTTAAGTACAGTTTAACGTTCAAACATGATATCAGTGAAGTCATCAATTAATATCTTCACTTGTGACTCATTTTCTCTTGCTTATGAGGATATTACGCCCGAGTCCCGGATGTGGTTTGGTATGAATTTTACGAGTGGTGAATTTTCTAGTGAAATACTCGTGTCTATATAATAACGCACGAGAAGAGTTGTCAGTACAGTGCACCTACTTCATGAAAACGTTCGAGACTGAGGTGATGCCCTTTTCAGACGTAATTCGTGAGTGGTTCTTTAAACTTACAGAATTAAAAAACATTTGGACTTTCACGACAGATGTCATGGGAAAAAATTAAAACAAAAGCTTTTATTTGGTTAATTGTTATGGCTCGATTGAGCATTAAACTTTAATCTTCGACGAAGGAAGTTGACAAACTCAAAATGATTTCAATTCTAATAATTCGGCCTGATGACTACGTACCTGGATCAAAAAATTCTTACTCTGCTAATACCATGGAACGATGCGCTGGCTGTGAAAACTACTTTCTTTATTTTTTACTATGTTGTTTCTTTTATTTTTTTTTTCCTTTACTCTTTTTTTTCTTTTAAATCAGATAAACAAATAGTTTGCCACAGCTATTCAATTGCAAATTCAATACAGAATAAATTATTTATCAAAAAACCTCTTGGAACACGTCCAATTACCAGCCTTAATTGTAAAACTACTCTAAGGCGTCTGTCACGCAACTAAGGTTTTCCTAACCGCGATATGTCTACAATTAACATATTTATCCTTCTTTTAGCAAAGTAATATATTTTTTTAGTAAAATATTTTTGCGACATAAACGTGTACTCACCAATCCCCAGATTACCAATCCTGCAAACCCAGTTAACAGGAGTGTTATAACGATCACGGGCCAAGTGTCCTTCATGGCTTGTGCAACTTGTTTTCGTAAATGTTCCTTCGTTTCTTCTTTGTTCACAATGAAGACGACACCTGGAGACTTCAAGATCTCAACGTAGCTGTATCCACCATATGTGCCGTCGTCGCTGCCGTGTACTGGCATGGCAAAGTCGGCTATGTTGTTCACAATATACTGGTCGAGCTGTTTTAGGTCTTGAGCTTTCGTCGTGAAGTTCGCTCCTCCTCGGGATATGGCACCGCATAACCGCAGTCCCTTATTGATAATTTCGTAGAAGATACCTTTAACATTCTCCTTGCTCTCCTTTTCTTGGGATTCTTCGCTTGAATTAGCCGTTTTCATTGGTAACTTCTCGGAGTTTTTTCTACTTCTTGGAGCTTTTTCGTCATATATGTAAGGCGGCCTATCGAGCCAGGAGATAGAAACCGACTTCAATTCTTCAATTCTGCAGTAGTCAACTTCCTCTAGAAGATTTACATTGAGAAAGTCTGGATCACATCCTCTGCAAACGCCCAAAGAATAAATAAAAACTATTAAAGATGCTGCTGTCCACATCTTTCCAGAGTGACTGTTCCTTTGTATCGACTTCTCTTTTAAAGATATTCTTATAGAGGTAACCAATTTTTACTTTGTGATGATTCAATTCAGGGACCCGTCTGGTCCACTTAGTATGGTCCACTAAAAAAAAAAGCGATTGATAATGATCATGTAGTGAATATGTTTCCGTCTCGAGGCGGGAAGCAGCAGCCGGCTTTTGTCATGTAGAAAAGTGGCGAAAAGAAAACGCACTATTATACGGACAATACTTATGCTTTGCGACATCCGGTATTTTGACCCGAATTGAGGAAATTTAAACTGCTTGGACATTCATTAATGTGTAGAAAACTTGAAACCATGACAAGCCGTAAATACCTTAGCATTTTGTTACCCGGGGGATGATGTCAGACCAATGCGTAATGCTTTCTAGAAATTTCCGGCTTGGCCATTTTCCAACGAAAAAATAATAATTATTATAATTATACGTGATGAAAGTGAATTAGTTATTCAGCTCTTCAGTTTGCAGAACATATTCTTTTCAAGATGTTTGCCTGGAAATTAAATAAAAATTTGCTTGCGAGGCGTGGTTTCGATAATGCGACGACATCAAACAAAAAATACTGCAGTAATTGCGTATTAACACATAATAGATGACCAGATATTGGCGTCACCGTTCTTTTAAAATAAAACATGTTTTCTTTTATAGACTTTCTAGCGTCAGCCCAAGTAACACTGTATTTCAGTTCAATTTTTTGTTGATATAAATTCCTCAGAGAAAGAAACAAATGCTACGTTTAGTTCGGTATAATTCAGCATTTTAAGTTTGCTGATGGTGAATTGAACGTTTGGTTCAGATGGTGCTTAAAGACCATAAGATAATGAGTAAAAATGCAGATATTTCTAAGGGATGCCGTTAATAACAAATTCATGACAACTTTGACTTTTTCAGAGTCTAGTAGTCTGGAAAAAAAAATGAATGTGAAACTAACGAACGCTCGCCAAGAAACCCCTCCGTTGCTCAGAGCGAAAAAACGTACGGCGCGGCTTTCTGCGCATCCCTAGCCCTACTTGCGGGCTCGGGCAATAATAAACACTTAATGACTGGCCCCAACGGAAACAGTGAGTTTTGCTTCCGAGACCCTCAATGTTCCCCTTGGCGAAGCCGAGGGGAACATTGAGGTCGAGGGGAAACAAAACTCTGTTTCCTGCGGAGCCAGTCATTGAGTGTTTTGTTATTCCTCCCAACTCAAAAACAGAAAAAAAACTGCGAAGAAATCGTTTACTTTACGCCGGCTAACAGACAAATTTGCTGATCACGTACGAGTCGAAAGTTCAAGTTGTTGTTTCCCTAGGGAGTTAGTGAGTATATTGTTCGCCCTAGGGAGTTAGTGAGTTTTGACCCACGACACGTGACACGTTCTCCTCCAATCGGAAAACGTATTTGAGTTGGGAGGTATAACAATGCGCGTTATAATGGCTTAGCAATGGTTAGAAAGAACGGCGGACTGTATTAAGGTGATTCCTTACATTTGCATTGCGCATAATTGTTGCGCATAATTTATGGCGTCACTAGCGCACGCTCGTGCCCGCGCACATTGAAAACATGGCAAATTTGCCTTGATATTGAGTTCTGTCAGTTGAAAACTGGCTACAGTTCACTAACGAGCTCGGGCACCGCAATTTTGTTCCAGTCGTTTTAATCAACTAATCATTAGCCTTGCGTGAGAAAAGACTGAAAATTGAAGACATAAGGAAAAAAACAGCTGCACTATAGTCTTTTCTATTTTGCAGTTTGATAGCCGTGGCAAGCAATTTGGGTCCAATATTTGAACAAGGATTCAGCTGTCTGTCAAAATCAAACTTAAAAAGTTTATTTGTGTCCGACACAAGTATTCACTGTAGTTTGAGGCGTGTTTTCATGAGTCTGGGCTCACAAAGATTTTGCAATAACTTGGAATGCGTTCTTGTAATAAGCATTAAATAATGCCAAAACGGGACATTTTCAGTGCCTCACTGCTCCTTAACGAGCATGGGCATCCCTCCTTTTTATTTTATAATTAAAGTTCTCATATGATAAATATTCAGTGGACAAAGTTTGAAAAAAAATCTATCGACAGTTTTATCTCAGGAGAATTACCTTAAGATACGTGAGGATGTCGCTCGGTTGATTTATTTATCCTTGGGCTATTTTTGGCATTTCACTGTTAAGAAAACAAGGCTTCCCCTACCTGCTGAGAGGCTCTCTTGCTTTTATATCGAATGATATATTTATATGGATGCAATATGTAAAAAGGGTTTGTGGAAAAAATGTGTCATCGCAACGAAATTTGTTGTATACCGCGGGGAAAAAACTCAGGGTTTGGAAACTTTCTCTAGGCTAATTTTGTCCTAAATATAGTTTATTCCCCATGAAAACAATACACCGAAAATGTTGCTGCTAACGGGAAAATTGGGAAAGCATATAAGGTTCGTAACTTTTTTGTTTTACACGATCGACGAAATTTCCGTCATTTTTTCAAACATGGATCCTGGCGCGCGGCGAAAACACGCGCATGCTCATTACGTTTTTCTGCTCTGAGTCGATGGGCTAAGTTTAATTTTTCTCTCAAAGAACAATGTGTAGTTTTCTGTTTTATGCCATTAAGCTTCATTACAATCTCTCAGAAGCTTTTGACATTTGATGCTCATTGGTTGAGAGGTAGCCTTGCATTGCGTCTCATACACGGCTCTCACAAGTAAGACGAGTTAACATACACTATTCTTGTGTCATTCATAATTATTCAGACTCTATGTCTTCCAAATTCATGTCCGACAATTTTTAAGATGCAAATTCCTTGCTATAACAAAATAAGCCTCTCGAGAAATAGGCCAACCAAAAACTCTTTCAAACTAAAATAGATTCGGGCTCTTGATCGAAATTTTACGGTGTACCGCACGATATCAGCTCTCAATACCTATATTCATTTGAATGGTTGGTTCTATCAAATAGTCGGTGTTTCGGAACTTATAACATACCTTGCACAACATAACTGATAACTGGCTTCTAAGTCAGATTGCTGCTGGGTAGCTTTCGTTTTAATGATAAATGCACATTTTCATCCATACAAACATAGAGCAACATCATGATACAACATAATGCCGACAATAGCATATTTAAGTACTGTTTAGTTGTTCTCATTGGAGTGGTTTGGTCACACATTAGAGGTTTCACTTGTTCTGCTGCAAAGTAAGAACCCCCTTAATGTTGAACCAGTGCAGCGAGTTTGACTCTGGGAATGTTGTAGGTTTGGAATCACCAGTTGTAATTTCAGGAATTGGAATCCTAATGTCTACTACTTTACAAGTTCAAATTGACAGGTCATGACTGGATCACATGGGATAAGAACTGAAAAGTCATCTCGAAGTTAAGAAACTCGTCAAAACTTCGAGAAAAAATAAAGGGAAGACAGCGTGGCCGAGAGGTTAGGGCACCGGACTCGGTAGACCCTAGTTCAACTCCTCGGTCATGCTTGTAAATAACCAACTGGTCTGCCTCTAACCTACGATCAGACGTTCTAAAGAACGCCTGATAGCAGGTTTCCCTCTAGTAGGGATTTTTAAGCCTATTATGTTTGGTTGATACATTTGTTTCTTTCAGTTTAAGCCGTTGGCATGACTGTGGACTAGCTACAACGGGCGACAAAAGTAGTTTAGACACTTTTAACCTCTCCGTACGTTTTATTGGCATCTAGTGTTAATTCTTTGATACCCTGGCCCCCTAATTCAATTGTTGTGTAGGCGCTGTGGTCTGTGCAGTCTTAGAAATAGAAAAATCAGCATTGTTTGGGGGAAAGAGTGGAAAAGTTTTGAAGACGCTCGAAAATCGTCTTTAATATAACTGCAAAGGGTCTCAACACTTTTGTCACTCATTGCGCGCGTAACTAAGGAGCACTAAGGGACCGTTCATTTTTTATCAGGTAGGGCGGGCTGGTGGGATTTGGGGGGGAGCCATGCGAAAAAAAATGGCTTTCGAGGGGGGGCCATCCCAAAAAAATAAAGGAAAAAGGGGGGGTCACGTGAAATATTTTAGTAAAACTTTAAAATGGCATAATGTTTGAATATCAAAAAAATTGCTATAGAATAAACATAGAAGGCAGGATACAAATTTATTACAAACTTTC
>Ga0126338_10000385_pt1 | contig 22978 bp, 15 predicted proteins | sample OrbCmetagenome_2_FD_92529 | JGI IMG/M metagenome (GOLD analysis project Ga0126338, IMG submission 92529) | Coral microbial communities from Petempiche,Puerto Morelos, Mexico - Orbicella C C metagenome | ecosystem: Host-associated > Invertebrates > Cnidaria > Coral | place: Petempiche,Puerto... | reverse complement strand
TTTTTGCAAAATTAAAGTTCTTCGTCGCTCAGTATTTTCGTCCGCCATATTGAATACCCTCCGTTTAAAACATTTTCCGCTGGCTGACATACCCGACAGTACAAATTCCGAATTAAGTGCGACACAAGTGCGACGTATGAATCCACAGTCGCATTTCTGCCGCACTTAATTGAATTGAATTCGACACGGCAGAAATGCGACGTATGAACTGGGCCTTACACAGCCATTGTACTCGTTGCCGTTGCCGTTGATGTTTGCTTAATAAAACTCCCTAAAACCGAATAAACAGCCAAATAATGAACAGGCAAACGAGCACAAAACAAAAGAAAGCCTGGCCGAACAAAAAGACGGTTCAGAGTGTCGAAAACATCTCTTATTCCTAAGTTAATCCTTAAATCTCAAGTTATTTTTAGATTATTCCCGGCTTTGGAAATCTCAGGATGGTCTGGAAATAGCCAATCAGCCGCAAGATTACAAGATCCTGTGACGCAGATTTTACTCAAAGCATAGCCACGTGTATTTATTCCCCACGTAAACGTATGGTATTATCTGCGCAAGAAACTGAGTCCATGTCTGAAAAATAATTCGAGGGTCTTGCCCATAGGTCAGACCTACATGGGGGATTAATTCTTTTAACGAACCTTTTGATAATTAATTTATTAATCAATGGATTATAATTAATGAATTAGTGAATTTTTTCGTCCAATAACGTAACTCCACACTCAAGTAGAAACATACAGACGACCCGAAAAACTCCATAGGCTACCACTCGCAAAGTCAGCTTTTACAAATTTGCTACGGGCGTCAAGTAGCCTTTATCAACTTCAAGTGGCTCAGAATTAACTTTAAGTGTTTCACTATGGTGCACTTGTGTTACTAATATGAAAGCTGATTGTCACGTTTTTTTTCCCTACTAATTCGCCGGTACCCATTTATACTCTAGAGCCGAGTTGTTCGAAAGCCGGCTAATAATACTTCGGTTAACTGTTAACCGAAGTATTTTTTTATTATTATTTTATTATTTTTTTTTTCAATTCTATGAAAGTGTTTTTCACGGCCATGTTTTTGTGAAGTTTAAATTATTCCAGCTCAAAACTGAAGGACAAACAATATGAACAGAAAACCTCACCAAATGAAATAAAATTTTTCGGTAATCCTGAGTTAGCTACGATAGATCGGGCTTTCAACAACGCGGCCCTAACTGGAGAAAGGCAATGTGAGAGTTAAGTGTCTTGCAATGACCCTTGCAAGGGCTGTATCCCAGACCGCTCGATCGGCAATGCAGCGTGATAACCATTAGGCCAAACTACTTCTCTGACAATAATGCATCACACTGTCATCAACACTCCAGGGGCCAGTTTCTCGAAGTTCCCAAAACATTTTCGTACCCGGAAAGCCGTAGCAAAATCTCAAACCTTTTGACTACAGAGCTGTTTTATTCACACATCCTTAATATGAACAGATGTTCTCTTCATACAAGACGTTCCAGGCCACCTCTCTGTCTTTAAATACCGATTGACTAAATATGGCTTCGCGGGCCCGAAATGTTTCCGGGGCTTTCGAGAAACGGGCCCCAGGACCTCCAGGCATTTGAAAGTACTTACACCTGCGGCTCGTGTTTTCTACAATGTTCACGTGAGCTCTCGTGTTCTAAATAAGAGACATGCTTGATGACTCTTGAGTTTATATAACGCCTGCTACGACGGTACAAATGAACTCGTTGGTTTTCTCAGCGGATAGTCCCCAAGAAATGTATGTACAGTATCTTTAGCTCATCCCGCTTTACCAAGTAACTTTACCGGTAACTTATCCCAAGATCAAGTGAATCCCCGTTACCCCCACCCAAGTGATAAACAATGACTGGTTCCTTTGACTCCAGTTTCATGCATGGTATCGTATTGTGTTGTATTGCATCAAGTTTACAATTTAACAACTACTGATGTTAACTGAGAGTGAAAATGACTTTATTAGTTTCTCTTTGAATGCTTTCTTTCTAAAGTGAAAATCTCGTTGAACTAAAAAGAATGATGATTGTAATTTATCTGTTTTGCACTCTCCTGGCGAAAACTACATGTTTAAGCATAAAAATATACATGTACATATATCTCAGAGGATATTATTTTGAAGAGATTAACTAAAAACTGTTGCCATTTCTTTGGTTCTTTAGACTTGGCAATTCTTTGCTGTAATGTGTCAGAGGATTCCATTCACGCCGTGATGCAAGTTCTTCAAAACATTTTTCCCAAACTGAATCTTTCGGCAAATCCTCCAGTTGAAAACCGTCCGCCGAATAAAATCAAGCGATATTTGACGGAAGCCCATCTCAAGGTCTGTGTGCTGGTGGTGGATGGCGAAACAATCAAAGATGCTTACGAAAACCTACCTCAACAAAAAGAATACCGAGAACTTCTGGAAACAGCGGCGAGTAGAGTTGGTAACTGAGATTAGAGATTATTCCTCGAAATGCATGAGAGTGTTACAACTTGTCCAATTCCATTATTTTGTTCATGGGTAGTGTGCTCAGTAAACCCAATACATAAAATAACTGTTAGCTTTCTCTTTACGCGTATTGAAACGGCTCTTGCAATTTTAGGGTAATTTTTAAATATCACTTGTCGTGAAAATCCTCAGGGGCGTAGCTACGGGCGGGGGGGAGGGTCCTGGGTGCCCGTGACACCCCCCTTTGTACGGCTTTTTTAAGCAAACAACCTCCAACAGGTGGCGAAAACGACATGAAAGTCTGGTGAGTACCCTCACTTTGACATAGTGTGACCCCCCTTCCCCTTTGAAAAATCCTGGTCCTTAACTCCTGATCCTTAACTTGCACTCGCTTTGATGCGACTACCTATACCAACTTTACTATAGCTCTTAAATAAAGTTGCAGAAGTCCATAAAGATTTTTATAAACAACAACAGCAAATAATCCATTTGTCTTTATAGTTGAAAAAGTCATCATTTTGGTCTGCGATAACTGCTCTTTACCACCAATGGACAAAGAGATCGTCATTCGAACAATTGAAGACACAATAATTCGAAGAGGAAAGGGCCTTATTGCGTGGTTGAATAAATGGAAAGCTGTCTGTCGATCCCGATGCTTTGGTCCATTGTCTGATGTCGACATCACGAACACCTCAACCAAATCCACAGAGGAATCCTTCAAGAGCTTCCCAAGAGAAGAACAGTGATACCAGGGGCTCAGCAGCGGAATCGTTTTCCACCTCCTCAGGGCAATCACAAAGTGATCCTCCTCAAAGAAAAGGACGTGGGTGCACTGTACCAAATATGCAGCTCCCAACGCAACGAGCCCCAGCGACAACTCGGCTATACCATCCTCCTGTTACAACTCGTACGGGAGAGTCTGTCTTGCTGAGAAGTTCACTTTTTAATGGAAGAATATCTTTTCAGCCAGAAGATCTTCAACTATGGGACCCCACATTTACGGATCACATTAATCAAAATCTGTTTCAACAGTATCACGACACGCCCGTGACTGGAGTAACAATCGTGCAAGGCATTGATGGCACACTTCGATGGTCCGTTGATTCAAAGTTGATTGAAATCTCGAGGTCAAGGCACAAAGGAATACAGATCGCTAACAACGAAACTCTCCTGTTAAAAACTCGTATCCTTTACGGACAGGTTTCTTTTCAAGAAAGCGATGTACACTTTAGGCATGGAACTTGGCAAATACCTCAGTACATCGTTGAGAGTTTGAGAGAAGAATATTGGGCGACACCTTCTGGGCTACTCTACATAATTTCTGACGATAGAGAAAACTTACGATGGGTAGTAAACGTTGGAAAAATCAGTCGAGCACGTACTTTTTTTTCAAGAAAAAAAGGACTTTAAAATGTAAATCACTTTGAAAATAGTTCACCTCAACCTGAAATCAAATTACATGTAGAAATCCCCTTCAATCTTCGTAGTGTTTTCCTTGATTTTCAATCGTTTAGTGAAAAACATTTGAGTGTACTTTTTCTCATCCTATGATAGTATTTTTATCATATTTGGTTAAAAACAGTATGGATCGCGTCTCTGTGATATGCAAATTAGCTATGAAATGGTATCTAACGCGCATGTGCGCAAGCTGGCTGTGTCCCTTTAAGCGCTACGGTACGAAAAGCGTTTATTTCAAATATTCTGTTTTGGGTCTTGGACCAGTTTTGAGTTGTAAATTAAAATATGGCTTCAATCTCTTAGGTTATAAGTAGCACATTTGCTGGAAGCGGCAAAGGAGTTTGAAAACAACTTTCTGATTTAGCAGCCTCTTCCTATCGCTAATTTTAGTTTGTAGTTAATTTTGAATAAGCGAAGACGTGCATCATATACCAGTATATCCATTTTACTATTTTTTTAGTCAAATAGGAAAACATGCCCATCTCTAGTGCACAATACGATAATAAACTTAACTAATTTTGTCTAGAATAAAAGAAGCAACAATTTAGACACTAAAAAGAAAGAAAATGTTGTAATGAATTAACATCAGAACAGAATAATCGATTTGCAGTTCGTTGTAACGGTTTTTCCTTACTGTTATTTTTCAGAAAAAGCAATTTAATTGTTACATTTGTGATCGCTGCGTTCGGTAGATGTTTCTTTCAAAGGGTCGCTACTTTCGGTATTTCTAAAGACCGTTTAGTTTCAGCGCTACGTACTTTCTATATATAGCAAAGGCTCGTTCAGTTACTTTGAAACCTTTCACTAAGCTAAATACTGGAGCTTTATTGTGTAATCACTGAACACGAGGGGAGATTTTCACCTTTGAAAGAAATGACAGCCAGAAACAAGTATTAGCAAGGGATAATTTAGGGTCAGAGAGTTAATCCCCAATGTAGACCCTTTTACTAAGGTAATCCTTAAGCGGCCTTCACACGGCAAACTTAAGTTGGCAAACTCGTGTTGGCAAACTTCAAAAAGTTGGCAAACTTGTACCTTCACATGTCAAACTCGCGTCAAATCACAACGCACGGTAATTTGCAAGATATCCGACTTAGTGCAGTGGCAATCACGTAGAACAGAGAAACAGAAAAAGAGAAGAGAAGAAACAGAAAGCGTTGGTGAAATAGAAAGGATTGGACAAAACCCAGTTTGTCCGCTAGCTCCTCTATTTTCTTTTGTTTGTTTTTAGTATCTTTGTAGTCTAGAGATGAAACGTCCCACACAGCCGAGCAATTGTGAACCTCTTCGATAAATTTAAAGGTGGCCTCATGTTCATATTGAATTGCGTCCACCATTTTGTGAAGTGTGATGCAAATAAATCACGTGAATAGAGCGCATGTTTTGATTGGTTGACAGATAACAACACATGTTTGTCAATCGTTCACACGTCAGAAACGAATTTACCAACACAAAAAAGTTGGCTAAAAGTTGGCGAGAATAGAGGCAGGTTCTATTTGTCGCCAACAATTTGCCAACGTGTTTGCTGACTGTATTTGTGCCGTTCACATACACCAACTTGAGTTTGCCAACGCGAGTTTGTTAACTTAAGTTTGCCGTGTGAAGGCCGCTTTAGATATCAAGTTATTTTTAGGTTATTCCCGGTTTTGGAAATCTCAGGAGGGTCTGGAAATAGCCAACCAGCTACAAGGTCACAAGATCCTGTGACGCGGATTTTGCTCACAGCATAGCCACGTGTGTTTTTTCTCAAATTGAAAGCTTCATGTCTCTCAAATTCGCGGAGGATCATAATTCCCACAAATAGTTGCTATCGGAGCAGCTTGATCTGGTGCTTTATTCGTTAGTTCTTCGTGCAAGGGAATACATAGAACATGTATTAACCGCAGGAGAAAGATGTAGATTTTTTTGACAGTTTCTTATCGTGATAAGTATGAATTTATTGCAACGTAGCGAAATTCATTGTAAATAGTGCTAACTGGATAGGAATATTGAAGAGCGCACTACATTAACGCTGGTTACTAACTATGAAAAAAATGTCATCGTATGGAAACCACGCGACAACTATCGCTGAAACAGACTTGCATAGCTCAACGATCATGTAGTGATCGTGGGAAAACTATGAAAAATTAAAACTATTTGAGACCGGAAAAGATATACCTCAGTGGTTGGATAACCCACCCTGTAATAGACCTTTCCCGCATTCCAACAAACAATAGCGCTGAGTCCAGGTCAGGGTGGACAGAAATACAGCAAATGTATGAAAAGGCCGGTCGGTATGGTGCTATTGTTCGAACGCACTGAAGTGCAATGCAGGAAAGGTCTCTTACAGTCTATAAAGCAAGCAAAAAGCGGCCAATTTGAGAGGACCACTTACAGGAAAATTGTGCAGTCAGCTAACAGTCATTTGATAATTTTCAGCTATGCCCATGCGAGAGAACATACGGCACTTCGAGAGAAAACAGGTTATCACATAGCACTTCTCGGTTATCAGCTAAACTTCTGCCTAACAGGCCAATTTCGATATATTAGAAATTCCACCATGCCTCCGAGGCTTAGAAAAACAAAGTAAAAGAAATAATTTATTCATCCCTCGAACTTGTTCGATTGGTCTATTATCAGCTATCTGGCCCTTCTAATTATGGAAGTTGTTGTTTTTCTTTACCATTTCTCGGCGTAGCATGTTGACTTAGGTTTGTAGTTCGTCAAACAGGCAACTCTCTTTTCTCTTTCCCTGCATTCCTCTGCTTAGTCACGTGCACTCTTTGGACTCCGATAGAACGTTTTCACTCACGTGGCCAGCAGCCCTGCAAATTTATTGGAAAAAAAGAAAGTAGATAATATATGAGAGTTCAAGCCTCACAGGAATGGTTTGGTACACTAACATGGCCGCCATTTCATTGTTTTGGAACACCGATAAATGGCTGCCGCAATGTCAAGTGAAAATGAAACACTTAATACGAACAAACTACCCGTGACGTTTTCATAGCGTTCCCGATCGGGAGCCGCCTGCTTACACAGGCTAGACTTCGTAACATTGATTTCAGGCCTCTCCTTGGCCTCCCTCGTCGTTGAAGAGAGGGAGACCCTCAGGGAGGCAAAGGAGAGAGAGACTGGGATCCAGCTAGGATGGCGGCGTGATGTTTCATGGTTGATTGGCTTCCTCGGAATTATTGCACACAATGCGCATATGTTTAAGCTTGGTTACGAAGCTTTTTTTTCCGGGAAAAAAGGACTTTCGTTTTGAGATTCGTGAAAGAAACTGCTTCAACCTTTTCAAGCAAAACAAGGCTGCCAAGAAAGATATGAAAAGATTGTACTTTGAATAAGCGAAAAAGGTTGGCACAGCCGCGCAAGTTTCATCTTTTTAACTGCGATAATGTTTACCAGCTAAGCATCGTCGAGGATTTGTTGGAAGCAGCAAAAGCAAACATCTGCCATATTTCCAAGAATGCAATGACTGTTTTAAATTCAAACTTGCATGAATATTTCAATTGTTCACCGTCGACGCCTAACAAATTTTACTATAAAATGCTGTGTGAAATTTTCTTTTTTGGGGGGACGGGGATAGGGGCTGGGGTTTACAGACCAAGGGACCATAATTCAATATTTTATGTTAGATTTTTTCTCTTCTGAGGTTCTTAAACCGCGGTCTAGATAGAATGTGTGCTGAAAATTGAAATTTCAGTTGCTGTCGGAGCTGAAAATGACATGCAGAATAATAGAGCGAATTTAAGGACCGTCTTTTTTATCATAGTGAATAATAATAAGATTAGATTTATATAGCGCTAAAATTATAAAATATTCGATAGTGCTTTACAATGTAAGATTAGGATTACAGAAAAAATATAAGAAAAATGTGTATAGAAGTAATACAATTTAAGAAACATATTATAAGACCATGGCATACTATACGCTAATTTAAAAAAGTAAGTTTTTAACTTCGATTTAAAAACAGTCAGGGTTGGACTTAGTCTTATTTCACGAGGAAGTTTGTTCCAGAGAAAAGGCCAGAGTGTGTAAAGGTGTGATTAGCAAATGTCCTGTGTTTGGTTCTGGGAACAGCGAGGAGGGTATGGTCTCGGGAGCGCAGGCGATAAGTTCTGTTAGTCTTTATGTGTGTAAAAAGTTATTTATATAGTCAAGTGCTTGATTATTAAGAGCTTTGTAGTAGTTTAATTTATAGGGAAAAGTTGTTTTATTCATGTTCTTTCTACTGAAATGGGATTTTAAATATTTTATCTTTCATTTAATTAAGGAGAGAATGTCATCGTGGTTATTGGAGGAGATGACAACTACAAGAACGAACGAAACCGAGGAAGAACAGTCTGTCATCTCGCGCTGGGCCAAGAGAAAAGTTGCGTATTGACAGTTCAGCGAGGAGTTAATTGATGGAAGGAAAAGCTTCGTCTTTTCTTGGAACAAAAAGCACAAAGCGATTCACGAAGAAGCACTGCTGCATTACTTTGATCCAAGCAAGAAAGGACAGAAGTTTGAATATCAACCGCCACAAGGACCATCATTACAAACACCGCAGTCACCGAGCTGTACTGAGCTCGGGGTAGAAGACGTGGAAGAAGATCCTGCACAGCAACTAAGTTCACTGGTCTCTCGCGTTGAAATAAGCAATGAAATGGGCAACAGGGCAGGCGCCAGACCTAAGGAGTTCAATACCTCAAGTTCTTCTAAAGGTAAAAATGCATCATATTTGTCCACAGACACTATTTGAAGTGACTTTTACCATTTGCAAAGTTCATCATCTGGTAGGCCAACATCGCTTGGGGAAATAAAGCACAATAAATTATTTATTCATTCCTCGCTATGATATCTTTGTTCTGTTCCCCCACGAAGCCTCGGAGCCAAGTTATAGCAACTGGCCTATTTACCAACTAACATAACCATTTAGTAAAGAGTTGTAGATTGACGAGGCCAATGGAAGTAGACCATTCCAAGTGGCGGTTACTTAACTGCCCGTCTTCACCGATCAAGGTACTCTGACTACCTAGGAAATCAGAAACCCAGCTGCAGACTCCCTTGGCAAAGAGGAAAACGTTTACTACTATCCACTCCAGTTGTGATCGAATGAATGAAACTAGATTGTCTATAGCCTGTCTCGTCAAACGTTTGTTCAATTGAGACTCTTCGTCTGTTTGGTTTTTTTTTTTCAGTTGACTTGGCAATCCTGGGCTGTAATGTGTCACAGGATTCCTTGCAGGCGGCGATGCAAGTTTTTCAAGAGATAGCACCTAAGTTCAGTTTGTCAGCAAATTTTCCAGTTGAAAACCTTCCACCCGACGAAGCTAAGCAATTTTTGACGAGGATTGATCTGAAGTGCTTCGTGCTGGTAATGGATGCAGAAACAATAAAAGATGCTTATTGCAATCTACCCCAAAGAAAATTGGAATACGAAGACCTTCTCGAAACAGCAGCAAATAAAGTTGGTAAGACAGCATTTAAATTCCAGTTGAAGTAATTGATAGCGTTTGGTACCCAATAGTATGAAAGCCGAAATTTTCACCGACAGGTATTGAACCTTGGTGGGAAGCAGAGAGTAAGGGGGCATTCTTACACTCATACGTAAGTTAATTATATGACTGCGTGCTATTGGTTGATGTTTAGTATTTTTCAGCTAGGATTGATAACCTTTCAGTTTAGCCTTAACGGTTTGAGAGAGGACAATCTTTTTCTGCCGACGTTTTGGAACTTTTTCCCGGTTGATCTTGCTTGAGCGGATAAAGTTTAAAATAATCCAGTTTCAATACTTTTGAGCAGTTTATATGGAAACTAGCTTTCTGTTTTTGACATTTTACCAAATATCTTAAAAGCGTTTGGCTTGACATGCGGTTGGAAAAAGAAAACAACCAAATGAACGTTTTGAGCAGTGTTAGGGGCTCGTATGGTTCGATCGATTATGTAGCAGAGACCCCAAACTCACTCAGACAATTGTAGAGTCCTTCTTCCCGGAGCATTATGCTCTTTTTTTCTCGAGCAACAAACCTTCATTTGTCGATCCATAGAGGCCAAATGGGGAGCACTAACTGACTGTATTATGAAGTTAAACAGAAGAATATACGATTTCTGGACGATGTAAACTGTTCGTTAGATATTGAAGTGTCCCGGCAAAGAGAGGTTGCACTGTATATGAATTAATTTTGTTACACTTTTACTGATGAAAAGGTTTTCGGTTTGATGTGCGATAACAGCTGTTTAAAGTCGAGAGATGATGAAGTGACTGTCAAGCAAACCATCGAGCACATCATTAACAAAAAGGGAAAGTGCTTTAGTGCCTGTATTGTGATCATTCCCCGAAATGCATGAAACATTTACTATAGCCCTGAAATAAAATTGCAGAACTTAATAGACGTTTCAATAAAAGGTATAAGTAACCCATTTTTCTTTTCAGATGAAAAGGTCATCATTTTGATCTGCGAGACCTGTTCCTTACCACCACAGGACGAAGAGATCGTCAGTCGAACCATTAAAGACATACTTATTCGAACGAGAAAGGGCTTAATTGCATGGTTGAAAGATGGAAGCCTGTCTGTAGATCCCAATGTTATGGTCCATCTTCTGAAGTCAGGAGCGCCCCAACCAAGTCCACAGACGAATCTCTCTAGAGGCTTTCAAAAAAAGAGTAGAGATTCCCCATGTTCAGCAGCAGTTGAATCGTTTTCTACCTATTCAGGCCAGTCACAAGGTGATCCAGTACAAAATCCTTCAGTCTGGCAATCAGGACATACACAAAACAAACCGCAGCCTACGCCACAAGCTGCAGCGGCAAATCAACAAATGCATCCCCCTGCCACAAGTAAAAATGGGGAGCCTGTTTTGTTGAGGACTATACTTCGTTATGGAAAAGTGTCTTGGGAGTTAGAAGATCTTCAAATGTGGGACCCCGATTTTACAGTTCCGGAATTCATCAGTGAAAGTCTGTTTCAAGAATACCAACACATCCCGGAAGCTGGAGTAAGAATCGTGTTTGGCAATAATGGCAAACTGAAATGGTCCGTTGATAGTAAATTGAAAGAATTTTCGAGAAAGAAGGAAATACAGATGGATAAAATGAAAACCTCCTGTTAAAAACTTGTCTTCGCAACGGACAGATATCTTTCGAAGAATGCGATGTACACTTTAGATTTGGAAATTGGCAAATACCTCAGTACATCGTAGAGAGTTTAAAAGAAGAACATAAATCGACATCTGGTGCCGATCTCATCATTTCTTTCAAGGATCAAAGTCTACGATGCAGAGTTAAAACTGGAAAAAAGAATAAAATAACTATTTTTTCCAGCAGGGAACTTAATTTAGCTTGAAAAGACAAACATTTTAATATGTAAACCACTGCAACATTAAAACCTCAAAAGAAAAGAACAGCGATACCCCAGGCTAAACAGCTGAATCGTTTTCCACCTACTCAGGTAAATCACAAACTAAGAAGCAGCGAGCACCGCAAACCGCAACAACGACTCAGCTAAGAGATCCTCCTGTCTGTCTCTGGTTGCTGAGGAATTTACTTCGTTATGGAAAAATATCTTATCAGTTAGAAGATCTTTAATAATGGTACTACACATTTACGGTCCTGTACCTCATTAATCAAAGTCTGTTTCAACAGTATCACCACACGCCTGTGACTGGAGTAACAATCGTGCAAGGCATTGATGGTACACTTTCATGGTCCGTTGATCCAAAGTTGATTGAAATCTCGAGGTCAAGATACGAAGGAATATAGATCGCTACCTACTAAACTTTCATGTTAAAAACTCGTGTCCATTATGGACTGGTATCTTTCCAAGAAAAAGATATACACTTTAGGTATGGAAAGTGGCAAATACCTCACTTCAGCTTTGAGAATTTGAACGAAGAATATTGTGCGACACCAAGTCGGGAACTTTGCATCATTTCAAACGAGAAAGAAATCTGCTATTCATAGTGAAAATTTGGAACATTAATGGAATCCGTACTTTTCTTACCAAACGTGGAATGTAAAACATAAATACTGCATCGTAAAAATTGCGCAAGATTGTTTAAAATGAGTGACAGACGGTTGTAAGTACAGACAGCGGACAGACCACGGGCAGACAGACAGACAACTAAAGTGAACTTCAAAGCGGATTTTCTTTAGTTGTTAAAGATAAGTTTTCCAAGAAAGCCGCGCCATACTGATTTTCTTAAATACAGTTTTCATAAAAGCAGTAGTATAATTCGGCTGAATACTAATGAGTGACTGCGAATTTATGAAGCTGATGACTTTAAGAGCGTCAGTCGACCTACGCCAAAGCAAAGTGGGGAATTGTGGGTTGTATGTATGTTTATATAGTGGAGTACGTAGAAGTGTTATTGGAGGAAACATGTCAACCTAAAATGCGTAACTGACTGTATGTGTTAAGTAAAAAACTTTCACTTATTAACTAATATCCCAAGGGGAGCCGAGTAAAGATTTGAAAGATACATTTCTGTTCAGAATTCTTACTCCACTGAGTTTTCAGCGTTGCCTTGATGTTGAGAAATACCAAAAACGAGCATTTAAGGCGGCTCATAACAGTTTCCAGAACTTTCCAAGACTTAGATTTTGATGAGTTATTGTAACCACTCTTTATCAATTGTTCCAAAATCATGGTATCAAAAAACTGCCAAATCATTGGTGAACATGCTGTACGTTATCATTTTCGTGACTCGATAGTTTACCAAAGCAACAGAATGAAGTGCAAAAAATAACCTTAAGATTAGCTTTCAGTACTTATGCTTTAAAAACCCCACGGTGAAACCCGTTTTAATATCGAATTTTCATAAACAGGCTAGGATGAGGTGCAACTTTGGGCAAAGTTTGACAAAATATGTACATGGCGCTGAACTACACCAATGATTGGGCAGTTTGTTTTGATACCATGATTTTAGCATGAACGGATTAAGAGTGATTATAATGGATCATCAAAATGTAAGTCTTGGAAAGAGCAGGAAACTGTTTTGAGCCACCTTAAGAGACGTAAAAACAGCGGAAGAAACACCTCAAAGCCTTTCTCCAATCTAAACATTTTATTTTACTCTCGACGCCCATTCCCTGAAAACATTATTTTTGGTATTTCTCTCCATCAAGGCGACACTGTTTGTTTAGGAAATACATCGAATGATTATGATTGAGTGATCGTTTGATTTTCAGGCTGGTAATAAATTTTTTGTATTGTAACATTTAGTGTTATATATGTTGCATTTAACAATTATTATATCTCTCAGTTAGTACGCGCGCTGTGATTGGTCAGTTTAGCGGCCCGCTAAAATTTAAAGCTGTTTTTGTTGACAAAATGTTTCGTGATTTATCGCTAAGTGTTCCTAACTTTTTCGGAAGGAAAAATTTAAAACCTTCTTTTACTTCTGAAATTGTGTATAAAAACCTGCTAACGACTTAAGAGTCGCTTAACAACGATTTTAAATTGACTCGTTTTGCTTTCGAGGTGCGTCAGAAATTTGAAACCGTCCTGCGTGAATAGAGATCGTTTCCGAAACCGTCAGACACAGTAGAGATATAATAAATATCTTACTAGCCTCGTTTTGTCGGTTCGTACTGTAAGTTATGGATCCTCGTTGGAAGCGGGCCACACACCACCACCCAACTTTTCTGAGAGTCCCCACCCCGGGCCTCTTAGTCCGCAAGACTAAAACTTGAAATCGTTCAAGTAATCAACCACCTCCACCCATTGTTTCACCGATAGCCTTGTGTCCCTCTGTTATTATGCTTCCTTTTTATAATTAGTGGCCCTCATCTTTGCTAGATCTTAGTTAACTTGCTTTAAAATCGTTGGTATGACGAATGATTATTAACATTATGATGTAATTAATTATTATCAATTTAAAGTGCCATAAATTATTTTCCCATCAGGTTGCCGTCTCTATTTTAAGTGCTTCAGCATACATAGCTCGACTGTTGGCCTAATTCATTCTCGTAGTCACAATTATTGAAACGACTCGACAGAAGGGGGCATAAACGAGTTTCATTTTGAAACTGTTCAGCCTAACAGTTTTTAAGGTTCAGGTTAAACAATACCTTCATAGTGCGGTTTTTCCTTTTTAAGCAAAAAAAAAGGTCTCTATAAAATCTAACATTTGCCAAAAAAATGAAAGTAAAATCTTAAAACGCGCGCGAGTTAGTTAGAAAAAAGTTTTTTTAAAAATAAAAGTTAGGAAAACAGTTACGTGTCATTTGCGCAAAACGGCTTCCTCCGATACCTCTTATTACACGGGCCTCATTAGCATTTTCTTGTTTTGCAGTTGTGTTCTCGAATTAATTCGCTCTTCCATGCTACCTATCATTCCTTATTGAGGTCATGAAGCGTGCTAAAAAAGGAAGAGAAAAGTCCTTGGGCAGCGAAAAAATCGAAGCCGGTACCTGAGAAGAAGACTAAGGGGGAATTCCTCTAAGACAAGAAGAAAACTTTGACCGACAGCGGCAAGGGATCGTGCATACTCGAATCCGTACTCTTGCCACGCTTATTTCTCTTGGTTTTCCCCATTTCTCATGAGCGGTGAAGACGGCTCTATAAACGCACGTTGAATTTCAACAAGGAGAACGTGACTGTCATACCATCATACCTTGGAATTCCCGCGAAAATCATTTCGCTCGCTGTAAGCGCTGGGGGTATCATCATTTCATTGACTGGCCGCATATTCTGTTCACATACATCCGAGTAAAGGGGTGACATGTTTACAACTCTTCAAACGGCGATAACTCGCAATAACACCATTTCTTTAAATGAATTAATAGGGTATGTAGAATTGGCAGATTTTCATGAAATTTGACCAGAACATTCTTTAAGCATCGAGGAACAAAAGAGTGTGGGGGAATTGTCACGTTATATCCTGGATATTTCTCTTGTGAAAGGCACGAACGCAACAGGTTCGGCAAATTATTCCATACTATAACTTTATGGGTCTATAAAAAGATAACCAATAAGAATACTGGAAAACCCCGACACTATGTGAGAGATTGACGCTAGGTGATTAAAACTGTTCAGTAGTTAAATATATTACTGCTTGCGTTTGATACCCGATTAATTCGGTGGAATGACAATCGATCGGTCGTTTTGCGTTTCTTGGCTTCATTCTTCTGAACAAAGGCACGGTCAATACAGTGGCTATTTTTTCCCGAATTCTACAGTTCATAACTGTTCTATTGATATATAGTTTGTGGTAGTTTCCTCACAAACAACGCAGGTACGATTTTTTTTTCTGAAGGGCACCTGAGAAGCGGCAGGTATATTTTGCAGGTTGCATGTTGAAACGACTCGTTTTTTGAGTTGAAGTCGAATAAACCCCAGTAAGCAAGCAACCTAAGCTAATTTAGGCTAACCGGAGTGCTATTCAGGCTAACCGAAGTGTTAAGTAGACACACTCGGACAGTTAAAAGTCGATTTTTCAAGCTGCAAGCTGCAAGCTGCAACCTACAAAACATACCTGCCCCCCCCCCCTGCAACCTTAAAAGCCCATATCACTGCCATGTGAGAAACCGTTTTAATCTTCTTCATTTTTTGTCCATCCATAATTTCTTTCTATTTATTGTGTTATTAAAATGTTTCTGCGCTATTAAGTGGTTAAATCGAGTTCAAGTAAAACCGGAAGTTGATGTGTTTTTGTTATTTGATGCCTCTTCATTTCCCCCTTAACATAAAAGTGAGTTAAAAATCTTTCGTTTTAGCATGTATTTCTTGACGTTGTTGATGAAATGACCTAATCCGTATGCATCAAAGAAGGGATTATTTGACTTTTGATTACCGCCCCTGACTCCAAAACGTCCTTGCTGAAGCCCCCTATTACACTAAGCGTTACCAGCCGTCACGCAATTTCTATATTTACCCATCATGCATGCATAGACAGCAAGTTCCGCTTTTCCGAGAATTTCACAACCCCGACTTCACAACACTGATGGTTATTTCATGTTTCAAAATACTAAAGCAAGCGGTATGGTTCGTAAAACGTGGCTTATTTGCCATGTTTGTCGATATACAGGATTATGCCAAATATAAGTACAGAAAAAGTGCTTATATTTCACTTTGTTTGACTTTATTGATCAATTTCAATAGCCACAGTTTTCTCGGAACGGCGGTGACGTTGTAGTGGCATGTTGTCCTTTTAGGTCCAGCACTCGAAAGGCAAGGTGGACAAATTCAAGTTCTTTTCTTCGAAAATTTAAAAGGGAGCAATAATTTCAAGCAAATTCTACGTGTAAACAAGAAAAGATGACAGCGCCACGCAAGTTTCATCTGTTTAACTGTGACCGTGTTTACAAGCTTGACTCCATCGAAGATCTGTTGATGGCTTCGAAAGCGAAACTTGGCTTTGAATTCTCCGTCGAGAAGCACTACTTCCCGCTATCAGAAATACCCAAGTTAAGCAGACAAACTATTCCAGAACTACAGATTGATTTTGCCATTCTAGCTGTTCATGCGAATGAATCTCGCCTCTCAATCAACGAAAACACTGGAGGTGGCTACACGGAAGTGTACAGAGCTTTACTGCAGGCAACTGGTAAGAGTTTTATAAACCGGAAACATGGAAATGTCGCTTTCCTTGAGTTATAAACATTACAGAGGAAGTATTTATATCTTGCAGCATATAATAAGCAAAACGTAATTTTTTAAAATCAATTTCCTTGAAAAAAAATTTGGTCCACATTTCTTGGGACGTATGGAAAATCTGGAATCAGGAATGACAATAATTGCTCTAACAAGGCATATGTTATATTTATTTTCTTATTGTCGCTTAATGTTTGTCCGAGGCAAAATTTCAGAGAATTTCATATTGGCGTGAATGATACAACTTGGTATCATATAAGTTTGAAAGACATCAGTACTCGTCCCTTTGCTGCCTTTCCCTCAAGTGGAAATGGATGATACACAGGGCCCTTTTAAAAAATAGGTACTGCTCACGGATTCCAGATTCCATGTTTTCCATACGCCCCAGTTAGGCACAAAGGGGATTATGTCCACATTGCTTCCTCTCCACTCCTTCCTCTCACGCCGACAGAGGGAATTGTAAAAGAGAAAAAAGCAATATCAATGAGTTTCCTTAGGGGGAGGGAAATTTATGAGGGCAAGGACCTGAGCAGGGACTCTCCCCCGTTCGGAAAATTTCCTCTTAATCCAGTTGCAAACACGTGAATCTTTTTCCATATACGAGATATACTTCTAAAGGCTTGAATTCTCTCAGATTGATGCCGTTATACCGCTAAACCTCTCAGCGGGTACAGATGAGCTATCTCCATCTGTATCGCCGCAAATTATCTTGAATTTTACATTTACATTACAAAGACGTTTTGCAGACATGAAGTTTTCGATAAAGTCAGTCTAACGGCTGCACGTGTGAGGGGGATCGTGATATTACTGAGCTTTTAATTTTAAAAATTAACATTGTTTGTCTTTTAATTTGATATTTTTTTGTTTGCTGTGGCTTGGTACGTGTATGATAGACGATCTCTATGGGAATGCTGGAATTTCAGTTGTCAGTTAAATTTTCGACCATGTCTCTGCTATCTGTAAACATTTCAACCCATTTGTCGGGTCACAGTGACTTGTGTAGATCTAAGGTACGAGACAGCTGAAATTTTGACTAGCAGGCGATTCGTTCGTGGCAAAGTACATTCGCCTTTTATCTGTTCGAGTACGCCTGAGACCAAAACAACATTTAAATGACTTCCTACTGACTCCACTTCCTTCACGACAACGGAGATATTTCTGTTTTTAACATTGTTGTTTCTATGCAGGGGAGAATGTGATCGTTGTTATCGGAGGAGATGACAACTACAAGAACGAAACCGAGGAAGAACAGTCTGTCATCTCGCGCTGGGCTTGGAGAAAAATTGCTCGGTCTCAGTTTAGTGAGGAGTTTATTGATGGAAGGAAAAGCTTCGTCTTTTCTTGGAACAAAAAGCACAAAGCGATTCACGAGGAAGCACTGCTGCATTACTTTGATCCAAACAAGAAAGGACAGAAGTTTGAATATCAACCGCGCAAAATGGACCTTCCGCCAGATCCTGTAGCTGCACACGAAGTTGTGATTGCAAATGATGAACGGGCATCGCGGGAAAACAAACCGGAACATCCCTTAAGTCAAGTGGATGTTGCTCGAGAGGAAAAATTGAATGGCCTTTCTTTAGACGGTGTTTCTAGCGGCGTTATCATAGAAAGGGCTGTCATTCATCGCACTGCAGAAGGAGCCCAAGCCAAAGCGACAGTTCCTCTCATAACCAAAGAAGAACGCGAGCCAGAAGGTGAGGGCAATAGACAGTTGTCGTGCGTTAGATGGGGTGGCATGTACGAGAGTATTATTAGATTTGGGCAAAAGATAACATGTAGAATAGTGCAGTTGTGTTGACCATGTTAACGAGTTTATTAACCTTCACTGATCTCAAGTTAAAAGTACTGAAAAGAACGTTTTCAACAGTGTTCATAGTTATTAATAAAAATTGAACACTTTCTTTTCTTACAACTTCCGTTTAGTTTCTTGCAGGATTATAGGTTACTTCAAGGCAGAATATTGAAGAGCGTAGTGTCTTTAGAAACTAACAGCCTTATTTGTTTATCATAAAGCATGTGTGTTTGCTTAGGACAACAACTTTCACCGATTAAAATGATTTCCTATCTAGTAGTTCAGTTGATCTTGAGGTTAGACGGATTGCTTGAGGAATTATATGTGTCATTAGTGTGACTTTAGTGTGACTTCTGTCGAGTTTGGGAGCTCGAAAATATTTGCCTTAGTTGTGCATTTGTCTCCCCGAGGTGTGGTAATACATTCAGGTTAACGCGTTGGAGCCCAGTCCTTCTCGTTATCTTGTCTTTTTAAAGTGCTTTGTTGTGGTGGTCCATTTTAGGATCAAATGAATAATTCAAGATTATTCGAATCATGGAGCATCACTGGAACCGATAAATTCGCTTTGGCAATGATTTATTGGTTCTTTTGATGCACCGTCACCGACAGTGATCTCGCTTGGATCACTGATCTTGGTGCGGATCATTCCGAAGGAAAGAACCCTTCAGTAGAGAAGACACTTAAAGTTGCCTCTCGCAACTCTACCCAGGAGAGTTTTAGCAGGATACCAACAAACTGTGGGGGCAACCTGACAAAATGCCGGACAGGTAACCGACAATAGACTAACATCGCAACGAAAGGGAGGCGGTAGTGCGGTATACAAGTGTACGCGGCTCCCAGACCGTTATGAAATGCGTTCCAACATCGTTGAGCCATGCTAAAGGAGCTCGTCTCGTTATTTTGAGTTATTTTGGCCACGTACAAAATGATCTTTAAATTGAAGGAAACCTGAAAATAGTAGTTGGGTAATATAGAAAAACACCAAAGAGATACTAACAAACCATAAAGGAGCAGGGATGGTTAAGGATGGAGAGGATTAATACGGATTGTAAACGACGAACGTTTCAAGATGCGCAAACCGTGACGTAGCTCCTTTAAGTTAGATCAAACTTACCGTGCTTGTGCAATCTCTTCATCTTTGCCTTACATTTGTTGTTGTTGTTGTTGTTTTTGTCGTTGCTTTTGTTATAGTTGTTGTCATCGTGGTCATCTTTGTCAGTGGTTCTATATTTAGGAACACTGTGAATTGACGTCAGTGCTTGCTTTCCGTTCTGATCTAGATTTGGTAGTTCTTGGCTGCGATGTATCAGCAGCATCAATGCAGGCCGTGAGGAACGTCATCGAGCACATTCGTCCTAGACTTAACTTGTCAAGAAACCCGCCAGTCGAAAACTTCTCACCGGTTGATATCGAGTCTTATTTGAAGAGAAACCCTGTCAGGTTCTGTGTGCTGGTGGTGGATGAAGTAACATTACGAAATGCTTACGACTATTCACCCGAACGTACATTTGCGTTGGAGGAACTTATAAGAACTGCAGCAGATAACGTTGGTAAGAATGTAACTTGTGTGTTTGACGTCTATAATAGAGGTTTATGTCATTAAATAAATGTAGGTACAACTGGTTAAAGTTCACCGTCTTTAGCTATCATAGTGAAGTGACGAAAATGGAAAGTAATAACTTCAGGTGAACTGCGTGGAAGTACCACTTGTTTTTAGCTTAATTGAGTACTTAACACTCAGTTAAATAAAATGCATTAATGTAGGCCATTTCCCTATCTTTGTTATCTGAAGTTTAATAACCGTCAGCTGGTAGCCCGGTCTTGACCTAGGGTAGCGTTGGGCGTTCAAATAGAAATGGGCCGACCGAATGACCACCATCTTGGATTTAAAAAACCCAATAATTATGATCCAGGCTCGAGGTAACAACCAGTCTGTTGATTGAGTGTAGCTACAGTAGTTCCTACATGTAGAAAATAAAATGGACGTCAAAAGAAGTAAGAAGCTTAACTAATTAAACATTCGTTCAGTAACCCAGACATATGGCACCAATATTGTAAAAGTCGAAATTGTTCACTTCGTTAATGATAGAAAACTCTTAAAAGAACTGATGTAACTTTCATACTTTTCAGTTGACAAGCTTATCTTTACGATTTGTGGCCCCTCCCTCCCACCTTCCATCAAGGGAAGAAGATATCTTTGCACACACTATTGAAGGCATCCTCAAAGAAAAGGGAAAGGGACTTACTGTGTGGTTGGAAGACGGAAAGCTGAACGTGGAACCCGATGTCATGATGCAGCTAATGCTTCAGACCTCAGCAATGGAAGACACAAAAGGAAGAGAGAGGTATCAGGGAGAATTCCCAACACCAGCCAATGTTGCGTCTGAAGCAAGCCAATCCAAGCCACGAGAACAGTTTGCAGGTCCTTCACGACAGGAACGTTATCATGATACTCAGCCGGGTGGCTTGCCTGAAAGACAACTCGTCAAGCCGCCACAGCTCCAGTTACCAGCAACTCCAAACTATGGAGGACTACAGCTGGACGTCAATGAGGCCTTGATGCTTAAAACGCGAATCCGTTATGGCAAAATTTCGTTTGAACCGGAGGATTTCGAATTCATCTATCCTGACTGGATAATTCCTCAGCATCTCGTGGAAAGCCTGAAGCGTGAGCAGTTTGCGACACATAATGGCGAGCTTTTGGTCATCTCTGACGAAAAAGGAAACTTCAGGTCCACAGCGCGAATTGATAGAATGCCGTTTATGGGAAACTGTTTACTCGTTTAACTAATATATTATGACTATAAACAGCTTCCGGCATATAATCATTACTCTTGTTACAGTTTAACTAGTTTAGCTTTTGGGCTCATGAGAAAAAAGATTTCAAAAATTTTCGTTCTTGAGAATAAGGTTTTATTACAACTGTTGGCTTGATAACGTATTGACCTGGTTATTAATTAAAGAGGCGATTTAGGCAGTTCAACTTTGTCTATGCGACCTTTGTAGCATGCGCACATTCGGTTTACCTTGCAAGGTTGTCCTCTTTTCCGGAAATTCTGGAAAAAGCTGTTCCGTGATTGGTCACTGGAAATCTCCGGAAATTCAAACCGGAATTTTCATCGAATGAAAAGCGCCCCATGTTTCAACATGTTTCAAACATGTTTCAAACATGTTTCAATTTCGTGTGGTACTCGACAGTCTTAAGCAAGCTGCACGAACAGATTCTTGTCGTAGACTTGTGTGTCGCACGTGTTGAAGTTGTACCGTCTAAATCCAAACTAAGAAGGACTTGAATACGAATACTCTAGTATACAAAAGAACCAAAATCCCCAGTAAAGAGGCAACATAGTCAAAACTAACGTTTTTATCACCGAGGGTGCTAAGAGTTCAGAAGGTGGGTGTCTTTACCACCAAAGTGGATAGTGGACAATTTAGTAAGTCTCCACCGATAAAAAAAACCCGATATCTTAAATTGTGATTGGTCAGATAAAGGAATCCGAGATCTCAAAATTGTTAAATAGATACAGAAAACAAAAATCAACCGATAGATTAGAATTACACGACAATGTGATGTTTAACTTTAGCTTCATGCTGTCATAAAATGATACAGATAGCTATATAGCCTGTGACCATGGCTCTCTACAAGTGGAGTAAGGGGCGGAGAGAGAGAGAGAGAGAGAGAGAGAGAGAGAGAGAGAGAGAGAGAGAGAGAGAGAGAGAGAGAGAGAGAGAGAGAGAGAGAGAGAGAGAGCGAGAGCGAGCGGAGGGGAGCGCCGCACCAACCCCCCTACCCCAACCCCTAGTCGGCCACTTCCCTCTCGGCCAGTTCTTGCTCGGCCCTTCCAGCCGCGGTCAGACCCTTCTAGCCAGAGCCTGTTCACAAGCTAATAACTACGTGTCTCTGTAGATTTTTCTTGGTAAAATGAATAAAGTTTGTCAATCATCCTGGTTTGTGAAAGCTATATATATGACTTCAAAGCGTTTATCTCTCATGTCTGAAGCTATTGCCATACATGCGTTGTTAGCGTTAGGTACTTATAGAACTGAACGTCGCCTTACGAACTTCCCAACAACAGCTCAGACAGTCATAATTTATAATTTTAATAAACCATTTACCCTACCATTCCTCAAACACGAGCACAGGCGTTCTAAAATGCTCGGGACTAGAAGGGAATAGTTTTCGATATATTTTTTCGTTGCGTGAGGCCATCCCCCTTTTTTTCTCTGGTTAGCGTCGTCCGACCGATCCAGATTTTCGCGTTTTAAAAAAAAAAAAAATAGTCACGCAGAAGGCAATTAAGACAATGACACATTATTTCAAACAATTGTTACTTTAATCTGAAGCATAAGTAATTTTTTGCCTTACATATTTTTAGTTTATTCCCTGTTCTCGTTTGATTTTTACAACGATGTCGATTTTTCCTTCTTCCATTGCCGCCATGTTGACTTCGTAACCATACCTTGTAGTTTCCAGGCTTCACGGATATTATGCTGAGGTACCGGGCCTCCTAGCTCCAGACTCCTTAACCAATTTTATTTTTATTTTTTTTCCTTTTCCAACCGACCGACCCAAAGCCAGAAAACGCATTCGAAAAAAAAAGAAAAAAAAAAGGGGGGGGGGGGGGGGGGGGGAAGGGCCTGAAAGGAAAAACGGGCTACGGGGGGAAATTTATTCTTCAGGCAAGGATTTTGAGGTATCGCGCGTCAGGCTTTTGAAATTTTGCCTTGA
>Ga0126338_10000382_pt1 | contig 23067 bp, 17 predicted proteins | sample OrbCmetagenome_2_FD_92529 | JGI IMG/M metagenome (GOLD analysis project Ga0126338, IMG submission 92529) | Coral microbial communities from Petempiche,Puerto Morelos, Mexico - Orbicella C C metagenome | ecosystem: Host-associated > Invertebrates > Cnidaria > Coral | place: Petempiche,Puerto... | reverse complement strand
TCTCTAGTTCTCTTCCCAACCGCAACGATTCGGAAGCGTCGTCGAAAACGTTAGGGTTTAATACCCGACCATTTTTTTAAGAATTTTACCGGACAAGTCGCCAAAATACCTCCCTTAAAGGAACTAGATTTCCCCCTCCCCATCTTTGACGGACTGGACCTGAAGCAAGAGCCAGAATCTTGCGTTTACTCGACATCATGTACGCCTATGGATGTTCTGGATCTGTACGAGTCTGGCGAATGGTCAGCAGCGAATTCACCTTGCTCTGAACTGTTCGAAGACGTCGATTTGAGCTCTGCTTCTGATCTGGATGAGAGTTGCACGTATCTGAACGACATCGCGATCGACTTTGCCTCTTACCTGGATCCTGCCACCCTGAGTACCAGTCCCGAAGATTTGAGCAAGTATTTAGCCCCCAAGGAGAACAAGCGTAGAGAAGTAGAGCCATATTTACCAGAAGTAGAGCAGGGTTACGCTCCTGTTAAGATTGTAAAAGCAAATTCCAAAGATAATTCCCCCAAACCGGCTGTGACGTATAAATCAAGTACCCTGGCGAAAGAACCTGAGCAGAAGTCGCACAGGCTCCCATCCATCGCTTCCCAACTGAAGGCACCGAAGTCTCGCCGAGCCTCGTCTTCGAAGAAATCACTGGAGAAAGGCAGCGATGAGTATCGGCAGAAGCGAGAACGTAACAACATAGCGGTCCGCAAAAGCCGCTTCAAGAGCAAGCAGAAATATGTGGAGACCCAACACAAAGTTGACGAGCTACAAGAGGAGAATACGCGCCTACAATCCAAGGTGGATTTTCTCACTAAAGAGCTCAACGTTCTTCGTAGCCTGTTTGCCACCACCGGAGCATACAAGGATCCTGTTGTGAATGCAGCGCTCCTGTCTCACGGAATTCCGACCTCTCATGGACTTGTCGCCACCCGTTAATAAAACCTAATGGAACTGTTAACTGATTGTGGACTAAAAAAAAATAGTAGATCTCTGGTTATGATGAAATTCGATGTAACAACACAGCCCGAATAAATGCAGATTGATCACAAATATGGAGTGGTGGTTCTTGCTGCGATGTTGCCGGTAAATTAAAGTAGGGTTTATTACATGTAGATCGATGTTCGTCGTTTGCATGATCAGTTTTTCTTTCTTCGGTTGGTATATTCCTCTGTGTTAAAATTTCGACAGAACTTTCACTTTCCTAGAACTGTGACTAGTGAAGTGCTTTCAAGCTGAAGTTTATATTAAGCTTCAGCTTGCTCCGTTCGAATTCTTGATCAACCTAACAAGTATGACTAGAAGAGCTTAATTATGCGAAATTTACATTCTGGGACAACAAACCGGTTAATTCAGCGTTATGTACGAACCAACACGTAGAAAACTCTCCAAATTGGCGAGATCCACGATTATATTTTCACTGCGGGAATTGACTGCGATTCTACCTCTGCAGAAAATATTTTTTGAAACGAGCTGAAACGTCTCTAAGCGAACAATAGAGACTCGATTTTGTCTAGACTTGATGCTAGCGTTGTAAACGTCCGTGTTCTGTTGAAAATAGGACTGTAGCTTTGTTTTGTGACATCATTCTACACTTCATTAGTTTTTCACAATACTAAATTAGTCTGGCCATGTTTTTTCTCGCACCAAATTAAATAGATCTATTTTATGCAGCTAGTCGATTTCTAATATTGTTGAATTTGATAAGTTGCTGCAACCCACCGTATTGGCCAATGGCTGTTCCGAAAGCTAATGCTAGCAATTTTAAGATCGGATCAAATTGTTGGAAATGCTATTGCACTTAGCTGGAGCATCTTGATCACTTTTAAGCTAAAAGGTTTTCAGAGTAAAGTACTTCGAAACGACAGCCTTTACACAGCTGGTTGCAGGGGGTGATAAATTTTGGTGAGAACTTGAGCATTGCTTTCACAGATAGCAATTTGTTTTGATTTCTTACCTAGCCCCTTGAGGCTGAAGTTATTGTGAAGTTTTTTGTGCTGGGATTAGAAAAAATACAAGATATATTTAGATCAATAGACCAATTTCGATATATTAAAATTCAGCCTAATACAATAGACCTCAGCACGAGGCTCTGGGGAATGAACCCCACAAACTCTGTAGTATTCCCCAGAGCCTCGAACTGAAGTCTACTGTTTTAGCCCGAAGTTTAATATATCGAAATTGGTCTATTTGGCGTGGTTCAATTTTACATAGGAAGGGATTGCATTTGTTGGCAAAATGCACTGTGCTACCAACTTTTTTAATTTTAAGGATGTTTAGAAATGTCAACATTTTTATTAATGAAAGAGATGTATTCAAAATAGCCAAGATAATTTGATAAGGGACATGTAAGAGACAGTGAAATATTTCTGTTTAGCTGTCACAAGGCAGTGTCAAATTTACTGTTGTCCCAAGAAAATTATGTGCAAGGTTTGACTCAAAAAATTGATACTGACAACTTTGTCTTTAACAGAGATTGCCAAGTATCATGCAAGTTTTGGAGCCAGTCCTGGACACCATGCTTCTTTGAATGGCTAGGCTATTAAATATGTTTTTGCGTGCAACTTGTTTTGGAGATTCTCGCAGGCAGGAGCAGAAGAACTGAGTCCAGAGAAAGAGAAGTTGCTTGTCCCTGGGTGAAAATTATTAAAAGGAACATGGTCATGCAATCTCCAGAATTTCGGTACCAACCAACTTGGTCTAGAGTAAACTGAAATATCCCAAATGAGCTTAATTAAGGCTAAAAGAAAACACCAAAACAATGGGCACGGACAGGCATATTAAAACTGCAGACCAATGTGAATTGCATTTGGGTGAACTTCAAAAACTGAAAAGCTGTGTTTGTTTCAATTTCTCATTCAAGTGTCCCTATGTTTGGAAATTATCCTTGGTTAATATGTGGCTATGATTTTGCCTGGGAGGGGGGAGGGGGGGGGGGCAAAAGTGACGGGGATGACTGAATGGGGACAAAAATCGAAACCCCCTAAAATCCCTAGAGCTTTCAACACCAACAAAAATCCCTGGACCAAAAATTAACCCCACTAAGAAATCCCATGCTGCAACAAGCTGCATGTAATACATTAGCATGATTAAATATTAAAATAAAAGCAATTATTGTTGAATACGTTTGGTTTTATTTTATTTGAATACCCTTCTCCCCACAAAAAAAATACTCAAATCAAGCCACCTTCTTGTCCCCAACAACAACAACAACAACAAAAAAAAAATCCTTCACTTATTCCTGCTGCTTGAAATCTGGATTACTCCCTGGAGATTTTGCTAATGAAGGACCTCTACCTTGTGAAAATTGACATACTTTTAGAGAGTTAAATTCCTTTCTTACAGCTGCATGCACTTGACGATGTTGACAGTCGGCCCTTGACACTTAACAGCTGCTGTAATTTTGAATATGCCTAAATACTATACCATCAGCAGTTCATGACAATGCCATGGTCCACTCTTTAGTTTATGGTCCCACCCTACTCTGGTCACACAGGGCCAGAAGTTGTGGTGGAAAAGAGCAAAGAGAATGTAGGCACAGCTAATTTTGTGGCACAGGCCACATCAGTCACTATCAGGAAATAGCTTGCCTAATCTTAGTTTATGTAAAAGTACATACTCGGGGCAGATACCCTAATTTTCGACCCTTGTTGGCTCTTATTTGACAAGTTCAGGGCACAATTATCCTTTTAACTGCCCTGTTACTGAATAAACATTTGGTATCGTATCAACTCATTAACTCAAGAATTTTACAAACACAGCTGAAGAAATTTGTTGTTGAGCTGAAAAAAAGTAAATTTTGTTTTACAGGGCACAGGAAGCAGCTGGTCTCAGAACTCTATTGGCTAAATTCAAATTGCTACAAATGTGTTGATAAACTTTGATACATGCAGCAGATGTTAACAAAGTATGTTTTAGGAATCCAGCTTGTGCAACCGTCATCAACAGCTTTGCTTGAAATAACTTTTACACCCAAATAGTGCAGTTATGATCGACTGTCATGGATTAATTTTAATAGACTAGGTCAGATTTGCCAGACAGAACTATGTAGACTATTAGTAATTTATGTCTTGACTGAAAAAACTTAACAGAAAGTTACTAAATGAAATAAACTTCAGCTTTCATTTATGATCTGCATAAAGAAAAAGGTCCATGCCTTCCTATGCACCCAACGGATATTGCTCAGATGTCAAACTAATTTTCAATTGACATCAACATAACTCAATACCTTCAGCAGAATCCCAATTTTTCAAACCACCAAGGGAAACAAAAATTGGTTTGAAAAAATTGCCCAGGTAGTTTGAGAAATTGGAGGTAAAATTACAGTGTTTGACTGAGGGAGGGAAACAACGTTTGATTCGAGTTATTGAAAATTGAGGGTTCAAGAGATCAGGATTTCACTGACTATTTCTAAAGTTAATTTCCTGAAAACTCTGAAGACTCTGTCTGGTGGTTCATTAGTAAATTTTTTAATATTAGTGGTGTTTATTACTTGGCTTCACACTAGAAGCTAAGTTAGTTTCAAGTAAGCACTTGACTCAAGTGCACTTGAAAATCTCAAGTCGCACTTTAGAAAACTTGGCTTCACACCTGATGACAAAGTGTATTACTTGAAGCACTTTCACAGTAAGTCATACATATCACAAATGCGATTGTTTGGCAGTAAAATCGTGAAGAAATGATATAGTTGCTTTGTTGCTAAAGTGCATCACGGCAATAGCAGCAACACAAAGGAACAGACAACATATGAATTTCTCTAGCATGGCTCAACAACATGGTTTTCAGCAAAGAAATAGCTGAAGGGCTTTAGCTAACCTAGAAAATGCATTTCCGTGTGACTCATTCAATGTTCAACAGAGTTGTTCACATGCAAAGATGTGACCTGGTGTAAACTTGAAATACCAGCTGGTTTGTAATTTACAGAAGACCATTGGGGGTGGTATGATGTGAAAAGCGATGGTTTAGCCCCTGAAAATGAAATTCAAGCAAGTTGCTTATCGGTCAGTTTATCAGAATTGCAGCAACGTTGTACATCGCTTTCAGTTGGCTTCCATTTCCTATTGGTCACATGTGTTCTCAAGAGTGGTATAGACCATACTTGGTGGTGCACTTCAGCTTCTTTGAACTACAAACGTTTCCATGGTCACTAAGTAAAGTCCAAGTACATTTTACCCCTTCACACTAAAAGTAGGTTCCAAGTGCACTTAGGTTATACTTACAAGCACCATTGTGAAGCCAAGTGTTGATAGACATACTAGGCTTGTCTTTTACAGTAATTTACATACACATATGTTTGAAATATAACTAAAGATGGCTATTGTTTGATTTATCTCAAGTCTGTAAAAATATCTGTAAGCTATGTTTTATGCTTGATGTAAAGCTTTTCACACCAGCCCCAACAAATCATATTAAACTGTGTGCTTAAATTGCAGGGGTGTTAAAACACTAAATGGAATTTTGACCAAACTATTCAAATTCATTCTTTGTGCATGCCATTTGTTCTCAGCAATATTAATTACAAAATTATAAAATAACATTGTCACTATAATATTTTACGTAAAGTACTGTACATGTAGTTGTTCATAAGTTCAGTTAATTGTCAGTCAATTTTTTACCAACTCTGTGAAGTCCATCATAAACATGATCATTATAATAACTAAGATTGGTTTTTGATCAATTTACCAGCCAGTTTGAATTCTTACAAGTGAACTCCATTGAAGGCTTAGTACTGACATGATCCTTTGTATAAGAAATTCACTGATTCACTGGAAGCATTTAACATAATTTATTTCTTATCACCACTCTCTCACCAGATAATACACTGTTTCATCAAATTATACTTTCTTCCTCCTTTGTAACCTTCTTCTCCTGTAGAAACAATTTGCACAACAAGGTACAATGCCTGCCCCTCCCCTCCCACTTGTACAATTCTGTTTTTCCTCTTGACGGAGGTTGCAATTTCCTTCCAATGTCATAAAATTATCACATCACGAACAAGATCTGAGAGTCCATAAAAACAGTCATGTAGCATGGGACATTTCAATCATTGCATAGTTTTGCAAGTCTTGCAGTACTCTGGGGTGGCTGAGAGCAAGCCATACTGCCAATGATTAGCAAAAATATACAGAGTTACTACAGAATAATTTTCTTTTTTGAAAAGAACTCTCATGCAGTCTGAATGAACAAGAACACTACAGAACACCTGATAAAACTGGTCTTAGCATACAAATACTATCAAATGATTGTACTGTTGTTTCATGCATACTTTTACTATACTGAATGTAGTTGGATTATGAACCAGATGCACATTACATCTCTGTTGCTTTTATAAAAATTAATTGCATCTATATAGGGAAACAGTGTCTTTGGGATATCCCTAAGAGTCTAAGATTAATTTCTTTTAGTATTAACCTCAAATGCAAACAGATAAAAGGAATCATTCTAGAAACCCTATGGGTCCCAATCATCACTGGCACCTGAATGCATAGAATCTGTGTGGTCAGTTCTTGGAGGAGCAGGTATCATTGCCGAGATCTTGTCCATTGCAGATCCTCCACCTGCCACTGCCTCTGAGGACCCTCCAGAATCACCCTTGGATCCCGAAATACCCTTACGACGCATAGACAGTTTAGCAAATAAGTCTCCCATGAGATCACCTCCACCTCCAGAACTCACAGCAGACTGCTCTTTTTCTGCTTTTTTCTTCATCTTCCTCTCTTTGACGCTGCGTAGTTTAGCATTGCCCTTGCCACCGGCTTTGCGGATGGATTCCATTAAAGAGGCTCTGCCATCTGAAGCAACTGCTGCTGGCACATCACTTGGCACAGCTGTAATTGGAGCAAAAAATGATCGACAATAAGCTGATACTACAGCACAATTGAACCTTTGGTCGTCTTGTTAGGAGCTAGATCAGAGGTGACTGCATTCTCACAAGGAGTAGGGAGCCACTTCTTTACAGCTCATGTTTTTCATGACAATTATTTTGCCCTGTTTCCCCTTCTAATAGAACAAAGCACAGTTCACAATTGAGGAAAGCACTAGTTACCTGCTGGAGGCCCTTCTCCTGGAGGGGGTGGGGGAGGTGGTGCTTCTGGTCCTGGTGGAGGGGGAGGTGGTGGTGGTGGAGGGGGTGGAGGTGCAACATCAGGTCCTGGTGGTGGTGGAGGAGGGGGAGGAGGTGCTGGAGCAGATGACGGTGGGGGAGGGGGTGGTGCTCCATTTGTCTTTTGTACTTCCTCCTCTATAACGTCTGGCAAGTCAGGTATGTTGGAACCAGGAAGTGATGGGGCAATTGATGGACCAAGCTCTGCACTGTTGAGTTAAACACAGTAAAAATGTAAGAGTTACCATCACAAACAATGGAAACAAGGCTTGCCTACTAAATGGGGTTATCCAATTAATCTTTGATGAAAAACTCCCAACTCAAGCTTATGCACAAATTTCTCAAGTCTTGCTAACAATATTTGAGCTGTTAATGTTGTCTTACCAAGACACATGTTCAAAAAAAAGTATCTCATTTGACTCTAAAAAAGGTGGCAGGTTTACGACTAGTAAACCTATACAGTTGGATCCCGCGAATTCAAACTCAGTTATTTTGAATTCCCTGCTATTTCAAACTCAAAACCATTTCCCTTGGATGTCCCCTTACTATCGGTGATTTTGACCTCCCACTATTTTGAGCTATTTTTCATTTCCCCTAGTTCGAAATAGCGAAGTTCAATAATTATTGTATTTCCTTACTCAAATAAAAAGGACATGGGTGCTCACCTGAAATTTTGAAAAGAAACCTAAGAGATACCAATGGTTTGTGGGCATGGCTTGAAATTTTTTTCACCCCTAAGAGATAGCAATTCTAAAACAACACATCATCTCCCATGAAGTCGTATTTTTTTGGGCTCGATACCCTAAAAGGTATCACAAGAGCTGCCGCTGTGTACCTTTTGAGGCTGAACACACCAAGAGGACACCAAACCCGCTTCTTTAACTCCTGAAAGATACAATGAGCACCCCCATCTTATTTATATGGGACCCTCCCTCCCATGAACCCCTCCCCCAGGGGTTGACCTTAAATTTCTCATACGCATCCAACTTCCCAATTTCCAATGGGTCGTCATGCCTCCCGAGTATGTGTGTATTGGTCTTTGTTGCAAAAACCTAGCTAAGCCTGGACGATCTGGATTATTGTCAAGCACTTTATCATGAGCCTCTGGCTCGGGTGATTGCGTAAACACTCCCTTTGTTTGACATTATATTTGAATTTACACTTTTTTTTTTTACATTTACAAGCCTCCTCACTTGTAAGACAGATCATCAGCAATCCCTGGAAGATCAGGCAGGTACACTGGCACATCAATCTCAGGGACATCACCTAAGTTCGGTACATAGAAATAGTTTTGTGCTGTCATTCTATCCAGTGCTTCTCCCTGAGTGATGGAGATAGGTGCAGCACCGATATCTTCTTCCTCCTCCTCAATGTTACTCCTTGTCTTAGTCACTGCACCGGCCAGTGGATCCAACATCACATATTTCTTGTAAGGATTTTCAGTGGTGTTGAAAAGCAACAGTGAACTCACAGAGGTGAGATTCTTTGGCAGTGATCCTAACCCTTCACCTTTCATTTCATCTTGCTTCTTCACATTCAAGTGGACATTGTAGAACTGTAATTTTTCTTTCAACGTCCGTTCGTCGACAGGAGTGAACTTCGAGTTGAGGTTGTAAGTTTGCCGTTTGATTTCGGCTACCTCGTTCTCCTCGGAATATAGCGATTTATAAGGCTCAAGCTTTTTCGGTGCGGGGTATTTTGCACTCGAGAACACTCTTGTGGCCTTCTTGATTCCCTTGATTTTCTCGATCCTAGCTTGCGCCAAATCTGCACGGTGATTTATCGCTGCAAGCCGTTCCTTATTTTCGGCCACTCGGTTACTGATTCGGGTAAAAATATCTTTGGACACTTTCTCCAAATATTCTAGTGAGTCCACTATTTGGTTTATGGATTCTTCTCTTCGAAGGCTGGGTAAAACTAACGGAACACTGTAAGTTTGGACAGGCATAGTTGCTGATTCTTCCACAAAGCCCTCAATAATAAACTACCGATCCGCCATGTTTGATCACATGAGCCGTGGACGAGGAAATATGGGAAGAGTAATTTTCTATTTTTGAACACACCCTCCCCTCCCTGCGAGTTGTTAGCAGCTATTTGCAGCCAAATGTAAATGGTAAATGCCTCTACGCATATTTCCCTCCAACGGTTAGAAACTGGAGGTAGTGTAAGACCTATCTGCCTATATTTCTTACTATTTGGCTGATGAATAAAATAATTAATTCAAGTATGATGTACTTTAGGGTTGAAATCAACTCATGTCTCTGTATGAATGGACTTTCAGAACAAAGGTGCAGTTTCAAAACATTTTACAATACCATAATTTCACGATTCCCATCATAGTTAGTCCCCTCCACTAACTATGTTCCCATAAATGGCTTGGACTTAAGGACAGTATCCACCAGGAGTTCTGCTGTTGAGATTACCTTCTATTTCTGATTAAATTTCAGATGGATCCTAGATTCTCACCACTAATATCAAGTTTATTTTGTCTCACAAATGTAACTGGTTTACTGGGTGGTTCATAGCATAAACTTTCTGAGAAAAAGCTTTAAGCTTTAAACTATTTGGCATATACTGTAACCCTGATCCTTAAATGGTGCTACCAGTAAAACAGGTGACAAATACGAAATGTAAGGCTTCTTTACTACATGTACAAGAGGCCATTGAACTGTGAACATTGTTAATTTGACATCATAAAATAATGGGAAGAACTACATTTGTAATAAATATATATTTATTTGCTTCGATAAACCTTGTCTTATGCATCAGTACAGAAAATAAAGCAAATATTTTTTGATAAATGTTTATACTCTATTGTACTCTATAATTTCACTCAGTAATTCTTCCAGGTTGCACTTTTAAGTACTTGCCAGCCATTTTCAACTCTGTGCTACTCAGGCTAACCAGGGCTCTACTCCCACTAAACAGAATGCTATTTAATCTAACCAGGGTACATTTCAGTCTAACTGCAAAAAACTTTCAATTTAGTATGGAACAGCTGATCAAACCAGGGCTGTAGCCAGAAAAAATTATGACAAAGGCAATGACTATAGCTAAATTCTCTTCCATGGATCATGCATACTTAAGGCATCCATGGTTGAATGTCGATCGATACTCTTGGTCAACCCTTGATCGAAACTTTACCCATACTCGATCAACACCTCGGTGGACACTTGATGGACATCTCGGTTAACTAATTTTCACAAACATGCCATCAAGTGTCGATTGACACTCAGCCGACTATCAACAGACTGTTGATCGAGTGTCAATTGAGATGTCGATCAAGTGTCAATCGAGTGTCGACCAAGTAAAGTATCGATATAGATGTTAATGGAGTGCCGATCAAGGATATCGATCGACACTCGACCGAGGATGCCTTTGGTACACATGATCTGGTATTAAGGGTGTTTATGACGACTACAAACCACAAAAATGAAAATAAAAAAAAATGAAGCAAGTGCCTTGGTTTGCCTGTTACTTTTTACAGCCCTGCAAACTTGACTCAGTCAACCAGTAATATCCCCAACATGCACATCAGGACTGCAAAGAAAGACAGACTATTAATAAGCACTCTGTCCCATAGGGTCCCAAAATATGTCCAACAACGGGCAGATCACGTGACATTTCCTGATCTCACTGAATGCATCAGAATCAATTACTTTGCTGAAACGGATCCTGCTCCAAACTTCAATTCCCGTTCGAACTGTTCAGCATTCAACGTTCCATCAATGGCTTCACAGTTTTCATTGAACACCGAGTAAGCGCTTGGTTCCCAAGCTTTCCTGCTGCCCGCTTGCATACTCGCATACACCCAGTAAAACATTGAAACAAAGAAAAACACCGTTCCAAACTCTATTTGAATGAAGAAACCCCAAAGCAAGATCCAGAAGAGAAGTTTTAAGAACAAAATAAACCAAGAAAACGTTTCCTCGTTGGTCTGGTCAGAATTCAGTGAAAACACTGGTGAAAACCATTTTGTGATTTTTCTGATTCTTGTCCCTTCGAGAGAAAAGGAAGGTTTCCACGAACTCTTTCTAGCTTCTCTGTATTTCTCAGCTTTACTGGCACGGTACTTTTCCAATTCCTTCTCCATGAAACGTGAATTGTGATGGCTTACTCACAAATAAGTTAGCTACAGTCGCATCATGTCCACCGCCATACTTGTGTTTCAATAAAGCGCTGCAAAAACATTATGTGATTGTTACACAACGAAACAATTTTTCCAGAAGGACCGCTAGCCAAGCGGAACGTAAATCTCGTTCCCAGATCTCTTGTGGACGAAGCGAACGAGATTAAGCGGAACGATGATTCCTTTATGTGAATTTCCAGGCACGCACTGAAATTATCTAACACAGCATGTGATTGGTTGAGTCACGATCCCGCGTAAAATTACTGGGCAATCAAACCAATAGAATGTGTTGTTAGATAACGCCAGGTATTGCATAATCTTAGTCCCCAGTCTCAGGTGATTTGCGCAATTTATAATGGCGGGATGGAAGTTGTTTTATGCATGTGACAAGATTTGCCCGTAGAACAACTTGGGAACATACGCTTCGATTAACAAACAACGCTAATTGCTTTCATTCAAAGATGCCTCCGACGATAAAAGTAAACGATGCTTTTATCGATTCCAGAGGTGAGGCCATATTGAACTCTTTTAAGTTGAAAATGATGTTTACAGGACGTGATTTTTTTGATCGCATGTTTTCGTGTGATCGTGATCTTATCAGATGTCGCGGAAGAGATAGAAGCTACGCTGAAGAAGAGAATAATGATTCTTGATGGTGGAATGGGAACGATGATACAAAGTTATCATTTCGAAGAAGAAGATTTTAGAGGTAAATGCGTTAAAATAAATCATATTACTGCATGATAGTTGTACAATTCTGTTGTGTAACACACAACTCTCTGCGGGAAGGGTTTCGCAATTTGTTAACGTGCACAGCACCTCGAGTATTGGACATTATCATTTTCTAGACCTTTACATTTGTTTTCAGATCAACTTTGATTTTCTCAATTTACTACAAAAAAGTAGATTTCAAGTTTCAGATTTATTATTTATCTGATGTGTTTATGTCACGCAAGAAAAAGGTTTCCCAGCTCTTTCAGTAAAATCACTTCACGTAATTTAAAACAGCTTTCTGAATGGCACCTTTGTTATTTATTCTTATAGTGTGTTATTCAAAGAGTCGCATTGAGAAGGTGATAGATAATTGAAAAATGCTTCAAAATATGATTAAAACACGACAAAGAGAAAACCAGTTTTCAACATTTTTTTCTTAATAACAAAGCTACATATCGAACAAGTGCATTATACATGTGTTTGCTAGATCCTCTAATAAACAATTGCAAAATATAATATCTTATCCCCATAACGAGTTAAATAAGACTAGGTCATCATGAGAACACCAGCAAGAAAGATATTGGACATTATTATTCCACTTGTTTTCTCTTGTTTCATTATTTTACATTATTTATTACCTCACATTATCTTTCATGACAGGAGAAGAATTTAAAAATCACTCGCACAACTTGAAGGGGAACAACGACTTTCTCAGTTTAACAAAGCCACATATTATTGAGGAGATTCACAAGGTATTATTTTCCATAATTTGTGCTGACTTTGAAATAGTTCATTCCTTTCATTTGTCATTACACCAACCTTAAAAGATGTAAAAGTGGTATTATATATGGTTTATTGACCAAGCGTGAGGTCAAGATGGCTAGACATTGGCCAAGTTCTATTTTTGCATGTTAGAGACGGAGATAAACTCGCAAAAAAAATAGAACGAGGCCAATATCAAGAAATCTTAACTAAACAAGCTTTGTCAATAAAGGATTTATTATGTGGCTTTTGGGAAATCTTTCTTGCGGGACTCAGCAGGTAGTCCCAAGCGGGCAACATAATGTCATCTTGCCTAATCTAGGGTTTTTCCCTACACTATGGTTTCCTAATAATTACCCTATTTTTCCAGCGGCAAATTAGGTAGTAGTGTAGTAACCATGGTAACCTATTGTTAAACTTAATCACAAAACATCTGTAATGCTACATGTACTGTTATGTAAACTGCAAATTGACTGAAATAGAAGAAATAACCATACTCATCATGTATTCATGTTACCACTAGGGTTACCTGGAAGCTGGATCAGATTTTATTGAAACCAACACATTCAGTGGAACCAGCATTGCACAGGCAGACTATGGAACAGAAAACTTGGTACGAAATTGATAATCTCAATCCTGGACTAAATTAGTTGAGACACTTGAGCTGGACCACGTAACCCCTCATCCCCCATCTCCTCTAATCAATGTTGGAAAACGTTGTGTTTTTTAAACAAGAAGGGAAAAAAATCATGATTATCAACATTGTAAATGGGGTAGGGAGAGAACTTGCTTGGTGTCCCACAGTTTTTTTTCCGGAATTGCTGATATTGAAGCAAGGCTGCCTTCTGCCCTAGGGGAGGGACTCAATTATGAAAAGGTCGGAGATGCTCATTGGAAAATTGGAATTAAACCCCTTAAGGAGACCAATCCGGGCATGTTTCGAGCTTTATGTGACCCCTAAAAGATACCACTTAAAACGGAATAGGCTCGATAACCAGGTGCTGTTTAGGAAAGGAGCCCACACTAGTAGAATGAGCTTGAGAGGTCGCCAGAAATCAAGCCTAAAAACTAAGTAAGAGCATTTCTTTTATTATTATTTCTTCGAGCATAGCCTCACAGCTAAAAATAGTGATGTTCCGTCATTAGCACCCTAAGTAAGACCAGAATCCTAAGCGAGACAAGTATCCCCTACTCATGTAGGCGTGCCCTCCCATCCCAGGGCCTTTCACTAAAAGACATACTTCTATTTCACTCAATAGAAACATAGAAACAATACGAGCTGTTGATGTAGTAATGGTATGAGTAGGGACAATTTTTTTATCGTCAGTAGAAATAAACTAACAAGTTTCCTTTCCTTTTTCTCACAGTGTTTTCTAAAAGAAATAGAAAGCATTTTCTCTGTTTCTATCCATTTCTGAAAACAGTGGTCAGGCGTGAAAGTTTGGGAGAACTTAGAAAAAGCTGTGGATCTGCAGCACTCGCTTGCTTGGCATTTCTGAATCTCCCAAACATTTACTCATTTTTATATGACTGAAACAAAAGACAAAAATAGCAAATGTACATGTAGATCACAAATGAAGATGACATCCTATAACCAAGATTATAGAGTATCTGATACTGTCTAGGTTAAATACCATTACCTGGTCGGAGGTATGTACATTCAGTTTATTTTCTTGGCCTTTGTTATCCTGTTTAGGTTTACAGGTTAAACAAGACATCAGCTGAAATTGCCAAGAAGGTAGCGAGGGAAGTTACAGAGGCCACAGGTACAGTGTATAGTATCTGTTAGTATACAGATTGTGTCGTAATATTATATCTTAAATACTACAATTGAATTACTGGAGGTTGGAAAACTTTGATATTTTATCCCTTGAGACTGGAGACTGATCTAGATAGGGGCAAGGCAAGACTGTAACCTTAAAGCTAGATATTACTTAAATATTTTGAACTTTTTTTATTAATAATAATTTGCAGGTGTGAAAAGATATGTTGCTGGTGCAATGGGCCCAACAAACAGAACACTGTCAATCTCACCCAGTGTGGAAAATCCAGGATACAGAAATATCAGTAAGTCTTCTTACTATCTACCAACAGCAAATGATACTTTCCAAGTACATTGTATATTTGTTAGCCAGATGTAGAGATCAAACAGAAGACTGTTTCTCTTCCTTCAACCTTTGTCGACCTTTGTCATCCTGATCTGATTAAAACTTCTCAATAATACTAGTTGTCATTGTGTTGCAAATGGCAAATTATGATAATTACGTCGTGTGATAGTACACAGTGTACATGTATAGTACAAGGTTTTCCTGAAAAAAAAATAGTTCGTAGAAAAATTTTGTTGTAAGTCTAAGCTTTGCTTCGCAGCATTTGATCAATTGGTTGAGGCGTATGCTGAACAAGCCAGAGGACTTTTAGATGGTGGTTCTGATGTCCTTATGGTGGAAACAATTTTCGACACTGCAAATGCAAAGGTACACAACTATACACTACGTAAGACTCTGTCATTACATGTTAAGGGGGCTCTGTCACAAAATTTTAAGTCATTTTGCACATGTAGCATTATCTCTTTAGACTGTGTCCACTGAGCAGTTGATTAGCAATTTGACTGTCTTGATTATAATAATTTTAATTAAGGAATACAATTTTTAGCCTTGACATTTGCAGTATAACAACTGGTGAGAGAACCGTATATTAAGTGTTCACATTTTCGTCTAAAATGATGAAGTCGCCCTACTCACTGTTGCACACTGTCTCTGTTTAGATTATGGATTTTTCTCTAAGAATAAATTTAACAACTGTGGCCCTTTTTTGATATAAATTCAGCTGTGACTTGAACATACCTTTCATGATCGTTACACACTCAGTTTATTCCTGTAGGCTCTAGCAATTGATGGTCCGCTTTTAACCTTAATATTTCGTAATAAGGGCATAGCTCCCCAGAAATCTGTTTTGTACTTTGGATTGCTTGTCCTTAGAGGTCTTGAACAGGAAACTACTTCAATCAAGCATAATTCAAATTGAGGGTACATGGCTTTGTATTACATATTAATTTTGTATGGTCATTACTTACAAGACAAGATTGAAACACTTTCCATTTTATTTCTATTCTATTTTGTTTTAGGCTGCATTGTTTGCAATTGAACAACTCTTTGAAAAAGAATACAAGCCCGTCCCAATATTTGTAAGTAACAATGAATAATATATTGTCTACTCTTAATAATATTATTTTGTTGAATGCATAATTAACATACACTTCTAGTGTATTTAAACAATACTTCACAGACAGATGGCAGGAGGTGCAGTGGCCTCAGGGTTATGGCACTTGACTGTGGATCAAGTGGTCGGGGTTCAAATCCTGGCCAGGGACATTGTGTTGTGTTCTTAAGCAAGACGCTTAACTGTCACAGTGCCTCTCTTTGCCCAGGTGTATAAACGGGTACCAGCAAATTAGAGAGGGGAGAGGGGAGTAAAAATACTCCTAGTTGCATTATGCTACGTAGAAATTGAAGATAAATGATGGTCTGATAGGTCACTTGGCTTGTATACAGCCTTTTCCATTTACCTTAGAACCCACTTTCAGAGAGAGGGTTTTTTGTGGAATGGAAAAACCAGTGAAAGTGATTTTTTGTTTTTCCTTTGTATCAACTTCAGGTGTCTGGTACTATTGTCGACAAGAGTGGTAGAACACTCTCAGGTCAAACAACTGATGCTTTTGTTATCAGTGTTTCTCATTCCAAGCCCCTGAGGTAAGTCCTGAAGTTAAATGTAGCGTAAAAGTAACAGAGTGTGTTTACTTCAACCTTTACTTCATATGAATTTAATTCTTCAATCCACAATTGTAACTGGTTCATGTAACTGTGAATATTATTAATAATTATTTATGATGATTAGAATGTTCATTACTCAGGTGAGTTTGTAACTAAGGTTTTTTAGGTGTTTGTAAATTAATACAAAATGCACAACCCCACACACAGATGTGCAATAATAATGTTGAAATAAAGTTTTTTTGTTGCTCTGGTTCAACTTTATAGCAATCACATGATTGTACAGTGCCTCCAAGACCCCTCTCCCCTGAAAATCTATCTTCCTGCCATTCTCTCCCATCCCCTCCTTTTTCCTACCTCGTCCTTCTCCTCCCCTCCCCTTCCCCTTGAACAAACGAATTTGTAAAAAAATGTCGTAAGCCAGTGAGCTAATTGTTGGCCACCTGCTTAAATTTTTGTCTCGCTCGTTATTTCTTTAACAGCATTGGACTTAATTGTGCTTTGGGTGCAGCAGAAATGAGGCCATTTATAGAAGCTGTTGGACTGTGTACAACAACATACGTCCTCTGTTATCCTAATGCAGGTAACAAATCTCTTCCATTGGCTAATTCTTATTAATAATATATAAAATATATATATACATATTTTTGTTGGGGAATGGCTGGGTTGATGGCTCCAGGGCTTCAACAAGCAACTGACCAACCAGATGATTAGCCCTGTTGTGAGAGACTAGATTCATGTCTAGTAAACCTTGATTCATTTCAGGTCTTCCAAATACCTTTGGAGGTTATGATGAAACACCAGAGATGACTGCAGAACAATTAAAGGTACATTTATGAAAAAGAACGTCGTCTTAATTTGTGCAGCTAGGTTTCGGTCACCATGCATATGACAACACAATAAAAACCAGATTAATTTTTATTAACTTTTTGGTTTGGATTTTCTGGATTTAGTTCTTTTTGCACTATATTGATCAGTTGAAGTTTCTGTTCATCAGACAGAGTATAGTGCATACCTCTAACGAGGTATAAAGTTGCTTTATTTTGTAACTTTTCTTGTTTGAGGCAGAGAAAATGAAAAAAAAAATCAGACACTTTTTCAAGAAAATGGAGCGCATTAATCTGTATCTGATATGTACAGAGCTCTGTAACTATGTAGTTTTTTACTGTACACAGCGTAGGTTCCCTTTCGTGGATGTACCTATAGTATGCTAATTCTGCTACTTTATGTTATACAGTTTACACTAGCTTAACAGTGTAAAAAAATTTACTTTACAAACATTAACTTTTTAATTAGCACTTTTTATTAAATTATGTACATGTCAATAATCGCTGCTGTAGAATTTTGCAAAAGATGGACTTGTGAATCTCGTTGGTGGCTGCTGTGGAACTACTCCTGCTCACATTAAGTAAGTATACACTGATGATTAAAAATGTCTTTTCTCCATTTGAATTATTGGTAATTAAAGATACTCATTATTAATGAACAGCTTAATTGTACAGATGAGTCATGGAGTCTTAAAATTTGAAGAAATTCACTTAAGTGCATAAAATATCTTGTAGTTATTGGATTATTCAACCTCAACAATCTTACCAATTAAGCAGTACTACATGTACTGGTAATATTGTCTTAGTCAAATGACAAGAACCATGAATGTTATTTACTTATTTTTACATATGGCAGAGAACATGCAAGAATGAATGATAAAAATCACTAAATATTATTACACAGGAGTCCAGGAAGAGAATCTAAAATGTGTCAGTTGGTTTAGGGAATGACAAACGATATTTTAGTAACAATTTATTCCAGAGTAGTTTTAAACAATTGAATACCAGTAACTGTTAATTTCATTTGAACGTCTCTTTCAGAGCAATAGCAGAAGCAGTCAAACCATACAAACCAAGACCAATACCAGAAGATCCATATGCCAATGCAATGAACCTTTCAGGTACGTTTTCAATCTCTCAACACAAGTTAAAAATTGTAATGTTTTACCCTATGTTATCAACAGTCACTGTTTTATTTGGCCAATATTCATTTTTTTTTTTCCTGTGCTATTGGGTGTTAGGTCTCGAGCCAGGTCGAATCACACCAGACACTTTGTTCGTGAACATTGGTGAACGTTGCAATGTGGCTGGGTCCAGAAGATTTTGTAGGCTGATTAAGGATGGAAAATTTGAGGTATATACAACTTGACCATTAACTTTTTTAAATGTTTCAAATAGCTTGACTGTGGAAAAGGATATTAAGGGTAATACCCACCTTCATTTTCTGCCTCCTATTAAAATGTTATAATTTCTGAACAACACACAGGAAGCTCTTGCTGTTGCCAAACTTCAAGTGGAAAATGGTGCACAGATTTTAGATATCAACATGGATGAAGGCATGTTAGATGGAGTGGCATGCATGGCAAAGTTTGTCAACTTGATTTCCTCAGAACCTGAAATTGCCAAGGTACAGTGCTATTTTCTTATTGTGATTAACCTGTACAATAACAGCTCTTAAAGAATGTTTCTGTTAAGTACATGTATGACGGCACTCAGATTACAAAATTCTGTTGTTTTATTTTTTACATAATTTACTTTAATTTACAATTCTAATTTTGGACAGAAAAAAAGTCCAAAAATAAAACCGCGTCCAAAATTTTTACAGCACAGTATAAAACTTCGAAGTAGCTTCAAAGCTCATATTTCCTTTTTGCTGGGCTTTATGGAGCAAACTCTAGTTGAGACAGTGCTTGACATAAGTTGATAGAATTTGTGTAATTTTCTCATTGGTGTTTTCATAAGAACCTTGAGGCTGTAGTACAGGTAAAGCTATCATTTTCACAGATTTTTTCAGTCTAATTTGCACTTTGCAGGTGTAAATTTATTTTTATTAGCTACGTTTCGGCAAACTGTCCTAAATTTTATTTGTCCAAAAATTGGACCAAAATGAGATAAAAAGTGTCTGAAAATTAAACGTCCAAAATAGTACTACTTAGTCCAGCTTAATTAACAGGATCTAAAAATATTGCTGGGTTCAAATTTATGTCATTGTCTTGAGGTAAATATTCAATAATCATACACTTCTGGTATTAATTTAAAACAGAAGAAAATTGGTGCAGCTGTAGTATTAAGTATTTATTAATTTATCTTAATTTTTTTTCGTGGCAGGTTCCTCTTTGTATTGATTCATCCAACTTTGCTGTGATAGAAGCTGGGCTGAAATGTACACAAGGAAAATGCATCGTCAACAGCATCAGTCTGAAGAGTGGAGAGCAAGACTTCTTAGAGAAAGCCAAGATCATTAAACGTTACGGTGCAGCTGTGGTGGTTATGGCATTTGACGAGGAAGGACAAGTGAGTGTTTCCATTAAACGTAAAAGAAACGCTATTTGGTATAATTGTTTGGAAAGCAAAGGCATTGTTGCCTAATGGTAAATGTGCTTGCCTCCAGATCAAGCTGTTTCAGGTTTAGCACTCCGAGTATAAAAGGGAAAATTACATTTTATTTAATTGCATCCAGTTTTGCATTTAAAAAATACAGGGATTTTCTTCTGGTGGGGGGAGATATTTGGGAAGTGAGTAGTCTTTGAAAGGTATGTTATGAAAATCTGAAGCTGATTTTTCTTCATCATTCCCCTTCAGGCAGCAGAGTTAGAAGACAAAATAAGAATCTGTACACGCTCATACAATCTGCTGGTCTCCAAAGTGAACTTCAACCCTAATGACATCATCTTCGACCCAAACATCCTCACAGTTGCAACAGGAATGGAAGAACATAACAACTATGGAAAATACTTCATTGAAGCTACAAGGGCTATCAAGGTAGGAGTTTATCATTATCTACACAATCATGTGCTTTCATTTATAATACATGTAAGGTTTATGATGCCTAGATATTGTGATAGATTCAAACACATAATTGTCATTATAAATACTACAATAACATGTATTAGAAAAAACCCTGTAAGAAAGAGCACATTTAATAAAGCCATACTCCTACATTTGATTGTACTGTATTTGATTGACTATATAATTCAGTAGAATTGCAGAATTAGCATGAGCTGTTGACATAATGAATTAGTGCAAACAAACAAAATTCTCATTTTGGTAACCAAAATCAATAGTTGCTGAGTGCAGGTAGTTTTCCAAAAGAAATTTGTTACATTTTCTCTGTGTTTCTATCAAATTATGGAAACATTTCTGAAAGGTTGTGGACTTCAAAAAGCTGAGGAATTTGAATTTGGCTCATGTTTCCACATGTCCTGTTCTCCCATACTGTTTCCTTTTTTAAATTTTTGTAACTTGATAGCTAGGAACACCGATTGTTTCCTGTTTGTTAAAATTTTATGACTAATAATTTATTGTATTCAATTTTTATTTCCTTTTAAGCAAACTCTTCCTGGTGCCCGAGTTAGTGGAGGTCTTTCCAACTTTTCTTTCTCGTTCCGTGGAATGGAAACAATAAGAGAGGCTATGCACAGCGTCTTCTTGTACCATGCTATTAAGGTTAATAATCAAGTTATAAGGCATGAGAGACGGTGTTTGATGACTTCATAATGACAAGAGCAGAGGTGGAAGAATGACATGCAGCGATTACTGTGTTTTGACAGAACTTGATCTGTTTGGAAAAGTGATGAAACACTGTCTCAAGTGGCAATATGCTGTACAGTAATGGATGGGGTACATTCATGTAACTTGAACTGAGGAGCAAACAAATAAAATTGTTAAAATATATTCTTATGAAAACCAGAAATCTATGTCACAAACATGTGATGGAAGTGTCGGAATGATGCACCTAACATCAAGTCATCAGGGTTCAGATGCTGAGAGCTGCCACTGAGTAAGACACCTACACTGCAACTCATAAGAACTTTCTTGTAAACTGTCATGGAACCCAGAAAAGTGCCAATAGTTAACGTTTGAGAGACTTTCATACCATTTTGCAAGAGTAGCAGGTTTTTTAATTCCATAAGGTGACTTGGCTCTTCTGATTTCATCTAAGCGAATGGAACAGGTATAATCTTATTTTACATGCAATTAAAATGACTTACATTGACTTACGTACAATGGCTTAGACCAAAGAATTCTTGATGAAAATTGTTATAAGTCCAAGTATTTTATTTAATAGAAATAATATTATCCTTTGTAAAAAAACTTTAATTTATAACCTTAAAATAACTGATTTTTTTTTTTGCAGGCTGGATTAGATATGGCCATTGTCAATGCTGGTAATCTTCCAGTGTATGATGACATTGAACCCAAACTACTGCAATTGTGCGAGGATCTGCTGTGGAACAAGGATCCAAACTGTACAGAAAAACTGCTGCAGTACGCACAAGTACGTCACAATCATGAACACATGTGACATCACATGAAAATATCATGCATAAAAAAGTGCACAATCAGGAAGGGATTTCTTTTGCTGACTCAGAGAAAAGTTTAGAATATGACCTGGGCTTTACATGTAGGTTACAAAAACAAGAGATACATTGTATGCATAATTGATTATGTGACATTTACTCTGAAAAATGATTGGCAGAAAACTGAGTGTTTGTAATTGTATTACATGTAAGTGCTTGGTTTTACGAATTTAATGGTAGTGAATATTAACGCCAGTTTCTAACCACACCCAAAATTGTTATGTGGAACTTTGTTCATTTATGAACATGACTGTCACACTGGTACAAACCACAATCAACCCAAAGACTCGTCAAACTGTTTTCTGATATTCCTAATTTTTTTTTTTGGACGCAGGGATTGGGAAAAGGGGCAAAGAAGCAGGTGGTCACGGATGAGTGGAGAAATGGAAATGTTGATGAGAGACTGGAGTATGCCTTAGTGAAGGTGCAAAGATAATATATCAATAATATTGTTTTCCTTCTTGACTTTTTGTAATACCCTGAATAAACAAATGGGTCTTTATGGACTCGATAATTCCTCTGCCTACAAGATTCCTGAGATTAGGTGATGACACATTCTTGTCCCCAAGCTGTTCTTCCTTTAGGCCAGCACTAGGAATCGCAACCTCCATCCACAATCCTCAGACTCCCATTTGAATCTGACAAATCTGATTGGCTGAGAATACTAAATGAATACTATACGCATGCTCAGAAAATCCGGGCTGGCCAGAGACAGCAATTCTTGGTGTCGACCAAAGGATTGAGGCATCTGGGGATGCGACTGCTGATGACGAGGCTCTACAGAAATTAGTTGTAGACAACTGAGAGCTATGATATATCAGAGCTGTCTTATACTGAGGAATAAATAGTTTGCAAATTTGTCATTCGTGGTTGAAAATTCCTCTTTTGTTTCCAGAATAAAGCATACCCTGCCAGTTTTCTGTTTTATTATTTTCTGTTTTTTTTTTTACACCAAGTATGCAATTTATCTTTTGGAATCTTAAGGGAATTGACAAATTTGTGGTAGAAGATACTGAAGAAGCCCGACAGTGTACAGAGAGATACCCTCGTCCACTGAATGTGATTGAAGGGCCGCTAATGAAGGTTAGTAAATATTGTTAATTGTGACATTCTTGGTCAGTTGCCCCATACCGCACGCAAACACACACCACTCCCCCTCACCCGCTCCCACCACCTTTACCCCCTACAC